>Ga0308176_10000873_pt1 | contig 18902 bp, 16 predicted proteins | sample PhyCR2_3_FD_203890 | JGI IMG/M metagenome (GOLD analysis project Ga0308176, IMG submission 203890) | Soil microbial communities from UC Gill Tract Community Farm, Albany, California, United States - DLSLS.C.R2 | ecosystem: Environmental > Terrestrial > Soil > Agricultural land | place: USA... | reverse complement strand
GCGTGTTGCTCGACTCGACCACTAACCTGCCACCCAACTCTCCCACCCGCTCGCGAATACCAAGTAATCCCAGGCCCCTCGGTTTCCCATTCATACTCTCAAAGCCAACACCGTCATCTTCAATCCCGACGGCCACTTCGCCCGCACCGCAGGAGATCTTAACGGCAATGTTCTTCGCCCTGGAATGCTTGGCTGCGTTATTTAATGCTTCTTGCACAATCCTGTATACGCAGGTGCGCTGCCCGTCGGACAATTGTTCTAACGGTCCGTTCACTTCGAGAGCAATGGGCACTCCGCACACTTTCTCTTGCTGTCGGACATGCCATTCCAGAGCCGCCTGCAATCCCAGGTCATCGAGCATCGCGGGACGCAGTCCCATGGCCAGGTCGCGCGTTGCCCGTAGAGCCTGCGCGAGCAGTCGTTTTGCGAGTTCCAGTTCCTGGCTCACCCGTGGGCTGGATTCCCGGGCCAACAGTTCCGAATTTCCGAGTGAAATCCGCAAAGCCGTCAACACTTGGCCCACTTGGTCGTGCAGATCGCGGGAAATGACCCGTCGCTCCTCCTCCTGTGCCCGAACGAGCTGTTGTGATAGCCTGCGTAGCTCCTCTTCGGCCGACTGGACTTGGCGATGCTGCCGATTGGCTACTTGCTCCAGATGATAAATCCGGAAAAGACTCACGCTGGCCACCAAGAGGGCAATGAGCAGGGTGACAGCCACCATGCGGCCGACGTAAAGAGCAAATCCCGCGTGCCGGCCGTCGATCTCCTGACGCCTTTGTCTCATCGCCTCAGCATTCAGATGCTCCACTTCTGCCAGCACGTTCAGAGCTGCCCGTCGGCGCGGCAGGATTTGGCTCCGGAGGAAAGCGAAATTGAGTTGGGATCTCGTGCCCTTCTCCGTCTGGAACATCGGATCAAGTGAACGCCAGTATCCGTCAACCTCCCGGTGCAAAGCTCCCAGCTTCCGCACCTGCTGTTCGGGTATCAGTCGTTGCAAACGGCTGATGTCATTCCCCGTCTGACCGCGTAAACGATCCAGCTCAGCTCGTGTGCTTTCGACTGAGGAACCGGGATCGAGGAGAAAATCCCGGATCAGAATGGCCGAGACCGCAATGTCGGAACGAAGCGAGGTAAGCGCTTCCTGCGTTTCGTGCTCCGCGTCATGAAGCTCCGAAATCCCGTTGTACGAGGCGGTCGCACGCACAAATACGAGCCAACCCGAGAGCGCCACCAGCACCACGAGAGCCCCAAATCCGAGCGCTAGGATGGGCCAAATCCGGATCCTCACCGCCTTGCTGGTTTCTAAGATAGCTCTTTTTGTATCGGAATTCCTGCGGAAGAAATCAGAACGTACAAAATCCAGAGGAGCACGGTCACGAGGACCTTGTGAATGGCTGACGGGCTCCTCTGGAGTGGCATGGTGAAGGGAAAAGAGAAAACTTGCGTACGGCTGCCGAGCCTCGAGAGCAGGAGGTTTGAGTTCGATCCTTCCTTTCTGTCGCTGCCACACGCAATCTCTACACGCCTCTGATTTGCAGCTTACGGGGCAACGGAGCAAACCCCCATACGGCAGGGACTGTAGTTGGTGGGGAAAGCGACCCTAGGCGCCGGCTGCAATTGCACCTTCGACTCGCGGCTGCGGCTCTGTGAAGGTCGCAGGGAGATGGGTCTAGCCAACAATGAGGATCGCCGTAACCTCTTCCGGGTGCATGCTGTTCGTCTGACTCTTTGCCTGCTCCGACAAGGGCACCTGGTACCCGAATTGCCTTCCCTTTATCCAGATTTTGTCCAGATAGTAATCATTGCCGATCCGCTCTAAAACGACCTTCGTCTCCTTAGGCGATGGGTTCCGTTTCATGGCATCAATGGTCATGAATGACGTTTCAAACTTCTGTCCGCCATCCGTATAGATCTCGAGAACGTTGTTGTTGTTCTCCTTTCCTCCCATTTCTTCGATCGTGTAGTGACCCGGTGGAAGCACTTGATTGTTGACGTGCACTGGATGTTCGAATTGCACCTTAACTTTGTCACGCCCTGCGGCCAAGGCAAATGCGCTGACAGCGGTGACGAACAAAGCAAGCGCCATATTCCTGAGAATTGTTTGATGTTTCATGTCCTTTGTCCTTTTTGGGAGGACTCGCTTTTGAGCCCTCTCAATCACACGGTAATTCGTCAGGAGAGTCGATGATATGGGCTGAAGACACCACGATGGTCGCTCCTCCCAAGGAGAACAAGACACAGATACGGGCGATATGAATGAACTGACGATCCGACTTCGGAACTTATGCGCATGCTTCTGTGCATGTTAGGCATCAGCAGAGCAGACATAGCCCGGTTGGTGTATGGACAGGATGATATGTGCGAACGGTTATCCGTCCAACAGGTATGAAATCATTACCTATCACACTCATCACCGTGTTACTCGGATGTTCGACGCTTCTGCCAGCCAGGGCTTCCGCCGAGGACAGGTCAGGAAACGCCCACCTGGCACGCCAGGTCCGGCATGAACTGGTTACGCTGCCGTACTACAGCGTGTTTGACAACCTTGCATTCCGGATCGATGGTACTAGTGTCACACTCCTCGGGCAAGTCACTCAGCCAACTCTGAAAAGTTCGGCCGAAAACGTGGTCAAGGATATCGAAGGCGTTACTCACGTCAATAACGAAATCCAGGTCTTACCGCTCTCGCCCAACGACGATCAGATCCGGAGGGCTGAATATCGTGCCATTTACTCCCAGCCGACTTTGAATCAGTACGCCCTGCGTGCCGTGCCGCCGATTCACATAATCGTCGAAAACGGGCATGTGACCTTAGATGGCGTAGTGGCGAACGAAGCCGATAAGAACGTTGCGGGGGTTCAAGCTAACTCGGTCCCGGGAGTGTTCTCCGTCAAGAACAATCTCCGAACGGATCAATCCGGTTCGTGAACCACCCGGCTACGAGCGTACCGGCCGGCATGCCTCGGCGTTGAATCGCCTGCCGCTTCCCATGCATCTATCTTGATGTCAAGGTAATTTGCTTCGAGGAGCTACATACATGTCACTACGTCCCGTAAAAGAGATCATTGAGACGAAACCCACGATTGAGGGTGCCGGCGTAAAGCTACAGCGCGCGTTCGGCTTCGGTGAAACGAAGAAGTTCGATCCATTTCTGCTGCTGGATGATTTCCGCAACGAAAATCCGAACGACTATCTGGCCGGCTTCCCCTGGCATCCCCATCGTGGCATTGAAACTATCACCTACGTGCTAGCCGGCTCAGTTGAGCATGGAGACAGCCTCGGGAATCGAGGAAAGATGGGCGCGGGCGACGTACAATGGATGACCGCCGGCAGCGGCATCTTGCACCAGGAGATGCCGAAAGGCGACACGCTCGGCCGCATGCACGGATTTCAGCTGTGGTCGAATCTGCCTTCCTCGCTGAAAATGACCGCTCCGCGCTATCAGGATATTCCCTCGGCCGCCATACCTGAGGTCACGGATGATGACGGGACGCATGTCCGTGTCATTTGTGGCGAGTTTTGGGGCAAAACGGGACCGGTGAACGGCGTCGCCGCCGAACCCAATTACGCCGACATTTCCGTTCCGCCGAACAAGCGCAAGCGATTTAAGCTCGATACCCGTCGTAATGCATTCGCTTATGTTTTCGCCGGCGCAGGGACTTTCCGCGATGCCTCCAATCCGCAAGCTGTCCTGACGGAACACGTCGATCGACCGGAATCGGCGCCCATCTATGACGCCAGGAATCACTCGCTGGTGCTTTTCGACAGCGGTGATGAGATCACGGTGCAGGCTGGGCCGGAAGGAATCCGCTTCCTGCTGGTATCTGGCAAACCGATCGAGGAACCGGTAGCCTGGTACGGTCCCATCGTGATGAACACGCAAGAGCAACTCCGTCAGGCATTGAGTGATTTGCAACGCGGTACGTTCATCGAAAAGAAATAAGAGTCGGCGTCATGTAAAGCGCACTTGTCCGGCGGGGCCTTCTCGGTCCCGCCGGACGGCTGAGGGCAACAGGGTAAGATCACAAGACTTGCCGCCGGTAGAAAAGATAGCCCTATACCGCCAGGATCGACGAACGTTGTGAATAAGAACCAGATGAGAATCGTACGAAAGGCCGGGGTGCCACCTGTGGTGACGCGGCGTGAAATGCTGGAACTGACCGGCGTGGCCGGAACTGCTGCTTTCACCGGCATCGCCCCGGATGCTGCCGCACAGACTGGGCAAAAACGGCCCCGCATCGCCTGTCTCGTCAGCTATTGGGGCCTCCCGACCTCCCATGCGGACTGGATTGTCAACAAGCTGTTGGATGGTTACTGGTGGCAGGGCGCCCACACTCCTTCACGTGTGGAGGTGGTGTCCGTGTACATCCATCAGCTTGATACCAGCCTGCTAGGGCAGAAAGTATGCAAAGCGAAGAACATTCCGATCTTCAAAACGGTGGGTGAAGCCGTCACGCTTGGTGGGAAAGACCTCGCTGTGGATGGTGTTGTCATCGTTGCAGAGCACGGGAACTATCCAACCGACCTCAAGGGCCACTGGCTTCTACCGCGCTGGTGGATCTATCAGCAGGTCATCCAGGTCTTCGAGGGGAGCAAACGCTCCGTGCCCGTGTTCAACGACAAGCACCTCTCCTATAACTGGGACGACGCCAAGTGGATGTTCGACAAATCGCGTGCGCTGAACTTTCCCTTGAGCGGAGGGTCCTCCATACCGACTTACTTCCGCAAGCCCGAGATCGAACTCGCGATTGATACCCCCATCAAGAACTCCATCGTGGTTGGAAATGCTGGGGATGAGGGAGCCATCTTCCATTGCGTTGACGTTCTCCAGGCCTTTGTTGATCGCCGCAAGGGGGGTGAGACAGGCGTCAGGGCAGTGCAGTCTATCCGCGGCCCCGAAACATGGGCGTGGGTCGAACGCAATGCCTGGGCCGGCGATCTGCTTGAAGCAGTACGAAAGAGTTTCGACCTGAAGCCGGGACATTTTCGGGAACGCCGGAAGTCAAACGTCTGCGTCGTAGAGTACAACGACGGAAGCAAAGCGGCCGTCATTTCGGGCGAGGGTGTGGGCTGGACTTACGCCGCTGAAATCGAAGGGCAGAAAGAGCCCACGATTGTGTCAATGCTTGGCTTCCCCGGCCCCATCTCGCAGTACCACGCAGCGAACGCCTACGAGCACTGGATCGTTGAGATGATGCTGACGGGAAAAGAACCATTCAACGCGGAGCGGTTGCTTCTGTCCACCGGTATCGTCAACTACTACATGGAATCAAATTGGGAGAACGGCCGTTACTCTGCAGTCGGACGCCGTATCGAGACGCCGTTTCTGCACATACGGTATCGCTCAACACACGGACCGTTATTCGAATCCGGGCAGAGGCCGCCGAATACTCCCTACATCCGGGGTTTTGAGTCGTAAGCGCGTCATCACATGCGCCATCGCAATGCGATAGGTGCGATATGGTGAGTGACGTGGGCCTGAGCGAAGACCTTACAATCATTGCCGAGCAGGAACAGCGGTTACAGTTTCCGGCATTTGGTGAAGAATCGGCCTGGAGGTTGGGATGCCGCCTTCGCGACATGGCACTACAGCGGAGTGCGCCTCTGGTGATCGACATACGGCGATTCGGGCAGCCGCTTTTCTTCTGCGCACTCGCGGGTAGCACACCCGACAATGCGGATTGGGCGAGAAGGAAATCGAACGTGGTCGCCCGATTCCATCGGAGCTCGTATGGCTTAGGACTCGAACTGCAAGGAAAGAACACGAGCTTGGCTGACCGTTTCGGGCTGATGCTCACAGACTTCGCGGCGCACGGCGGTTCCTTTCCTATTGCCGTCATCGGCTCGGGCGTGATTGGATCGATAGCCGTTTCCGGATTACCGCAACGCGCGGATCATGAACTGGTGGTAGAAGCGTTGTGCGCTGAATTGAAATGTGACTATGCGGAGCTGAGACTGTCCGGAGATTGAGACCGAGTGCAAGAGACCGGGCCTGTGAATCTCGTTAGCCCCTCACCCCTCGAACAAAGGACTGCGCCGCTTCCCATACAGCGAGTAAATCACCAGTCCAATCGCCAGCCACACGAAAAACCGAATCCAGGTCTCGAGCGGCAAGCCCAGCATCAACCCGAGGCAGCTCAGAACCGAAATCGCCGGCATCACCGGTGACAGCGGGACCCGGAACGCGCGCGCGCGTTCCGGCTGCGTCCGCCTCAGAACCACCACGCCGACCGAAACAATAATGAACGCGAACAGCGTTCCGATATTCGACAAATCCGCAAACGTGCCGATGTCCCAGATTCCCGCCGGTACGCCAACGGCCAGGCCCGCGAGCCACGTGCTCACGTGCGGCGTCTGATACCTCTTGTGCACGCGGGAAAAAACATCGGGAAGTAACCGGTCACGCGACATCGCGAACCAGATTCGTGCCTGCCCATATTGATATACGAGCAGGGAAGATAACATCCCAAGCAGCGCCCCCACCGTTACCGTAAATCGCAGCCGGCTCATCCCGATCGCCTCGAGCGCCCCCGCCACCGGCGACGCGTTGTCGAGCGTCTTCCAATTGACGATCCCCGTCAAGACCAGCGCCACCGACGTATAGAGAACACCGCACACCACCAGCGTCCCGATAATCCCGATCGGCATGTTACGCTGCGGCCGTTCGCACTCCTCGGCAGCCGTCGAGACTGAATCAAAGCCGATAAAGGTGAAGAACACGATCGCGGCCCCGCTCAGTACGCCCGGCCAGCCGTTCGGCAGAAACGGATGCAGATTGGAGGCCTGCACCGCGCGCGCCGCTCCGAACACGAACAACAGCACCGCAACAATCTTGATGGCGACCATCACGTTGTTCGCGCCTGCGCTCTCCCGAACTCCGCGCACCAGGATCCAGCTCAGCGCCATCACGACGAGCAGCGCCGGAACGTTAAACAAGCTTCCCGTCAACTTGCCTTCCATAATCATCGGTTCGGAAAGATAGCGCGGAAGGTGCATGCCGAACAGGTAATCGCACATGACATTGAAGTACGCGGAAAAGCCCACTGCGACCGACATGTTAGACACGGCGTATTCGAGAATGAGATCCCATCCGATAATCCAGGCGAAGATCTCGCCGAGAGTTGTGTATGCATACGTGTACGCGCTGCCCGCAATCGGAATCATAGAGGCGAGCTCCGCATAGCAGAGAGCCGCAAACCCGCATGTCAGCGCGACCAGGATGAAGGACAGCGTCAGTCCCGGACCTGCGCCGGGTCGTCCGATGGTCGAGGCCGCGGCGCTACCATGCAGCAGCAAATCGAGCACAGGTGCATTCAACACGGAAGGCACGCTCATGTGCTGTCCCGCCGCCGCTGTGCCTGTTACGGTGAAGATCCCTCCGCCAATCACCGCGCCGATGCCGAACGCAATCAGGCTCCAAGGCCCGAGCGTGCGCTTCAGGCGCTTACCTTCGACGTTCGATTCCGCTAACAGCTCATCGATGTCCTTAGTCTTCAGCAACTGGCTCATTCAGGTAATGGCACAGTATAGCTGGAGATCGCTCGAACGGACCTAAAACCGAAACTTACCCGCGAACTCGAAATCGCGCGGATTCCCGGCGCTCGTAATAGTCCCGAACGCCGCGCTTCCAAAAGAACCGTTGGGATCGTTTAGGGGTGGGGTGTTGGTGACGTTGAACACTTCGGCACGGAACTCCAAAGCCATGCGCTCGGTCAGGCGAAATGTCTTCGCAATCATCAGGTCGGCATTCTGAAGCCCGGGCCCGCGCACCGGATTCCTCGAACTGTTCCCGATCGTGTACAGGCCCGCCGCCGTGAACGCCGATTTGTCGAACCAGGCCGCTGGACTCCGGCCTGCAAAGCCGTTCGGGTTCGCCACGCGATTCGGCCGCTGGACCGCATAACCAAACGCTGACAGATTATTGGTCGCCTGTGTCACTGGAATCGCGTCTCCGGACTGCGCGCGCACGAGACCCGCGACCTCCCAACCCGAGATCTTCCAGAACCGCGGAATCTGATACACCCAACCGGCTGAAAACACATGAGGGATATCTCCGCTCGACACGTCACGTTCTAGTGAACGGTTGAACCCATCCGCGGCGCCAATGGTGGTTAAGGTCGGGCCGGTAAAGATTGTTTGCGAAAAATAAGTGGATGCGGTGTCAATGAGTTTCGAGAAGGTGTAGGCGAAGTCGAAAGTCAATCCGTGCGAAAGACGCTTCTCGATCTTCATCTGGAACGCCTCGTACTCCGAATCTGCGACGTTATCGCGGAACAGCGCGACGTTCGTAAACCGCGGGAAGGCCCGCAGCAATTGTTGCCGCGCTACGGTTGACTGCCCCAGCGAAGAGGAAGTGGGAATCTGTCCGTAATACGGATTCGCCACCCTCTGCGTAAGTGCCGGCCCCAGGCTCAAGTAAGATGCCGGCAACTGGTTCAGATTCCACTCCGGCAGCCCTACGTGCGTGTTTTTCGATCCGAGATACCCGGCTTCGAGATTGAGATTCGCCCCGAACGTGCGCTGGACAGTGAAGTTCCACTGCTGCGAATAACCCGACCCGACGTTTCTGTCGACGCCGAACACGCCCTGGCCCAGCCCTGAATTCGGATTCGGCGCCGTCACCTGCACTGTTGGGCCATTCGCAAGGAGGAACGCCGGGTTGATGTTGTCCTGCGACTGTTGTCCGACAGTCTGCACAAACGGAAACTGCGGTAGCGTGAAGGGCGATGTGATGCCGGTCTGCTCAAACCAAACCAGTCCATAACCGGACCGGATTACGGTCGAGTCGCCGATCCGGTAAGCCAGCCCGACTCTTGGCCCGAAGTCACAGCATTCAAGGTTGCGTGCGGTATGCGGAAAGTCGAGTACCTGGGTGTTCAAATTGAAAATCGCTGTGCGATCATTCACTTCGGTCGACGGGAAGTTCAGCGTATATCTGGTTCCCAGGTTCAACGTAAGCCGGTCCGAAACATTCCAGTCATCGCCGAAGAAAAACTCCGCGATATGCGCGCGCGATCGAAGCGCCTGGTTCTGAATGTCCACGCTGTACGCATTCACCTGTCCGAGGAGAAGGGAAGCAAGCGCATTTCCGCCAGATCCCGCAGACGAGTTCGTTCCGGTTGTTGTGAACGCATACGAGCCGGTCGGATTCGCCGGATTGATGATGTCCAGTGCCTCTCTTCGGATATCCGTACCTATCTTGAATGTGTAGTGTCCCCGTACGATCGAGAGCGTGTCCAGATACTCCGTTACCGAGGTCGTAAAGTTCGCATTGGCCGCCGTTGTCGGTCCGATCTGCTGATAACCGGACACCGTAAAGATGGGAAGCGTAGAAGCGAACGTGCTGACAGGCGCGCCCGGCACCGTGATGCCGCCGTTCTGCAGCGATGCTTGATTCACGTCGCGACGCGTATACCCGAAGCGCGCCTGGTTGAGAATGGTCGGCGAAAGTGTCCACTCAGATTCCGACGCGATGCCATCGCCCCGAGTCATCGCGTGGCCAATGACTCCGGATGTGATGTTGCCGCTGCCATTCGGGAGAAACGCAACCGGAGTATCGTTGTCGCGCAGATAGGAGTAACGCGCGAAGACACGATGTTTGTTGTTGAAAATGTGATCGATACGGCCATCGAACTGATCCTGGTTATCGGGCTCGACGGCTGTGCGCGTGTAGTTATTCGCTCCGGATGCATTCGGCAACGGGTAATGCGCTAGTACTTGTGCCGCGATAGGGTCGAGTCGAGTTGCCGGGATCGTGTTATTCGCAAACGCGGTGCGCGGCGAAGTCAGTGGATCGTAGATCGTGCCACTGAACACGCCAGTTCGCTGCGCGAGCGTGGGCACAACGCTCTGGCGCGTGATGCCCGTTCGGAGTCTACTCCCTTGCCAGTCAACGAAAAAGAAAGTTTCGTTTCGGCGAACCGGGCCGCCAAACACCAGGCCGTATTGGTTTCTGCGGAACTCCGGCTTCGCTCCTAGCGGCGCAAAGAAGTTCCGTCCGTTCAGCGCCTCGTTTCGAAAGAATTCAAACAAAGTCCCATGGAATGCGTTCGTTCCGGACTTTCCGATCACCATCACAGTGCCGCCATTCGAGCGCCCGTACTCCGGCGAATACGCGTTGATGTTGAGCCGGAACTCCGATATGGCATCGATGATCGGATAAAACGCCACTTGCCCCGGTTCAGGCTGGAGAACGCTGATGCCGTCGTACATGTATTCGTTGGTGCGCGGCCGGCTGCCATTGATCCGGGGCAGCAACGATCCGCCGCCCGGCAGCGCTACACCCGGCGATAGCGCCACGAGCGGGATGAAATTCCGCCCATCCAGAGGCAGCGTTTCGATCTCCCGCTGATTCAGATGAAAACTGACGGAGCCCGTTGCCGTCTCGAGCAAGGAAGTTTCTCCTTCGACATCAACGGATTGGCTCGTTTGCGTCAAATGAACGTCGAAGCGCACCTGGTCGCCGATCCGAAGCCTGATCCCCGATTCCTCATGATCCGCGACACGCAATCGATACTGCCCCGCCGGAAGTCCAAGCAGGTGATATTCGCCTCGTGTGTCGGTCGTAACGGCGAAGCGCTGATTCGTCCCCTCATGTTGAGCCGTGACGCTGATATGTTCCACTGCCGCGCCCGAAGGGGCCTGCACGGTACCAAAAAGTTCCGCCTTACCGGCCTGCCACAGAAGCAGAAAGCACAGAAAAGTCATGTCTTTTATACGCGACAGTGTAAAGTATACTTTACATGCCAGAGATCCAAAGCAACCTGGCGAAGCTGAGGCGTGAGCGCGAGGTTTCGGTCACGCATCTCGCGGCAGTCGGCGGGGTGACGAGACAGACCATTCATGCGATCGAAGCCGGAGATTTTGTTCCGAACACGGCCGTTGCTTTGAAGCTCGCCCGGGCGCTGGATTGTTCCGTTGAAGATCTGTTTGCTCTCCCTTCTACCGAGCCGCGACAGCGAAGGTTGGAGCAGGCGGTGTTTCTTCCCGGGTCCGAGATTCCCGTCGAGGGGCAGCCGGTACAGCTGTGCCGTGTGGACACTCAACTCGTCGCATCGGCACCATCACCATGGCATCCATTTCTGCCGGCCGCGGATGCGGCTATTGTCGAGCGAGGGACGCGAGCCGGTAAGGCAAAGTTAGAAGTCTTTGCACCTGAGACTGACTTCGACCATCGGATTCTGGTCGCAGGATGCGATCCGGCGCTCTCGATATTGGGCCGGTATGCCCGCCTGGCGGAATGCGAATTAGTGCTTGCACACCGGAACAGCTCGCAAGCCCTCGAGTTATTGAAAGCTGGTCATACACACATCGCCGGCACACATCTTCGCGATAACGTGCCGACCGTGCGGAAGTTGTTTCCGAAGGCGCCGGTTGCGGTCATCTCGTTGGCCGTGTGGGAGCAGGGGATTGTAACCGCACCGAGTAATCCGAAGAGTGTTCGCGGAATCGAGGATTTCGCACGGCCCGCTATACGCATCGTGAATCGAGAAGCAGGCTCGGGCAGCCGTGCTCTGCTGGATTCACAACTGGAGAAGGCCGGTATCGATTCAACGCTCGTCCAGGGCTACGATAGCCTGGCGCAAGGACACCTGCCGGCTGCGTGGCAAGTTTACGCGGGTATGGCAGATTGCTGCATCGCGACACACGCGGCGGCGCGGATGTTCGGTCTACACTTTATTCCGCTCGCGCTAGAGCGGTATGACTTCGTCGTACGTAAACAGTCGCTCGAGAGCCCTCGCATTCAAAACCTATTCGACATCCTGTATCGCGCAAATTTCCGGCGCGAACTGGAAGGCTTAGCAGGCTATGACATGCGGGTCGCAGGCGATCGGGTGCTGTAGTTTACTTCGGAACGAAACAGCTTGCGGTGGAAGTTGAGGCGTTCCCGGCTGCGTCGACTGCATTGGCCGTGATCGTATAGGTCCGGCCTTTTCCGTTGGGCGCACGCTCTGCCCTGAGTTGTACCGTTCCATTGGTTATGACGATGTCGCCGGGCAAGTCGCCGCCACCGGTAGCGCCATCGGGCTCATTGCTTGACGCAGTGACGTTGAGCGATGCCAGTCCGGAGAGCGCATCGGTACCAGTTACGGTAGCTACCGTCACCATCTGATGCTTGGCGGGTGATAGCGTACAGCCGACGGCGGGCATTCCCGAGATCACGGGCCCCGTTTTGTCGATTCGAATGGCTAGGGTTTTGGCCGCCTCCGTGTTGCCGGCATTATCCGTGGCGCCGTAGCTCAGGCTCGCTATGCCTTCCGTCGTGAAATTTAGAAGTGCAGTACTGCCCGAGATAATATGCTCGTCAGTACCGCTGATGGTGTACTGGACCTGTTTAACGCCGCTGCCATTGGTGTTATCCGTGGCGTTAAGCGTAATGCCGACGTTCGACTTGTTCCAGCCCGAGGCGTTGGGGAGCGGATTGAGCGTTGCGGTTGTGACAGGCGCTGTCAGGTCAGAGGCAGCAGGCGCTTCGTAGGCGCCCATGTCGACCAGTGCTGTTCCATTGTTGTCGCCATCCTGCACCCGTTTGTTGCCGTCGATATCGGTCGACAGCAGCGAGGCGTCCGAGATGCCGCTGTCGATGGCTAGAGAACCGCTGAGGAGATGATAATCATCCGCGCCAGGATTGCGGAAGTTTGGATCCGCGGAGATGTTTCCGTTCGTGCCATTCAACGCACTGCAGGAACCCGCATACGCTGCGCCAGCAGATGTGAACACGTCGTTGGCTTTTACGATCGGTGCTGTTGGGCCATACGTGGTATCGCAGTAGAGCCCATTCACGCCCGCGCTCGAGGCGATGATGTTGTCCACCAACCGCGCCGATGACTGGAAGCCACTCGCGTACACGGCCGACCCTTGAGTTGCACTGTTGCCGCTGAAAGTATTGCTGACGAGCGAAGGCGGTCCACCACCGGAGGGAACGAGCCAATATACGCCGCCGCCCGTCCCTCCTGTGTTGTTGACGATCAGGTTCCCGACGAGTGACGCACTGGAGTTGTTGATGATGTAAATCGCGCCACCCTGGGAATAGGCGCCGTTGCCGCGGATGGTGTTCTTCTGGATCACCGGGCTCGATGCGTTGATGCCGATGGCCCCGCCTGAACCTTGTGGCTCGTGATTGTTAGCGATCGTGTTCCCAACCACGAGAGCCGCCCCAGTTCCGGAGATCGATATTCCTCCGCCGATTCCACCGCTGAAACCAGGGGTCTGGCTGTTGCTGGTGACTGTGTTGTTCGTGATCACGGGCGAGCCGAACTGTACGGACATACCTCCGCCGTCCACGCTTGCAGTGTTGTTTGTAATCACATTGCCGGAGATCGTGGGCGAGGCGTTTTGGATGTGGATCCCGCCGCCCAACGTTCCCTGGCCGTGCTGCAACGTCAAATTGCTCAAAACCGATTGCGTGGTCTCCCCAGTGCCGAACGTAACCACGGGCCCGGACGAGCCGCCGTCAATGATCGTCGCCGGGGGCCCCTGTTCGCTGGTGACCGTGATTGCCTTGCCGCCGAAGTTGATGTTTTCGAAATAAGTTCCCGGCGCGATCAGGACGGTATCGCCGTTCGCGGCCGCGTTGATCGCGCCCTGGATGGTGGCCTGGTCAGCAGGTACGTGGAGAATGGTTGCTCTCGCGATGCCGCCAGAGCCCATCAACATGAGCAACGTGAATGAAAGAATTCTCCCCGACACTGATCGCATGACCACCCCACGAACGAGCTGCAAACCCATGGATTCTGGAAACTACATGGTCACTTGTAGCGAGTCACTAAATCAATATGCACAGCAGCAGCCTTGAGCTCTAAGAGTTTGGCTGAGGCGCTGAGAGGGCAATGACGTACCGGTACGCTACGTCCCTACTGCTTAGTGAACTCGTTCGCGTGTTCCAGGACGAAATTCGCTACTTGTCTTCCAAGGCGCTCGCCTGTGACTAAGTCGAAAGTGAAGTGAGCTCCCGAGTAAACCCGGCTTCGCGTCGCTTCCGCTTCGGCGTCCGAGATGCTGTCGAAGTGACGCGTCACGCCACTCAGAACTTCGGAGGTGACATCGAGCGCGACCCAGTCCGTTTTCAGTTTGGCTACCAGTATTTCAGCGGCGGCCGCACTGATGACGGCGTGAGCGCCCGGATAGGAGGGATCGGGCGCCGTGGTCGTTACCTCCGGCAGCCATTGCCCATCGGGCGAGGCAGACGGCGTGAGGGCGGGGTCCGCGTCTCGAATCGCCGTGACCGGCCGCCAAAAGTTGTACTTGTATTTAGCATCGTAGAAAGCGATCACCGAGTCGGCGAGGCAAACGTTGAGGGCGGCGAACAGGTCCGCTGTGTCCGCAGTGTTCAGTCCTGCTGCAACAGCGGCTGTCTGCGCAATCTCGTTCCAATAATTTTGGATGGCTCCGTTCCAGAACTTGCCGATCAGCATCTGTTCAGGCGTTGCCGCGGAGCCGGCGAGCGTGCCGAGGGTTTGAACTTCGTTCAATGATCTCGCGTACACCGCTGAGCTGAGCGCCGGGGGCGGGCCGGGTCTGAATTGTGCGGCATTCGGCAGCAGAAACGGAGTTACACCGCTCCAGTTCACAAGCTGCGGCTGTTTCGGAAAGTTGGGCGGCGTTGACTGGTACGCGCCAGGGCCTGTGCCGAACATGTATGGATCACCGGGTGTGTTCGATCCGTCGTTCGCGCGTTCACGCAGGATGCGCTCGCCGGAGCGGCGGCCGATCGCGATCGCCTCGACAACAGCGCGGGGCCTGGGCCCAGCAATCAAAAACGCAAGATCAGCCTGATAGGTCTGATCCAAGTTGGCTTCAACCGCGGGATATAGCGCGACGAGTACGTGATGAGCGGCAGCTACGGCCGCGACCTTCTGCAGGGTCTCCGTATCACTCCGGTCGATATCGATCCTGTTGACGGCCCGATCCATCGCAAGGTGCATCATGGCGAAGCTGCGTGTCGAGTGTATCGTTGGAGGCTGCAAATTCGGTGTGCGAACGATGGACAGAAGCGTTCTGTTCCACTCGACCACCGGGTTAATCGTCTGGACAGGCGTGTCGACTGCATGCAGAGGAAGAACCGCGCAAGCAATCAGGAGGGAAGATGAGAATTTTTGTAGTGGGAAGGTCATTTCGTTTTCCTCGCCTCATGTACCGAAGCGGGGCACGAAATATTCCCGCCTATTCCTTTCGTAATTGATTTACGAATTGATCCAGCTCGGCCTTGTTTAAGTCGGACACTGCCACCAGAGACATCCCCCCGCGCGTCCAGCGAACTACGTTATAGCCTTGAGCGGATACAGTTCCGCCTGCCCCGTCATGCGTCGAAGGCCAGATAAATACATCGATCAAGTGCTTGCGGCGCCCGTACACAAGAGTTGCAACGGACCGGCCCGCGATGTAATCAAGACGTCCGCCCAGTAAGGGAAAACCTTGTCCTGCCAAATCCACCACAGGTGGAGAAAAGTCAACGCGGCCATTGAACCAGGGTTTGACGGTATGACGATCCGTCGAGATGATATCGGTGGTGTGTCCGGTCATCAGGGCTCTGACGTGACTGGAAACGGCTTGTTCCGCGATCGTGTCCGACGTTTGGGTGCGCATTTGCATCAAGCGTACGGACACTACGCTGACGAACAACACCGCTGCGGCAATAGCCAAGAAGGGACGCCAGCCGGACGAAGGTGTTCGACGGGGTCCGAGGCTCTTGCGTATGCGGGCTTCGAGTGCCGCGGGGGCCTGGTAGGAGAGCCCGCCGCCACGCATCAGTTCACGGCGCATTTGCATCCGTTGCAGCTCGGCGGCACAGCCTTCGCAATCAGCCACGTGGAGCCGCAACTGGAGTTCAGCGCTCGCGTCGAGTTCGCCATCGAAATACGCACCCAACAATTCCCGAGCGACAGAGCAAGTCACTGGCGACCTCCCTTCGCTTTCCCTTTCAGACAAGTTTCCAGACGGATTCTCGCCCGATTCAGCCGGGACATCACCGTTCCCGGCGGGAGGCCGGCGGCTGAAGATATCTCTTTATACGAAAGCTCTTCGAGTTCACGGAGCACTACGATTTCGCGGTATTCAGGCGGAAGAGCTTCGATGCAGTTGCGAAGTGCACCGAGATCCTCTTCGAGGATGAGCATGCGTTCAGGACTTGTATCGCCACCAGATGCCACGTCGAGAGTGTCGACCGGGGTGGATTGCTGTCCTTTCTTTCCTCTCAGCAATGTGAAGCACGCATTGCGCACGATCCCGAGGAGCCAAGCGCGGCCGTCCGATCCATCGAAGCTATCGAAGTAGCGGTGTGCCCGCAGGAACGAGTCGTGCACCACGTCCTGCGCGTCGCCATCATCACCGAGCAGCCATCGCGCCAGGTTATAGGCAGAGTTCAAGTGCGGGAGAATCACCTGTTCGAAATCAGCCGCGAACCTGGATGTTGGCATAGTCCGGCCAAGCGAAGGTTCTGAAACGGATGCGTGGCTCACCGTCACGGTATCAGAAAAGGTAGCCCTCATGTTGTCGCCTCGTGTGGTTCAACAGTGCTTACTCCCGAACCTGCTTTTTTATTCCCGAAAAATTCGTGCGGAATAAATGCGTGCGGACGCGGGTAGTGCTTGTGAAACCGGAAGCGGTGGAAGGAGAAGCGCGATGTCCAAACGAATAAAAGTGGATAGAAGCAGCGACGGTATCGACCGTCGTGGATTTTTGGAATGCATGGCATGGGCTGGAACGGGGGTGCTCTGGACGATGGGCGGAGGAGTCCTGAGTTCGCGATTATTGGGGGCGCACGAGATGCACTCGCACCACCCGGTCGACGGCGAGTTCAATTTCGTTCAGATCAGCGATAGTCATATCGGATTCAACAAAGAGGCCAACAAAGATGTCACCGCAACGCTAGTGAAAGCGGTGCAAGGGATCAACGAACTTCCGACTGCGCCGGAACTTCTGATCCACACGGGTGATCTGAGTCATCTCTCGAAGCCGAGTGAGTTCGATACGCTCGACCAGGTTCTGCGTTCGGCGAACTGCAAGGACTCATTCTTTGTTCCCGGCGAGCACGATGTCTTGTCCGATGATGGACAGCAGTTTCGGGAGCGATACGGAAAGAACACGCAGGGCGGAGGCTGGCACAGCTTCGACTATAAGGGCGTTCATTTCGTAGGGCTGGTGAACGTTATGAACCTGAAGGCCGGTGGGCTCGGTTCACTTGGCGCCGAGCAACTGAACTGGCTGAAGAACGATCTCGCGGGACGGACGAGCAGTACGCCCATCGTGGTTTTTGCGCACATACCGCTGTGGACTATCTATCCCGAGTGGGGTTGGGGAACGGACGACGGTGCGCAGGCGCTTGCCTGCCTGCGGCGTTTCGGATCGGTGAGTGTTCTGAACGGCCACATTCATCAAGTGATGCAGAAAGTGGAGGGGAACATCCGGTTTCACACGGCGATGTCGACCGCGTTCCCTCAACCAGCGCCGGGATACGCGGCGTCGCCGGGTCCGCAACGAGTGTCTCCGGATCGGCTTCCTTCCGTACTTGGGATCACAAACGTGCAGTTTGTTCCGGGAAAACACAATCTGGCAGTGGTGGATCGTACATTGGCACAGGTATCCGCCGACTCCCGCGGGAGTGCGGCCGGCAACGTTCAGGTCGCGATTGATAATTTCTCGTTCGCCCCCAACAAACTCTCCGTCGAGGTTGGAACGACGGTTACGTGGACGAACCGCGACGATATTCCGCATAATGTGGTCAGCACGGAAAAGAAGTTCTCGTCGCCGGTACTCGATACGGATCAGAACTACTCGTTCACGTTTCGCGAACCAGGCTCATTCCCTTACTTCTGCAAGATTCATCCGAAGATGACCGGGACCGTTCAAGTGGGCGGCCGTGCTACGTAGCTTGGGAGCGCTCCGGATCGGAATCGCCGTCGTAATGACGGCGATTCTCGCGTCGGCGATTCATCCGCACGGAAGAGCGAGAGATGAGTCAGAGCAGACGCAACGCTGGCAAGTAGCCGTGGACCGTTCGGCTGCCGCGGTTCTTACGCGCTCTTGTGTGAATTGTCACTCGAACCAGACCACGTGGCCCTGGTACAGCTACGTTCCACCGGCATCGTGGATGATTGAGCGGGATGTGGGGAAGGGACGAAGCCGTTTCGACCTGTCGAAGTGGAATAGCTACAGCAGAGAGAAGAAGCGCGAGATTCTGGCTGATATCGCGCGCGTTGCCGCAAATCGCGAAATGCCGCTGCGTCAGTACCTACTGTTTCATCGTGAGGCACGTCTATCCGACCACGACGTTCAGACTCTGATTTCGTGGGCTGCTGAGCAGAGACGCGCTCTGCGAACGAACGAACGCACCACAATTGACAAGAACATGCCGGAGCAGACCATGGGAGCGATACAAGGACCTAAGGCATCTCAGACCGAATATCTGTCTCCACCACCCGTGAAATGATCACCGGTTGCGAGTGTCAGTTGCACCAAATCAATCTTCAGTTCGCCTAGCACTCGATTGGCTCCGAGATACTCAATCGTGATAGCTGGCCGCTGACACGATGAACTGGACCATTACGATCTGGTCTTCCGGCAGGTAGCCATAGAAGAGAATCCAGCGGTCCACTGGCATTCTGCGCAGACCTGCGTAGTTCCCTTCATTCTCGACACGGAACATCTTCGGGAATCGAGCAACAAGATTCAATAGCTGCTCGATCTTCGCCTGTGTGCTCTCAGGAAGCTGCTGACTGTCGTCCCGTGCTTCTTGCGTCCAGTAGATTAAGCGCGCCGGTTGGTCGTCCAACCTGGCACCACATCTTCATGACGGAACACCCGCCCATTCCTGATGTCATCTTGAGAGCGACGATACTTCTCCTGCCACTCGGGACGGTTGGCAAGCTGAAGTTCTGGTGGTGTAGTGCTTAACGCCTGTTCCA
>Ga0308176_10000869_pt1 | contig 18951 bp, 14 predicted proteins | sample PhyCR2_3_FD_203890 | JGI IMG/M metagenome (GOLD analysis project Ga0308176, IMG submission 203890) | Soil microbial communities from UC Gill Tract Community Farm, Albany, California, United States - DLSLS.C.R2 | ecosystem: Environmental > Terrestrial > Soil > Agricultural land | place: USA... | reverse complement strand
GTCCATGAGCGGCCCGAGCGCCTCACCCACCTGCGACTCGCCCCAGCCGAAGGTGTGCAACGTGCGCGAGAGGATGACGGCACCGCCGGTGAGCCGTTCCACCTTCGGGAGAACATCGCGGCGGAACATCAGCATCATTTCCCGAGGCACCCCGGGCATAACGAAAACCTGGCATCTTATTCTGTCCCCTTCGCCGAACGGAGTCGGCGCCACATCAGCCTCGCGCCGTATTGAATTCACAAGATCGCCGACGGACAAAAGCGCATAAATCCCCGCTGCCGTCCCCGCGTGGTTGTAAATCATCTCCGCCCCCCGCGGGATCATCGCCTGGATCTTGTTAATCTCCGGCATTGTCCGGCCGCGCTGGGCGAAGAAGTCCTTGAGCACGCCGAGCCACCGCTCGTTCATCTCCAGCGGCGCGTCCATCACGGCCGCCAACGCCTGCCGCGTCAGGTCGTCCTCCGTCGGCCCGATGCCACCGGAAATGATCAGGAAGGTGCACTGGAAGGCCGAATCGCGGATCGCACGCTCGATCGTCGGCTGATCGTCCGGAACGGTGACGTGCGCCGACACCGGACAGCCGACGGCGGCCAGTTGCTGGCTCAGCCACGCCGAGTTGGTGTCGATGGTCTGCCCGAGGACCAGTTCGTCGCCGATGGAGAGGATGATCGCGTTCACGTTAGCCCTGTTTTCTCGGCCTCGGCCGGGCTCGGGACTCAATGGTGATGGCCGACCGGCATTCCCCCTGCCGTCGGTGCGATGGAGCAATACAGTTCGTTCGACTCGTGGCCTTCGACCTCGACCTGCACCGTGGAATGATTGATCCCGTGATGGCGTTTCAGTCCCCCTACGACGGCCTTGAGGATCTGCTGCCCTTCGCGGACGGATTGCTCGGCGACGAGGATGTGGCAGCTGCACGCGATCACCCCGGGCCCGACCGTCCACACGTGCAGGTCGTGAATGCCCAGGACCCCCGGCACTAGAGCGATGGTCCTTTCGACCGCGGCCATGTCCATTCCGTCCGGCGTCCCCTCCAGCAATACGCCGGTGCTTTCCTTCAGCACCCCCCAACTGCTCCAGAGGATCAGCGCGCCGATGAGGAATGACACCACCGGGTCGGCAAGCCGCCAGCCGCTCACCACTACGGCGACGCCCGCCAGCACGACGCCCAGTGCCGAAACGGCGTCGCCCATCATGTGAACGTAGGCCGAACGCACGTTCAGGTCGTTTTTCGACCCGGCACGGAGCCACAAGCCGATGACCAAGTTGACGCCGATCGCGACGCCGGCAACGACGATCATCAGCCAGCCGTGTACGGCCCCGGGATGTCGCACGCGGCGGACCGCTTCCACGAATATCAGAAGTGCGATGACCACGAGCGACACCGCATTCACCAGCGCAGCGAGTATCCCCACGCGGTGATAGCCATAGGTCATGCCCTTGTGCGCGGGCTTACGCGCGATCCACAAGGCGTACCATGAAAAGCCCAGGGCGGCCGCGTCGGCCAGATTGTGGCCGGCGTCGGAGAGCAGCGCTAAGCTTCGAGCGAAATATCCGGCAACGGATTCCCCGATCACGAAGGCGACCGTGAGGATCACCGCCAGGCCCAATTTGCCGCCCGAAATTGCCGGCCGCGCGGGGTGCGAGTGCGTGTGATCGTGGCCCATTGAGGAAGTATAAGCCGGGGGAGCCGGCAAGTGTCAGCCGACAGGTTTGTTGCTACCCGCCGCTGGGGGCGGAGAGGCAATCTTCGACCCGGTGCACCACCTCTGCCAGCCGGTGCTGCTGCGGCGGCTTCAGCTCCGTCCGCCCGAACCGCACGCGGTAGAAGATCCGCGTCAGCCGCCGCACGGCGTCGTACGCCTCGGCCGGCAGGAAAGTGAGCGTCTCGGTGAACTCCTGCGGCGTCAAATGCTTCGGCCGGGTGACCTCGTGCCTGGCTAGCAGCCGCATTAAGTCGTCGTAAAATCCGAGCTGCCGCACCAGCCGCAACTGGTCCGGCCCCGGCAACGATTCCAGCCCGATCCGCGCCGCCCGCCGCCTCAGCCGGTGCCACTCCAGCAGGTACCACCCCACCGCCGCCACCAGCGCCAGCGACATCAGCACCACCAGGACGATGATGACCTTCGAGGAGGTCAGCCAGAATTGCGTGTTGTTCAGCGCGTTGTTGAACCAGTCCGCCGGCGAGCCCGAAGGTAGCGACGGCGTGTTGTTGATCGCCACGTTCGTCGCCGCCGTCTCGATCCGCTGGATCAGGTTCTCGCGGTTGTCGTTGTCGTAGGCGACCACCGAAGTGGCCCACTTGTACTCCAGGAAATCGAAGAACCGCCGGACACGCCCGAAGAACCCAACCTGCTGTGCCGCCGCGTCGGCGGCACTTCCCGACGTCGGGTCGTACGACTTCCACCCGTCGGCGGTGAGGCATTCCACCCAGGCGTGGGCGTGCGACTGGCGCACCACGTACGTGCCGGTCATCTGGTTGTAGTCCTCCCCGTCCACCTTAAACCCCACAACCATCCGCGCCTCCATCCCCAGGCTCTGGCACAAGGCGGTCATCGCGCTGGCGAAGTATTCGCAGTGCCCGCGCTTCACCCGGGTCAGGAAGGCGACGATCGGGTCCTCGGTGGAGAGGATCTTCGCGTCGTCGGTCAGGTCCAGCGTGTATTCGAACGTCGAGCGCAGGTGCCGCTCGATGTTTAAGGCGATGCGATCGTCCAGCGAGCGGTCGGGGACGAACAGCGTGCCGGCGTTCAGCTTCTCGCGCGCGTCGGCCAGGTTGTTCCCCTCCGCGTCGGCCCCGCAAACGTCCCGCCGGCGGGCGTAGGCGAGGATCCGCGGGTCCCAGGCCGGCAGGAACTGCCGCCGCCTTTCCAGGTCCTCCAGCGAGCTGCGCGTGCCCAGCGTGTTGGTCGATACGACCTCGTACTCGACCTTCTGGTTGATCGGGTCCGACGCGCGGATGGCCCCGTCGGTCGGGGAGAAGCGCAGCGAAAGGCTGCGGTTGGCGGAAAACTGAAGCGGCCCCGCCAGCGCAAAGAGGACCGGCGTCTGCGTCGCCCCCAGGATGATCTCCTGCCGCCAAAGGGCCGCGCCATCCGGCGGCGGCTCGGTGGGGAACGAGATCGGCTCCCCCGACGAAATCGTCACCGGGCCCATCTCCGCCTTCTGCGGATCCGACCTCCGCCACAGCCTCGCCCGCGGGTCGTACAGGTCCTGCGTCACGCCGCGCAGCAACAGCGTCTCGGTCCCCTGCACCGGCTCGTCGTTGCGCCAGACCTTCACGTAAGCGATCACCTGCTGGTTCTGGGTGATCTTGCTCACGTCCTGGAAGTTGACCTGCTCGTTGAACCCGGTCAGCGGCGGGCCAGGCACCTGGAGCTGCCCGAGCACCCCCGCCCCGGTGCCGCGCGGAAACAGTAGGAACACCACCACGGCGGTGGCAACCGACACGACCGCCACCAGCGCCGTCAGCCGCCGCATCGAGCGGGCCAGGTGCCGCTGGTCCTGCCGCAGCCCCAGCGGGTGGCCGCGCAGCAGCGGCGCCGGGAGCGACGCCTTGGCGTGGTCGGTCTCGGTCTTGAGGTGAAACAACAGACAGCAGTACAGCGCCACGAACAGGAATGCGGCAAAGACCACCGCAAACAGCAGGCTCGCCGTGTTGATCGCCGAAGCCACCATCAGCAACAGGCTCAGGACAAGCAGCTGCGCGTAGTCCCGGTTGGCCCGCTGCTCGAACAGCTTGATGAGCTGGAGGAGGATCAGGAACTGCCCGATCACCAGCACGGCCGACGTGCTGCGGAACTGTACCGAAACCACCAGCAGCGAAAAAAGCGTGATGAAATTCGCCAGCCACCGCGGCAGCGGCTGGAACCGCCCCGTCTTAACCAGCCACGCGTTCACGAGAATCCCCGAAACCGCCAGCACCCAGATCCCCGGCGACTGCGCCGCCAGCGCAAACCCGCTGACCCCGAGGATCAGCAGCGTGTAGAGGACGGGTTTGAACTGGCGGATGTCGTACATGGGAGTAGCGGTTAGCGGTCAGCGGTCAGGGGTCAGAAGGATTTCCTTTCTGACCCCCGACCCCTATCCCCTGACCCCTCCTATCTTAGGCTCCTGCTCCGGCGGCATGGCGTGGGCGAAATCCAGGTCGGGGGGGAAGTGGAAGTAGAAGTCGGAGGTGGCCGCCGACAGCACCACCAGCCCGGCGCGCCCCCCGCGGTCGGGCGAGGAAGACGGCACGTCGCGCGGCGTAATGAGCATCGGCGTCGTCCCGGAACGGACCACCTCGTACGCCTCGTCGATCAACGCGTCGGCGTTCTGCGACGTGTTCCGCGGCAGCCGCGCCAGCACCGCCAGCAGGTCGCGCGCGTGCCGCTTGCCCGCGTTGGGCGGCACCACTACCCAGTCCCCCGACCACGCCGCCAGCCCCACCGACAACCCCGCCTGCAGCGCGAACGTCGCCACCGACCCCGCCATCGCGATGCACCGCTCGACCCCGGCGAGCTGGTCGGCAACGCCGGCCCCGTCCGGCGATTCGGAAACGAACGTGTCCACCAGGAGCATCAGACGCGGCGGCGAGACGCGCGTCATCTCCTTGGTCACCAGCACGCCCGTGCGCGCCGACCGCCGCCAGTGGATTAGCCGCGGACTATCGCCGTGTCGGAATTGCTTGACCCCGAAGAACTCGTCCTGCCCGCCGCCCTGTGGCCGCATCCGGCTGCCGCTCTTCTCCGCCGAACGGCACAAGGCCAGCAATCGCGAGTCCACCTCCGCCACCGCCGGAAACACCAGGATGGTGTCGTGCTCGCGCCGGGTAATGGCGCGCTTGATGAACCCGAACGGGAAGCTGGTCGAGACCTGGTACCGCTCCAGCACGTGCACCCCGCGCCGCCGCGGGACGATTTCGGTCGAGACAATGGCCGTCGTCCGCGGCGCCGCGTGCAGCATGTACGCGAACGGCTGGCGCGTGAACGACTCGCACCCGTCCAGCTCCGTCAGCGACACGCTGAGGCTCGGCCAATACCGCTTGCGGTTCGTCAACTCATAGGTAAGGACGGCCGGCTGCCCGACGATCGCGTGCTCCGGCATCAGCCGCCGGACGTCCAGCCTCCGCAGCACCACCCGGCTGATCGCCAGCGACACCAGCAGCACCCCGATCATCAACCCGAACACGGCGAACAGCAGGTTCGCCTGCGAGTTCATCGCCGCCAGGCCCATGAACATCATAAGCGAGCAGTAGATGAGCCCCGTGACCGAAAAATCCAGCGAAGGCTTCTTCCGCACCGGCGTCGGACGGAACGGCCTCCTCCCCGGCGCCGCCGGCACCGGCGAGGCCGGCGGCTCTGCCGCCGCCGCCTTGCTCCTCAGGTACAGCATCACCCACGCCACGGCGATCGACGCGATCGCCATCAGCGTCATCCACACCACCATCGGGACGTAGCGGCTTCTCATGATCTGAGCTTGCCTAGCTCGGCGCCGTCACCTGGTCGAGAATCGTCTGAAGAATCCGCGCCGTCGCATTCGCATCCCCATTGTGCAGGTACGTCTTGCTGATCACCCGGTGCGCACACACCGGCACCACCAGCGACTTCACGTCGTCCGGCGTCACGTAATCCCGCCCCTCCAACAGCGCCGCCCCCTGCGCCGCCTGTGTCAGCGACAGCGCCCCGCGCGGCGACACGCCCAGATGCAGTTGCTCGTCCGACCGCGTCGCCTCCACGATGTCCAGAATGTAGTCCACGATCGCCGGGTCTAGCCGTACGTTCGGCACCTGGTCCTGGAGCTGGATGATCTCGTCCACGTTCACCACCGGCCGCAACTGCTCGAGCGTCGTCCTCCCCGGCTGCGTCATCAAAATGCGATGCTCGTTGGCCCGATCCGGGTACCCCACCGTGATTCGAATCAGAAACCGGTCGAGCTGGTTTTCCGGCAGGTAATAGGTCCCCTCAAACTCCACCGGGTTCTGCGTCGCCACCACCATGAACGGCCGGTGCAGCGCCAGCGTCTGGTTCTCGATCGACACCTGCTCCTCGCTCATCGCCTCCAGCAAGGCCGACTGCGTCCGCGGCGTCGTCCGGTTGATCTCGTCGGCCAGTACAATGTTCGCGAAGATCGGGCCCGGCTTGAAGTCGAACGACTGCGTCTGATTGTTATAGACCGAGACCCCCACCACGTCGCTCGGCAGCAAATCCGGCGTGAGCTGGATGCGCGAAAACTTGCAGTTCAGCGACCGCGCCAGCGACCGCGCCAGCACCGTCTTGCCGACCCCGGGCACGTCCTCGATCAGCACGTGACCGCGCGCGACCAGTCCGATGAGCAGCAGGTCAACCGCGCGCGGGTGGCCGAGGAACACGCTGCGGATGTTGGTGCGGAGCCGGTCGAGCTGCTGGTTCGCCACGGATTACCCCGAATAGGACCGCGAGTCCCGAGGCGCGAACAACCCATTCAGCCGCCGGGCTTGCCCGGCGTGCCCTCGGTTTCTCAGACATGTACCGCACGCCTCACGCGCAAGGAAGCGGCTCATTGCGGACCATTCTAGCCGCACCGCCCGAGGGTTGTACACCGACGTGCTACTGAAGGTCGTACAGCGAATTGTCTTCCGAGAGGAAACCCGTGCCCGGCGCGACCTGCGGCGCGTCCCCCGCCGTCGTCGTCGTGTGCCGATCGCCGATCGATTCCGCGTGCCCGTCGCAGAACGCCACGTTCGTGCGCCGCCGGTGCCGGAACCCCTGCGTCCCCGCGAACCGCGACACCGCCGGCTCCCCCGGCGCCACGAACGGCGAGCGCATGAACTTGTTCGCACCGGCCGAATACTGCCCGTCGCCGAACAGCGCCGTCCGCGACGGCTGCCGCACGTGGCTCGCCTTGGCCGGCGGCAGCACCGTCAACCCCACCTGCTCCCGCCCGATGTAGCTGGTGTTGTAGTTGTACCCCGTAAACGGGTCGGCCGCCGTGTTCGACTTGCCGTCGAAGCTCGGACACTGCTGGATCTGCGACACCGTCTTGCCACCCTGCCACAGCAACCCCGGCCGAACCACCGTCTGCCCGGTCGATGCGTCGCGCTCCGTCGTGAAGTCCCAGTTGTACCCCGTCACGATCGGCGGCGCCGCGACCGTGTACGTCGCCGGCGGGTAAGACCCCTTGTACGCCCCCACGTACATGTCCGCCGCCAGCGCCAGCTGCCGCAGGTTGCTCAGGCACGCGACGGATTTCGCGTGCTCCCTCGCCGTGCTCAGCGTTGGCAGCAGCAGGCCAATCAGAATCGCGATCACACCGATGACGACGAGCAGCTCGACGAGCGTGAACCCGCTTCTTTGAACGCGCCTCATCGCGCACCTCGCCTCTAAACCCCCCTTACCCTCCCCCGGCGTGCCTGGGGGAGGGTTGGGGTGGGGGTTCCACTACAAATCAGCGGCTACGCCTCCGCGCCAAAAACCCCGCGGCGCCAAGCATCAACACCGCCGCCCCCGACGGCTCCGGCACCGCTGCCCCCACCGCCTCATTCCCCACGGAAACGGAATCCACCTCCAGCGTGTCCGTGCTCCCCACCGGCATCGAAAACCGCACGTACCCTACTTTCGACAGACCCGTGTTCGAAATGTCGAACCACGTCCCCCCGCCCGACCCGTTGAAGACCGCCAGCACGTCCGCATACGACGCTTTATCTGCCAGCGCGGAGAGTCCCCCCGCGGGCGCGAACGGCTTGCCAAAATCCGCCAACACCGGCGATGCGGGCGATGCCGAGTCGTAAGGCCCCGCGTTCAGGTAGTACACCGCCGGCATGTTGAACAGCACCGCCGTCGGATTGTGAGACCCGTCCAGCCCGACGAAATTCACCCCGTCGGCACTGACCTCCACGTTCGCCGCGTCCGTCCCGAAGATCGTCGGGATCGAATCCGTCGCCCCAATGCCGCCGAATCCGGTTGAATCCACCAGCCCCACGTTCTCCACCACGCCAATCTCCGGCTTGGACGCATCGGCCAGTGGGAGCGCGTAATGATCCAGCCGCAACGTGAGATGCCCGCCGCCGGTGATCTGCACGATCTGCCCGGGGTCGAACGCCGGGCTGAACGGGCTGAGCACACTCGGAAAACCGAACGAGACTCCCGTGAGAGGCGCCGGCGGGCCCAGCGCGGAATTCGGGTCCGGATATCCGATCGTCCCGCCGTCGCCGGGGACGTAATCCACGACGCCGGCCGCATAAAACGCCCCCCGGACCGTGCAGGGCAGCACGGCGACCGCGCCGACCCCCGCCCAACGCCAGACCGTCCGCAGAAAAAGACGCGACATGTGACGCTCCTCGTGCCGACTCGCGCGGCACAAAAAAGAACCTCGGCCTCGCAAGCGCAAGGCCGAGGGGAAGCGTCAACCGGTTCGCGCCGCCGTGCCGTCGAATCATTAGACCGGCCGAGGCGCGCGTGGGCTTTGCTGTTCCCGCCGTCCCATCTCGCGAGGACGTATCGGAGGCGCCCGGCAACCATTGCCGAGCGGCAAAACCCTTCAGGCCGGTCTTCTGGCTCAGGACTGGGGAGGCTCTTGCCTCTCATCGGAGGGGCCTTCCCGTCCCAATAGGGACAGTGGCCGGTCCGCATCCCATGCGTCCTTTACAGCGGCGCGTCCGCGGCGGGTTTTCACCGCCTTCCCAACGTCGCCGGCAAACCGTCTTCGGTCCGCCAACAACGGGCTTCGCAGCCGCCCGAAGGAGGGGCGCACAATATGACACGTGGCCGCGCGACGCAAGCCCGCCCGCCCTCCGTTTTCCAGCGCTTGCCGATTCGCCAAACAGAAACGCCGCCAGGCAGATTCCTGGCGGCGCAAGTCGCAAGTGGAAGATGACCTCGCCTCCCGGCGTCTATTTTCGCTTCAGGTCTTCCAGCATTTTGTCCACCTCCGGACACTTCTCCTCGACAAACTTGCGCAGGTCCTCCGGGTAGTCCTTCATCCGATCCGGCCTGGTCATGAAGCCGCAGTTCTGCTTGACGTTCTGCAGCAGCCCGATCGCCTCGTCACGCTGGTTGTCCGCCAGCTTCATCTTGGCGTGGTGGTAATTCACCCAGAGCTGGGCGAAGTTGCTCTCGTCCCACGGGCACCCCGGGTTGAACGACACGCCGCGGGGTGCGTCCGGGTTAATTTTCTTTTCGATCGTCTCCACCTTCTCCTTCCACTTCTTCAGCTCGTCGTGGTTGGGGTACTTTTTCACAAGGTCGTCCAGCCGCCGGTGCGTCGAGGCCAGATTGAGTCCAATTTTTCCCTCCGGCTGGTGCTGCTTGAGCGCCAGGTCGAGCATCATCATGTCGAACTTGGTCCACCAGTAGTCCTGGTCGTTGATGTCCCCGGATTTCACGTCCTTGGTCTCGTCGCCGTACAGTCCCTTGCCGTCCGCCGCGTAGCCCCCGGCCACCCAGGCGAGCGACAGGATCGCCGCCGCACAAACAACGACAATTCCGCCCCCGCTAGTCTTCCGCGCATGCATCAAACACCTCCTTCAAAAAACCCTGCCCGTGAAAAGAGGAACCGTAACAGCCGGGGGATTATACCAGCCGCTGTCACGAAATTGCCAAGCAAGTTTTTTGAAAGGTCTGAAACCCGCCACTACTCCGCCGCGGGTGCCGCCGGCGCGGGAGCGCCCGGCGCAGGAGCACCCGGCGCGGCGGGATTGGGCAGCGCAGGCGCCGCCCTCCCCGGCGCCCTGAGCCCGGGCGCGGGCGCCGTCGCCGGACCGGTCGTCGCCGCCGCAGGAACCGGCGACAGGTCCGTCGGAAGCGCCGGCAAAGTCAGCGGCGGCGTCTGTTGTCGTGCGTAATCCCGTTCCCCCTGCGCCGCCTTGAGCATCGACTGCGCCTGCGTCGGATCGCCGGCAATTCCCTTCAGCTGCCCGTAACCATAGTAGGCCAGCATCCGCTCGATGTGCGCGGCGTTCCGCGTCTCGTCGCCTACCGACCCGCCTTCGATCACCAGCCCAAGCGTCTCCGTCGCCGCCTTCCAGGCGGCGTCCGCGCGCGCCACGGCATCCTTCAACTCGTTCCCAAGGCTCGCCGGGTCCAGCTCGCGCGGCACGCCCACCTTGGCCTTCTGCAGCACCGGCGCCACCGACGCCGCCAGCCTCGACCGTGCGGAGAGGCTCGCCGCCTCGCCGGTGAAAAGCTCCGCGAGCCGCACTTGCGCAATCCCCGCCTGGAGCCTGATCAGCCCCGCGTTGTAAATGTCGCTCAACCCACGCGTCGCGTCGCCGCCGCGGCCGGTCTCGCTGGCGATCTTGTCCGCCGCGTCAATCGCTTCCGTGAAGTGGTTGATCGCGTTGTTCAGGTCGTTCTGGGCCGCCTCGCGCAGCTTCCGCGCCTGCGCGACCAGACCGCTCATTTCCGCGACCTTGCTGTTGATCGTCGCCGGCGTCTTGGGGATCGCCGGCGCCGCCGTCCGCCGCGGCGCAGGGGTCTCGCCCTCGGTATCGCCCGAAGCGGCAGGCGCGGCCGCGGGGACCGCCACGGGCTTGCCCAGCACCGTCTGCGCGAACCCCCGTTGCGCCTCCATTTGCTTCTGCGTCGCCTCCCACTGCTGCTTGATCTGCTCCCGCTGCGCCTCGTAGCTCTTGATCGTCTCCTCCAAAATCTTCTGCTCCGCCTGTGCCGTCTTCAGCTCGTGCTCCAGCGGCACCTTCTTGTCCTGGAGCACGATCGCCTGCGACGCCAGGTCCCCCGCCTTCTTCCGCAATTCCGCCGACTGCTTGAACGAATCGTCCGACTGCTTCGCGTCGCTGTCCTGCTTCGCGTCCGACTGCCGCGCCAGATCGCCGGCATCCCCCTCCGCCTTCTTCTGATCCTCGGTCAACGACTTGATCTGCTGGTCCAACTTGGCGATCTCTCCCTCCAGCCGCGAAATGTCCTGCTTCACGTACCCCAGCGTCGGCAGGTTCTCCCCGCCCGGCGTGAACCAGCTCTTCTTGTCCGGCCCGCCCTGCGCCTCGGTAATCCGCTGTTCGATCCCCGCCAGCGCCGCCTGCGGGTCCGACTTGGCGTAGCGGTCCACGAGCTGGTTCGATTTCCCCACCTCCGCCGCCAGCGCCCCGATCTCCCACACGCACCGCCCGACCTTCGCCTCCACCGCGTCGATGTCGTGCATCACCGCCGTCCCCGCCTCCAGTTCCGCCTGCGCCAGCGCCGATTTCGCCCGGGCCTTGGCCAAGTTCGACGCCCCCGCCTCCGCCGCCGCCGACTCCAGCGCCTTGGGCACCTTCTCCTGGACCTTCCCCGAGTACCCCTGTCGCTCCGTCTCCCCCTGCTCGATCTGCGCCGCCACGCGCTTGTCCGCCCGGGCAACGTCGCTCTCCAACTTCTCGCACCCCCCCGCGTACCCCAGCCCAAGGGCAACGGCGGCGGCAGCAACGACGCGGAATTCCGGGTGATTCTTCATGGGTGTGGCCGGTAGATACTTCAACTCTCCCCCGCAGGGATTACCAATTTTCCCCGCCGCGCGCAACACTGTCAAACCCAACCCATTCTATCAACGCCCAAAACCCGGCGCCCGACCAACATATTGTCAGACGCCCCCCACCGGGCAATGATTACCCCAACACGGAGGCCCCAATCGTGGACGACCCCCAGCAGCCGCAAATCATCGCCCCCCCCGCACCGCCGCCGGTTACCGGACGCGCCCCCGTGCCGCACCGCGCCCCCGTCGGCCTGGTCGTCTCCTGCATCCTCCTCGGCGTCCTCGCCGCCTGGGGATGGACCGAGCGCCGCAACCGCCTGGACTGGGCCGAGCGCTTCCGCCTCTTCAAGCTCGAACAAACCTGGACCCTCTCCCGCCGCGCCGAGCTCGCCGACTTCGTCGCCCAACCTGCCACCCGCCTCCTTCACCTCGCCGGCCAGGACGAGGCCCGCGGCCTGATCGCCGCAATCGCCTGGAACCCCGACCTCCGCGAGGGCTCCCTCTTCTTCGGCCCCCTTCCCCCCTTAGCCAACCAGCAGACCTATCAGATCTGGGCCGTCGTCCCCGACCAACCCCAGGCATCTGCCGCCAGCGGCGGCACCTTCGGTCCCTCCCCCGACGCCGGCGTCTTCACCTTCCACCTCGGCCGCGCCGGCCCGCCCCCCGACCGCTTCCTCATCACCGCCGAGCCCCCCGGCGGCGCAGACCACCCCGGCGCAAAGATTCTGTTCAAAGGTGAAAACCTGTAGCATGACGCGCCAGTAGCTACGGACGGGACATTTTCTAAGGTATCCCTCGCTTGCCGCCGGCGCTAAGATGCGCCACGCTGACCAAACGAACGCCCGGAGACCCTATGCCGCTCGAAACAGCGATGGAACAGCCCTTCAACGTCGCCCGACAGGTCAACAAGCTCATCGATCAGATGCAGAAGGGCTACTACAACTTCTGCCCCGGCCAGACCTGGACCCCCAACGTCAACCTCTACGAAATCGACAACGCCTACCTCGTCTGCGTCGACCTCGCCGGCGTAGACAAGGAAAAAATCGACGTCGAAATCGCCGACCAGACCCTCACCCTCAAAGGCGCCCGCGCCGTCCCCTCCCCCGAAGGCCCCGACGACCAGGCCGAGCAACCCCACCCCCCCGGGCACCCCCACTCCCGCGTCATTCGCGTCCACCTCATGGAAATCGACCACGGCGACTTCTGCCGCATCGTCGAGCTCCCCCACAACGTCGCCCGCGAAAAAATTACCGCCACCCACCGCAACGGCCTCCTCTGGATCGAAATCCCCAAACTCACCGACTGACTTTCCTCCCTAGCCCCTACCCCCTAACCCCTTCTTCTCATGGCCGAGACCCAAATCATCGAACGCTCGCAGGACGCGACCATCATCCGCACCGGCGGAAACGGCCAGAAACTGACCGTCCCCAACCTCCTCCCCATCCTCCCCATCCGCAACATCGTCGTCTTCCCCGGCACCGTCATGCCCCTCAACGTCGGCCGCCCCAAGAGCAAGGCCCTCCTCGACGAGGTCATGCCCGGCGACAAGATGATCGGCGTCGTCACCCAGAAAAACCCCGACGTGGACGACCCGGGATACCCCGAGCTCTACACCGTCGGCGTCGCCTGCACCATCCTCAAGCTCTTCAAGCTCCCCGACGGCAACCAGTCCATCATCGTCCACGGCCTGGCACGCTTCCGCCTCCTCGCCCTCGAACGCTCCGACCCCTTCACCGTCGGCCGCATCGAAGTCCTCGAAGACTCCCACACCCCCGGCCCCAGCCTCGACGCGCTGCTCGCCTCGGTTCGCCAGCAGGCCAACCGCGTCATCGAGCTCTCCCCCAACACCCCCGACGAGGCCGCACAGGTCCTCAATTCCATCACCCAACCGTCCGCCCTGGCCGATTTCCTCGCCGCCAACCTCCAGGCCGACACCGCCGAAAAGCAGCGCATCCTCGAGGAGATGGACGTCGAAAAACGCCTCCGCATGATTGCCGCCCGCCTGGCTACCCAGCTCGACGTGCTGGAGCTCCAGAGCAAGATCCAGTCCCAGGTCAAGGAGAACATCGACAAGAGCCAGCGCCGCTACTACCTCCAGGAGCAGCTCAAGGCCATCCGCAAGGAGCTCGGCGAGCAGGAAGGCGGCGGCGGCGGCGGCGAGATCGAGCAGCTCCGCGAAAAGCTCGAAGCCGCCAAGCTCCCCGAGAACGTCCTCAAGGAAGCCAACCGCGAGCTCTCCCGCCTCGAGGCCATCCCCAGCGCCTCCCCAGAATATGGCGTCATCCGCACGTGGCTCCAGATCGTCAGTGAGCTCCCCTGGTCCATTCAGACCGGCGACAAGCTCGACCTCGAAGACGCCCGCCGCATTCTCGACCGCGACCACTACGACCTCGACAAGGTCAAGCGCCGCATCATCGAATACCTCGCCGTCCTCAAGCTCAAGCGCAGCCGGGGCAAGGCCGCGGCGCAACACGCGGCCGCAAAAGCGGTCCCCCCCACCCCCGTCCCGGCCAACCCCACCGCCGCCCTCGAACCGCCTTCCCCTCACCCCGCCGACGGCGACGCCGTCAACGGCAACCTCGGCGAGGAAAACGTCGGCGGCGCAGGCGCCATCCTCTGCTTCGTCGGACCGCCCGGCGTCGGCAAGACCTCCCTCGGCAAGTCCATCGCCGAAGCCATGGGCCGAAACTTCATCCGCGTCGCGCTCGGCGGCGTCCGCGACGAGGCCGACATCCGCGGCCACCGCCGCACCTACATCGGCTCCATGCCCGGACGCATCATCGCCGAGCTCCGAAAGGCCGGCACCCGCAACCCCGTCATGATGCTCGACGAGATCGACAAGCTCGGCGCCGACTTCCGCGGCGACCCCTCCGCCGCGCTCCTCGAAGTCCTCGACCCCGCCCAGAACCACACCTTCACCGACCACTACCTCGACGTCCCCTTCGACCTCTCCAAGGTCCTGTTCATCGCCACCGCCAACACGATGGACACCGTCCCCGGCCCCCTGCGCGACCGCATGGAGACAATCGAAATCCCCGGCTACACCCACCGCGACAAGCTCGACATCGCCAAGCGCTACCTCGTCCCCCGCCAGGTCGAAGCCAACGGCCTCACCGACAAGCAGGTGAAATTCACCGACCCGGCCCTGGACTGGATCATCGAAGGCTACACCCGCGAGGCCGGCGTGCGAAACCTCGAGCGCAGCATCGGCTCGGTCGCACGCTCCATCGCCGCCGACATCGTCGGCGGCAAAGCCGACCGCGTGACGGTGGACCGCGACCGCGTCACCGCCGTCCTCGGCCCCCGCCGCTTCGAGCCCGAGCTCGCCCAGCGCACCAGCGTCCCCGGCGTCGCCACCGGCCTCGCCTACACCCCCGTCGGCGGCGACATCCTCTTCATCGAAGCCTCCCGAATGCCCGGCAAAGGCGCCATCATCCTCACCGGCCAGATCGGCGACGTCATGAAGGAATCCGCCACCGCCGCCTTCTCCCTCGTCCGCAGCCGCGCCAAGGACCTCGGCATCGACCCCAAGCTCCTCGCCGAGAGCGACATCCACATCCACGTCCCCGCCGGCGCCATCCCCAAGGACGGCCCCAGCGCCGGCGTCGCCATGTTCACCGCCCTCGCCTCCCTCCTCCTCAACCAGCCGGTGAGACGCGACGTCGCCATGACCGGCGAAATCACACTCCGAGGCCTCGTCCTCCCCATCGGCGGCCTCAAGGAAAAAACCCTCGCCGCCAAACGCGCCGGCATCAAGGAAGTCATCATCCCGAAACGCAACGAAAAGGACATCCCCGAACTCCCCGACGAAGTCCGCAACACCCTAAAAATCCACCTCGTCGAAAACATCGACCAGGTCCTGGAAATCGCCGTCGGCAAACGCCCGAAGAAACCCGCCGCCCCCGACCGCAAAGGCGCCGCCGCCAACGGATCGCGGCGCAAGCCCCACGCGACCGCCAAGAAGCCCGCCCGCCACGGCCGCGCCACTAAGAGTCTCACGTAGCACGGGCTACCAGCCCGTGTTTCTTTCACCCCATGCGGTGTAGCGGGCCTGCCGCAGGAATGAATCCGCATTCAGGGCAGCGATCGGGCGTGGCGCGGAGATCGTAGCCGCAGGCGGGGCAAAGGCCCTTTCGGGTTGACGACTTCGCGCGAAGAATAGCCCAGCGTACGGGGAGCAGCGCCGTGATGAGCACGGCTGCCCAGCAGGGCCAGATCACGAAGTCGTCGCGCTCGTTTGCGTCTGAGAACTTCCATGCTGCAAATCCCAACCTGTCGAAATGGAAGCTTCCAAGTCCGGGAGACGAGCCAAGCAACGCGAGAATGGATTGGGGCTTGGAAACAGACAGTCCGGTCCCACTGACTCCCGGCGCTGATTGTTTTCTGATCCACCGACTTATGGTCATTTCGCCACGAGAGCAGCCCACGTAGTAATGACAAGTCGCCGACGAGTTAGTCCATTCGGCGTCGATGCTCCAGAACATGCCCAAGACCCACAGCACGAGGCTAATGGTGCACAGCACCATCGACACCGAAGACGCGAGGGTGAACAGCCGTCTTCTCACGACTTCGCCTCCGCGGGAGAGGTCCCACATTCCGGGCATCGCTTAGGTGTGGCGCGCAGGTCATAGCCACAAATTGAACACAGGTTTGCTGACCCCCTTCGCCGATCCTTCCGCCGCTTCATCAGGTGGACACCAGGAACAATTGCCGTAGGCACCATGAGGACCCAGTCCGCAATAGAAAGTGATCTGTTGGATCGCGAGGATCTCATCCACCCGATTGGCGAGGCCGCTCCGCCGATGTGCGGATTCGGCGACACCACATTCCATGCGAGGCCCTGTGTGTCCGGAATCCAGTAACGCGAGCGGCTGTCGTTGAAATGCAATACGCCGCGGCTCGAGAAGACGCCGATGTACCCGCCGCCCGCTTCATTCGGCTCGACCCAACCATAACTCAATGAGTCCGCAGCGAAGTAGCTGCGCACCCACAGTGTCGCTATGAGAGCGCAAAGCGTCACCGATACAGCAGAGCCGATGCTGAACAGCCGACGTCCCACACTTCGCATTCTACCCCACGCCGACGCGACCACCCGGCTCACATCCCAAAAACATGTTGAGCCGCGACCCTAGGGAGCGGGTCTGCCATCCCCCGCCCCTTTGCCATGCCCCCCACGGCGACCTTAAGCTATCCCACCGTCCCCTCCCCCAATCGGAGTCCCCATGCCCGACGTCCGCCCCGAAACCCAATTCTCCGTCTTCCTGGTCAACAAGCCCGGCGTCCTCGCCCAGGTCACGCGCTCGCTCGCCGAGGAGAAGGTCAACATCATCGCCATGACTCTCGTCGATTCCCAGGAGCACGGCGTCCTCCGCCTCGTCGCCGCCGACCGCACGCGCGCCCGCCAGGTCCTCGCAAAGCTCAACCTCCCCATGACCGAGACCGAAGTCCTCTGCCTCGACCTCTCCAACCGCCCCGGCGCCCTCGCCGACGTCGCCGGCCTCCTCGGCACCAACCACATCAACATCAACTATGCCTACTGCACCAGCGGCGCCCCCGGCGGCCGAACCACCGGCATCTTCAAAGTCGCCGACCAAACCAAAGCCACCCACGTCCTCAAAAAGACCGCCGCCAAACACAAAGAACCCACCCTCCGCCGCCCCACGGCCCGCAGATAGATACCCGGCGCCGCGCGCAACAAGTTCCCGACACAAGAATCCGCCGCCCGCCCTTCGCCAAGCACTGGAAACCCACATCCAAACCCGCGCGCGCGCGTCGCCGTGCGCTTCTCGACTGACGAATAACGCCGTTTGCTCCTTGACAATCGCCCGCCCTACACCACCGCCTTCAGGGCGAGGAACTCAACGCGGTCCACCTCCGTGTCCAACACCGCCACGGTCTTCTCGCTTGCCCGGTGCAGCGCCCCCGGATTAATAATCCGCGTCCGCCCCACGCGCCGGTCCTCGGGCACGTGAGTGTGCCCCTGGCAGAGGTAGTCAAACTGCTGCTCCGCCACAATGCGCTGCTTGAGCTTGGCGTCGTCCCCGTGCAGCAGTGCGACGCGTTTCCCACCGAGGCTGAGATCGCCAAACACGCCATAACACTTCACCCCCAGCGCCCGCGCGTACTGCAGCAGCGGCCCGCGATCAAAATCCGTGTTTCCCCATACGAACCCGCCCTTCAGCCCCGCGAGCAGATCGATCACGCGCTGCCCGCCCACGTCCCCACAGTGAAGAAAAATTTCACACCCCGCGCCCTCAAGGGCCCGTAACCCCGCGGCCGCCGCCTCCGCCCGGTCGTGCGTGTCGCTCAGAATCCCGATCAGCACGCCCGCAGCCTATTCGATCCCCACCAGTGCGGCAATCGCGCCGGGCTTCACCGGGCTGACGGCTTCGGCGGTCGGCGGCACGCCGTAATTGACGGGAATATCCCCGCCCCTCCCGCGGTTCTTCGAAGGTGAGCGGGCGGGGCGCGATCCCGCGGTTGCCGCGCGGTCGCCGGGGCCCCCGCCATACCTACACGAATTCTCCGCAACGCCGCCGCGCGGCTGGAAGGAACCGTCCATGCCACCCCACCCCGCGGCCCGGTCACCATTCGCCCGGGCCGGGCTTTTATTGATTCTAATACTTTCGTCATCCAGCGCCTATGCCATCCGCCCCTTCACGCTGGTCGAGGACGGATACCCCGAAGCCGTTGGCCAGCTCGAGCTCGAAAACACCTTCGAAGGGGACTTCAACCCCCGCTCTGATTCGGGCGCAAAAACCTACTCCGCCGAGCACGAGTTGGAGTACGGCCTGCTCGAAAACTTCACGCTGCGCCTCAAGGGTTCCTACCTTTACGAGGACTCCTCCCAGCGCGAAGGGCTCCACTTCGACAGCTTCGGCCTCGAAGGCCAGCTCTTCTTCTCCAACCCCAACACCGACCCCGTCGGACTCTCCCTTATCGCCGCCGTCGAAGCCGGCGAAGGCTCCCTCGCCTTCAACACCATCTTCATCGTCCAGAAGGACTTCGACAAATGGGTCGTCGGCTATAACCTCGCCCTGGAAACTTCCATCGACAACGTCTTCCGCGGCGCCGGCCAGGCCACAACGACCACCGGCACCCTCACCAACGCCTTCGGCCTCAGCTACGTCCCCACGCCCGGCCTCAAAGTCGGCGGCGAGCTCTCCCTCGACCTCGATTTCGACAACTGGAGCAAACACACCGACACCGCCCTCTTCGCCGGTCCGGTCATCAACTGGATCCCCAACAACAACTGGTGGGTCACCGCCGGCGTCGATTTCCTGGTCAACAACACCCCCGACGCGCCACGCTGGCGCGCCATCGTCGTCATCGGCTATTTCTTCTAGGAGACCTCATGCAACTCGATCGCCGCAATTTCGTCCTCGCCGTCGCCGCCGCCGCGGCGGCCTCCGCCTGTGCCGGTTGCGCCAGTTCCGGCCCCGGGGCCGTGAAGGACCAGTCCTCCGAAGACCTCGTGACCAGCACCAACCCCCTGGACGTCGGCCCCGCCTCAAACTATTCCGC
>Ga0308176_10000867_pt1 | contig 18975 bp, 10 predicted proteins | sample PhyCR2_3_FD_203890 | JGI IMG/M metagenome (GOLD analysis project Ga0308176, IMG submission 203890) | Soil microbial communities from UC Gill Tract Community Farm, Albany, California, United States - DLSLS.C.R2 | ecosystem: Environmental > Terrestrial > Soil > Agricultural land | place: USA... | reverse complement strand
GCCGGTTGCGGTGTTCCCGATTAATGAACAATCCATCGCCCAGGTGCGGAAGCAGCACCAGATCGCGTTTGCGGACGTGGAGGATCCGGTCTACAAACGCAAGCAGCGATACGAGGGCATCTGGCTGCTCGACATCTTGAAAGACTTACGCGACGAGGGTCATCCGGAATCTGAAACCTATGTAAGGTTCCGCTGCAAAGACGGGTATGCTCCGATGATGCCTCTCGCTCGTGCGCTTCGAGGTAAGGGCCTGGTTGCCTTTCGAGACACTGGTGCGTCGGGCGGAGAGGCTTGGCAGCCATTGCCAGGAGCCGAGGGCTCCGCCACTCCGTCCCCGAGCTATCTCGTGTGGGTTTCGCCTCCCGGCGACCCGGAAGAATATCCGTGGCCTTACCAGATGGTCGCAATCGAGCTGGTCTCTTCATCCGAAGCCTTGGCCGGACTGGCCACCGGGACGTCTCAAGCCGGACAGCAGCTTTTCGTCACGCATTGTCTGAAATGCCACGCGATCAACGGCGTGGGAGGGACACTCGGCCCCGAACTGAATAGTCCGTGCAACGTAACGGAGTATTGGAATGCGCGCCTGCTTCACCGCTTTATCGCAAAGGCCAGCAGCGTTAGACATGGAACGAAGATGCCCGATTTCGATACGCTGCCCGACAAAGATATCGGATCCATCGTCGAGTACCTTCATTCAATGGCGGGCCACAAGAGTCCGGGCGCCGCTTGCCCGTGACCTTTCGAGATAGCGCCGCCCAGCGGCTTACAGGTATCTCTGCCGCAGGATGTTCAGATGATGGGTGACGTGTCCCGCGATGATGAACGCCAACGCGCGAACGGTGAAGGGATTGTCACTGGCTACACCCGCGCGCATCCACGCCTCGGCCGGACAATTCTCGAAGAAGGAGATGGTGGCGAGACGTACCCGCTTGAACTCTTCGATATGGGCAGACCAGGCAATCGCGTCGGCTTCCGCTCCGGCAGCCGCGACTGTCTGATCATATCCGGGTAGAGGAGTGTCGAAGCCGCGGGCGAACCAGAGAGCACGGAACGCAAATGCGCGTTCAGTGTCGGAGAGATGGTTCAAAAGTTGTCGAATACTCCACTTCTCCGCGGAGTACCGGTGCAGAGATTTGTCTTCCGAGATCGTTGAGAAGAGCTGAAGACTTTCGTCCAGTTGGCCTTCTATCACCCCCAGCGGATCTTCGCCCGCCACCTGGTCGATGTAGGTGAAGTAATACGGGGCAGCTTCGTTCGGCTGTGGTCGTCCGGTCATGACGCGATTGTATTGCTATGGGCCACCGGTCATGGCAAGTCTCATTGAGCGTACTGGATCGGACACGAACCAGCCGCCTTGGATGGATGACAGTACTGCCGTGTATCCCTGTCCGCTGGACCGGAACTACTCCTATGCACAAGCCCCGGATGCGAACCAAGATGAAGCTCAAATGCGGGTCTCATCCCTTTCACTCGCCAGCCTCGTCGCGGCGAGCACGCTTTCAGCGGCTTCATACGTGACCGTCAACTGCGGCTCTCCCAGCGAACTCCCGGTGTCGACCACCAGCACAGCCACGGCAACCTCGTGCAGCAGCTTTGATGGAGGGACGAATTACTGGAACGGGAGTCATCTCGGTGGATCGTCTGCGTCGGGTTCCGTCGCCCTTACGCTCGCTGCCAATCCGGCTGACTACAGCGCGCTTACAACGTCGCAGAATGCATTGGCGGTTCAGGCGTCACCGCCTGAGCTTGCTCTCGGACGCGGAACCACTGCGAGCATTGTGATCGATTACTCCAGTACCATCACGACCAGCGGTCCGGAACGGCAAGGCTATCTCCAGATCTCGCCAGATTCGACCGCAACCGATCAACGCTACTACAGCGGCGGTTCCCATATGACGTCTGGTTTAGATATCACGCCGATCGTCGATCCTCACTACTACGACCCAAACAGACCCGTGACTGAGCTTTCTTGCGCTACGAGTGACGGCCCAGGAGTCTGCGATCCCTCACCGAACTACCTTCAGAACTACATGCCGTTCATTCCCGTCACCCTCGGCGTGCCCATCACGGTCGTAGCGAACGGCAGGACTAACGATTACGTGGATGCGGGAGAGGGTATGTCTGGCGGCAGTCTGAGGACTACGTTTGCGTTCCGGTTCTTTGAGTCCGACAGGGCGACTCCCGTTCAGGTGGTTGCCGCTGCTCCTGAGCCTTCGACCTGGGCATCACTGGCGGGCGGTCTTGCTGGTCTTGCCTTCTGGGCAAGGCGCAGGGCTCGCTGAAAACGACATGAATGAATGCTTGGCAACGATAGTGATCTTCCGACCGTCACCATCTCACCGGAAATTCTGCGATTTCTGCCGCGTGATGTGAGTTGGCCAATTCAATCGTGAACGAGATCCTAGGCCGCATGTTGAAAGATGAGCCGCTGGGTGATGATGATCAGCTAGTGAATCGTCCTGATTGGCAAGCTGCTGTCGAGGCGGGCCGTAAGGCAAGGGCGGAAGGAAATGTCATGACGCACGAAGATGTTCTCGCTTGGCACAACCAGCATCCATAATCTGGGCGGAGTCGCCCTACGAGGTGCAACTGCTGAGGCTCTTCCCGAGATGTACTAGGTGGAAACAGACGGAAGATGGGAGGGACTACGCCGAATGCCTGTGGGTTCGCATCGGCTCTACTACACCCGCAGTTCCGGCGACCCATCGATACGCTGTTGTGGCGGGCGAAGTAGTATCCGACACCGGTTCTGAATATCTGAACGGCGATGCGCCTACTCCCAGCCGCGCGCCGGTGTCCGATGCGCATCAGGTACACTGCTTGCGATGTCCGAGCGATTTCGACGATTGGGGTTCGTCACCGCTGCGGTTGGTTCGTTTTTGGCGTCCGGATTCTTCTTGCTTGCGGCCAAAGGAACCGTACGGCAGGAACAGCACACGCTCTCCGGGTTGAAGCAGCCGGTCGAGATTCTGCGCGATCGCTGGGGAGTTCCTCATATATACGCAGAGAACAGCGACGATCTGTTCTTTGCACAGGGCTACATAGTCGGCGTCGACCGCCTGTTCCAGTTGGACCTTTGGAGAAGAGCAGGAACAGGCAAACTGGCCGAAGTTCTCGGACCTAATTTCATCCCGAGAGATCGCATCGCGCGGCTCGTGCGTTATCGGGGCGATTGGGATGCCGAATGGAAGAGTTACTCTCCCGATGCGCGCGCGATTGTGAACTCATTCGTCGCGGGTATCAATGCCTATATCACGTCCCTTAACGGGCAACGGACGGAGGAGTTTCGCGTCGCCGGCTACGATCCGGGCCTCTGGACGCCGGAAGACGTTGTGTCCCGACTCGCCGGCCTGCAGATGACCGGCAACATGATGCAGGAAGTAAATCGCGCACAACAAGTATCGCGGCTGGGCTTAAGCACGGTCGAGATGCTATCTCCACCCGACCCTCCCACGCCTTTTGTGCTTCCTCACGGACTGGATCTTGCCGACATCACTAACGCGGTGCTGCGTGACTACTCGGCGGCGGTGAGTCCGATTCGTTTCCCCGGTCAGCAAGGCAGCAACAACTGGGTTGTGGACGGAACACGTTCAGTGACTGGAAAGCCGCTTCTGGCGAATGATCCGCATCGTGCGATTCAGTTGCCCTCGCTGCGAAAGACCGTTCATCTGATCGCTCCCGGGTGGAATGTGATTGGCGCAGGCGAGCCCGCCCTTCCGGGGATCGCGTTGGGCCACAACGACGAGGTTGCGTTCGGCTTCACGATCGTGGGCATCGATCAGCAGGATCTCTATGTCGAGAAGACCAATCCGGACAACCCGACGGAGTACCTCTACAAGGGCGAGTGGAAGAAGTTTCGCATTGAGCACGAGACCATTCAGGTCGGCGGCGGCGGTGAGGAGGGCATGGGCGGCCAGCATCCCGTGGCCGAAATATTCGATTTAAAGTATACGGATCACGGACCTGTCATTCACGAGGACGCTGCTCGACACCGTGCCTACTCGCTGAAGTGGGTCGGGCAACTGCCTGGGAGCGCCGGATACCTGCCTGCGCTTTCTTTGGCGCGTGCGAAGACTTGGGGACAGTTTCAGGCAGCGGCGGCCGGGTATAAGGTGCCTTCAGAAAACCTGGTCTATGCAGACCGCAAGGGGAACATCGGGTGGATCGCAGCCGGCTTGGCTCCGATTCGGAATGGATGGGAGGGCCTGTTCCCTGTGCCCGGGGATGGGGGCGAATATGAGTGGACTGGGTATCTGAATTCGGCCGATCACCCCACGCAGTTCAATCCCGCGCGACATTTCATAATCACGGCAAACAACAATATATTGCCGCAGGGATATTCGCACCAGTTGGCGTATTACTGGGCATCGCCGGAGCGGTTTGAACGCATCTTTCAACTTCTCAGCGAAAAGCCGAAATTCGACGTAGCGGATTTCGAGAGATATCAGAACGACACCGTTTCGCTCGTCGCGCAGGAGTTTGTGAAATTACTCGACGTCTGGACTCCGGATGAGGGCACCGAGGCTGCGGCCCTGAAAGATGAGTTCCTCCATTGGGATGGGGACCTCCGGACGGATTCGAAGCTCGCCTGCATTTTCGAGGTCTGGTCCGCAAGGCTAAGTTCGAAGCTGACGGCGAAGATCCTGCCGGTTGCTCGTACAAATCCCCGGGCGGTGCTGGCCGGGTTCAAGACCATTCCGCAGGCCAACGATCTTCTCTCGCAATCGCTGAAGGAGGCTTTCTCCTACCTGGAGCGGCGATTGGGACCCGACAGGTCGCATTGGAGGTGGGGCAACCTCCATCACGCCTACTTCCGTCATCCGCTGGATCTCGCGACACAGCCAGACATCAACGTTCCGCCTGCGGCATTCGGACTCGACAGCGCCGCCGCACACAGGGAACATACGCCGGATATCTTCGACATCCCGTCCGTTCCGCGCCCGGGCGACGCAAACACGGTAAATGCCACGGGTGGGGGGCCGAGCTATTCCGAAGCGTATGGCGCTTCCTACCGGCAGATCCTCGACCTTAGCGACTGGGACAAGTCTGTAATGACCAACGTTCCCGGGGAATCGGGCGTTCCGGGGAATGAGCATTACTCAGACCTCGTTGGGCCCTGGTCAAAGGGGGAATACCACCCTATGCCCTTCTCACGGACTGCGGTCGAGGAAGCGACGGAAGAGAGAATCACGCTCGTCCCTGCTAGATAGCGCAGCACCACCGGGCGGATAAGCGCGACCTTCTAACCCCGGGGCGTAACGTCGTATAGACGTAAATCGTCTAAAGCCCTGTAGGAACCAAAGCGAACCGCTCTGCCTATCGCAGCTACAAAACCGTGGCTGTATCTTCCGATATCGTTAATAAATGGAGTTAAGTATGGGGAACAGGGGATGAAAGCACCCGGAACGATAGAGCCACATCTGATTGACCCGGAGGAGCCCTCCGTACGTCCCGCGGGCACGCGTCATTCCCAATATCCGGAACTGGACGATGACGGGACCAAGAAGGGCAACCGCTACTGGTGGGTGTGGCTGCTGATTTTTGCGCTCATCGGATACGGGTGTTACCGACTGTATATCTTTGAGAACGCACGCAAAGATGTCATGGCCAAGAAGAAGGGGGCCATGCGTCCCCGGACCATTCCCGTGGCTGTGGCAACTGCACACCTGGGCGATATGCCGGTCTATCTCCAAGGCCTAGGAACGGTCACGGCGTTCAATACCGTCACCGTGAAGACCCGGGTGGACGGCCAGCTCGTTAACATTTCTTTTCACGAAGGACAGTTCGTTCATCAGGGCGATCTTCTGGCGGAGATCGACCCCCGGCCTTACGAGGTTGCGTTGGAGCAGGCAAATGGAGCGCTGGCCCAGGCAAAAGGAACGCTCGAGCGCGACCAGGCGGCCCTTCGCGACGCCCAAGTGAACTACCAGCGCTATCAGGAGCTCTATAACTCGCAGATCATCGCCAAGCAGCAACTCGACACTCAGCAAGCAACTGCCGACCAGGCGCGGGGTTCCATCGCTGCCGACACAGCGGCGATTGCGGGAGCGCAGGCAGCCATCAACAGCGCCAAATTGAACCTCACTTACACCAGGATCACCGCTCCGCTCAGCGGCAGGATCGGTCTCCGGATCGTGGACGTGGGCAACATGGTCCACGCTTCTGACGCAAACGGCCTGGCGGTGATCACTCAGCTGCAGCCGATTTCGGTCCTGTTCAGCCTTCCGGAAGAGCAATTGCCATCGGTATTGACCAGACTCCGGCAAGGTGCAAAGCTCCCCGTCGAAGCGTACGATCGCGATCAGTCGAAAAAACTGGCGGACGGCACCTTGCTGACGGTTGATAACCAGATCGATGCGACCACCGGAACCTCGCGGTTGAAGGCCGTATTCCCGAACTCAGATCATGCGCTATTTCCCAATCAGTTCGTAAACGCGAGGCTCTCACTCGAAACCAAGAAGAACGTGCTCATTGTCCCGGCAGTGGCAATCCAACGTGGACCGACAGGCACCTTCGTCTATCGGGTCGGCGACGATTCAACGGTTACCGTTAAACCTGTAAAACTCGGGATTTCGCAAGGCAATGACGTCTCGATTGAGGAGGGGTTGTCACCGAATGACCGGGTCGTTGTCGATGGAGCCGAGAAGCTGACGGAAGGGATGCAGGTCAGTGTCCATCAGCCAGGCCAAGCACCCGGCGGCGGCGAACCCGGAAGGCGCCGCAACCGCCGAGGCGTGGAATGAGTCCGTCCCGGCCGTTTATCCTCCGGCCAGTCGCAACGTCGCTGTTGATGGCCGGGATCCTGATTGCGGGATTTATCGCATACCGGCAGCTTCCTGTTTCCGCTTTACCAGAGGTCGATTATCCGACCATCCAATGCGTCACGTTCTATCCGGGCGCCAGTCCGGACGTCATGGCGGCCTCGGTTACAGCTCCGCTCGAACGTACCTTCGGCCAGGTTCCCGGGCTGAAGCAAATGACATCGACGAGTTCGTTCGGCAGCTCGATCATCACGCTGCAGTTCGATCTCGATCTGAACATCGACATCGCGGAACAACAAGTCCAGGCTTCGATCAACGCGGCGGGTACCTATCTGCCCGCCGATTTGCCCAATCCGCCTATCTACAGCAAGGTCAATCCGGCGGACGCGCCCATCATGACGCTGGCGCTGACGTCCAAGACGATCCCGCTCACTAAGGTGGAGGATCTTGCGGACACCACGCTGTCGCAAAAAATCTCGCAGCTGCCGGGTGTAGGACTCGTCACCATCAGCGGTGGCCAGAAACCGGCGGTCCGGATTCGAGTGAACCCGACGGCTCTTGCCGCTTACGGCTTGAGCATGGAGGACCTGCGGACAGCGCTCAACCAAACCAACATCAACCAGGCAAAAGGGAATTTTGACGGTCTTCGTCAGGCCTACACAATCGGCGCCAACGACCAGATCCTCACGAGCCAAGGCTATAAGCCCGTCATTGTCGCGTACAAGAACGGCGCCCCCGTGCGGCTTGAAGACGTGGCCACGATCGTTGAGGGCGCCGAGAACAACCGGCAAGCTGCATGGATGAACACGACGCCTGCCGTCATTCTCAACATCCAACGACAGCCGAGCGCGAACATCATTGCGGTAGTCGACCGTGTTAAGACTCTTCTCCCCCAATTAAGGGTTTCTATTCCGTCCGCAGTGGACATCTCGGTTCTGACAGACCGCACGACAACCATCCGGGCCTCCGTCGAAGACGTTCAGTTTGAGCTTGTACTCACGATCGGACTGGTCGTGATGGTTATCTTCCTGTTCCTCCGAAGTTTCGCGGCAACGATCATTCCGAGCATCGCCGTTCCGCTGTCGATCGTGGGAACCTTCGGAGTCATGTACCTACTCGGCTACAGCTTGAACAATCTGACCTTGATGGCACTGACGATCTCGACCGGATTTGTAGTCGATGACGCGATCGTCATGATCGAAAACATCTCGCGTTATCTCGAGGAGGGAGAAGACCCGCTCACGGCTGCCCTGAAGGGTTCGGAGCAGATCGGATTCACCATCGTTTCCTTGACGGTATCGCTCATCGCGGTGTTGATCCCGCTTCTCTTCATGGGAGATATTGTCGGGCGATTATTCCGTGAATTTGCCATCACGCTGGCGATCACCATCCTCGTCTCCGCAGTGGTGTCCCTGACTCTGACGCCGATGATGTGCGCGAAGCTCCTTCGCCACAAGCCGGAATCCGAGCAGAACTGGTTTTACAACAAGTCCGAACATGCCTTTAACTGGGTGATCGCCAGGTACGGCCACACACTCCAGTGGGTTTTGAAGCATCAGCCGCTTACCTTGCTCGTGACTTTGGCAACTCTGATCGGTACCGTCTTGCTCTACATTGCGGTTCCGAAGGGCTTCTTCCCGGTGCAGGACACGGGCGTGATTCTCGGCATCTCGGAAGCACCGGAGACGGTGTCTTTCGTGGCAATGTCTCAGCGGCAACAACAGTTGGCGCGAGTTATCTTGCAGGATCCCGCGGTTGCCAGTCTGTCCTCGTTCATCGGGATCGATGGTGTCAACACAACCATGAACAGCGGGCGGATTCAGATCAACCTGAAACCTCTGGACGAGCGAGATACAAACGCTTCTGGCGTGATCCGGCGACTGCAGACCAGGCTCGCCCAGGTTCCCGGGATCACATTGTTCATGCAGCCGGTTCAGGATTTGAGCGTTGAGGATCGGGTCAGCCGGACACAGTTCCAGTACACGCTGGAGGATGTCGATCCCGTGGAGCTTAGCACGTGGACAAATCGCCTGGTCGACAAGCTCAAGGCCTCTCCGTCTCTGCGCGACGTGGCAACAGACCAACAGAACAATGGACTCGAGATAACGTTGATCATCGATCGGGATAATGCTTCCCGCCTTGGTATCGGGATGCAGCAGATCGATGACACGCTCTACGATGCGTTCGGCCAACGGCTGGTCTCGACGATGTTCACGCAGTTGAACCAATACCACGTGGTTCTTGAGGTCGCTTCGGGCTTCCGCCGGAATCCAGATTCGCTCGATGACGTTTACATCAAAAGCAGCAACGGAACTCAGATCCCGCTGAGCACAATCAGCAGGACTGAGATGCAGACTACCCCCCTAACTATCAACCATCAGGGCCAGTTTCCGGTTGTCACCATCTCGTTCAACCTGCCTTCGGGCGAATCCCTGGGGAATGCGGTGAAAGCAATCAAGCAGGCCGAACAAGAGATTGGTTTACCGGCCAGTATCCATTCGAACTTCCAGGGAACTGCCGCGGCATTCCAGAACTCGCTCGCCAACGAGGTGTATCTGATCCTCGCTGCCCTGGTCGTCGTTTACATTGTCCTGGGCGTGTTGTACGAGAGCTATATCCATCCGATCACAATTTTGTCGACGCTGCCTTCGGCCGGTATCGGAGCGATCCTGGCTCTGTTCGTGTTCCGGGATGACTTCAACGTAGTCGCTCTCATAGGTGTGATCCTGCTCATCGGCATCGTCAAGAAGAACGCCATCATGATGATCGATTTTGCACTTGAAGCTGAACGCGATCACGGCAAGTCGCCTTTGGAGGCGATCTACCAGGCTTGTCTGCTGCGTTTCCGCCCCATCATGATGACCACCATGGCCGCCTTATTCGGCGGTTTGCCGCTCGCGTGGGGCACAGGCGTCGGCTCTGAACTACGGCGGCCTCTCGGCATTACGATTGTCGGCGGATTGATCGTGAGCCAGGTGCTCACTCTGTATACAACGCCGGTTGTCTATCTTTTCTTTGACCGGCTCGCGCGGCGTCTGAGCCGCTCGCCGAAGCGCGAGCGCATCCATGAGCCCCTACCAGAACCGGTCCACGCGGAATCCTAGTGAATCTCTCTGCTCCATTCATCAAACGGCCGGTGGCCACGTCCCTGCTAACGGTGGCCTTGGCGATGGCGGGTATTCTCGCCTTTTTCCTGCTTCCGGTCGCACCCCTTCCCGAGGTCGACTTCCCGACCATTAGTGTCCATGCGAATCTGCCCGGCGCGAGCCCGGAAACCATGGCCTCATCCGTGGCAACCCCGCTCGAGCGCCAATTTGGCCGTATTGCCGGCGTGACGGAGATGACTTCGTCCAGCCAGCTCAGCAGCACCCAGATCACTCTGCAATTCGATCTGGATCGCGACATTAATGCGGCGGGGCGCGATGTACAAGCGGCGATCAACGCCGCTCGCGGCCAGCTTCCATCCGACTTGCCCGGCAATCCCGGCTACTGGAAGATCAATCCGTCCGATCAGCCAGTGCTGATGCTAAGCATGAGTTCGGATATGTACGACCGGCCGCACATGTACGACATCGCGGATTCAATCCTCGCTCAGAAGATCGCGCAGATCGAAGGAGTCGGGCAGGTTCGCATGTGGGGCAGTTCCCGGCCCGCCGTCCGGGTTCAGGTGAATCCAACAGTCATGAACAACATGGGCATTGGTATCACCGACGTTGCCACAGCTCTACAGCGCGCCAATGCTCATCAAGCCAAGGGTGACGTCCACAACGACAAGGAGCGCTGGCAGATCAACGTTACGGACGAGTTATTCCGTGCTCCCCAGTATGCGTCTTTGCTGGTGACATACAAGAACGGTGCACCGGTACGGATGTCGGATATCGCCAACGTCATCGAGTCCGTCGAGGATGTCCGGAACGATGGCCTTGAAAACGGGAAGCCGACCGTCATTTGTGCCGTTTCGCGTCAACCGGGCGCCAACATCATTGAAACCGTCGATCACATTCGAGAAGTACTTCCGCAGCTACAGGCCTCCATCCCGCCTTCGATACACCTGGAGGTCTCACAAGACCGGACCGCCACGATTCGTGCCTCGGTGCACGATGTCGAGTACAACCTTCTGATCTCGATTGGGCTCGTCATCCTGGTCGTCTTTATCTTTCTCCGAAACACGTGGGCGACGGTTATTCCGGGGATTGCGGTGCCGTTGTCCCTCCTCGGCACGTTCGGCGTCATGTATCTGCTCGGCTACACGCTCGATACGCTTTCGCTGATGGCGCTGACCGTGTCCACGGGGTTCGTCGTGGATGACGCGATCGTTGTCATCGAAAACATCACGCGCTATCTGGAACAAGGGATGCCGCCCGTTCAGGCTGCCCTGAGGGGAGCTCGGGAGATCGGATTTACCGTTCTCTCCATGAGCATCTCGCTGGTGGCCGTATTTATTCCCATCCTGCTGATGGGCGGAATCGTCGGACGGCTCTTTCGCGAGTTCGCCATCACGCTCGCGGTCGCGATTTGCATCTCCTTACTTGTTTCGCTCACCACCACGCCCATGATGTGCGCGCGCTTCCTGCGCTCGCAACACGACAAGCAGCATGGAGTTCTGTACAATGCGGCGGATCGTGGGTTCGAAGGAATTCACCGGGTTTACGCCAACAGCCTGGCCAGCGTCCTCCGCCATCCTCAGTTGACGCTGGTAATCACTCTGCTTGCATGCGCCGTCAGTGTCTATCTGTACATACTTGTTCCGAAGGGCTTCTTTCCGCAGCAGGACACGGGTGTCATCGGTGGCATGATCCAGGCCGATCAGGACGTCTCGTTCACTGCCATGAGAGAGAAGCTGCGAGCGTTCCTCAAAATCGTGCAAACGGACCCCGCAGTCGACAACGTCGAGGGTTTTACCGGCGGCGGAACGCTGAATTCTGCCAACATGCGGATCCAGTTGAAACCGCTTCGAGTGCGTAAAGCTTCAGCCGACGAGGTAATTAACCGCCTGCGCGGACGTCTCTCGCAAGTCGCGGGCGCAACGCTCTTTCTTCAGGCACACCAGGACATCCGTGTTGGAGGACGGGGCGGCGCTTCGCAATACCAATATACGTTGCAAGCCGATAACCTCAAAGACCTGTACGAGTGGGCGCCGAAGCTGCTGGCCAAGCTCAAGACAGTGCCGCTGGTGCTGGATGCGAACAGCGATCAGCAGGTGCACGGACTACAAACACAACTGGTTATTGACCGGGCCACGGCATCGCGGCTCGGAGTAAACCCCGCCATGATCGATACTTCGCTCTACAGTGCGTTCGGCCAGCGCCAGGTATCGACAATGTACACGGGCATCAATCAGTATCATGTGGTTCTCGAGGTTCTTCCCGAATTCCAACAGAATCCGGAATCGCTCAACCTGATCTACGTCCGGTCGACAAACGGCACCTCGGTACCGATCTCAGCTTTCACCCACATGCGTACCGCTTTAAGTTCTCTGACCGTGAACCATCAAGGCTCGTTCCCTTCAACGACGTTGTCGTTTGCGCTTGCTCCCGGAGTTGCCTTGAGCGAGGCGGTAGATGCGGTACTGAAGGCACAAGACGACATTGGGATGCCGGCCAATGTTCACGGCGCATTCGCAGGAACAGCCCGCGCTTTCCAGGCTTCTCTGCAAAGCCAACCACTGCTCATCCTGACGGCGCTATTGACCGTTTACATCGTGCTTGGGATGCTCTATGAGAGTTATATACATCCGATCACCATTCTTTCGACTCTCCCCTCCGCCGGTGTCGGTGCGCTGCTTGCATTGATTGTATTCGGTACCGATCTGACCGTGATCGCGCTGATTGGAATCATTCTGCTCATCGGCATTGTGAAGAAGAACGCGATCATGATGATCGACTTCGCGCTTGATGCGGAACGGACACAGGGCCTACCGTCCAAACAGGCGATTTACCAGGCCTGTCTGCTTCGTTTCCGGCCCATCATGATGACCACCATGGCTGCCCTGCTCGGCGGACTGCCGCTCGCGCTGGGTACCGGCCCCGGCTCAGAATTACGCCGGCCCTTGGGTATCACGATCGTCGGCGGACTGTTACTCAGCCAGATCCTTACCCTGTACACCACGCCCGTCATCTACCTGTATCTCGCCAAGTTGCAGACACGCTTCGGCCGGGAACGAAAACCCAGTCGGCTGCAGCGAGCGCTGAGCGGTACCCCGGCGCTGAACCCGGAAGCTTAAAGGGGAGTTGCCGACGAGCGCGAAAGAGCTCCGATCATTTCTTCGCGGCTGCCCAGCGCTCGTTCAACGGCCGACTGCAGGCTGATCCAGTACACGACACATCCGATGGCAAATTCGATGGCAAGCACGGCGAACGACGCCAAATAGCTGCCCGTCGCCCAACGCGCCCAATACGCCAACCCGCCGAGCGCGAACATGCTCAATGTGGCAAAAAACGTCCAGGCCTGCATTCTGGGCCCGGCGTTCTTGCGCAGAGTCTGTCGAGGATCAACGGCCCGCGCCAAGCGTACGGAGCTTACATTTCCCGTCGCCAGGAAGTAAATCAGGACGACAATCTCAGACGCAACGGCGTTAGCTGCAGCCATTGAACTAACGGGCACACGCACGAGCGCGAGCACCGCAATCACCAGCAACCATTGCAACAGCACGAAGGTGACAGCGGCGATGTTTTTCGCCCAGAAGACCGGCTTCAGAGATAAGGGCGCGGCGAAGTAAATCTGGGCGCCGGATCCATCCAGGCCGAAGGCGTTGAACAGTAGAGTGTCACTCAGAATCAAAAGACCGTAGAGGGTGACAATCAGGACGAAGTTGTTTGTGACGAAGCCACTTCTGCCCAGACCTGCCGAGTGCAGTGTGAACGGAATGAAGATCAACACGCTAAAGACACACGCCATGCCGAAGACAACACGGAAGCGAGGCATCCTGAGCAGTGAGCGCAACTCTTTCCAGACCAGTGCGCCCAGCGGATCGGTCAGGAGTGAACCGGGTATCCGGGTCAGACGATCCAGCACTCTGAACTGACGCATTTGCGCGTTGGATCCACGGGTTGTGGACTCATATCGGAGTGATCTCCGGAAGAGTTCTCGAGCAACGAAGTACGACATGGTAAGCCAGACTAGGCAAACGGCGAAGTCCGAAACGTGGAACGAGAGCGTGGCATTTGCAACGGCTCGCCAGGGTGTGAAGGATAACGCTCCGAGACGGAGAAACTGCGTGGCGGCTTCGGAACCAAGTTGGGACCGCAGAAGAATTTGGGGAACGATCCCGATGCTGATTACGACTAGCGCGAATAGCTCCCGGAAGCGGTTCCGTTCAAAGGAATGTAGGACTGCCTCGCGAACGGCCAGAGAAAGAAACAGATTAATCGGGAGAAAAAACAAGAGGCACATCGCGGCCAAAGGCGACACGGAGTGGTTCCGCAGTATTCCCGCAAGTGCTCCCAGCAGAAGCATAATCATCTCCGGACTGCCCGTCGCTCGAAGAAGAACTTCGATCCCAAACAAGGCACGCAACGGCACCGGATAGATTTGGATTTTATTCAGCTGGAGAGAAGCCCCGGTGCTCAGGGTGAGGAGCGGCACGGTTTGCCAGAACAGGAAGGTACCGAACAGCGCCGCCGGAGCCCATTTCTGCAGGACGGCGAGGGGCACGTAGGGCAATTGCTGCGCGAGGGTAACGCTCCATCCGGCAAAGAACCCGTACCATGCGAGACCGAACAGTGAAAACAGGACTGAGGCCCATTGCGTTCGAGGCAACCGGTTGCGTACGGTACGGAGTTGAGCGGAGAAGATAGCCCAAACTTGGCCCCACATGGCTCAGAGCCAGTCCAGAGTCCCGGTGTGACTGGGCGAGCCCACCAGTTTCACGAAGATCTCTTCCAGAGTTGCAGCTCCCTGAGCAGCTTGTTGGCGGAGGTCGTCAACAGTTCCTTGCGCGACCACTCTTCCGCCCTTTACAATCGCAATCTCATCGCAGATGCGTTCTACGACATCCAGAACATGCGAGGTGAGAAACACGGTGGCGCCGTGCCGCACCTGGCCCAAAAGGATGTCTTTCATCAGGCGCGCTCCCACAGCATCGACCCCTTCGAACGGCTCGTCCATGATAAACAGCCGAGGGCGATGGATTAAAGCAGCCGCCATCGCGACCCGCTTGCGCATGCCCTTCGAAAACTCGCCGATCAGCTTGCGGCGATCATCAGTCAATTCGAAGAGTTCGAGCAGTTCGCCTGCCCTTGCCTTTGCGACTGGCTTAGGAGTCTCATACAGTCGCGCAACAAACTCCAGATACTCAGCTCCGGTCAGGTAATCGAAAAGGAGGCTGTCATCGGGAACGATTCCGATTTGTCGCCGGATCTCAAGTGACTGCGCAGGTAGGCGCATTCCAAGAACCTCAATGCTCCCGCTATCGGGTTGAGCCAGCCCGGTGAGCATCTTGACGGTGGTCGTCTTCCCCGCCCCATTCGGTCCCAGGAAGCCAAAAAATCGCCCTTGTTTGACGGTCAGTGTCAGACCGTCGACGGCGTTCACCGTTCCGTAGCGCTTCACCAGGTTGGCCAACGCAAGCGCGGGAACAGAGGTGACCGGCTTCGGTCCGTCGTTATCCTCACGAGTCGAATCAGTTCTGTCGAGACTCATGGCTGCGGATGATCGTCCGGCCGGCCGGCGGACGCGCGGTCCCGAACCGCGGACATCAGCGAGCCTGTTTGGCGCAAGATGGCAAGCTTCGCGCGGATTTCCTGCAAATCGGAATCGTAGAAATCGATCCAGCGATTCCCTTCGTCAAGACGCGCCTGCTCGACACGGCTGATGGGAACCCGGCCTTCCCCGTTCTGTGCCAGCAGAACACTGAGCTGCTCGCGTGCCAGATCGAGTTGCATGCGCGACAGATCGCGCAGGTTCTGTGCTTTCTCCCATTGTTCGTAGCTGCGGCGCGTATCGGTCAGGATGCGATTCCGAACCTGGTCCATTTGAATCCGGATCTTTTGCATGTCGGTAAATGCCTGCGCGGCGAGTCCTTTGGACGCAGTTCCAACTAAGATCGGGATGGTAAGAGAAACTCCGAGCTGCGCATTATTGCGCTGAAACTTCTGGAAATATTGTTGATAGTTATAGCGCGCGAACAGTGCGTACTGCGCCACCAGGTCGATTTGTGGCAGACGTGATGCTTTATACGACCGAAGTTCCAGCTCTTTCGCCAGAACAGTCGATTGCATCTGCCGAAGCTCCTTGTTGTTTCGCATTGCAGCATCCGCGGCTTCGTTTTCGGAGGGAGGCGATGGGATCGAAGAAAGCTCCGAGTCGACCGGCTTCACACGATCAGAGGCAGGGAATCCAAGCACGACGGCGAGCATCATCTCGTAATAATCGGCGTCCAGTTTCGAAGCATCAATCCGCTGCTGGGACATTGCCAGGTTTACTCGAGCCCGTTTCAACTCGAGCGGCAACTCACTACCTTCCGTGACGGAAGCCGCCGTCAACTGTACAACCTTCTGTAAACTCGGCAGCTGATTCGTGAGCGTTTCTCGCGCGTGCTCCATCTGGCTCGCCGTTAAGAAAAGATCTGCGGTTTGGTAAGCAACCTCCTCGCTCTTCGCCTGCGCTCCGTATTGAGAACCGCGCGCCGTCTCACGAGCCGATGCAACTTCGTAGCTTTTAGGGCGATTGTAGATCGCCATATCGGTCTTGACTTGGAACAGGCTAGGAGCATTGCCTTCGATGCTATTTGGATACCCATACGTGTACGCGAGTCCGCTGCCAGCGAAGACTTTAGGCCGGAACGGATCCTGAGCAACCGCGATGCCTTCCGTTGCCCGCTGCATGTCGAGGCGGGCCAACGCAACATCAGGATTCTGGCGGGTTGCGATCTCGAGCGCTTGGGGAAGCGTCAGGGAGCGGTTCTCGGCGAATGCACAGGAGACCGCTAACAACGAGATGACGAATCGTTGGGGTAACACGTACTCATGCTAACGTGGGTCCTACTGACGAGCGAGCCGCCGCGTGGAGAGCTGGCCGGACGGCCCCATACAAAAACAGAAGGGGCTCTCGCAACCGCGAGAACCCCTCGGTATACTACGCGAATTCAGCTTGCGTTACTTGCCTGTGGTGGTCGAAGGCCTGCTGGCAGGCGGGGTTGCAGGACGCGCCGTTCCTGGTCGTGGTGCCGTCGAGCCAGGGGCAGCCGCACTCGGCGTCGTGGCCGTGGGCGTGGCCGGACCCGGGTTCTTGTCGTAGAGAGAGATGATGTCCGATGTGATGTCGATTCCGCTCGAGGCGTACAGCACCGGCGTATTGGGGTTGCTCACGTCAAGAATCAACGTATAGTTGTTGTCTTTTGCGTACTTCTCGATCACGGCCATCATGCGCTGGCCCAAACTTTGCAGTAATCGTTGCTGTTCGCTCTGCAACTCTTCCTGCGCGTCTTGCGTGTCTCGTTCCAGGCGCTTCTTCTTTTCGTCAATATCACGGGCAAGCTGGTTACGCTTGTCTTCGCTTAGGACAGTGCCGCCCTTGCTGTACTGATCCTGAAGAGATGCCAACTCGCTCTGGCGGGCATCAAAGTCTTTCTTGCGCGGAGCAAACTTCGCATCCAGTTCCTGCGAGGCTTTCTGGCCGTCTTTGGTGCCAACAATTGCGCCCTGCACACTGATGACACCAACTTTGGTGCTCGTCTGCGCGCTTGCTCCGAAAGCAAGGCAAAGCAATGCAGCTCCGGCCACCAGCGCGTTCTTCTTTACCATCAACGTCATAATTCCTTCCGTACACCAAACAAAAACAAAAATTATCGCTATACCGGGACGCGGCTCTGTAGGAGAGCCCAGACTAGAACGTGCGGCCAATCGAGAAGCGGAACATTGATCGTTTCTCAGCAAATGCCGTTGACTGTCCAAATGCCGCTAGAGCGCTTTGGTACGTCGCATTATTCGGGAAGAACGAGCGGTCCGCCGCCACCGGGGGCTGCAAATTAGTATTGACGATACTCAAATTATACGCCCAATACAATCGGAAAGGTGCGTTCACCACGGGCATCAGGACCTGAAGCTCAAGACCAGCCGAGACGCGCGGCACCTGAGTACCGGGCGCGACATAGGCTCGCCTGCCAAAATCCGCCTGCGGGAAGATCGCGTTCAGCTGAGTCACACGGTCGGTGTTCAGACCGAGCTGGCTCGCCAACGTGAGGCGATCAACGCCGGCATCTATAAAGGGTGCGAGGGTCACCGGCCCCACGATCGGTATCCGGTACTCGTAATTGAACACAACGGCTGTGTCACCGCCGGGCAAAATCAATTGATATGTCGGAATGGTCTGTGTGACACCGATGTTCGACACAGTTCCATCCGAGTTCAATGCTTTCTGAACTCTCGCACTGCCGTCGTTGTTTAAGACCGGAATCTGCGTGTCCGTCGGGATATAGGCGATCGGACTGATCGTCAGGATATTGAATCCGCGGATGTCGTCTTCTCCACCCATGTAATATCGGCTGTAAGGAGGCGCCACTTTGCCACCGAAACCGCTAATGAATCGGGCGTTCAAATGGAAGCCCATGACATTGTTCCGGAAAATGCCGCGACGGAAATAAGCGATGTCGAACGCAGGTTGAATCGTATTTACATTTCCGCCGAGGATGCTCCCGGAGAAACTCAGACTGGCGTTCACACGAAGTCCGCGCGTCGGAATGATTGGGTGGTTAACGGTGTTGTACGCGTAAGTCGGAGTGATTGTACTCGTCGCAATGCCCGATAACGAATTCGGCCCGCCAACACCCTGGAAATTCAGGTAATTGAAGTAGGTTTTCGCCGCGTCGGTCAGCGGTCTCAGGGTCTGCACGCTGTAGCCGTAGCTCAAGCCGACACGTGCGAAGCTCCGGCGCAATGCGTAACTCAGGAAGGTCGTGAATCCTTTTCCGTTCGTGACGTAGTTGAGCAGGTTCTGTGTCCCAAGCGAGTTGTAATAAGACGTCAGATTTTGGCCGGCGAGGATCGAGGCCTGCTGCCCCTGATCGTAGCTGTACCGCTGGTAGAAAACTGTGAATCCGGCCTGGATCGGCTTGTCAAACAGATACGGTTCGGTAAACCCGAAGGTGATGTTGTCGAGCAGCGTTCCGATCTGCGCACCGAGGCTCAGAGTCTCGCCAAGGCCCAGGAAGTTATTGGTCGAGTACGAGAAGCCGATGAAGCTACCCGAGATACCCGAAACGCCACCGTTCAATTGA
>Ga0308176_10000863_pt1 | contig 19038 bp, 15 predicted proteins | sample PhyCR2_3_FD_203890 | JGI IMG/M metagenome (GOLD analysis project Ga0308176, IMG submission 203890) | Soil microbial communities from UC Gill Tract Community Farm, Albany, California, United States - DLSLS.C.R2 | ecosystem: Environmental > Terrestrial > Soil > Agricultural land | place: USA... | reverse complement strand
TCAAATCCGGCGAAAGTGAAGAAGGGCGGGGCATCCAAATTGACCCGTGTATTTCCGCTTACCATTGCCAGCCGCCCGACTTTGGAGAATTGGTGGACCAATACGCCGCCGGAAAGGAACGCGCCGTCACCGATCTCTACGTAGCCGCCCAACAGCACGCAACTGGCGACCACCGCGTTATCGCCGATTTTGCAGTTGTGGGCGATGTGCCCGCTGGTCATGATGAAGTTGCCGTCGCCGATCTCGGTGGCCGACTCGGGCGGTGTGCCCCGCGAGATGGTGAAGTGCTCGCGAATCTTATTGCCGTTTCCGATGCGCAGGTAGCTGCGGGCGCCGGCGAAGTTCTTGTCCAGCGGGTCGGTGCCGAGCACGGTGCCCGCGCCGATTTCGTTGCGCTCGCCGAGCGTGGTCCAACGCTTGACGTAGACGTAGGGCTCCAGAATGCAGCCGGCGCCGATGGTCACGTCCGGATCTACTATACAGTACTCGCCGATTTGAACACCGGGCCCGATGGAAGCGGAGGCATCCACCCGCGCGGTGGGTGCGATCACCGCGCTCGAATCAATCCCAGGCACGCTTGGGAACGCCGCGGTCGCGGTCTTTCACGCGGTCGTATTGATAGACGGAAGAGACGGTTCCGAGTGCGGTGTTGTACAGTTCGGTTTCGCCGAGCGCCTCTTTGAGATCGCCTTCGAAATCGTGCAGCGCGACCAGGTGGGCGGCAACGGCGGGTTTGCGAACGCCGTGCGGCGTGCGGAGAAACTTCTGAAATCCGCCATCCACCAGGATCCCGATCTCGCCTCCGATGAGGATCCCGGCGCGCTCGTCGATCCGGTAGCCCTCCTTGGTTTCTGTCAGATCGACCGCGCATTCTCCCCGGCTGACCCGCGTTGCTCCGCCTTGCGGAGTGACGCTAAATCCGGCCGCTTTTAGGGCGTCCAAACGTTCCTGGAAGGTCCGGGTTTTCTGCCGCTCTCTACGAAAAAACATTCGTCCTATTGTAGGATAGGCCTTCCTGGCCTGTCCAGGCGAGCAGGTTCCGCCGTCCGCCACGCTTGTAAAATGTTCATTCAAAAAGTCCAACTCCGCCTTTCATCAGATATGCTGGCTAAACCATGAGGAAAGCCTGCGTCTGCCTTTTGCTCTTCTCGGCTGCGCTCTGCGCGCAGACCGCCGATATCTACTTCTTTCGGGCCGTTCTCCTGCCCTCCAACGAGACTCCTCCCGTTTCCATCAATGCCAAGGGTATCGGAGACGTGAGGCTGCACGTGGTACGTGACAGCTCCCAAAAAGTAATCAGCGGGTCCGTGGACTTCATTGCGCACGCGACGTTTCCGGCGGATGTGACAGTAACCGGTATGCATATCCACTCCGGGGCGGCGGGTGTCGCCGGACCGGTCACGATCACGTCGGGACTGACGGCGGGCAACAACCGTCCTTTTAAGGCAACTGGCGATTCCATCGTTTTGCAGGGGCAGGTGGCGGCCACGGACGCCGCCGCGCTGGCGACGGTGAACGGCATGTTGAGCGATGCCAGTCAGTACTACTTCAACATTCACACCACCGACTTTCCGGGAGGAGTGATCCGCGGGCAGTTGCAGCCGGCGATCGCCACCTGGCTCATGGGGCCGATGACCAGTGACGTGGAGATCCCGAACCCCGGAGTTGCGGCGAACGGGAATGCGGTGGTGTTAGCGATCGCGACGATCGATAAGAATTCGGCGATTACGTCGGGAGCGGCCTACCTGCAGACTTCGTACAACATACCGGAGCAGGGGAACTTCTCCGGCTTCCACATCCACCCCGGCCTGCCGGGCGCGACCGGTCCGGCCTCGCTGAGTTCGGGGATCCCGAGCACGACCTTAATTGATGCGTCCGGCAAGGGCTCGGTCGGACCGTTCTACTTCGAGCTGGACACCACCAACGCCGTGCAGATGAGCACATTCACGAACCTGTTCGTCAACCCGGGCGCGGACTATATCAACATCCACACCAACCTGCATCCGGGCGGCGTCATGCGCGCGCAATTGCGGCCCACGGATCTCACGATCTTCCCTGTGCTGATGGACTCCGCGAACGAAGTCGGCACCATAAACGTGAAGGGTACGGCTCCCGCGCAGGTAGGCGTGTTCAGCATTCGTAATGAAGACGGGTCGATTGCCGGCGGCGTGGTCGGCTTCGACGTGAACTACCGGATGCCCGGAACCACCACCATCACGGGGCTGCACCTTCACGATGCAGGCGCCGGGGTGAACGGCTCGATTTCGGTGCCGCTGATTCCGAATGTGGATCCGAGCTTCGCCACTACATCGGCCAACGGCAATTTCTTCGACTATACGCCCGCAGTCACCAACACTGCGGTGCTGACGGATATTCTGACCAATCCGGAAAATCATTACGTCAATCTGCACACCAACGTGGATCCAGGCGGCATGATGCGGGCTCAGTTGGGACCGATCGTCACGGCCTCGCCCGGAGTCGCGGCGGTGATCGCTGCCAGCAACGACAAGGCTGCTACCACGGTCGCGCCGGGCGGGCTGATCTCGATCTACGGCAGCAATCTGGTGAAGACCGCGGCCACGTTGAACGGCTGGCAGGGTAAGGTGATCCCCAACGCGCTGAACGGAACCAGTGTGACCATCGGAGGCAAGGCGGCGCCGCTGCTCTACGTTTCGCCCAACCAGATTAATGCGCAGGTCCCGCTCGACGTCCCGGCCGGCACGCAGCCGGTGCTGGTGAAGAGCATCATAGGAGCGGGTGCGAGCTTCAACGTGACGGTGGCGGCATCGGCGCCGACGATCTTCTTCTCGCCGGTAGCGGCGGTGTTGAAGAACGCCGATTTCAGCCTGGTGAGCGCGAGCAATCCGGCGAAGGCCGGTGATGTCGTGCTGGTCTACTGCACCGGATTGGGCGAAACCTCGACGGGACTGACGACGGGAGCGCTGGTTTCGGCAACGGCGGCGGCGACCAAGACGCCGGTGACCGCGACGGTCGGGGGCAAGGATGCGACGGTGGTGTATGCCATCGCCTCGCCGGGCTTCGTCGGCCTCTACCAGGTGGCCGTGACGGTCCCCGCGGGAACGACGGGCAATTCGGCGATCGTGCTCACGCAAGCCGGCGTGAAGTCCAACAGCGTTTCGATCGCGGTTCAGTAGAATAGGCTCCCGGGCCTGTTCAGTCGTGCGCAGCACGAAGGAGTCCGGGACTCTGGCCTGCCGCTTTTGAGAGCACAGGAAAATGGCCAAACGCCAGGAGGCGGGCTCTGCCCGCCTTTGTAGGCCCGGAGGCCTACACCACAAAAACGCGTCGGAAAATGGCCAAAGTCCAGAGGCGGGCCTCTGGCCCCCAGTTCGGCTTTGGCCATTTCCTCGCTTACGTCAAGCAAAGCCGGAGAAACTCGCCCGTTCTGAACTTTGGACAGTTGAGCTCGCGCTCGACTTGGCAGGCTGGAAGCCCGCCTTACTGGATGGGGGGGACTGAACTTCGACGGCTGGAAGTGCGTCGTTACCGGTTGGGGACAGACGCGGTTCCTGTAAGGCGGGCCTCTGGCCAGGCCTCTGGCCTGCCGCCCTCTCCTAGCAGAGCTTGAGGGCGGTGGCGTTGTTGGCGTCGTCGGCCAGGATCAGGATATTCTTCACCAGTTCGATCACGCCTCCGCCGGCATGGAGGGGTATCGGAAGAGCCGGCGGCAACTGGCTCTGCACCTCGATCCGCCGTCCGTCGCTCTGCCGGTAGATGGCGCCGCCGGCGATGTGCAGTTCGTAAGTATCGAGGGCGCCGCGCACGTACACGATCTCCGGGCCGACGTCCACTCGCCCGCCCAGCGACGGCGCCACGGCCGAGAGGGCCCGCGACGCCAGTTCTTCGAATCTCGGCGGAGCGGGCGGGGCGGGGAGGCTTGGGCCGGGGAGCCCGGCGGCTTCGGCGGCGGCTCGCAATACCTTCTCTCCGTTGGGCTTGGGCTTAAACTCCACTTGCGCGATTTCGGCCACTCTCGCTGTCAGCGCAGGGTGGTCCGCTTTCTGCGCCAGCCAGATGAAGGATCGCAGCAGGAAGCTGCCTTCGCGCGATAACCGGTGCGTCGTTCCTTTCTGGAGCGGCGACAGCCACGCCGAAAGGCGCGTGTTGAACGCGTCGCGGCCAATGGACTGAATGGCCAGATCGGCGGCGGCGCTCCATTTGGGCGCGGGACGAGTGCCTTCGTCGCCGTGAATACTGTAGAGCAGACGGCGCCAGTTGTCGCGCTGCTCCCCCTGCATTGCGCGAAAGTCGGCGCGGATCTGTTCGCTCCAGCAGCGTTTGAGATCGACTGGCGTCCACTCATCGCGCCAGGCGAGCATATCCAAGCGGGAACGAAACAACTGCAGGCTTACCTGATTGACGGCAAGCCGCTCGTCATAGACGCGCGTCCGGAACTGGCGGATCGCCGCGGCCAGTTCGGCCGTCAGTCCCTTGGCGTCGATGTATGCGAACAGGTGAGGGACAGGCGTGTAGGGTGCGAGAAAGCGGGCCGCATCGGCGGTAGGGCCGAGGATGGAGATCAAGTCCGCCTCGGAGGGGGCCAGAGTCCATTTTTCGATGCGCTCGGCCAGCCCGCGCAAAGGACTCAGGCAGGCGCTGACCGAATTATTGTCGCGCAGCCACACCATCCGCTCGATAAGGGCCTTCCAGACTGCGAGCTTGAGCCGCTTGTCCTTAAGGCCGTTGATTTCCTTGATGGCGATTTTCCATCCGGCCTCTTCGACGCGAACCAGATACTCATTTAGCGCATGATGGCCGTTGGCCACGGGGGATCGGGCGTCCAGAAGATATCCGTCGGGACAAGGTATCTGATCCATGGCCTAAGTGCGTCATTATAGCAACCGCCCCCTCCTGTTTGGGTTGCGCCGGGCTGTTCTTAGGGAACTATGCGCGCCGGATGCGGCGGCGGGCGACGGCGGCCGCTATGCCTCCCGACGCGAACAGGAACCAGGTGCCCGGCTCCGGGACTACCTGCAGCGCCCCGCGAATTTCGCCGCCTCCGAACTGGGTGGTGTGGAAGTTGATATAGGAGTTTCCGCTCAGGATGTTGGGCAACTGCGCGGTCAGGGTGGTGCTGTTGCCTTCCGGCATGTCCCACTTACCCGTGAAGGTGCCCCCCACTCCAGTTGTGAAGGGCGTAACCGTCACATCGTTGGGGTTGTTGTCGTTGAAGGGCGTGCCAAAGAATCCCCACACGACCGGCGCATTAGTAGTCGGGGTGACCAGGGGCGCGGCGTGAATGTGGGCGGCAATCAGATTGTCGTTCACGTCCGGTGTCTGCGTACCAGTGACGTCGATGTTGAAGATCGTGGCGCTGAAGGTCATCGCGGTCATCGCGTCGTTGATCACGAAAGTAGCAGTCCCGAAAGACGCGGGTCGGGGCACGCCGGTAGAGGTTGTTGGATTGGTTGGGGGGTTTTCATTGGCGTTGGACAGGTTCGCCGTGAGGATGATGCTGGCCTGCGCGGCGGACGCGCATGCAAGACAGAGAGCGGCCACAAACAGATTCGCCCGGGACATATGTTCTCCTGCGGGAGATGATGACGCCGAGTTCGGGGTCCGGTCAACGGGTCGATGTGCGGGTAATCGCAACGGCGTTGCCGCGACTGTGAGCGGACATTCCTTGTAACACTTGCATCACCCGCGATGTATACTTGCACGTCATGGGATCGGTATTGATTACAGGCACGAGCAGGGGAATCGGTCTGGAGGCGGCGCTGGCGTTTGGACGCGCGGGACACACCGTATACGCGACGATGCGCAATCCATCGCAGTCGCCGGAATTGGCGGAGCGCGCGGCCCGGGAGAACTTGCCGGTGACGATCTCCACCATGGACGTGGACTCCGATGAATCGGTGAGTTCCGCGATTGGGGCAATACAGCGGGAGCATGGGCCTATCGACGTGCTGGTGAACAACGCCGGGGTGGAGCGCACAGGTTCGGTGGAAGAGCTTCCACTCGCCGAATTCCGCGCGGTGATGGAGACCAACTATTTCGGCGCGATCCGCTGCATTCAGGCGGTGGCGCGGCAGATGCGGGAACGGCGGAGCGGGTGCATCATCAACATCGCTTCGGTGGCGGGGCGCATTTCGTGCGCGCCGCTCACGTCCTATGCCGCGACCAAGTGGGCCATGGAGGCGTTGAGCGAAGGACTGGCGGGCGAGATGAAGACCTTCGGTGTGCGGGTGGCGATCGTGGAGCCCGGAATCATCGATACCGCCATGGCGCAACGCATCGGCGTGAGCCATAACGGCTCGGCGTACCGGCAGCGGGAGCGGTTTGCGCTACTTTTCGGCGCGTCGCTTCAGCATCCGACGCCGCCGTCGGTGGTGGCCGCAAAGATCGTGGAGGTGGCCGATAGCGGGACCTGGCAACTGCGCCACCCGGTAGGCCCGGATGCCGTCCCTTTCCTGCAGTGGCGCAGCCAGATGACGGACGAAGCCTGGATCGCGCTAAACGGCGCCGACGACGATACCTGGTATCGCCGGATCGAGAACGATTTCGGTCTGGACACCCGGCCGAAGTCGCGCGGAGCTACTGAGTGACGGCCCGGCGAGCGTTCACGAAGGCGCGTGCATAGCCACCGGTAAATACAGCCCTCGATTACGCTAGCGAGTATGGCTTGCCCTGAACTCGAGACGGCCCGCCTTTTGCTGCGCGGGTGGCGCGCGTCCGACCGCGAGCCGTTCGCGGAGATGAATGCCGACCCGCTGGTGATGCGATATTTTCCGGCGACGCTCAAAGCCGCGGAGACGGATGCGCTGCTGGAGCGGATTCGCGATCACTGGGAACGGCGCGGATTCGGGCTGTGGGCGGCGTCGCTCAAGGGCGCTGACGAGTTCGCGGGCTACATCGGACTGTGGGCGCCTGCGTTCGAGGCTCCGTTCACTCCCTGTGTGGAGATCGGGTGGCGGCTGGCAGCGCGATTCTGGAATCGCGGGCTCGCGACCGAGGGCGCGGCAGCGGTGCTACGCTTTGCGTTCGAGCGCCTCGGGATGGACGAGGTGGTGTCGTTCACGACGCTAGGTAATCTGCCGTCGCGACGGGTGATGGAGAAGATCGGGATGTTGCGGGACCCCGCGGAGGATTTCGATCATCCGCGAATTCCGGAAGGGCATCCACTTCGACGCCACGTTCTTTACCGGGCTCGCCGCCCTCATTAGAAGAGAGACGCTACACTGCCACGGTGGCGCGATTCGGTGTGAGGAGGTGGTGCTGAAGGGCGTATTCCTCCAGGTCGCGGTGGAATTTCGGATGGGCGATCTGGATCATGGCCTCGGCGCGCTGGCGCAGGGTTTTGCCGTGCAGGTAGGCGACGCCGTGCTCGGTGATGACGTAGTGCACGTCGCCGCGGCTAGTCACGACCCCCGCGCCGGGACGAAGGGTGGGGACGATGCGCGAAAGAGTTCCGTCCTTGGCGGTGGAGGGCAGCGTGATGATGGGCAGCCCGCCTTTCGATCGCGCCGCCCCGCGCAAGAAATCGACCTGGCCGCCGATGCCGCTGTACGGCGAGGAGCCCATGGAATCCGAGCAGACCTGGCCGGTCAGATCCACCTCGATGGCGGAGTTGATCGCGACCATACGGTCGTTTTGGGCGATCAGGAAGGGATCGTTGCAATACGCGGTGCGACGGAACTCGAAGGCCGGGTTATTGTCGATGTAATCGAACAGCTGTTTGCTCCCCAGGACGAAGCCCGAGATTACTTTATGCGGGTGAAGCGTTTTCCGGTCGCCGGTGATGACACCGGCTTCGATCAGCGCAATCACGCTGTCGGGAACCATTTCGGAGTGGATGCCCAAGTCGCGCCGGTCGTGCAACTGTTCGAGAACGGCCTCCGGAATGCCGCCTATGCCGGTCTGAATGGTCGCGCCATCCGGGATCAGGTTTGCGACGTGGCGGCCGATGGCATGTTGCAACGCGGTGACCGGGTGGCGCGGATATTCACTGAGAGGATGCGAGGTTTCGACGAACGCGTCCACACGGCTCACGTGCAGGAAGGTATCGCCGAGCGTTCGCGGACATTGCTCGTTGATTTCGACGATGACGCGGCGGGCGCACTGGGCGGCGGTGAGCGAGGCGTCGATACTCGGGCCGAGGCTCATGTAGCCGTAGGCGTCGGGAGGCGTGCACTGCAGGAGGCAGACGTCGATGGGCAGCGCGCCGGAGCGGAACAACTCCTCGATTTCGCTGAGAAAGACAGGGGTGTAATCGGCGCGGCCCTCCTGGACGGCCTTGCGGACGTTGCCGCCGATGAAGAGGGCGTTGTGCCGGAAGTGGCCTTCGTACTCGGGAAGAATGTAGTCGGCGATCCCCATGGTGGCCATGTGGAGCACCTCGACGTCTTCCAACTCCGGACCGCGGCGCGTCAAAGCCTTGACCAGTTCGACCGGCTCGGCACAACCGTTGTGGACGTAGACTCGCTGGCCGCTGTGAATTTCGGCGAGGGCCACGTCGGCAGGCATGATACGAGCTCGATAATCGCTGGTCATGAACGAATTCCTTCCAGGGCGCAGAGGCCGCGGCGCAGGTCCGCGCATTGCTCCAGCGCGCCCGCCACACCGTAGCGGCCCAGGGTGAGCACGTAAGGGAGTGTGGCCTGCGCGATGGCGGCGCTGGCGGTGCGGCCCAAGTCGCAGGTGAAGTTGGGAACGCAGAAATGCGTTACGCCGTGATAGGAGAAGGTTGGCTCACACATGGCTGTGGGGCGGCTGGTTTCGACACAGCCTCCCTGGTCGATGGATACGTCGATGATCGCGCTGCCGGGCTGCATCTGTTCGACCATGGCGCGGGTGACGATGTGGGGAGAGCGGCTGCCCGCGATCAGGACGGCGCCGATGACCACGTCGGCGGCGGTTACGGCAGCGCCGATCGCATCTTCATCGGCGAGGCAGGTATCGACTCCCGGCAGGTGTTCGATGATGTGATGGAGGCGTCGCGGGTCGCGGTCGAAGGCAGTGACGTGAGCGCCGGCGGCGGCGGCGCAGCGGGCGGCGGCAAATCCGGCCGACCCGGCGCCGATCACCACGACGCGCGCGGCAGGCACACCGGCGGTCCCGCCCAGCAGCATGCCTCGGCCGCCGGAGCTGGACCGAAGCAGGTGGGAGGCGATCGGGATGGTCATCTGGCCGGCGATCTCGCTGATGGCGGCCAACACCGGCAGGCGGCCGTCCGGCTGCTGAATGGTCTCACAGGCGATCGCCGTCAGCGAGCCTTCGGCAAGGGTATCGAGGAGGGTGGGGGACGCCACGGCCATGTGATAGAACGCCATGATCGCAATGCCCTCAGGGCAGAGCGAGAGTTCGGTATTGGTGGGGCGATCGATTTTGACGAGGAGTTCGATGCGCTGGATCACCTCTTCCGGGGAGTAGGCGATTTGGGCGCCGGCACGGAGAAACTCGGTATCGCGAAACATGGCGCCATCGCCGGCGCCGGTCTCGACCCAGACTCGATGGCCCGCACCGCAGAGTCTACGGACCACGGGCGGGGTAAGGGCGACACGCCGGTCGAACGGGGCGCGCTCGCGGATGATGCCAATATTCATGATTCGGGCCCGGGCACCTCTTCCTGGTGGTGCCTAATCGTATTTTCAGACCTTTTACGTTGAATTGCAAGGAACGGGCAAGAAATACCGAACGAACCCATTTAGTGATGAAAACAAAGGGCCAGCGGGGTTCAGGCGAAGCCAATCCAGGATTTCTCAGTGCCTCGATCTCAGCCGGCGGTCAGTATACTGCATCCATATTGCGGGTTGGGAGGGTGGTTGTGTGTTGTCAAGAAGATAGACGTGAAATGTTCGCGAACTGGGATGCGAGGAGATTCGGATGATCGCACCAGGTCCGCAGGGCCGAGTCAAAGCAACTTGCGAAAGTAAAGCGCCGACTCCTGGTAGCCGATGGCCGTATAGAACGGCGCGGCCCGGCGAGTGGCGAGCGCCACTAATTTAGAGCCGCGCGTTGCCGCCCATTGTTCGAATTGCAGCATCAGGTCGCGGCCAACGCCCGCGCGGCGCCGGTCTGGCCGCACCATTAGCTCCTCGACCCAAGACACGCGCCCGTTGGCGTATAGAGTATGGTGATCGAAGCCCAGCAAGTAGCCCAACAACTGATCTGCGTCATCCATGACGAGGAGCAAGGCGTCGTCCTGCTCGAGCAAGAGGTTGAAGGACTGCTCGAAGTTCTCGAGTTGCGGATGAAAGGATGTGGCGAACTGCCGTGCCAGATCGAAAACGGCGGCTGAATCGGCCGGCGCGGCACGACGTATTCGGTTCATGGAAGCATTGTCTCGTATGAGCGTCTTGTCCTCGTATTCTTCCGGCGGCTGAAAACCGCTTGCTTGAGGCGCGCGGTTCCGAACAGAGTGAACCGAAGTAGCCACACCCGATTGAATTTCTATCCCGAGGTATCCTAAATTTCTGATGTTTCCTACTGATGTTTCAGTTGTAACGCGCGCGCAGCTTGCCCTCCGTTCGATTAGCGCTCGTCGCCGGCGGCAAGCGCACAAACTGCTGGCTGTCGCGGCAATCGTCTTCGCCACTGCGGCGATGCCGGCGCAGGTGGTGTTTCACGTGAGCTTGGGCCAAGCCTCGCCGACGCCGGTGTCGGGCCGGCTGCTGGTGTTCGCCAAACCGCTGGGAGCCGACGAGAAGAGGCCCGTGGCCGCCGTCGATATGGACCAGATCGATACCCACGCGACGGCTATCGCGGCTCAAGAGGTGGCGCACCTCGAGCCCGCCGCCACGGTAGAGCTCGACGCGGACGTCACGGCCTTCCCTAGACCTTTTTCGCAGCTCAAGCCGGGCCGCTACGCCGTGCAGGCGGTGCTCGATCGCGACCACAGTTACAACTACACGGGACGCGGCCCCGGCGATCTCGTGAGCGGAGTGGTTGAGATGAATCTGCCGGGCAACGCAGCCCAGCTCCTGACGCTTGCGACCGCGATTCCTGAAACCGACCCCCTCCAGCCGCTCTTCAATGTTCCGGCTGCGGTGAGGGAGGTCTATGCCACGGCCAAGGCAGACATCCACCCGATCGACTTCACCAGCCCGGCGCTCAGCCGGTTCTGGGGCCGGCCGGTCGTCCTGCGTGGCTGGGTGGTGACCCCGCCGGACTATGCGGCCCATCCCGGCCAGCGGTATCCGACGGTCTACTACACTCAGGGCTTCGGCGGCTCGTTGCGCTCCCTCCACGACGTCGCCGTGGGCCGGTGGGATGAGATGAAGACGGGCAAGGCGCCGCCGATGATCTGGGTGGGGCTGGACCAGTCGAGCCCCACCGGCACGAGCGAGTTCGTCGATAGCGTAAACAACGGGCCGTGGGGCCAGACGTTGACGGCCGAGCTGATTCCGGAGTTGGAACGCCAATATCGTATGGACGCCAAGCCCTCGGGCCGAATGCTGACCGGACACTCCTCCGGCGGCTGGGCGGTGCTGTGGCTGCAGGTGAAATATCCAAAACTGTTCGGCGGCGTTTGGCCTACCTCGCCCGATCCCAGCGACTTCCACGAATTCCTGGGCATCGACCTCTACGCCCCCAATGCCAACGTGTATCGCAAGGCCGATGGGACGCCTCGGCCACTGGCGCGCGACAAGGGCGAAATGCTGGTGGCCGTCGAGGATTACGCGCGCCGGGAAGCTGTGGTCGGGGAGTATGGCGGCCAGATGGCGTCGTTCGAGTGGACCTTTTCCCCACGCGCGCCCGGCGGGCTCCCAGTCCCTATGTTCGAGCGCGCGACAGGCGCAGTGGACCCGGCCGTGGTTGCCTATTGGAAGGAGCACTACGAAGTGGCCGAGTACCTTCGCCGCCACTGGCCGGAGTTGAGGCGTGATCTCGACGGCAAGATCCACCTGACGGTCGGCTCGGCCGACACGTTCTATCTCGATAGTTCGGCGCACCTGCTGGAAGGGACGATGAAGGGGCTCGGGGCCAGGACCGACTTCCGCTACGTCGAAGGGCGCGGCCATTTCGACCTCTACAGGGTGGGCGACGACCCCTGGGGCTTGTACAAGAGCATCGCACGGGAGATGTACACGCTCGCCCGGCCGGGATCGAAGCCGGCGCCAGTCAGCGCCACTGCGACGGCAGCGCCGGCCCGCTGAGCGCGGCGGGATGGCGGACCTTAGCGAGCGCTGCGATATAAAAGGACGTTGAGATGACGGGGCTGGTGAAGAGCGGTAAAGGCGCCTGCATCAGGTGTGGGGAACCCCGAAGGGAGGCTCTGCAGAGCTGAACAGGAAGTGGTCAACGACCTCGGGCGGCCCAGGCCCGCGTTACTGGTGCCCCGAGGGGACAGGGAAATGGCCGACTCGGGCCGTGCTCGCCTCTCGGCTTTGGCCATTTTCCTCGCGTTACAGCAATGCAAGAGCTTCAACCGACCTTTTCGGCTGTGTCGAAGACGGCGAGGGCCTGAAGCAAAGCCGGAGAAACTCGCCCCTTCTGCCGGTTTTGGGAGCACAGGAAAGGGCCAAACACCGAGGCGGGCTTTGCCCGCCTTTGCAGGCCGGAGGCCCGCGTTACAGAAGACAGCTGCACCATGGCGTCCGGCCTGTTGGTCGAGAGTAAGCTTTCGAAAGGTGCGGAGGGCAAATTCTGCGGCTCGGGTTCAGGCCCGCACGGAGAAACTCGCCCCTTCTGAACTTTTGAAAATCGAGCTGGTGCTCGACTGGGCAGGCTGGAAGCCCGCGTTACTGGATTGGGGGACGGAAGCACAGAAAAACACCAATCTCCAAAGGCGGGCTTTGCCCGCCTTTGTAGGCCGGAGGCCTACACCACAACTGCGTCGGCCATTTTCCTCGCGTTAGACCTTTTCGGCTGTGTCCTATACGAGAGTCGAGCTGGCGCTCGACTTGGCAGGCTGGAAGCCCGCCTTTGTAGGCCGGGAGGCCTACACGACCTACATGTACTCGGGGAGGGGGATTCCGAGGACGGCGGCGGTGCGCTCCAGTTGCCTGCGGAAGAAGTCGGTCATCCAGAGGAGGAAGACTTTCTTCTCGCGGTTCTCTTCGTGAATGATGGGGTACTTCTCATAGAAGTTGCTGAACGTCTGGGCTAATTGGAAGGCGTAGCGGGCGACGTGCGAGGGTTCGCCGGCGGAAAGCGCGCTGGCCATTGCGGAATCGGCTTTGGAGGCGGCCAGCAGAATCTGCCAGAAGTCCTCGGAGGCGAGTTGCCTTGCCAGCGCTTCGGGGCTCAATTCGGCCGCGAAGTCGGGGATCTTTTCGCCGCGCTCCTCGAGTTTGCGCAGCACTTTGCTGGCGCGCACCGCAGTGTACTGGAGGTAGGGACCGGTCTCGCCGACGAATGCCAGCGCTTCCTGCAGGTCGAACGCGATGACGGTGTTGCGGGTGAACTTGAGGAGGAAATAGCGGAGCGCTCCGATTGCGATTTGGGTCGCGATTTTCCGGTTCTGTTGCTCCGGCACATCGGCATTGCGCGAGGCCACTTCCTCCAGCGCTTTGGCGATCAGGTTGTCGATCAGGTCGTCGGCCTTCACGCCCAGGCCTTTGCGGCCGGAGACCTCGACGTAGGGCCGCTTGCGATCCTCTTCGGAGAGCGGGATTCCGAGGTCGGCGCAGCAGCGCGGCGAGAGCGCCACCATTTCGTAATTGAAATGAGTGGAGCGATCGGCCTGCTCGTTGTAGCCGAGCGCGCGCAGGCCGGCGACGACCACGTCCTGCAGGTAGGATTGCCGGGTGTCGATGACGTTGTAGACTTTCCAGGCGTGGCCGAACTCGTGGCCGGCGTTCTGCGGTTCATCGGTGGTGGCCCAGAGCACGCGACCGTCGGGGTAGGTGGTCCACGGGCGGTAATAGAAGTCCTTGCCGAGGAGGCCGAACTTCCACAACTGATAGGCGATGTCCTTGCCGGTATAGACCACCGTGCCATCGGATCGCACGATCACCTTGCCCTCTTCGGAGAGTCCCGGCATGACCCAGCAGCCCTGCAGCTTGCCTTCGGTTTCGAAGTAGATGGCATTGCGGGCCTTGAGGAGTTCGAAGGCGGCGGCCCAGAATTTGAGGTGCAGGATCTCGCTCTCGCGGGGCAGGACGTCGTACTCGATATCGAGCCGGAGCATCGTCGCGAGATGTGCGTTGACGATGGCGTCGGCCACTACGTGGGCCAGCTCGGCCGATTCGCCGTCGCCGGCTTCAATGGAGTGGAGCATCGCGCCGCGCCAGGCCAGCGCCTCGGCGTGATCCTTGTAGTACTGCGAAATGCGAGCGTAGAGGTCCCAGCAGTAGTAATCGAAGCGCACGGCGGGGTCGGCGATCAGCGCCTTCACCTCGGCCGCGGTCTTGTTCTCCAGGTGATAGAAGCCGACCACGACGTCGGCAACCTGGACGCCGGTGTTGTCGATGTAGTTCTGCACCTCCACCTGATAGCCGCCCGCGCGCAGCATGCGGACGAAGGTATCGCCCAAAACCGCATTGCGGAGGTGGCCGATGTGCGCGGCCTTGTTGGGGTTGATGTTGGTGTGCTCGACGATGATCTTTTCGCCGGAACCTTCGGCTTCGTCGCTATCGCCGCGAAGCAGGGCCGCGCTGTACGCCCCGCGATCGAGGCGGAGATTGATGTAGCCATTGCCGGCGACTTCCATGGACGCCACGCCGGGGATCGTGCCGATTTCGTCCACCAGTTCCGCGGCGATTTTCTTCGGCGCCTGGCGCAATTGTTTGGCGAGTTGAAACGCGGCGGGCACTGCCAGCTCGCCGAAATCGCTCTGCCGCGGCTGCTCGATGGCGAACGTCAGATCGACGCCGTAACGCGCCTGAATGTGGGCGTGGAACGCACGCGCAACCTGTTTTTCAATGGAATGGAACACGAGGAATTACGAGTATAACGTAGCTCAGATCTCGTACTCGGGCGCCTTGGTTTCGCGGCCGAAGTTGATGCGGTCCCAGATGCGTTCGTGGATGAAGTAGACGCCGATTTTGAGGACGATGTCGGCAGCGCCGATGCCTACGGAGAGGGAGCCTTTGCCGGTCGCCAAATAGACGATGAGTCCGGTGGTTGCGGAGCCGAGAATGCGGTAGCTGACCGCCTTGGCGATACTCCGCGAATGGCTCTCCCGGGCACTCACGAAGACGATTGTACCAAAACTCTATAAGGATTGGGGTGATTGGGCGGACGGGGGAGGGAGAACAAGAGCCGAGCTCTGCCCGTCCCTCGGCTTTTGCCATTTCTTCGCGTTGGAAAGGCTGGAAGCCCGCCTTACTGGATGGGTTTTGGGAGCACAAGGAACGGCCAATCTCCAGAGGCGGGCTCTGCCCGCCTTTGTAGACCGGAGGCCTACACCACAACCGCGTCGAAATGGCCAAACGCCAGAGGCGAACTCCGTTCGCCTTTGTAGGCCGGGAGGCCTACACTACTACGGCAGGAACTATTTCTTTGATCCGGCGTCCAACGCCTCTATATGCTCGAACTGCGGCATGTCACGAAGCGATTCACGGGGATTCCGGTGGTGGACGATGTGAGCTTCTCGGCTTTGCCGGGGGCGGTGACCGGGTATCTTGGTCCGAACGGGTCGGGCAAATCGACCACCATGAAGATGATCGCGGGCCTAATGGATCCCACCGACGGGCAGATTCGTTTCAAGGGTGAACCGATTCGCCAGGATCCGATCGCCTTTAAGCAGCGCATGGGCTACGTGCCGGAAGAGGCGCACCTTTACGCGCACCTCGGCGGGCTGGAGTACCTGACGATGGTGGGCGAGCTGCGCGATCTGCCGCCGAAGTCCACCGCCGAGCGGATCGACGGCATGCTGCGCCTGCTGTCCTTGCATGGCGACCGGCATGCGCCCATCTCGGCTTACTCGAAGGGCATGCGCCAGAAGATCCTGCTGACCGCCGCGCTGTTGCACGATCCCGAACTGCTGCTGCTGGACGAGCCATTCTCGGGCCTGGATGTCGGGTCCGCCCTGATTCTGCGCAGCCTGATCCAGGAGTTGGCGCGGCGCGGCAAGACCATCCTGTTCAGCTCCCATGAACTGGAGACGGTGGAGCGCGTTTCCTCGCGAGTGGTGATTCTGCATCGCGGGCGGATTGTGGCCGATGACTCGATCGAGCGCCTGCGCGAACTGATGGCGCTGCCCACGCTGGAGGAGATCTTTTCGCAACTCGCGGTGGAACAGGATACGGAGGCGGTCTCGCGCGAAATCGCCGACCTGATCGCGCAATGAGGATGGCTCGATGAGGAAGCGGCAATTCCACGTTCTCTACCGCGAATTCCTGTTCCGCATGGTGGATCTGGAGGCCCTGTCGTCGCACGCGCAGGGAGACGCCAGCAAACTGCTGGGCCGTGTGGCATCGCTGCTGATCGTGGCGAGCATCTTGTTTTCGGCTCCGGCGCTGGGATTCGGCGGGTCGCCGGGAATCCGGCAGATGATGGCGGCCTGGACCTTTCAGCATTTTCTGATTTCCACGACCATGCTGGCAGTGGGACTGTTCGCTGTCCTGAGTTGGGACTCCACGTTTCCGGACCGTCGCGATGTGATGGTGCTGGCTCCCCTTCCGGTGCACGGAAGTACGCTGTTTCTGGCGAAGGTAGCGGCGGTGGGGACCGCCTTGTTGCTGGTGGTGGGAGCCTTGCACGCCGTCACGGGGTTGCTTTGGCCGTTGGCCTTCGCGCGCGCCGGGGCGCAGAGCGCTCCCGCCATGACCTACCAGCAACCCATGGCGCCCTTGAAGGCGGCCGACTTCGGGCCGGTATTGGATCGCGATCTGGCCCCGCTCTTAGGCAAGGGCCTGTTGCAGCCCGGCGTCGGGCTCGCGATCGGCGTGCTGGATCACGGCACGCGGCGCATTTTCACCTACGGCGACGCGAAGGAAGACTCGATTTTCGAGATCGGATCGGTGGGCAAGACGTTCACCGGGCTGCTGCTGGCGCAGATGGTGGAGCAGGGCAGGACGGAACTTGGCGAACCGGTTCGCGAACTTCTGCCGCCGGGCACGGTGACGAGGCCGGGCCGCAAGGAGATCACGCTGCTCGACCTGGTGACGCATCATTCCGGCCTGCCTCGCATGCCGGATCACTTCGAACCTGCCAACCGCGACAATCCCTTCGCGGACTTTACGACGGACAAGTTGTACGAGTATCTGCGCGCGCACGGCGTGGGGCGGGAAGGGAAGACCGGCTTCGTGTACAGCAATCTCGGCTTCGGCCTGCTCGGACAGGCTCTCGCCGTGCGCGCGAATGCCGGGTATCCGGAGTTGATCCAGCGCGAGATTGCGGGCCCGCTGGGGATGAGGGATACCGTGGTAGAGCCCTCGAGCGAACAACAGGCACGCGTCCTTACCGGGTACGGCGCGGGACACCGGGCGATGCCGCCGCTCGAGATCCCGGGGTTGATGGGGGCAGGCGGCATCCGATCCACTCCGCAAGACCTGCTTACTTATCTGGAGGCGCAACTCCATCCCGCGGGACTGGCCGGCACCCTGCCCGCGGCGATCGCATTCTCGCACCGGCTTCTCCCCGGGTCCTCGACGGAAACGCGTGTGGCGTTCGCCTGGCTTTACAGCCCGGACACTGGCGCGTTTTCCCATGATGGCGCCACGTCCGGCTTCTCCAGCTACGTTTTCTTTCATCCGAAGCGCGATTACGCGGCGGTGGTGCTGCTGAATCGGAGTCCCGGTGAAATGCCCTGGTGCGATTTGATCGGCGAGCATGTGCGGCAGCGATTCGCCGGAGAGCCGGCGTTTTCGCTCGACATGGTGCCGGTTCCGGCGGGCGGCGGGGCGGGCGGCCTGGTCCGTTCGTTTGCGGCCTACTGGGTGGTGATGCTGGCGGCCGGCGCGTTCCTCTACTGCTGCGTGCTTAGCCTGCAGGGGATCACCGCGCAACTGCTGCCACGCGCGTGGTTCCTGCGGCTTTCGTCGTTTCTGCAACTAGGGTCGTTCTCGGTTTTTGTGTGCGGTTATTTCATGCTCAGGCCGCCGCAGTATGCATTGATTGAAGGGTCGCGGCAGCCGCTGCTGGCCTGGGTGCCCACGTATTGGTTCGTCGGCCTGTTTCAGCAATTGAATGGCACCCTGCACCCGTCCATGCGGCCGCTGGCGGAGCGCGCCTGGCTCGGGTTGGCGGCGGCGGTGGCAGTCACTGCCGTGGCGTATGGGTTGTCGTATCTGCGGACGATGCGGCAGATCGTGGAATCGCCGGATATCGTCCCGGTGTCTCGCGGCGGTGCGCGACTGCCCCGTTTCGGGGGTGCATTCGAGACAGCGGTGGTGCGGTTCAGCATCCGGAGCCTGTTGCGGAGCCGGCAGCACCGGGTGATCTTTGCGTTCTACCTGGGGATTGGATTCGCGCTCTCGATCCTGCTGCTGAAGGCGCCGGCGGCCCAGCAACTCGCCGCCAATTCGGCGGACGCGGGCGGCGAAGCGTACATGACGCTGATTGCCGCGAGCATCCTGATGCTGGCGCTGGCGATGATCGGAGCGCGGGTGACCTTCGCGCTTCCGCTGGATCTGCGCTCCAACTGGATCTTCCGCAACGCGCCTTTGCATGGCGGTCCGGAATTTCTCAAGGCACGCCGGCGCGCGCTGCTTGTGGTCGCACTGGTCCCGATTTGGACGCTCTTCGCGATCATCCTGTTTGCGCAGTGGCCATGGCGTGCGGCGGCCGGTCACCTGGCCTTGCTGTGGCTGGCCGGACTGATTCTGGCGGAGGCTTGCCTGGGAGGTGTCCACAAGATCCCGTTCACGTGCTCGTACCTGCCCGGGAAGTCCAACCTTCATGTGAGTTTCTGGGCGGCGATGTTCGCGCTCTCGCTAGGGGTTCTGGCCAAGGGCGCGGACCTGGAGCGCCGGGCGCTGCAAAGCGGCACTGCGTTTGGGATCACGCTGGCGATTCTGGCAGCGGTCTGGCTGTGCGCGCGGTGGTGGAACTCGCGGATGGAGGACGAGGAGCGCGACGACGCTCAGTTCGAGGATGCGCCTGTCGATGAGATCCTGACGCTGAATCTGTCGCAGAGCGCGTTGCGTTAGCGCTGCCGGCGAATGAGAGCGGCGCGGGCTTCGACGGACT
>Ga0308176_10000862_pt1 | contig 19048 bp, 15 predicted proteins | sample PhyCR2_3_FD_203890 | JGI IMG/M metagenome (GOLD analysis project Ga0308176, IMG submission 203890) | Soil microbial communities from UC Gill Tract Community Farm, Albany, California, United States - DLSLS.C.R2 | ecosystem: Environmental > Terrestrial > Soil > Agricultural land | place: USA... | reverse complement strand
TCGCGGGCACCCTCGGGCTCACCGCCGCCCAGGTGGCGCAGTCGCTCCGCCCCGCCTTCGCGGGGGTCAAGGCGGGGGACTGGATCGATCCGCTGGGCAAGACCCGGGACGTCACCGTCCGCCTCTCCCCCGAGGCGCGGGCCAACCTCACCGACATCGAGAAGCTCCCCCTGATGGTGACCCCCGGCGGGAGCGCTGCCGGAGCCCCGGCGATGGGCGGCACGGCGACGGGAGCTGCGGGGGGCGGCGCGCCCGAGCTGATCCCTCTCGGACAGGTGGCCACGATCGTCCGCAGCACCGGGCCGGCCCAGATCGATCATCTCGACCGCGACAAGGTGGTGACGGTGGGGGCCAACGTCGAGGGGCGCTCCCTCTCCGAGGTGACGCGCGACCTCAACCGGCGGATGCGCCAGATCCAGATCCCTCCCGGAGTGACCCTCTCGCAGGGCGGTGACGTCAAGAATCAGACCGAGGTCTTCACCAAGATCTTCGCCGCGCTGGCGCTCGCGGTGCTGCTGATGTACCTGATCCTGGTGGTCCAGTTCGGCTCGTTCCTCGATCCGCTGGCCATCCTGCTCTCGCTCCCCCTCTCGCTGGTGGGCGTGGTCTTAATGCTCCTGATCACCGGCGACACGCTGAACCTGATGAGCCTGATCGGGGTCATCCTGCTGATGGGCATCGTGGCGAAGAACGCCATCCTGCTGATCGACTTCGCCAAATGGAACCATGAGCAGGGGATGCCCCTGCGCGAGGCCCTGATCGAGGCCGGCCGGGTGCGCCTGCGCCCCATCCTGATGACCACCGTGGCGCTGATCGCCGGCATGATCCCGGTGGCCATCGGCGCCGGCGAGGGGGCGGACTTCCGGGCTCCCCTCGGCCGCGCGGTGATCGGCGGCACAATCACCTCGACCTTCCTCACCCTGCTGGTGATCCCCACCATCTACGAGATCCTGGTGGGAGTCCGCGAGAAGGTCCGCGGGGTGTTCCGGCGCCGCGGCCACGTGCGGATGCGGCCGGAGAGCGAGCCGGCGGGGGCGGGGCGGCAGTAGACGTCAATTAGACGGGCACATACTCGCGCATCTGGGCATAGAGCGGAGTCAGCGTGTCGATCTCATACGCGGCGCCCACGAGCCGGTAGGTGGTCTCGAAGTCCTCATAGCTGCGAGCCCGCCAGAGGCGCCCTTCGGGGTCGATCACCAGCGAGTGGCCGACGCCTCCCCGGAAGATCGCGGAGCCGTCGGTGCCCGTGTACACCGTGCAGGTCCAGGGGCGCTCTTGCGGGTGGGCCGCCATGAAGATCTCGATCTCCCGGACCCTCTCTCTGAAGAGCCGGGCCCGCTCGCCGGCCGGAGCCGCGAGCGTGGCCGCGATGGCCCGGCTCAACATCGGCTCGGCCGGCGAGGTGAGAACACCCGACTGGAGCGGCTCGTTCGGATCTCCCATTCAGGAAGATGGTACCAAGCCGGGCCGGTACTTGAAGACAATCCAGGCTGGAATGTCTATAATGCTCATCTCTTCAAAGGGGGAATCTATGAAAAAGACAACTATGAAGAAGCTGTCTCTGAACCGTGAGACCCTGCGGGAGATGCAGGAGAACGCCCTGGCGTACGTTCCGGGTGGAACCAACACCACCTACGCCCCGACCTGCACCAGTTGCGTCTGCTTCGCCCCGACCAACGCGGACTACGCCTGCTGACGATCGCTCCTGGCGCGGGTGCCGGCTTACAGCGAGGCCGGCACCCCGCTCACCGCCTCCGTTCGGCCCCACAAGATCCGCCCCTCGCGCCTACAAGGTTCCCGTTCGGACGGACGAGTGGAGTTGCCCCTGACGGGGCAAGATTCCGCGCCGCGGACGGCAACGCCAGCCCAGAGAAGCAGGGATCCAAGGGACAGCAGGGACTCCAGGAGCGACAGGAAAAAGACCAGGACCGAAGCCCGGTCGCCGCGCCGCCCTTTCCCGATCTGGAGCTCCTGAAGTCTCTGCCGTCCCTGCTGTCCCTGATTCGCTCCATCTCCCCTTCCGGCGGCTCGTCGTAGCGAAATCCAGCTCTGCTTACCGATCCGTCGTTCTGAGCAGACTTACGACGGCTCGCCGGCCCGGTATCCGGAGCGCCGTAGCGAGATTCCGGCTCGACCAGGGATATGACGGCCTGGATACTCTTACGGCGGCTCGCCATCCCGAGATCCAGAGCGTCGGACCGCCATCCAGACCGGCGTACCCCGCCGGCAGAACGCCGTACCGGCATCCAGACCGGCGTACCCCGCCGGCAGAGCGCCGTACCGGCATCCAGACCGACTTGCCCCAATTCAGAGCATCGTACGGGGATTCAGGCCGGCGGATTGAAAAGTCGGCCCGGATATATAGTCACGGCGGCCCGTCCTCTTGAGATTCCGGAGCGCCATACCGCGATCCAGGCCCACTTGACGCCATCCAGAGCGCCGTAAGCGTATTCAGACCGACTTTTCGATCCGGCGGCCCGCCGATGCTCGCGGCGAGCCGCCGGATCGGGATTCAAGACGCCGTATGGCCCGGCAAAGCGTCTTATCCGGCCACCCGCTCGTGCAGGATCGCGCCGGCCCATTCGAGCGCGCGTCAGAGTGGAGGCCCAGCGGGTGGATTCGAATAACTTTCGCCAGGAAGGAATCTTTGAAAACTATCTTGCACCCCGGTCCGGGACTGGAGACGCGGTTTTGACCCTTGAGCTTCCGGACCAAAAGCCTTGGATTCTCCGCTGGAAGACCGAGATTCTCTGTGAGAAGCTTGAGGTTCTTGTCCAGAAGCACAAGATTTCCTGCCAGAAGTATCGGATTCTGGCCCAGAAGCACCAGATTCTCCGACAGAAGCGCTAGACTTTCCGACAGAAGCCTAAGATTCTGGTCGGTAATTTATCGAATTCTCGGACAGAAGCTTGGCAGATCAAGAACGGGCGGCCTCTTCGATCTCTCTCGGCAGAGCTAGGCGGACACTGAACTACCGCTAGACATTAATATTTATTCAAAATCGACTTCTATATCGTCCAATAAGGCACAGATTTCATCAGCCCTGTCAATCAGTTCTCCACTCATGTTCGAAAGGCGTAAGCGGTCTAATAGAAGCCGATCCCCGTCCGCACGATCAGCCAGATAATGAAGGGTGGTTCGCTGCATATGATGTGGCACTGCGAGAACTGGCCTTGGTAGCGTCCTAAGGCCCAAGGCTCTCTTCCACATCAAGGGAGATGGCTCGCTCAATTTATTGGACCACGTATCACTCTTCCCACACGTAGCCTGGATGATGAACACCCAGTGAACCGACCGCGAATCACCCCAATCCAAATGCGCGATAACGTCTACTCCTTCTTCTTGAGCGCGTCTCCTGAACACCGCATTTCCCATTTGTGGGGTCAGCTTGCACAGCTCTCCTATTTTCCCTACTGCTTCACTTATGTTTGAGGCTCCACGCCTCACGCGGCCGAGATTGCCAGCCAGTAAACCCTTTTGCTCAAAGCAAGATGTAACCAGATCTTCGAAACAATGACGAGGATCAACTCCTTCGATATCGATTCCATAAGCATGAGACACCGTAACCCCCAACAGGAGATAGTAGCCTAGACAGGAATCTCTCAACCCTTCAAAATGAAGCCTGCTTCTCTCGATACGAAATGGGTATTTATTTCCTAGAATTTGCCTTCGCTCCTCCAAAATACCAAAAACCTGAGACGCAGCGTACGTGCTGGCGTCAGATTCTTCGCCTAAGTCGACTTCTACATCATCAGGGCCAGAGAACTGCTCATCCAGAGATCTTGTCCAACTATTATCGCGAATATAGTCAGCCAACTCAGAGATGGAAAATGAGGGACGCCGAATTGCCTGAAGCTCCAAGGCGTCAGCGAGAGCCGACCGTCTCTCGTATGTACCGTAAGCATCGATGTCGGGGACGACCTTGGTCATTTTTCCACCAATGCAGTAACGGCACCGTGCAGAAGCCTTGCACTTCGCAATAGGTCTTCAGCCGCGACCTGCAGCTCAGTAGATGTACTTTCGAGGCCTCTTTCAATGTCATCACGAAGCGCATCAACTCTTCTCCGTAAGGACTCAACTTGACTGGGAAATCCCTGAGTCACTACAGCCTGTCGCGCTATTTCCAGGTCATTATATTTGCGTAATATAAAGTGGGCCTGATCGTTTTGAAGCACTAGGCCATATTGTGTGACATCACGAGAATCTGAGAGCACTGGCTTATCCTTCCCAGGGCGAGGAGAGAGATCTGACAAAACTTCACCAAGCCGCTCGCAATCCAGCTTAGACAAAGCCTCCAAAACTTCCGCAAATGTCCTGGGGCTGCCGAACCCAACATATTCCTTAATATCTTGAGAGTTCATGCATCTGAGCCAAACGCCGAAACGCTCGTTCAAAACGTGCAATGTATTCACCCCACATTCATTGCGCGCAAAACGAAGCATTGAAAGAGCAACGTACGAGTTCCGGATTCCCTGAGTGTTACTGCCGACTATTCTGGCGACATGCAGGAATGGATTGGCAGTGCCCTCTTTGTGAGCCCTATCAACCTCAGAAGCGATGTATCGGGCTTTAGCCTCTGGCTTCCATGGTTTAAGGCCACTAATATGTCGATATCCAAGGAATAGACGGACTTCCTCTCGGCTAGCAACTTCAAAAACCGGCACTTCTTGGAGACGGTTTAATTGCTCAGGTGTAGGCTGCTGTGGCAGGCTTCTTTCACCAGTAGCAGGGTTTCGATGAATCAACATGAGTGCGGCAAGCCGGCGGTTGCCCTCCACCACGATGTGATCCCCGTTGTCGTCTGGCGGTAGAATGATGATCGGCTCATGTTCAAAGAACCCGTTGTCTAACATCGACTCCGCGAGCTCATCCAGGACGCCGTTGTCATAGAGGTAATCAAAAAGCACGCTTTGCGGAGCACCGTAGAGCTCTTCCGGTAAGCGCGGGTTCTCAGGATCGAGAAGGAGCTTCTCAACTTCTACCTTTGGCATTTTTCCTCCGCTACAGGCGCTGGCCGCCTTCCTTTATACCTCAGAAACTCCTCCATGGACCAGGCAAACGCTCTACGGCCGCGTAGGCACCCCGCTCACCGTCCGCGCGGTCAGCCCCTTCTGCCCCTTCACCTCGACCTCGATCTTGCTCCAGGCCGCGGGGAGGGCGGTGTCCTTGGGGTAGAAGGCGAGGGTGTACTGGCTGCGGAGCTCGGAGAGGATCTGGCCATAGACGCTGCTGAGATCTTCGTTCGGGTGGATGAAGTAGACCTGCCCTCCCCCGGCCGCGGCCAGGCGCTGGAACTTGGCGGAGGTGGGCTCCCGGAGGAAGCCGCCGTCCTCCCCGCGCTCCTCGCGGGGGTTCGCGACGATCAGGTAGACCGGGATGCCGCTCTCGCGGGCCGCCCTCAGGCAGGAGGGATATGCCGCGTTCTCGGTCTCGTCGATGCCGTCCGAATAGATCACCAGAGCCTTGCGGCCGGAGATCCCCTGGAGCTGGCGGAGCGAGAAGGAGATCGCCTCCCAGAGCGCCGTGCCGCCGTCCGGCTGGAGCTGGTCCAGGGCCGAGATCACCGCCGGGAGATCGCGGGTGAGCGGCCGGACCAGCTTCGGCTTCGAATCGAAGTCGATCAGCATCGCCCGGTCGCGGTCGGTGAGGCCGGTGTTGAGCAGGGAGGCGACCGCCTTGCGGACGTCCGGGAGCTTGAGGAACATGCTGGCCGAGCTGTCGATGGCGAGCGCCAGGGTGAGCGGCAGCTCGCCGGCGTTCTCGAAGGCGGCGATCTCCTGCTCCTGGCCGTCCTGGCGGAGCCGGAAGGTGTCCTTGGGGAGCCCCGGGACCGGCTTGCCGTTGGCGTCGGTCACCACTACGGCGAGCTGTACCAGGCGGACGTCGATGTGCGTGCCGAGCTCCGTGGTGTTGAGCGACATGGAGTCCTCCGCCGTGGAGCCGTCGTCGAGGATGGCCGTGACGCGGAGGTAGCCGATGGGGCGGTTGCGCGGCACGTTGACGCGATGGCGGAACGGCGGCGCGTAGAGGGTGGCGGCCAGGTCGTCGTTCCAGTACATCTCGACCTTCTCGACCCGGCGGCCGGCCGGCGCCCGCACGTCGGCCTCGACGTCGACCGCCCCCACCCCCTGGCGTCCGGCGGGCTGGACGATGCGCACGCCGAAGCTCTCGTTGGGATCGTTCAGCCGCACCCAGTCGCGCGCCAGCTCCTTGCCGTCGGCGCCGTAGGCGACCCCCTGGACGATCTGGGGGCGCACCCGGCGGCCGAGATCGACCTCGGCCTCGCAGGGGACCTTGCCGCAGCTCGCGGCGGTCCGCTCGCCCAGCTTGAGGTCGACGCGGGCGATCCCCTCCCCCTCCCCGTTCACCCGCAGGCGGACCTTGCCGGCGAGGCCGGAGCCCGTGGGCGCCACCAGCCGGATGCCGGGGCGGGTCACGGAGATCGCCGGGGCTTCCGGCGGCGCTCCGCTCAGGGTGACCACCTGCCCTCCCCAGGCGCCGCCGGACAGCGGCTCGACCAGCACGGCCACGGAATCCGCTCCTTCGGGCAGGGTCACGGGCAGGTGGTAGACGTTGGGCTCGGAGCCGGCGCGGTCGGCGTCGCTCAGGATGTGGTGGAACGCCCCGCGTCCGCCGGGACCGGCCACGGTCACGCGCAGAGGGCCGGGAGGAACCTCCGGCGATTCGATGCGCAGGTCGAGGGCACCCGACTCCCCCGCCGCCGCGGGCTTCTGGACGTGGGAGGAGATCTCCAGCCCCACCTCCTCTTCCCCATCCGCGACGCGGCCGGCCCGTTCGGCGGCGATCCACTCTGGGATTCCGTCCACGTCCCAGCGCCTAGCCTTGACCTTGAGGTCCTGGCGGCTGGAGACCACCTCCAGAGCGCGCGGCCGGCCGTCCAGAGGGCGCGTCGCGTCGTAGCGGAGGGCGAAGCGGGCGCCGAGGCGGGCGAGGGTGGCGGGCACCTCCGAGGGTTGCAGGAGGACCTCGCCGCCGGTCGCCTCCGCCAGCCAAGTCAGCGGCTCCCGGGGAGCCTGGAGGACCGGCGGGGGCGGCGGCTGATCCGCTCCCTCCGGCTTCTTCCGTCCCAGGGTGATCGTGCCGCCGAGCGGCACCTTGGGCGTCGAGCGCGGCTTGACCCTGCGGAGGTCCGGCAGGGTCGCATCCCCCACCGGCATAGGGTAGACGGTCCAGCCGAGCGCCGCGGCCGTGCGGGCGGTCTCCGCAGCCGTCTTCTCGAGCGCCCCCTCGCCTTCCGCCAGCAAGCCGCGGTAGAACCTCGCCGGATCGAGGTCGAAGCCGTCGCTCACCAGGAAGACGACCCGCGGCCCCTCTCCGCCTTGGGCGGCCAGCCATTCGGCGAAGGCGTCCTGCTGGCGGCGGACCAGCCGCGCCTCGGCGTCGATCGCCTGGTTGGCCCGATCCGCGGGATCGATCCCCCCCTCCGCCTTCTCGTCCCGGAAGCGCTGGCGCAGCACGCGGACGTCGTCCCGTCCGTCGTTCTCCAGCCAGAGCTTGGAGAGGGCCTCGTCGATCAGGGGGACATCCCGGGTCGGCCCCACGGCCACCCGGGGCCCCGGCTCGGCCACCACCACCTCGACCGTCCCCAGGGCTGCGAGGCGCGCCGCCTGCTCGGCCAAAGTGCCCGCGGAGGCCCGCAGGGTGCGCGAGCCGGTGAGGACCCGGTCGACGTAGACGACGATCCGCCACGGCCGGGAGAGCGGGCTCAGGGAGACGATCGGCCTCCGCTGGCCGGCGTCGATCACGGTGAGGTCCCCGGCCTGGAGGGCCCGGGGGACCTCGCCCTTGGGATCGAGGATCTGGACGGGGAGCTCGATGGTGGAGACCGGAGCGGCGGCGGGGGCCGGGGCCGGTGAGGGTGCGACTTGGAGGAGGGCGGCGAGGAGGGCGAATGCGGTGATCACGGGGCTATTCTACGGCCCGCGTGGGAATTGACGCCGTTACAAACGTCTTTGCCCTCGGGGCCGCCCTACCCCGCCACCCGCACCAGCCGGTATTCCTTCCGCCCCTTGCGCAGCACGATCAGCTCGCCGCCGATCGTGTCCTCGGTCGTGACGGCCCTCTTCTCCTCGGCCATCCGGAGGTTGTTCAGGTAGATGCCGCCCCCCTGGATCGCCCGGCGGGCCTCCCCCTTGGAGGGAGTTAAGCCCGCGGTGACCAGTAGGTCGACCAGCGGGAGCCCTTCCTGAAGCCGGGCCTTCGGGATCTCGGTGGAGGGGACGTCCGCGAAGACGTCGCTCACCTCGCGGGGCTCCAGGGCCGAGACCTCGGCCCCGAAGAGGACCGCCGTGGCCCGCTCGGCCTTCGCCAACGCATCCTCGCCATGGACCATCCCGGTCACCTCGCGCGCCAGCCGCTTCTGCGCCTCGCGCTCCTGGGGCGCCGCGCGGACCTTCTCCTCCAGCTCCGCGATCTCCTGCTGTGAGAGCCAGGTGAAAGATTTCAGATAATGGACGACGTCACGGTCGTCGGTGTTGATCCAGAACTGGTAGAAGCGGAAGGGGGAGGTCAGGGCCGGATCGAGCCAGACCGCCCCCGCCTCGGTCTTGCCGAACTTCACCCCCGAGGAGGTGGTCACCAGCGGGAAGACCAGGCCGTGGGCCAGCTTCTTTTGACCCCCAAGCTCGGAGGTCCCCTCGCCGCGCAGGCGCCGGATGAGGTCGGCGCCGGCCAGGATGTTGCCCCACTGGTCGCTCCCCCCCATCTGCAGCCGGCAGCCATAGCGGTCGTAGAGCACCAGGAAGTCGTAGGCCTGGAGGAGCATGTAGCTGAGCTCGGTGAAGGAGATGCCGTCCTCGGATTCCAGCCGCCGCTTCACCGACTCCTTGGCCAGCATCGCGTTGACGGTGAAGTGCTTGCCGACGTCGCGCAGGAAGTCGACCATGGGGATCACCGCCAGCCAGTCGGCGTTGTTGACGACGCGGGCCGGGTTCTCCTTGGCCTCGAAGTCGAGGAAACGGACGAGTTGGGCCTTGATCCCCTGGAGGTTCTCCTCGATCTTCTCTTTGGACAGCAGTTGGCGCTCCTGGGTCTTGCCGCTGGGATCGCCGATCATCCCCGTGCCGCCGCCCGCGATGGCGATCGGCGAATGCCCGAACCGCTGCAGCCGCGCAAGTCCCAGGATCGGCAGCAGCGAGCCCACGTGCAGGCTGGCCGCCGTGGGATCGAAGCCGATGTACGCGGTCAGCTTCTCCCGGTCCAGCAGCTCGCGCAGCCCCGGAGTCGCGTCGTAGACCAGCCCCCGCCATTCGAATTCGTCGAATACGTTCACCCGATTCCGTCCTTTGAAGAGGCGGCGCTCCGCCGCGTGGGGGACACTTTATCACCCCCTGTCGAGACGCCGGCCGCCGGTCAGCTCACCGTCACCTCGCCGGTGAAATGCTGCCTTACCAGCTCCTCGGCCCGTTGCGCGTCCTCGCGGGGCTCGGCGACCCGCTTGAAGAGGGTCTTGTAGGTGAGGCCCAGCGTCTCCAGATCCTGCTCGTGGAGGAGCTTGACCATCTCGTCGATCGCCCGCTGGGAGGTGGCGGGGTGGATGCGCCGCTCGGATTCCCGTTCCAGGAGGAGCAGGGCGAAGAGCAGCGGCTCCGGGAGCTCGGCCGGCGAGGGCTCTGGGGGCGGCGGCGGGAACTGGGCCCCCTGCACCACCTTCTCCTCATTCTTCTCCTGGGTGGGCGCCTCCGGCAGCTCCGCCGGGGGTGTCCGCCGCTCGAAGCGGAAGGGCAGCGAGCGCACCTGATGGGCGAAGCGGGAGAACAGCCCCACCAGCTCGCGCTCGGACGAGAAGCTCCCCACCAGCCGGGCGTCGCGCCCGATCTCCAGCCGCTCCGTCTCCTGGAGCACCACGTGGGCCCGCGCCGACTCCTCCAGATGGAGCGAGCGGGCGTTCACCTTCCAGGCGGTGAGGAACCCCTGCACATAGCAGGTCTCGGGACAGCGCACGGTGATCGCCTCGACCTCGACGCCGCGATCGATGCGGATCGAGCCCCCCATTGATTCAAGAACGCCATATTTTCCTGAGTTCTGGACGACCAGGTTGCCGGGGGCGTGGATCGAGAGCTGCCCCTCGGGATCGATCTCGATCCGGAGGCCGTGGGGGATGATCAGGGTGGGCGCGGCGGGCTCGGCGGTGCTGCGATTCATGAAGCTCCTGCTTTCCTGCATTTCAATGTTGGCGTCCGGCCGGCACCGGCAGCGGCTCGAACCCCTGGAGAGGCGGGCCCGTGCGCGCCTCGACCAGGAGCCGGTCCTCGTTGGGCCAGTGGCGGTCCAGGATGTAGATCAGCGGATCGACGGGACGGTAGTCGCCGCCGGCGTCGCGGCGTCGGATCTCATAATGGAGGTGGGGGCTGGTGGCCCAGCCCGTCTTGCCCACGGTGGCGAGCGGGTCCCCCCGCTTCACCCGCTGGCCCGCGCGGACCTCGATGCGGTCGTCGTGGCCGAAGAGGGTGACGAAGCCGTCGCCGTTCTGGACGATCACCAGGTTGCCGTAGCGGTACCAGAGGGCGCTGCGGCCGAGCGGCACCTGCCCCGCGAAAGTGACCACGCCGTCGGCCGTGGCGTGGATGGGGGTGCCGACCGGCGCCGCGAGATCGGCTCCGGAGTGGACCTCCATCTCGTGGGTGAACGGGCTGCGGCGCCTGCCGAACGAGCCGACGAGCACCAGATCCCTCCCGCGCAGGGGGCAGATCGAAGGGGTGGTCCGCACCTGCTCCGGGTGCGAGGACTCGAAGGCGCTCACCTCGCTCACCGACGCGTCGAGCCCCTGGAGGCGCTCCCGTAGCCGGCCCTGCAGCCGCCGCCCCTCGGCGATCGTCTCGCCGTAGATGGAGCGCGGATCGGCGGCCGCCACGGGATGGGCGCCTCCCCGCGGCCGGACCGGCGGCAGGCCGTAGACGAGGAAGATCGCGTCCATCCGCAGCCAGAGCGCCTGGGCGTGGCGGTCGAGGTCGTCCATGCGGCCGACCAGGGCCTGGAGCCGCTCCCCCTGGAGGCGGCGTTCGGAGATCAGCCCCTGGTACTCCCGCCGGCTCATCAGCCCGCCGACGACCCCCGGCGCCACGGCGGCGGCGAGGGCGACCCCGGCGAGATAGAGCAGCCCCACCAGCGACCAGAGGATGAGGTGGCGGCGCGACAGGAAGAAGTAGCGCACCCGCTTGCGGATGTCGCCGGGGTGGATCTGGATCTCCAGGCTCTGGGATCCCGCCGCCGCTCTCACGGGGTGACCGGCTCCATCGTCCGCCGCTCCGTCAGCCGCTGCTCGATCGCCTCCTCGCTGGCGTGGCGCTGGACGATCGCGAGCAGCTCGCGGTGCACGGCCGGTCCCCCCGCCACGACGTTGCCGCTGACGAACGAGCCCTGCTCGCCGCCGTCGGTGTCGGTGACCCGGCCCCCGGCCTCGCGCACCAGCAGGATGCCGGCGCCGATGTCCCACGGCGAGAGGCGGAATTCGAAGAAGCCGTCGTAGACCCCGGCGGCGGTATAGGCGAGGTCGAGCGCCGCCGAGCCGCACCGGCGGATGGCCTTGGAGAGCGGGAAGACGTCGCGGAAGATGCCGAGATAGAGGTCCAGGGTCGGCAGGGCGCGCCAGGGATAGCCGGTGGCGAGGAAGGACCCCTTGAGGCCGTCCTGCCCGGAGACCTCCATGCGCCGGCCGTTCCAGGTGGCTCCCCCGCCGCGCGTCGCCGCGAAGAGGTTGCTCCCCTCCGGGTCTTGGATCACGGCCGCGAGCAGCTCGTCCCCTCTGCGGCAGGCGATGGAGACGCAGTAGACGGGGAGGCCGTGGAGGAAGTTGGTGGTGCCGTCGAGCGGATCGATCAGCCACTCGTAGTCGCCGCTCCCCTGGCCGGCGCCGCTCCCCTCCTCGGCGAGGATGCGGTGGCCGGGGAAGCGCCGACGGATCTCCGCGAGGATGGCGGCCTCGCTCTCCTTGTCCGCCTGGGTGACGAAATCGTTCTCCCCCTTGGCGTCCACCTTCAGCCCGGCGTCACGGAAGTAGCGGGTTACGACGCGGGAGCCGGCATCCGCGGCGGCGAGGGCCGTTTGGAGTAAGTCGTCTTGCATGGCGGGGGTATTATGCCAGTCCTTACCCTCCGGCCCCGTAATACCGGCTCACCACCCCCTCCGCCTTCCGCCCCTGGAACCGGAAATCCGCCTCCCGGCCGCTGTCCGATCCTTGCGCGCTGAAGGCCTTCCAGACGAAGGTGCCGGCCAGCCACGGGTGGTGGTCCAGGGCGGCGAGCAGCGCCTCGTAGGCCGCGGCCTGGTCCTCCTCGGAATAGCCGCCCCCCTCGACGTGGGGCTCCATCCAGGCCTCCCGCTTGGCCGCGAAGCCCACCTCGGTGAGCAGGACCGGCTTGTCGAAGCGGCGCGCGGCGCGGGCCAGCCGCTCGGCCACCCGCCGCGCCCCCTGCTCGAGCTCCGCCTTCCCGGCTCCGGGTTTCTCGGCGAGCGGGAAATAGGTGTCCACGCCGATGTAATCGAGCCGATCCCAGAAGCGGACGTTCTCGAGGTCGCCGTACCAGTTGGCGGCGTAGGTCACCGGACCGGGATAGAAGAGGCGGACAGAGGCGATCAGGTCCCGCCACTCCGCCTCGCGGCCGATCGTCTTCGACAGCTCGACCCCCGCGCAGAAGAGATCGGCCCCGGCCCAGCGGGCGAGCAGGGCATGATGCAGCATGTAGCGCCGGTAGCTCCGCCACCAGGCGGCCCAGTCCGCCTCGCTCTTCATCGCGATCTCTCCCGGCCAGGAGGCGCCCGCCACCCAGACGTGGGGCTTCCAGAGCACGCGGATCCCCCGCGCCCGCGCCGCCCGCGCCGCGTGGATCAGACCGATGTCGGTCTCGCTGGACGGCCCCCGGTTGAGGAAGCGCAGATCCGGCCGGTCCGCCCCCGGCTGGAAGGCGAAAGGCATGAGCGACACGGCGTTGGCGCCCAGCCGGGAGAGGGCGTCGAGCTGCTTCTCCACCGCCGGAGCGTGGTAGCCCCCCTCCAGGCTGTTGAGCATGGCGAGGGAGACGCCTTTCAGGAAAGGGCGGCCCTCATCCGGCCCAGGCACCAGAGGGACATCAGGGACTCCAGGGACAACAGAGACATTAAGCGGGGCAACGGTTTCAGATTCCCTTTGTTCCTGCCGTCCCTGTTGTCCCTGATGTCCCTGCTTCAGACTTTCTGAGCTCAACGAAGCCAGGATCTCCCTCACCCGCACGGCCGAAGGGAGATGGGCGAGCTTCTCCTTCAGCGTGGAGCCGGGTAGCCGGTCGACGATGGCTGAGGCGGCCGGGGTCGAAAGGAGATTCGAGCTATCCTCGGGCTCTTCCCGGGCCAGAACCTCCTCCGCGCCGGGGAGCACACGGGCGGCGGCGAGCAGGGGGAGCCATTCGGGATAGGGCTTGCCGTACCAGTCGCGGGAGAGCCAGAGAGCGGCCCCATGGGCGATCTCCGGCGGGAGCCTCCCGGCGATTCCAGAGCGGTCGAGCAGCACACCCGCCAGCGCGTAGCGATAGGCCGGCAGGTCGTCCGGGTGATAGACGAGATGGAGGTCGGCCCGCCGGCCGCGCACGGCCTCGCCGATCTCTCCCGCGTGGCGCCCTTGAGCGGCGTAGTCCGGCTCGACGACCACGGTCACCGGCGAGGAGAGGGCGACGGGGAGGCGGGGAGCCATGTCCGCGACGGCCCGATCGAGCTCGGCGGTCAGCCGGACGAGCTCGGGCCGGCCCTTCTCCGCCGGAGGGACGCGCAGGACGACGCGCTCTCCCCGGATCTCCGCCATCCCCTGAAAGGCGCGGTCCCATTCGGCGAGGTCGTCCCGCTCGGCCGCGCGGTCCACTGTCCAGCCGCCCGCCGCCGCGCGGGCCCACTTCCCGCTCCTCTCCATCCAAGGGGTTTCGCGCAGCAGGTAGTCCACGTCGAGCGGAGCGCCCCGCCGCCCCCGGCGCTGGCCGGTCATCGCGGCCGCGACGCGGAAGAGCACCTCGTCCGCCAGACCGGTGAGCCCCTCCCCCGCCGGACCGGCCACCACCCAGGTCGGCTTCGCCGCCTCGGGGATCCGTAGCGCCACGGCCTGGCCTGAATCCGGATAGCGGGTGCCTCCGAGGACGATCGCGGGCCCAAGCTCCACGGGCAGCCCCTTGACCAGATCGGCCACGGGGCGCGAGGCGGGCAGCGCGTCCACCCAGACCACGGCGTCGCCGGACGCCTGCGGTCCCACCTCGACCTTGAGACCGGGGAGTCGGGGGACGCCCCAGCGGAAGAACCCGCTCTCCCGGATCTGCGTTGCGAGATCGCCCGTCGCGTGGACGGCGAGGACGGCGGTCTTGGGGGGAGGGGACGCCGGAGCCGGGTCCTGGGTGATCGCCTCGCCCCCCTGCGAGCAGGCGAGGGCGATCAGGAAGAGCGGGAGCAGGAGGACCCGGCCCGGTGAAGCCATCAGGATTTCGGCTTCTGGGGGCGCGGGCTGTAGACCTCGAAGGCCAGCTTCCAGGGACCGTCCTTCTCCTTGCGCCAGACGCGGAGATAGTTGGAGGTGTTGATCCAGGCGCTCTCCGGACCGTCCTCGTGCCGCTTCACGAAGCCGTAGGTGTAGCCGAGATCCCCCGAGCGGGAGACGCCGCCGCCGAGCGGCTCCCAGGTGGTCGGCATCGGGTTCTCCGCCAGAAGCGCCCGGGCCGCCTCCCTGCCGAGGGCCGGCTGCCGACTGGCGCGCACCAGGCGGACGTCGTCGGTCAGCAGCGGCTCATAGGCCACGGAGACCCCCTTCTCCTGGGTGGCCGAGGCGAAGGCGCGGTCGGCGTCGAGCAGGGCGGTGAGCGCCGCCGCCATGTCCACCTTGGGGAGAGCCGTCACCTCCACCTTGGCGGGACCGGTCAGGGAGATCGCCGGAGCCACCTGCGAGGGGGGCTCGGGGGTGGCGCTGCCGAGGTCGAGCACCGCCTTCCAGGAGCCATCCGCCTGCCGCGCCCAGATCGTCGCGAACTGGCCGAAGACCACCGGCTTCTCTCCAGGCTTCGGCCGGTAGTCGAAAGGCCCCGCGTTGAAGCCCAGATCGCCGGCCAGCGAGACCTCCGAGTGGACCGGATACCAGGAGAGAACGGCCGGCGACGGCTGGCGGGCCTTCCACGCCTCCTTGCCGTTCACCGGATCGGGCTGGAACACCAGCGCGTCGTCGGCCAGGAAGGCGAGAAAGGCGTCGCGCGTCCCCTTCTCCGCCGCCATCTGGGCGAACGCCTTCTCGGCGGCCACCAGAGAATCGAGGGCCGCCTGGCGATCGACCACCGCGACCGGCTTGGGAGCGGGAGCGGCCGGGGCAGGAGCGGTCTGGGATGCTGTCTGGGAAAGGGCTGGCGCGGCCAGCAGTCCGGCGACGCCGAGCGCGATCCACGAAAAAGCTTTCGAATTCATCAGGGCTCCTCTCCCCGAAGAGCCTAGGAGACGAGCGTCCGCCGGCCGTCGAGGAACGTTGCTACCGGATGGCCATGCAGCTTCCACCCGTCGAAAGGCGTGTTCTTCCCCTTGCTGCGGAAGGAGGCCTTGCTCAACGTGACCTCCTCGTCGGGATGGAAGACCGTCACGTCCGCCGGGCTCCCCTCCTTCAGGGTACCACCGGGCACGCCGAGCACCCGCGCCGGGCCGGTCGAGAGGAGGTAGACGAGGCGCGGCAGGCTCAGGATCCCCGGCCGGACCAGGCGGTCCAGGCAGAGGCTGAGCGTCGTCTCCAGACCCACGATGCCGAACGGGGCGACGCTGAACTGCACGTCCTTCTCGTCGGCGTGGTGCGGCGCGTGATCGCTCGCGATGCAGTCGACCGCGCCGTCGGCGAGGCCGTTGAGCAGCGCCTCGCGGTCCTTCTCCGAGCGCAGGGGGGGCTTCATCTTGGTGTTGGTCGAGAAGCCGCTCTTCGCCACCTCCTCGTCGGTGAGGATGAGGTGATGCGGGGCCACCTCGCAGGTGACGCCGATCTTCTGGGTTTTGGCCCGCCGCACCATGTCGAGGCTGCGCGCCGTCGAGAGGTGGGCGACGTGGTAGCGGCCGGCCGTGTCCTCGGCGAGGATGAGATCGCGCGCCACCATCACGTCCTCGGAGGCGCCGGGGATGCCGGGCAGGCCCAGCCTCGTGGACCACACCCCCTCGTGCATCACGCCGTTGCCCGTGAGGGTCAAATCCTCGGCGTGCTGGATCACCGGGATGCCGAAGTGCTGGGCGTAGAGCAGGGCGCGGCGCATCAGCTCGGCGTTCATCACCGGCTTGCCGTCGTCCGAGACCGCCCGCGCGCCTGCCCGCACCATCTCGCCGATCTCCGCCAGCTCCTCCCCCAGCAAGCCCTTGCTGATGGCGCCGATCGGATAGACCCGGGCATGGCCGTGCCGCGCCGCCTCCAGCAGGATGTGCTCGGTGATCGAACGGCTGTCGTTCACCGGATCGGTGTTGGCCATGCAGGCGACCGCGGTGAAGCCGCCGGCCGCCGCCGCCAGGGTGCCCGTGCGCACCGTCTCCTTGTACTCCTGCCCCGGCTCGCGCAGATGGACGTGGATGTCGATCAGCCCCGGCGCGACCACCAGGCCCGCGGCGTCGAAGGTTTCGGCGTCCTTGGGTTTCTTGATCGAGCCGTCGAGCTTCACCACCCGGCCGTCCTCGATCAGCAGGTCGAGCGCCGCGTCGAGGTCCTGGCTGGGATCGATCACCCGGCCGCCGTGGATCAGGAGCTTCGCCATCAGGATCTTTCCTCGTACAAGCCGGAGAGCAGATAGAGGACGGCCATGCGCACCGAGACGCCGTGGGTGACCTGCTCGAGAATCACCGAGTAGGGGCCGTCCGCCACCTCGCTGGCGATCTCGGTGCCGCGGTTCATCGGCCCGGGGTGCATGATGATGACGTCGTCCTTCGCCGCCGCGAGGCGGGCGGTGGTGAGGCCGAAGAGCTGGAAATACTCCTTGACCGACGGGAAGGCCATCCGACCCTGGCGCTCGAGCTGGACGCGCAGCATCATGATCACGTCGGCGTCGCGGATCGCGTCCTCCAGGGTGTAGGCCACCCCGACGCCCATCGCCTCCATCTCGACCGGCATCAGCGTGCGCGGCCCGCCGATCGTCACCTGGGCGCCCATCTTGTTGAGCAGATGGATGTTCGAGCGCACCACCCGGCTGTGCTCGATGTCGCCGAGGATGGCCACCTTGAGCCCGGCGAGCCGCCCCTTGTGGCGGCGGATGGTGAAGGCGTCGAGCAGGGCCTGCGTCGGGTGCTCGTGGGCGCCGTCGCCGGCGTTGATCACTCCCGCCTTGATCCGCTTCGCCAGCATGTGGGGGACCCCGGGGTGGGCATGGCGGATGACCACCAGGTCCGGCGCCATCGCCTGGAGGTTGAGCGCCGTGTCGATCAGCGTCTCCCCCTTCTCCAGGGCCGAGCCGGAGGTCGAGAAGTTGATGTTGTCGGCCGACAGCCGCTTCTCGGCGATCTCGAAGCTCGACCGGGTGCGCGTCGAGGCCTCGAAAAAGAGGTTGAGCACCGTCTTGCCGCGCAGCGTGGGGACCTTCTTGATCGCCCGCTCGCCGATCTCGCTGAACGACTCGGCGGTGTCGAGGATCAGGCCGATCTCGGCCGGCGAGAGCTCGGCGATGCCCAGAAGGTCCTTGCGCTGCCAGCGGATGGGGGTCTCCGGAGTCATTGGGGGACCGGGCGCTCCAGGATGCGCACCTGCTCCGTCTCGTCGGTCGATTGGAAGGAGACCTCGATGATCTCGCTCTGCGAGGTGGGGACCTTCTTGCCCACGAAGTCGGCCTGGATCGGCAGCTCGCGGTGGCCGCGGTCGATCAGCACGGCGAGCTGCACGATGCGGGGACGGCCGAAGTCGATCAGCTCGTCGAGCGCCGCCCGCACGGTGCGGCCGGTGTAGAGGACGTCGTCGCAGAGGATGACCGCGCAGTCGTCGATCGACCGCGGCAGATGGGTCCCCTTGACCAAGGGCTGCGGGCCGACGGTCGAGAGGTCGTCGCGATAGAGGGTGATGTCGAGGGTGCCGACGGAGAGCTTGACCCCCTCCATCCGCTCGATCTCGGCGGCGATCTTCTCGGCCAGGGGGACGCCGCGGGTGCGGATGCCGGCCAGGAGGACCGAGCCGAGGTTGCCGTGATGGCGCTCGGCGATCTCCCCCGCCATCCGGCGAATGATCCGGGCCATCTGCTTGGCGTCGAGGATCGTCGTCTTCGGCGTCAGGTTCTTGGCCATGGGTGGGGGTCGCTCCAGATCCGCGGCATCGTATGCCGGGGCTCAGGGGATGTCAATGAAGGTTTCTGCTACCCTCATCCCATGGAGCCGGTGAAGGTCTGGGAGGACGAGGAGCTTCTCTTCGCGGGAGCTCGGGAGGCGACCAAATTCTTTATGGGCGAATCGGACGTGCAGCACGCGCTCGAAAAAGTCGCGCGGCTTCTGGAGGAGGATGGCATCCCCTACGCCGTCATCGGCGCGATGGCCCTCAACGCCTACGGGTATCGCCGTCTGACGGTCGACGTGGACCTTCTCCTGACTCGCGAGGGGCTCGAAGCCTTCAAGGCGAAGCACCTGGGGCTGGGCTACGTCCAGAAGTTTCCGGGGAGCAAAGGGCTGCGGGATACCGAGAACGGTGTGCCGATCGACGTAGTCCTGGCCGGCGAGTACCCCGGGGACGGCCTCCCCAAGCCGGTCTCCTTCCCGGACCCCGCCTCGGCCGCCGTCCGGGGCGAGCGGATCGCGCTGCTGCCTCTCCCCCGCCTGCTCGAGCTGAAGCTCGCCTCGGGGATGACCGCGCCGCACCGGCTCAAGGATCTGGCGGACGTGATCGAGATCATCCGCATCCTCCGGCTCCCCGACGGGCTGGCGGAGGAGCTCGATCCCTACGTGCGCGACAAATACCGTGAGCTCTGGGGGGCGGCGCAGGCCGAGGAGCGGGAGTAGGGCTCTGGACACCCCGCCCGTATCCCCCTAAGATCTCCTCTCAATCTTCAACTCTGGAATCGCGCACCGTATGGCCCGCAAGACCCCCGTATCTCCAAAGCCT
>Ga0308176_10000861_pt1 | contig 19061 bp, 11 predicted proteins | sample PhyCR2_3_FD_203890 | JGI IMG/M metagenome (GOLD analysis project Ga0308176, IMG submission 203890) | Soil microbial communities from UC Gill Tract Community Farm, Albany, California, United States - DLSLS.C.R2 | ecosystem: Environmental > Terrestrial > Soil > Agricultural land | place: USA... | reverse complement strand
GCTAAATCTAAACTCAAAAGCATTACCAGATTTTTGAGGAGTAATTTGAAAACAACCTTCAGCTAAACCCCCGCACGCTTGCCCCCCCAGCATTCTGGAAAAACCCCCCGCAGACTTGCCCCCCCCCAGCATTCTGGAAAAACCAAACCCCCCGCAGACTTGCGGGGGTTTTGGGGGTGGGAAGGGGGTTTTGGGGGTGGGAAGGGGGTTTGTCTGTAAAACCACGGAATCAATCAAGAAATTCATAAGATAAATTATCTTGTTTTTCCTCTGTACAAGTACTATAATGAGCAAAAAAAAAAAAAGGCGGAGCTTGCTGAGCCCCTCCGGGGCTAGCAAAAGGCAATAAATTTAAACGGGACTTTGCTAATAATGCAAATGTACCCAAATCACAAGCTCATAAAAAATTCCTTTCGTTCCTTACGTTAAAAGGTATAATGTTCGTATAATTTAATCGTAATATTGTTCTTTTCATTTTAAACAGTAGGACTCGAACCTACTAAAAATTCATTATTTATATTATAATTTCAATTTTTAGAGGCACGCCCTAGCTTGCTACCTAGCGAAAGCGTAGGTACGCGGCGCGGGCCGCCGCTACCCTAGCTTGCTACCCTTATTCGTTTAGCATTAACAGTATTATGCTCTACCGTTGAGCTATAGGGGCGGGGCTTATTAACTAAATAAACCTTATATATCTACTATATCTGCCTACCATAGCTTGCTTGCTTGCTTGCTTGCTTGCTTGCTTAGCAAGCTAAAGCTATTCATAATCAGAATTTAGTGTGCCGGCTTCGCAGAAGAATGGTTTATAAGTCTTCGTACCGCAAGCTAAGCCGAAAGGTAATAATATAGAGCTATAGTGCTGCTAAAGAATATTTAGTCCTAACCCTCCGCGCGGGGCGCGCGCGTGTACACGCGCGTCACCCCGCGCGGGGGGAAATAATATTTAGAAGTCCGTATGCCAGCCTCCAGAGGCTTCTTCGTACTTCTGCCTTACTGTTCTTATATATATATTTAAATATATATATGTAGGAGAGAAAGGAATTGAACCTTCGATGACTAATTAGTCATTAAGTTTACAGCTTAACCCGTCATACCAACAAACGGGACTCTCCTTTACATATAAATACATAAGTAATTTTCTTTATATATTTATACATAAATAAAATGTAAAGTCTAAGGCTTCCGCCTTAAACTTTATATTTTATACATTAATCATATTGTTTATCTTTGATAAGTCCCGTGCAACTTCCACTACACGAACCGTATTTCGACTTTACACTAATCAGTGTCACGCATACGAAGGATCCCATTATAACATCTAAACCTTATACGTCTACTTGGTTAAAACAGAAAAGCAAACTTATTGCGCATACTCCTTTCAGCATGTGACGAGTGGTTAGTACCAATCTGAAGTTGGATTCACCGTGTCATGGTGATTCACGATTACTAGCAATTTCTTATTCATGCAGCCGAGTTTCAGACTACAATCCATATATATTTTATCCTATTTTGGGAGATTAGCTTAAATTCGCATTTTCGCATCTCTTTGTTTAGGAACATGTGGCACGTCTATAGCCCACAACATCAAGGCCATGATGACTTGTCTTGATCCCTTTTATCATATCCCATATAAAGGTGAACTGCTCTATTTTATTTCTTACAAATAAAGCAAGGGTTTCCGTTAATTCTATGGACCGAACCACAGTTTCACAACATTAACTGAAGACAGCCGTGCAACACTTGTGCGGCCATCACGCCGCCTACTCCACCAATAAAATATTGCATGTAAAATACAATGTTTCTTCATTATTTTATCTAATAAAAAAGCGAGCTTGCTAAATATTATTTAGCAAGCTACTAAAATCAAATAAAATAATATATTATCGTATGTCTATTCAAGTTGTGGTAAGGTTTTTCGTGGATCATCGAATTAAATAACATACTTCACTGCTGGTGTCAGAAACGGTCTAGTGATTTCAGTTCCTGCGTTGCCACATTACTCTTGAGGTGAAATGCTTACACTTTCATTTATAGACTAAAAATACATATTATACGGAATTGAAAATAGCAGAGTTAGCTCCCAAATATAATTTGTTCACATATCCAATACTACCCAATCCCCCACCCTATTACTTACGGTATCGGTTCATGCCTAGATTAAGGCTTTTGTGCCTTAATCTAAGTTTAACCGAAAGATATAATATATAACCTAACCTATGGCATTCATCATTCTCTGCTAAGACTACTTGGGTATCTAATCCTTTTCGTGACCTAAGCCTTCGTCCTTCGACGTCAGTTTTTACATAAAAGATTGCCTGCGCCTTTACCAGTCCCCTAGGTATCAATGAATTTAATCTCTACACTCTAAAGTACGATCTTCTTACATAAAACTCTAGCAAAATTGTACCCTTTAAGGCTAATTTCACCGTCTGAGTACCCTTTAAACCTATTTATGATGAATAACACTAGTCTCTTACGTATTGCCGCGGCTGCTGGCACGTAATTGGCCAAGACATATGTACATATTGTCATTATCAATATGTATACAGAATTTTATTCGATAAATCGATTAACCCCCCCTTATTTTGTTTAGAGCTTGCGCCTTAAATAAGGGCGGGACCATTCTTCCAAGTTACCAGTTCAGCCGTTTGGCTATTGACCAATATTCCTCACTGCTGTACTCGTTTGCCTTGGGATTTTTTCATCCCCAATGTGGTCGATCAACCTCTTTCAGCTTCGACTAAGAGAATTTTGGGCTTGTTAAGCCATTACCTTAACAACTACCTATCCCTAAGATTTTTATTTTCCTCTCAAAGCGGGTTTGTAACAATCGCTTTATATTACTTTATGATTCTAAAACTTTATGACGCTAGACGAAAGCGTCCCTTTTATCCTCTCAAAGCAGCGAATTGTTCTCTTGTTATCCCCCCCCATTTTTTTTTTATAAAGGATTTACCTTTTCTTCGAGGCGGGCCAAAAAATCTAATACTCACCTGTACACCACTTTTAATTAATTTTAATTTTCCCCGAGCGAGCTAACGCCGCGCCTGGGAAAATAAAAAGAGAGCTTGCGCCTTAAATTAAACGTTCGATTAGCATGTGTCAAGTACTTGGACAGCGTTCAATCAGAGCCATCACCAAACTCAATTAAGATGACGTAAATCTACTTCTTGCTATTCAGTGGGTATGATATCACTGAATACAAGTAGAAGTTACTCGTCCTGTCCCGATGTAATTATAAAATTACACTCAAGTTGTAATAATTGTAATTTCACAATTACAATTATTACAGTCAAGATGTAATAGTTGTAATTTTACAATTACATCACTTATAAATTTTTAATTATAAATCATTAATTTGGACTAGTGTAAGCTATATTATGCTTATAAGATCTAAAAAAAAGTTTAATCTAGCTTTAAAGTCCGCAAACCGGAGGTTAATTATATAATATTTAATTATTTATATCTCATTCTTTTTTCTGTAAAAAACTTAAAACTTTTACTTTTATAATTTGCAAATTAAAAACTTTCCTGTTAACTAACCACTAATGAATCGGAGCTTTAGCTATAGCTTGCTATAGCTTGCTAAGCCGAAGGTTTAGCTATAGCTTGCTATAGCTTGCTAAACCGAAGGTTTAGCAAAAGTATGCTACTTCCCTGCATACTTCTGCGCAGCACAGCAGGCCTAGCCCAGCTAGGCCTGGCCGTGCTAAATAATATTTAGAAACCAAGCTGCGGTTTATACGTGCGCAAGCTACTATTTCCTTTACTTTTTTTTCATTTTTAATCCTTCGACTTTTTAGTTTTTACTAGCGCAAGCTATGCTTGCGCCCGCTTTCTAAATAAAAAGTAAAAACCCTACCCCCCCTCCGGGGGTGCGCAAAAAGCGCGCCGCCCAAGGCCATGGATATGGACCGAAGGGGAGCTATAGCTATTAATATTATTTATAATATAAACCCGCCGCCTCCCGAATAATTTTTTTTTAACAAAAAAAATTTTGTTAATTTAGTATGTTATCCTCTTCACATTATAAACTTTTTTAAAGCACCTAAAGTATATTTATGAACATAAAGTATATTTACGAACATAAACTCTCCCTCCACCTCCCGACTTTCAGGCGAAAGACACGACACATGCACCTAAAGTATATTTATGCACATAAGTATATTTACGAACATAAAGTAATTTATATAAACTTAAATAAGAATTACATAGCACCAAACCCTTCCTACACTTAAACTTAATATTTGTGAGAGATAGGCACTTTGGATCGAATGGAGATCTATAGCAGAGTTATTTTTTATCTGAAGTTAATCTCTTAAGCTCCTTAAGAGCTTCTTCCCTCAGGTCGACCTGCTGCGCTTTTAAAACGTCAACAACTTTAATATACTCTCTCCACAAAGAGGTAGATTTAGGATCATATCATTGCTCACTACCGTTTATAATATCATTAAGATGCTTACGAAACTTAATACCCTGTTCTTCATAAAGCTTGATAGACTCATTAGCACTTTCTATAAAATTTCTTACTTGAGTGGCAGGCCCACTATTTAAGTTACCCCCTGAAGGCATATTTACATTCATAGGGGGAAGTCCCCTACGAGATAAAAGATCCTCTGTTTGTAATTTAGTGGCTTGCCCTACTTGGCCTGTAGAAGATGTACCCGTACTTGTAGCTTGCGCTTCAAGTCCAGGAACATTTACATTTGGATCAACAATAGAGCAAATATACTTACTATTAAGACCTCCTGACCCCCCCTCATATAATAAGATATCCAAAAGTGATAGAGCTGGATCTGGATATATTAAAATACAGATAGCTAATATAAATATAATTCTAAAATAAATCGGCATCGACGTCAGCAGGCCAAGTCTAAAGTGATTAAATAACTTAGTTAATATAATATAAATCTTTAAAGATACTCGCACTAAAAAAAATATATGATTTTCTATATTGAATATTATAATATATATATATATATACCCCTTTTTCATGTCATATAGATTATAAAAATAACAATAGAATCCTAATATTAGCCATTGAGCCAGCCCAGCCACCCTTCCTCCCCTAGCTTGCTACCTAGCGAAAGCGTAGGTACGCGGCGCGGGGCGCCGCTACCCTAGCTTGCTACCCCCTTATTTGAAGTTTCTATTGAAACAAAAAGTTTAGCATTAGGTTTATTTTTGAAGCTAGTATACTCATAAAGATGGAAAAAAGAAGATACTCTTCTACTAAAAGATTTACCACCATATTCGTTAGCTAACTCATCTAAAAATAAAATTATTTTTTTGAATAAAGGTTTATCCCTAGAAACTTGCCCTAATCTAAATTTTTAAGCTAAAGATTTGGATTCTGCATTAAAATTACCATGCACCGCCCCCGCCCAGCAGGTCTGCTGGGGGGGGGTCAATAAATCCTAACAGTCAATACTTTGTAACTACAATATTATCAAGATTAAAAACTTCATATGGACGATTCTTATTCATACCATTTTTTATATTTCCCCCCTAGCTTGCGTACCCCCGCGCGGTACGCGCGTGTACACGCGCGCGCCTCCTCACCCCCTTCCTCTTACAAGGAGAGGAAGGGGGGATAACGGAGCGCGGAGGGTTTGAAGAAAATTTAACACAGCTAGATCATCTATATGTAGTTCGATTTGAAACTCAAATTGATAACCATGCTGAGTTTTTTTTATGGCAAAACAACCTTCACCATCCATAAAGCCTCTTAATCACTCATATAGGTCAGAACTAGCCATCTGTGAGTTAAGCTTATGGAAAGTATTATTAACTTTATTCGAGCTAATAGTACTATGTAAAGTACCAGAGACAAGACTAGAATAAAAAATTTTTTTTCATTAATGTAAATCTAGTCCGTCTTTTATGTACCCCGCAGACAACACTATGAATACCTGAGCTTGGATAAAAGCTATTCCCAATTCTAAGCCCGAGAATGCGACTATAAAAGCTAAAGGTATTAAACCCAGAAAGAAGAATACTATACCACTTGTCATAATATTGTAAGTGAATCCAGCTAATATATGTAATAGCATGTGACCTGAAAGTCGTAGCCACAAATTCATCCTCTATTTAAAGGTATATATAAACTTTGTCGCCTTATTTTAAGGTGTTAACCAACTAAGATATTTAAAAGCATATGGCCTGATATTTGACCCAAAGAACTATTCAAACTTGACAATTAGCTCGGATCATCAAAATCCATAGGAGCGCTATCTGACATTACATCCGAAGAATCTTGTCTGAATCTACCTTCAGGCGATGATCTACCACTAGACTGAGGATTAACAGAGCTAGATGAAGGTTGGTTTTGATCAGTAGAACTAGATAAAGGTTGCTTTTCATTAGTATTACTTTGCTCAGAACCATCTTTTACATCAGAGCCGGGGCTCATACCACGTTGAGTAGTTCAACTAGAATAATCTGACTCCGACTCCGGATATTGTAATGCAATATCACTAAGCGCCTTCTCATAAGTTTTATGTAATTTACTTAGACTTTCATCCCTTTGTTGTCTAAGAGGGTCACGATCTGATTCTCCAACTTGGTTAGCTTCTGCTATAAACTTTTCAGATATTCTTAATTTCTTATTTTCATAATATTTATGTAATTCTTCTACATCAGATTTGTGTTTGCTAACTAATTTCTTAGCAGCTACATCAACATCATCTTCAGAATCACTCTCATTCATATTACCTTCACTTTCGTTTCCAGAAGTAGATGGTAAGTTAGTAGGATCACCGCTATTATATTCACTTTCGTTTACAGAAGTAGACGGTAAGTTAGTAGAACCCTCTGAAGTATCACCTATAGAATAACATACATATCTAAGTTCTATAGTAGAACTGGAAAATAAAATAGCTAATGAATCTCTAATATCTGTCACTATATTGTAAGTGAAACCAGCTAAAAGGTTTAAGAACATACAACCTGAAACTATGTTGGCTGCTAATCTTAAACCTAGAGAGATATTTCTAGCTAAAAGACAACCGGCTGGAACAAGTAAAGAAAAGAACTCTAAGCCATGTTTCTGAAAACCTAAGTCGCACTCCCCCGCTAGCTTGCTACCCGTAGCCTCGCGTACCCGGAGGGGGTAATCCGGCTTGTTTAAGAACATTATACGCAGGTGAAAATAAATTGATATAAAAGTTTTCACGTTCAATACGGACATCTGCTTCACAATATTCAAGTATAATAAATGAAAACAAAGAATGCCCGTACTTAATAAGCGCTTTACAGATACTCATGGTTTTATTTTTTTTAGATTATACATAAGTGAACTATTCCCAATTAGTGTAAATCTAGCCCGTCTTTTATATAGCTCGCCGTTAACACTACGAACACTTGAGCTTGAATAAAAGCAATCCCTAATTCCAATCCTGAAAAAGCGACTATAAACGCTAAAGGTATTAAACCCAAAAAAAAGAAGATTATTCCACTTGTCATAATATTGTAAGTAAAACCCGCTAAGATATGTAACAGCATGTGCCCTGAAAGTATGTTTGCCCCTAAACGTAGACCTAAAGAGATATTTCTCGCTAAATATGATATGAATTCTATAAGAACTAATAAAGGAAGCAAAGCTAAAGGACAACCGGCTGGAACAAGTAAAGAAAAGAACTCTAAGCCATGTTTCTGAAAACCTAAGATAGTCGCCCCTAAGACTATAGTAAAACTAAGATAGAAAGTCAGAACAAAGTGACTTGTCGCAGCAAAACTATAGGGTACCAATCCAACCAGATTATTTATAAGTATAAATATAAATAATGCGAATAGGAATGGGAAGTAAGTTTGACCACTTTTGGGGTTTATTTGATTTATTACTATACTATGTATAGTTGCATACAAACTTTCTTGACTTATAGATCATTTATTACCGACTAATTTATCATAATTTGTAGTTAAAAGATTAAGAACTAATAAAAATATAGCTCCGATTGTTAAATAGAATCCTATGTTAGTCATAGAAATATGTAAATTTCCCAAAACAGGAGTATCAATACTTATTAAGTCTCTTATTTCAAATTGACTTAGTGGACTTGTATTATCTCTTCATAGATTAGATTGATTATAAAAACTTAAAGTACTCACTTGTACCTTAAGTACAAATTATAAATCTTAATAAATCCTTATGCTATCCCCCCTAGCTTGCTACCTAGCGAAAGCGTAGGTACGCGGCGCGGGCCGCCGCTACCCTAGCTTGCTACCCTAGCTTGCTACCCGGCTTAGCTTGCTAAACCGAAGGTTTAGCAAACTATAGCGCAAGCTATGCTAGCGCAGCCGAAAGGCTTGTATAGATAGTCTTACAATATCCAAGAGCTGTAGCTATAGCTTGCATAGCTTGCTAAATAATATTTTGACTAAGTATGCCTGTGCGAAGCGCGAAGCAGGCATACGGACTTCTAAACCGTTTCTAAATATTATTTATAAACCTCTGCCTCTGGTTTAGAAGTCCGTACTTCGTAACGCAAGCTATGCTGGCTAAAGCCAGCCTCCATGTAGAAAGCTACTCTACATAGAGACTATATTATTATAAAAAAAAGATATAGAGTAGCTATAGCTAGCTCTAATCTTTTATATTTCATATCTGGCAGGTATTTCGACTTAGTACTAGGATTTTTTTTAATTTATGCCGAGCTTTAGCTTGCACAGCCTAAAAATAAGAGCTTTAGTTTGCTTAGCTTGCTCCGCAAGTTAAGCCGGCATATTTTATTAAAATCTTTTCGTTCCGTCCCGTTCAGTCCCTATTTATTTATAGAATTGTCCAATAGTTTAGATATAAAAGTACGAGATAAAAATAAACGAACAAATCTAGGTAGAATATATTTAGATAGAATATACACAGTTGTTGCAAGTATAACGAAAGTAAATGTTATTTCATTTACAAAATAAAATGGGACTAATTGAGGCATTATAGAAAAAACAGAAGAGAATACTTTAAAGTATTAACGTAAATTGATCACGAAGGGGAGGAGGGGGTATGTATAAATACAAAAGCAACTAATAAAATGCCTTAAAGTTTCCTAAAAAAAGCCAGCCGGCTGGCCTTCTCAGCCATTGACAACGTCTTCATTAATATCCATAATGAAACTATCAATATAACAACATTTCAATTTGCATCCCGGTTCATTTACTACACTTAAGGATTACAAAAAAAATTAAAAGCTTAGGATATTAATTCTATTACCTAAACCCCCCCCGCTAGCGAAGCGTAGTACGCGCGCGAGCGCGCTACAAGCCTGCCCCCCCCCCCAGCATTCTGGAAAAACGCAGACTTGCGGGGGTTTTGGGGGTGGGAAGGGGGTTTGCGAAGAAAAAAAGTAATAGGGTAATTAGAGTTATAATCGTCAAGTCTGTCAGGGGACGAGTGTAGGCCCCATAAGTAAATTTCCTTCGTACTAGCTAAAAGAAATTTACGACTAAAAGACAGATCTGAACATTTGTAAGCTTAATGCAAGCTTTAGGCACATATGAGACTCGAACTCATAATCTTAGTGGCCGAAACACTCAGCTCTACCATTGAGCCAATGTGCCTTATATAAGCCATCACAGCCCGCTTTTTTTATTAGGGCTTGCGCAAGCTATAGCTCTCCTGACTTCGTAGGGGGCTTGCTTGCTCCGAGCTTGCTAAACCGAAGGATAGCATGCGCACGAAGGTTTAGCCTGCCAGCAAGCTCTAATATACATATACATTATTAAGAGCTTGATAGCTTGATAGCTTGCTAAACCCAAGGTTTAGTCAGCCCCCCCTAGCTTGCTACCTAGCGAAAGCGTAGGTACGCGGCGCGGGGCGCCGCTACCCATCTTCTCATTTCAGATTCGAACTAAAATAGGAATATTAGAAGTATTCTGCTCTACCATTGAGCTAATGAGAATTAGTTTATAGTCTAAAATAGCGATAGACATATAAATTAGTAGCTTGCTGTGCATAGCTATAGCTTGCGCGACTTCTAAATATTATTTAGCAAGAAGTAGTACTTCTGCTTGCGCAAGCTAAAGCTATCATTTTTATGTATTGTAGTTTTACAATTACATCACTTATACATTTTTATAAAATGTAGTTTTACAATTAAAATTACAACTACAATTACATCACTTATACATTTTTATAAAGGGCAGCGCAAGCTATAGCTATGCTAGCTCTTATTTAGATAATAAACGAAGGCTAAATAATATTTATGCGGCTTATAAACCAGAGGCAGAGGTTTATAAATAATATTTAGAAATGGTTTAGAAGTCCGTATGCCTGCCTCCATAGGTGGCTGGCTAAACCTTCGTGTGCAAGCTATCCTTCGTAGCCCTAGCTTGCTACCTAGCGAAAGCGTAGGTACGCGGCGCGGGGCGCCGCTACCCTAGCTTGCTACCTAGCGAAAGCGTAGGTACGCGGCGCGGGGCGCCGCTACCCTAGCTTGCTACCCTAGCTTGCTACCCGGAGGGGCTCGCGCAAGCTAGCAAGCATAGCTTGCGCACGCAGCAGCAAGAAGAAACCTCTGGTGGCTTCGCATGCATAGAAACCAGGGGGGAGGGGGTTTCGAACTTCGTAGCGCTATGCTAGCTATTATAAAAATAGTGTTAACTACCTATTCCTATGTTCTATTTATTTAGATATGTTCGACGTTATCGAACATTACCAGAATTTTATTGACGTCATTTAGCTCTCTACCGACACGGTCTTGTATAAAACCATGCACTCACTCATTCTCTAGCATCAAACTCTAGATCATTTAGAAGAATACGATGTGCAAGCTACTATTTCCTTTACTTTTTTTTCATTTTTAATCCTTCGACTTTTTAGTTTTTACTAGCGCAAGCTATGCTTGCGCCCGCTTTCTAAATAAAAAGTAAAAACCCTACCCCCCCTCCGGGGGTGCGCAAAAAGCGCGCCGCCCAAGGCCATGGATATGGACCGAAGGGGAGCTATAGCTATTAATATTATTTATAATATAAACCCGCCGCCTCCCGAATATTTTTTTTTTAACAAAAAAAATTTTGTTAATTTAGTATGTTATCCTCTTCACATTATAAACTTTTTATCTAAAGCTCGTCAAAGTCAAGGTTAAAGCAAAACAAATCTCTATTTTATAGTAGCTATAGCTTGCAGCTGCTGCTAAATATTATTTAGTGCCGCCACCCTTGGTTAAATAATATTTGGGCGGCTTATAAACCAGAGGCAGAGGTTTATAAATAATATTTAGAAATGGTTTAGAAGTCCGTATGCCTGCTTCGCGCTTCGCGCTTCGCATAGAGGTGGCATACAGGCAAACCTTCGATTTAGCAGCATTCAGCACTAAATATTATTTAGCACTAAAGCTAAAGCAACCCTATTGTTCTTCTAATCAAGTAAGGAATTTCTCTAAAGATACAGATTCTATGACTATAGGCATAGAACTGTGTAGTATCCCACATATTTCTGAACATTGACCATAAAATACTCCTTCTCTGTTAATAAAAACAGATACTTGATTTAATCTACCCGGGTAAGCATCACATTTTATTCCTAAAGAGTTACAAGAAAAAGAATGTATAACATCGCCTGCTGTGATAATAAATCTAACGTGTGTTAGTTCTGGAAGAATTACTTGTCTTGATTCTTTTTTACCATGAGCATACTACATAATAAATTATAAAGATATACTTTTAGGTATAAGCTAAGAATATAACGCCTCATTTCTGATAACTTTTTTTTCTATCACACCCTCCCCCTCCCGCGCTTTTTGCCTTAATGAGGGCGCAAGCTCGGGAGGAGTCAGATTATTAAGTTTAAACTACGTAAGGATTTATTTAATGAGCTGCATAGATGACGCACGCAAGTTGTATAAAATTTGTGCTGCATGATGACGGGCTAAAGCACCCGAAGGTTATAGGCTACAGATATCCAAGTAATGTTAATGTTAGGTAAGTAAAGGTAGAATCCTCGATAGGTGATAAAAACTAAAATGATAGCTTTAGCTATACCCGTTATCCCTAAGGGATTATAGGGTTAGCAAGCTCTAAACTCTTCCTTTGTTCATACCCTGTTTTATCTTAACAATCTTTTTAAGTCCCTCTGGACTTAAATGTAGCTTATCTTGCATTAATTTAGCAACTTTACATCAATCTTTAAAATCCTCAAGTTTTATCCCCTGAATTTTATGATTGTAAAAAAATTTTATAATTTTATCTAAATTATCCGAAAATTTATCTACTCTAAACTGTACTTTACCATCTGAACTAGTTACTAATTTACCGCAACCTAAATATGAAATTAAACTTTGAATTAGTATATAATCCCGAGAGTGCTGAGTTATTTGAAATACTAATTGGACCTGAAAACCGGATTTATGAGTTAAAGCTTTATGTACAAAAACAAAAAAACAACCATGCACCGCCCCGCCCAGCAGGTGTGCTGGGGGGGATGTAAATCCAGCTAGCCATTCACCATGTGGAATAGCGATGTTATCAACCTTAGGTCTAATAACAGGGATAATACCCGGAAATGCTGTTTTTAAACTCTCAGATAAACCTAAATTCAAAGAAGCTCTTAGACTAAGAATAGTTAATAACCCTTCTTGAGTTATATGCTCTTTACGATGCATCATCATAATTATCTCTTTTCAGAGAAGATAATCAGCACGTTTTTGTGAAATTAAAGGGTATTTATCAAAATGATCAATAATCTTTATCATTTCACTGATAGTATTTACCCTTAAAGCATAAGCATCTTGGGCAAATTTTCCTATACGTCCAATGCCACCTAAATAATTCTGAATATCTTTTAAAACCCCTATGTCCCTTTTATGTAATCCAATTAGAAATTCAGCACCCACTCTTCATCCTATACTACGATTTGAATCCTTATAAACTGTGACAGAAAAACAACCCTCTGCATCTGTAAAACCAGTGATAAATCACGGGCTTATCTTAGATGGTTTGGGACCTACAGAAGGCGTGCTATACTTTCTTATACCTAAAGCAGATCAAGGAAAAGAATGTTTAACTCCCTTAATTAGGGGTCTAACACATAATAATCCAAGAATACTTACATGCTTTAGTCTTCTTTTACCTTGAGTAAATTTTAACTTTTAGGCATAAGCTAAAGACATAACGCCCCCTTTCCGGTTTTATATTTATCTCTGATTTACTGTTGCCACTAAGAAATGCTTTTCTTAGTATCTAATGCAAGCAGAAAATACAAAAAGACCCAGGCCGCGACCCTGTATGCGCAAAGCGCAAAGAGTGTCTTTGCAATTTACGCGGTTAAAGGCGAGCCCGTTATATATGGTCCTCGATAATAAGTAATAGGCTATTAGAGTACACCTTACACCATATATCTACCCTCACTTTCTGAGGTAATCGAGGTTTTACCTAATATATGGCGAGTAACCGTCTACTCGTTGCTCTTTTACACATTAATCCTGTCGAAGCTATACTATGTAATCATACTAAGCTTTATTAACTAAGAAAAAGAGGTGATTTAGATCCGCGAACATCCATTTTAACTTTCGTTAAATCTCAGAACTTGTTACTATACCCAAGTAATTAGTTTGGCCCCTTTCCTTACCCTTTTAGGTTAAAAGGTTAGTATTCTGAGCTCTTAGGATTTACCCGGAGTTTGGCTACTTGAGAGTAATATTAAAGCTTGCTTAAGGCTTTTCCACTCTATTATCCACCTCTAACATTCTTAACCCTCCTTCCTCTAAATCAGACTCAGGTACTATATATGAATCAAATTCTATAAATTCATCATTAGAAGTTAAAAAATCAGGATATTGGTAGCTTCAGTATCACTGGTGACCCTCCGCTAAAACTGACATAGATGGGTCACTAACTTCATCCATTAAATAAAGCAATTTAAATGAAGGAAATGCTATTAATATTAATATTACGGCAGGTGTAATAGTTCATATTAACTCAATTAATGTACCGTGATTTAAATATTTGTGAGAGATAGGCGCTTTGGTGCTAATGTAATTTCTTATTATAGATAATAAAATTCATCCTACTGCAAATAGTATTATTACTAAATAATACATTATGTTATCGTGTAGTTCAACTAATCCTTCCATTTGCAATAAATAAATCAAATTTAACTTTCTATTAGTTAATAATATAAAACTTCACTAATTCTCTAAAATTCTTCGTGTATTCATATTAGCTTTAATACTAATAATTTTTTCTAATCCTTCTTCAGTATAGTGAGCTTTGTTGCTAATTAATTCTGCTAAAGAGCAGAAGTCTTTAAAATCTAAAGCTTTTATTCCTAATACGGGATATTTAATAAAGAAAGGAATCACTTTTTCATTTAAGTTAGACGTTTTTGATACTCTGTACACTACTGCGTTTAAAGAATGTTTATAAATTTTTCCACATTCTAAATATTCAGCAATACAAGCCATTAGTTGTTTATCACGAACATGTTGATTGATTTGGAAGATCAATTCAATAAAAGCCTTTGAGTTTTCTTTAGCTTTTCTAACTTTAACTCCAAATGATCCTTCTCCGCTAGTAAATCCAGCTAGTCATTGAGGATTATATATTGAGATATTATTTATCTCAGGTCTCATGACAGGTATGATACCAGGAAAAGCTTCCTTTAATGATTCAGATAAACCATTATTTATAGATGCTCTAATTGCTATAATTTTAAGTAAACCTTCAGGTGTTAAATGTTCTTTGTTAATAAGTAATAAATAAGCTTGTTTAAATAAAGAATAATCTCCAAATTTTTGTGAAATTAATGGATATTTATCAAAGTGATCTATAACTAATTGTAAATCTTTTATAGAAAATACTCTGTATTGTATTGAATCTGTACCTTGTGTATAAATCTCACCCACACCAAGATAATTTTTTATAGCTTCCAATACAAATCTATCTTTTTTATGCAAACTTATACTAAATCTTGGTTTGATTACTCAACCTGATTTAACATTATCACTTTTTGTTATACTTAGAACAAATGAACCTTCTGCGTCAGTAAAACCAGTTAGGAAATTAGGATCTATAATTAAATTAGTATTGTTTTCTCTACTATCATTAATAGATGATGTAGAATAGTATTTTATATTATTAACCAATAGAGTAGTAGGGATTTTGTTCCGATAACTTCTTTCGAAGCCCATTAGAGTATACCTTAACATTATATTACGAGATATAATGCAATTACCATCTACTCTTTGCACTTTTACAAATATATTTTCACTTATATTTGATTTAGATCCGCGATTGTCCATTTTTCTTTCGATCATCTCTTGGCTTGTTACTATACCTGAGTAATTACTTCAGCCACTCATATATTTTCATATACGGCTTAGTACCAAGAGCTTTAGGAGGTTCCCGGAGTTTGGCAATTTACTCCCCATTAAGGATTTCCCAGATCCTTCAGGAAGAGGAGTAGCACTATCTTGAAAATATATACCTCAAGGGCTAGGAGCATCAAAATTCATACCCAATTTATTAATTAAATAAGAAACTATCACTAAAAAAATATATGATTTTCTATATTGAATATTATAATATATATATATATATACCCCTTTTTCATGTCATATAGATTATAAAAATAACAATAGAATCCTAATATTGACATTGAGCCAGCCCAGCCACCCTTCCTCCCCTAGCTTGCTACCTAGCGAAAGCGTAGGTACGCGGCGCGGGGCGCCGCTACCCTAGCTTGCTACCCTAGCTTGCTACCTAGCGAAAGCGTAGGTACGCGGCGCGGGGCGCCGCTACCCTAGCTTGCTACCCACATTGATAATAGCGTTATATTATAATCCTTCGACCCAGCCAGGTTCAAGGCCATAGGTATGGACCGAAGGGGAGCAAGCCTAATATAAAAATGTAGCTAGCTGTGCTGCGCAGAAGTAGCGCTAACGCTACTTCTGCTGCTAAATAATATTTAGCGTTAAACACCATACAGTAAACTTGTTACATTATAATGTAAACCATCTAAAATAAAAGAAGGATAAATACCAAATAACACAGTAAATACAACTAAAGTTAATAATAAGAAGAATTCTCTTTTAGTTGTGTCACCTATATTCTCTTCAAAGAACTTACTAAAAGACCCACCAAAAGATATTCTATTGTACATGTATATAGTATAAGCTGCAGAAAGTACTATTGAGCTACTTGCTAAAAGACCTAGAACTGGTAATCTCTCAAAAGTACCATACAGGGATAGGAATTCTCCTACAAAATTTAAAGTTAAAGGTACACCACAATTACCTAAACATAGGATAAAAAAAAGTATAGAGAATAAAGGCATTACCTGAGCGGTTCCTCTATAGTAATAAATTAATCTAGTTCCCGATCTATCATACAAGACTCCTCCCGCACATATAAACAATCCACTTGACACAAATCCATGTGCCAAACCTAAAAGTATACCTCCTTCAACTCCTTGAATAATATTACTGAAAACCCCTATTAGATAGACGGCAGCATGAGATACTGAGCTATAAGCTATTAGCTCTTTTACATCTATAGTTCTTAATGTACTAAAACTAGCGTAGATTATGGTTATAACACCTATACTAAATATAATCGAAGTGTAATTCAAAGATATTTTAGGTAATAAAGGTAGAATTAATCTAAATATACCGTATAAACTTAGTTTCAATACAATACCTGCAAGGACTATACTTCCACCTAAAGGTGATTCTACATGAGCCTTTAATAATCAGCTATTTAAAAAGACAGTAGGGGTTTTTACAGCAAAAGCTATAAATATACCACAAAATAAAAATATTTGAGTAGTATACTCAAAGTTGCTTTTGGATAAAATATCAAAATAAGTTGTACCCATTATTGAAGACATCGTTAATATAGATAATAATAAAAACAAGGATCCTAATAATGTGTATAAGAAAATGTAGAAACTAGCTCTTACTTTATTACTTGATCCAAATAAACCTATTAATATAAATAAAGGTGGTAGTATACTTTCAAAAAATATATAAAATAATAACACATCTAATACTAAAAATACAGCTAATAACAGAGTTTCTAGTAATAATATTATTATTAAATATGATTTTATGTTATTTACTATGGAATTTCAATTAGATATTAATGCTATAGGCATTATTAAAGTCGTCAATAAAACAAAGTATATTGAAACACCGTCGACCCCTAAATATATATCATAAAAACTTAAATCAATATTTTCTTGTATAAATTGAAATTGATTATTACTAAAGTCAAACAAAATGTAAATTATTAATGATACAATTAAATTTAAAATTGTAGTTATGAAAGCGATTTTCTTATAATAACTTACTTCATTATTTATTTGAGTGACATTGGCGTTGGCATAGGGGTTACCACTATCTTCTGATGAGTTTAGAGAATTTGTTTTTCATGTTAATCTGTCTCCGCTTCCTGTGTATATTACGCCACTGCGACTAGCACTAAAACAGTCTAAACTGGAAATTCCAAATATACCTATTATAGGTATAATTAATAATGCATATAATCCAGACATTTTAAAAATAAATTAATTACTCATATATTCTACTATTTCATCCGCAAGAAAAAAAAATTCACCTCAAGGGTGGAGGTAGTGGTAGCCCTTGATAATAGCGCTATATTATAAGAGCTATAGCAAGCCTAATATAAAAATGATTTCTAAGAGCGAAAACTCTTAGGAGGCGGACTTCCTACTTCGTAGAAAGCTCTTCTACCCCCTCGGTCCAGATCCAAGGGGCCCTTGGACGGCGCGCTTTTTGCTCGGGTTTTACTTCTTAGGAGCTTGCTGGCTGGCTAAACCTTAGTGCGCAAGCATAGCTTGCGCGAGCCCCTCCGGGGCTACGAGGTTTAGAAACCAAAGGTTTATCGCAGGAGCAAGAAGTAACGGAATATTTTATTTTTAAGAGCTATAGCTTGCTCCGATACTTTGTAGCCTACAATAAATATATATTTGCTGGAAATATATTATAACTATATAACACACAAGGTACTAAAACTATTAAACCAAACAGTATTGGTAATAATACTGTTCAACAAAAAGCCATTAATTGATCAAAACGTATTCTAGGGAAAGAAGCTCTTACTCATATAAAAATGAATATTAAAATAGAACTTTTTATTCCTATACTTAATCCAGACAATAGCCCTTCTACAATAGAGTTATTTAACAGATATTCTGTATAAAAAGAATAATATTCCTTGAAAATATTTCAATCTACAAATCCTAAATTTGAAAGGATAAAATGAATATAATTAAATAAATATAAATTATTCATTAATAAATAACCCCCTAAAAACAATATACTTGTAAGTATACACATTAAAACTATACTTCCATATTCAGCTAAGAAGAAGAATACAAAGACTACTGCAGCATGTTCTGTCATAAATCCACTTACAAGCTCTGATTCAGCCTCGGCGAGGTCGAAGGGAGCACGATTAGTTTCAGCTACAGATCCTATAAAAAATATAATAAATATTGGTAATAAAGGCAGTACATATCAAATAGCTCTCTGAGATTCTGTATTTACAGTCAGATTCAAGTTACCTGTTAGCATAATAACTAAAAGTATAGCAGAACTTAATACTAACTCATAACTGATTAATTGAGCTGTACTTCTTAAAGAACCTAAAAAAGCATATTTACTATTAGCACTCCATCCAGCTAATAGTATACCGTAAGTGGCTAAAGAAGATACAGCTAACATATAGTATATCCCTAGGCTAAAATCATTTACAGCTAATCCTGGTCCATAAGGAATAACAGCATAGCCTAAAAGAGAAAAAATTAACGTAATTACGGGACCTAAAAAGAATAATATTATATTTGCTTGTGTAGGTGCTACATATTCTTTTAATAATAATTTTAATGCATCGGCAAATGCTTGTAACAAACCATAATATCCTACAACATTAGGACCTAATCTTCTTTGCATACTTGCCATAGTTTTTCTTTCGGCAATTGTTACATAAGCAACGCCTAATAGGGCGGGTACTAAAACCAATACAACTTCAATTAATGATATAACGGTGGGAGAATAATACATGATAAATTTTTAATAATAATAAATATAAGCTACTAGAAAACAGTA
>Ga0308176_10000856_pt1 | contig 19130 bp, 21 predicted proteins | sample PhyCR2_3_FD_203890 | JGI IMG/M metagenome (GOLD analysis project Ga0308176, IMG submission 203890) | Soil microbial communities from UC Gill Tract Community Farm, Albany, California, United States - DLSLS.C.R2 | ecosystem: Environmental > Terrestrial > Soil > Agricultural land | place: USA... | reverse complement strand
GCGCCAGGTCCTCGGTCAGCTCCCCGCAGGACCCGACGCGCACGACGGTCTGCACGTCGTACTCGGCGAACAGTTCGGTGACGTAGATCGACAGCGACGGCAGCCCCATGCCGGACCCCTGCACGTACGGCGCGACCTGGCCCGGCTCGGCGCCGATGTGGGTGCTCATGCGCGGGAGGCTATCGGGTGCGGTCGTAGGGTCGGGGCCGTGAGTGACATGCAGTTCCCCGAGGCGGGGTCGACCGACATCGCACTGTCCGTGCGCACCCACGACCGGGTGGGGGAGCGGCGCACCGACGAGGCCTGGCTGGCGCAGGCGTGGACGGCGCCGACCACGCGGATCGTCCCAGTGGCCGGCACCACGTTCCCGGTCGACGAGGCCGGGGCCGCGGTGCGCTGGCGCACGTCGGCGGACCTGCCCAAGGCCGGGATGCGGATCTTCCTCGGCTCCCGCGACGACGTGGCCCACTTCGCGCTCGTGGTCGACGAGCCGCTCGACGGGGGCCGCTGGACCGGCTTCCGGGGGGTCGTGCAGACGCTGCCCGAGCCCGACGCGGGGTTCATGGTGCACGCGATCGCGCTGGCGGAGTGGCACGCCGCGCACCGGTTCTGCCCGCGCGACGGCAGCCGGCTCGTGGCCTCGGACGCCGGCCACGTGCTGCGCTGCGAGGACAACGCCCACCAGCAGTTCCCGCGCACCGACCCCGCGGTGATCATGATGGTGACGGACGGCGAGCGGGCCCTGCTCGGCCGCCAGGAGAGCTGGCCGGAGGGGCGGTACTCCACGCTGGCCGGCTTCGTCGACCCGGGCGAGAGCCTCGAGGAGGCCGTGGTCCGCGAGGTCCGGGAGGAGACCGGGGTCGAGGTGGGCGAGGTCACCTACTTCGGCAACCAGCCGTGGCCGTTCCCGCAGAGCCTGATGGTGGGCTTCTTCGCGCGGGCCCGCACCACCGACATCCAGGTCGACGGCGCGGAGATCAGCGACGCCCGCTGGTTCACCCGCGAGGAGATGAAGGAGCAGGCGGAGTCCGGCACGCTCGTGCTCCCCGGCGGCATCTCGATCAGCCGCTCGCTCGTGGAGGCGTGGTACGGCGCGCCGCTGCCCGGCTCCTGGTGAGGCTCAGGCCTCATCCAGGCTCAGGCGATCGCGGCCAGCTTGGCCTTGACCTCGGCCACGGACGGGTTCGTCTGCGCACTGCCGTCGGAGTACACCAGCGTCGGCACCGTCTGGTTGCCCCCGTTGACCTGCTCCACGACGAACGCGGCGTCCGGCACGCGCTCGATGTCCACGACGTCGTACGCGATCCCCTCGCGGTCGAGCTGGCTCCTGAGCCGGTGGCAGTAGCCGCACCACTGGGTGGAGTACATCGTCACGGTCGCCGTCCCGTTCGTCGGGGCGGGGCCTGTGGAGGGGCTGGTCATCCCTGTCCTTCCTCACGTCTACGCTGAACGCATCGAGCCGTCTGACGGCTTGATCATTGAAGCCTCATCTGAACGCCCGACGCGAGGAGATCATTCCCTGATGCCGCCGGTCCCACCCCTCGCGCCGGCCGCCGACCAGCTGCTGGACGCGCTCGACCCGGAGCAGCGCGAGGTCGCGGTGGCCCTACGCGGACCGGTTCGGGTGCTGGCCGGCGCCGGCACCGGCAAGACCCGGGCGATCACCCACCGGATCGCCTACGGCGTGGCCTCGGGGGTCTACAACCCGACCGAGGTGCTCGCGGTCACCTTCACCACCCGGGCGGCCGGCGAGATGCGCACCCGGCTGCGCGGCCTCGGCGCGGGTGGGGTGCAGGCGCGCACCTTCCACTCGGCGGCGCTGCGCCAGGCCCGGTTCTTCTGGCCCAAGGTGTACGGCGGCGAGCTGCCCGTGCTCACCGAGTCCAAGCTGGGCCTGATCGGCAACGCCGCCCGGCGCAACCGCGTGCAGACCGACCAGGCGACCCTGCGCGACCTGGCCTCCGAGGTCGAGTGGGCCAAGGTCAGCAACGTCCGGCCCGACGACTACCCGCGGATCGCCGGGGTCCGGGGCCGCTCGGTCAACGGGGTCGACGCGGCGACCGTGGCCCACGTGTTCGCCACCTACGAGGACGTCAAGCGCGGCCAGGGCCGGATGGACATGGAGGACGTGCTGCTGTGCGCGGCGGCGCTGCTCGCCGAGGACGAGCGGGTCGCCGCCCAGGTCCGGCAGCAGTACAAGTGGTTCGTGGTCGACGAGTTCCAGGACGTCAGCCCGATCCAGGCGGCGCTGCTCGACCTGTGGCTCGGCGGCCGCGACGACCTGTGCGTGGTCGGCGACCCGGCACAGACCATCTACTCCTTCGCCGGCGCCAACGCGTCCTACCTGCTCGACTTCCCGCAGCGCTACGCACGGACCACCTCGGTCGAGCTGGTCCGCAACTACCGCTCGACCCCGCAGGTGGTCGGCGCGGCCAACCGGCTGCTCGCCGGGACACCCAGCGCCGGCGTGCAGCTGCGGTCCCAGCAGGACGGCGGCGCCGAGGTCCGCTACGTCGAGCACAGCGACGAGGTGGCCGAGGCCGAGCAGGTCGCCGCCGACGTCCGGGCCCTCGTGGACGCCGGCACCCCGGCCCGCGAGATCGCGGTCCTGTTCCGCATCAACGCCCAGTCCGAGGCGTTCGAGGAGGCGTTCGCGGCCCGCGGGGTGCCCTACGTCCTGCGCGGCGCCACCCGGTTCTTCGAGCGGCCGGAGGTCAAGCAGGCCGTCACCCTGCTGCGCGGCAACGCCCGCAGCGGCGCGGCCGACGGCCCGCTCGTCGGCGAGGTCAAGGCGGTGCTCGCCGGCATGGGCTGGGCACCCGAGCCGCCGTCGGGCCGGGGCAACGTGCGCGACCGCTGGGAGTCGCTGCAGGCGATCGTCTCCCAGGCCGACGACCTGGTCGCCGCCCAGCCGGACTCGGACCTGGCCGACTTCGTCGCCGAGCTCGACCGCCGGGCGGCCGAGCAGCACGCTCCGGTCGCCGAGGGCGTCACGCTGGCCACCCTGCACGCCGCCAAGGGCCTGGAGTGGGATGTCGTCTTCGTGGCCGGCATGCAGGACGGCACCATGCCGATCGTCTACGCCGAGGGCCCGGCCGCGGTCGAGGAGGAGCGACGGCTGCTCTACGTCGGGATGACCCGCGCCCGGCAGCGGCTCACGGTCTCCTGGTCGCTGGCACGCAACCCGGGCGGGCGCGCCTCCCGCAAGCCTTCCCGGTTCCTCACCGGTCTGCGGCCGGCCTCCCCGTCCGACCGCGCCCCCGAGCGTGGCCCGTCCTCCCGCAAGCGCAAGGGTGTCGCGCACTGTCGCGAGTGCGGCAAGCCGCTCGCCACGACGGCCGAGCGCAAGGTGGGCCGGTGCGAGGACTGCCCCGCGTCGTACGACGAGGAGCTGTTCGAGCGGCTGCGCGCCTGGCGGGTCGCCCGGGCCGCCCGCGAGAAGGTGCCGGCCTACGTCGTGTTCACCGACCTCACCCTCCAGGCGATCGCCGAGGTCAAGCCGGCCGACACCCGGGCCCTGCTGCGGGTCAACGGGGTCGGCCAGTCCAAGCTCACGAAGTACGCCGACGACGTGCTCGCCCTGGTCAGCGGGGAGACGGTGGTGGTCGACCCCGAGGACGACGCCGCCGACGGGGAAGCCTCCTCCGACACGGACTGAGCCTGGAGCCACCGCTCTCCGCCTGCTGCGCGACGCCAGCCGGGGCACGCTGGCTGCGTTGCCGACGCTCGACAGGCCGCCGGCCTGCCTTCGCGTCGGGCGCCAAGCCACTCGCACCCGTCTGGTGCCGCTCGCGACGGCGCGGACCGGTGGATCCAGGCGGAGCAGTCGTCTCGCGTAGCCCGTTCGGGCCATTCGCTGATGCGCGCGAAGATTTTCGCGGAAATACCCAAAAAATCGATTGCCGCTTACAGGGCCGCCCCGGTAAGTTTCTGCTCGTTCCACCACGCCCGCGCACACACGGCCCTGACAGGCCGGCGCCCGCCAGCAGAAGGAGGTGATCGCAGTGATCAACACCAACGTGAGCTTCAGCCAGCACGCCGACCTCGGCATGCCTGTCTTCGGACGCGTTCGCGTGGCCTCCCTGCGCGCCCTCCCGATGACCACGGGTGCCGTGTCCTCGATTGCTGGCCAGAAGTGCGTCCTCATGGCCCAGACCCCGGTGATCGATGGCTACCGCCTCGTTGCCGACCTGTCCGTCGCCACGGGTGCGTTCCCGGGTACCTCCGCCTGGAGTCCGCCGATCTAGATGAGACCTCATCAGCTCGGCAGCCTCCAGGCCGCGGAACCCGAAACCCGGGATCCGCGGCCTTTCTGTTTCCCCCACCAAGGAAGACGAGCTCTCACAAGGAGGTGACAAGAGATGAGTATCAGCGTCCTCGACACATACGCGGTTCCCGCGGACGACGTCGACGTGGAGCAGCTGCCGTGCCGTCGGGAGAACCCCGAGCTGTTCTTCGCCGAGACTCCGCAGGACGTCGAGGTTGCCAAGGCGCTCTGCCTGGACTGCCCGGTCCGTGCCGAGTGCCTCGCCGGGGCCCTCGAGAGGCGTGAGCCCTGGGGTGTCTGGGGTGGTGAGCTGTTCCTGCAAGGAGTGGTGATCCCCCGCAAGAGGCCCCGCGGCCGGCCCCGCAAGAACGAGGTGGCCGCCTGAGCAGGCAGCAGCGCCAGCAGCAACCAGCAGCAACCAGCAGCACCGACCAGCCATCAGCAGCAGCAAGGACTCAACGGAGAGTGCCATGTACGTAACGGAGACCATCGCTCGGTCGCAGCACCTCGAGCGCCTGGGAGAGGCCGAGCGACTTCGCCGCGGCCACCACCTCGCCCTCGCCCGGCGCACGTCGCGTCGCGCGGAGCGGGCCGCCCTCCAGGCCCGGCTCGTGCTCGCCCGCACGCTGTGACGTCGTAGCCGACGCCGACAGCCGAAACCACAAGGAACCGCCACTCATGAACGACTTCCAGAACCGGAGCAACAAGATGAACCTCATGAACGAAGACCTGGCGCGAGCACAGATGTCCGCGCGCCTGGGAGAGGCGCATGAACTGCGTCGCGGGCACCAGCTCGCGATGGCTCGACGGCTCTCCCGTCGCGCCGAGCGCGCCGCCCACCAGGCGCGTCTCGCACTCGCCCGCTCGCTCTGAGTCCGGAGCCGCCTGACCACCGAGGCTCGTCGCCGTCAGGAGGCACCACTCAGCAGCCAGAGCACACCACTGCCGGGCCCTCGCAGCGATCCGCTGCCGGGGCCCGGCCCCGTTTCCGGGGCGGGAGGCACCTGCCGGCGCCGTGCGTAGGCTGGTCGGTATGGCCGAACCGGCGCGCGTGACCTGCGACTTCTGCGGCACCACCGCCCCCGGCGCCGAGCTGCCCTTGACCTGGACGACGGCCGTGGAGAACGGCCGGTTGCGGGTGTTCTGCACGTCCTGCTCGCGGGAGCACCTGCGCGCCATCGAGAGCAAGCTCGACAGCGAGTGGTGGTAGCCGAGGCCTCCCGGGGGCTCAGCCCTCGGCGAAGCCCGGCAGCGCCTCGGTGAGGATCGCCCGGAACGGCAGCTCCGCCTCGAGCTGGCAGAGCACCCCGATGCAGCCGACCCAGACCCGGTGGATCAGCAGGTACGACGGCGGCAGGTTCAGCCGCAGCGCGAGCGTCGAGCCCGGCTGGCGCGGGTCCTGGATCCGCTGGAACTGCTCGCGCATCCAGGCCCGGGAGAACGTGAACGTCTCGGTCAGCGCCGGCTCCACGAACGGGCCCAGGTAGTCGCGTAGCTCGGCCGGGTCGATGCTGATGTTCGGCTTCACGAACCCCTCGGCCCGCAGGCCCTCGAGGACGTCGTCGTAGCCGTCGTACGTCGCGATGCGGATCAGCGAGCCGATGCTGCGCGGCAGGCTCTTCTCCGGCAGGCGGGCGACCGCGCCGAAGTCCACGACGCCGAGGCTGCCCAGGGAACCGTCCGCGCCGGGCAGCACCCGGAAGTTGCCCGGGTGCGGGTCGGCGTGCAGCATCCCGGCCCGTCCGGGGCCCTCGAAGAGGAACCGGACGTAGAGGCTGCCGTAGTGGTTGCGCTCCTCCGGGGTGCCCTCGGCGATCAGCCGGGCCAGCGACGAGGGGGAGTCCAGCCACTCGGTGACCAGCAGCCTGTCGGTGTGCGCGACGACCGCAGGCACCAGGAACTCCGGGTCGTCGCGGAAGGCTTCGGCGAAGGCCCGCTGGGCCTCGGCCTCCAGCGAGTAGTCCAGCTCCTCGGCCACCCGGGCCTGCAGCTCCGCGACCAGGGGCTTGATGTCGATGCCCGGGACCATGCCGCCGAAGGTGCGCGCGACCCGGCTGATCTGCCGCAGGTCGGCCATCAGCGCCTCGCCGGCGCCGGGGTACTGCACCTTGACCGCGACCTCGCGGCCGTCGGACCAGCGGCCGCGGTGCACCTGCCCGATGGAGGCGGCTGCGGCCGGGTCGTCGTCGAACTCGACGAGCTTGGAGCGCCAGCGGGTGCCGAGCTCGGTGGCCAGCACGTGGTGGACGGTGGCGGCCTCCATCGGCGGCGCGGAGTCCTGCAGGCGGGTCAGCTGGGCGCGGTACGGCGCGGCGAGCTCCTCGGGGAGCGCCGACTCGAGGATGGACAGCGCCTGGCCCATCTTCATCGCGCCGCCCTTGAGGTCCCCGAGCGTCTTGAACAGCTGCTCGGCGGTGCGCTGCTGCACCTCGGACATCACGGTCTCGGCCGGCGCGCCGCCGAAGCGACGCACGGTGCCGACCGCCGTCCGCCCGGCGAACCCCAGCGGCAGTGCGGCGAGCCGCGCAGTGCGCGAGACCGCCCGGCGCGGCAGCTCGCTCATGCGAGGTCCCCGTGCATGGCGGCGCGCGGCGAGCGGGCGCGTGGTCTGCTCATACCGCCCATTGTGTCCGACGGGTCCCAACGGTGGACGGAACCGTGCGGCGGCGGCGGAAAAACGACGGGTCAGTCCCAGCTGCAGCCGCAGCCGGGGTGCCGCAGCCAGGCCTGCGTCTCCAGCCGGTCCGGCCGGGCGTCGAGGGTGACGGTGGTGGACCAGGTGGAGGGTCGGCCGCCGTCGGCGTACGCGGTCAGGTCGCGGGCCGCCCAGGCGACCGCCAGCCTGGCGAGCAGCGGGTCCACCGGCTCCGGCGTCCCGTCGGCGCGGTCCCGCCGGCACGCGGTGGCGTACTGCCGGACCAGCAGTGGCCACGCGGGGTCCGCGTCCGTGTGGTGCGCGTCGATGCAGCGCAGGCACGCGGTGCGACCCGGCACCACGAACGGGCCGATGACCGCGCGGCCCTCGGTCAGCCGCAGCACGAGGTACGGCGTCCCCGCCCGGGTCCACGCGTCGACGAGCTCGCGGTCCGGCTCCCCGACGCCGAGCAGCACACCGGCCGCGACGGTCGCGGCGGTCGCGGCGGTCGAGCGCGCCCGGGGCCGCGGCAGGCCGGCCGCGGCAAGCAGGTCGACGAGCTCGTCGCGCAGGTGGGCGCCGGCCGGGTGCCCGAAGCCGACGACGTCCGTGGCGAAGCCGTCGCGCGCCCGGCGCCGGGCGGGCGCCTCCGAGCCGGCGGCGCGGGCCAGGGCCGCGCTCGCCGGGCCGGCCACGCCGCCGCGGCCGGGCCGGGGGATCAGGGCGCGCTCGTCGAGGACCAGGTCGTGCTGCTCCAGCAGGGCGAGGGTGGTCGGGCGGGTGTGGTCGTCGCGGTCCGCGGAGGCGGCCAGCAGGGCGAGGGAGTGCCGGACCTCGTCGGAGTCCGGCAGGACGAGCGCCGAGCGGGGGTCGAGACCGACCTGGAGCTCGTCGGCGCTGCGCGCGAGCACGTGCGTGCCGGGGCGGAGGATCGGGCGCATGCGGCCAGCCTCACCCAGACGGGCGGATGGTGCGAACGGCTGTCCACAGCCGGGGAAGCAGCAGCGGGCCCCCTCGTGCTCGAGGGGGCCCGCTGCAGTGACTCGGTGAGCGGGTGCTCAGGCCTTGCCGAGGATGCGGTTGAGGTTGGTGCTGCAGACCGGGCACACGGCCTTCGCCATGCGGGTGCCCTTGTCGTTGACCTTCACCTCGCCCTCCGCCTCGCGCTTCTCCTTGCACTTCACGCAGTAGAACTCGCCGCTCCAGGTCTCCGCCATGACGGCCTCCTTGTTCATCGTCGATCTGGTCGTCGGCGGGAGTCAGGGAAGACCCGCCGGGGCCGCACAGGGTGGCGACCGCCACGCACACTACGGCAGGCACAGGGGAGAGTCATGCAGGCTCAGGCGTGACGGAGCCGGTTTCACGCTCAGCGAGCGGACTTTTCACACCTTTTGCCGGGTTTGCGGCCACCCGTAGGGACCGCCGACGACGGTGCGACTGATGTCTCACCGAGCGCTCCTGGCGGCCTCGCGTGGATAGGGTCCCCCGCATGAGCGACACCGCCGCCCCGGACATCCCTGCCCACCTCCGCGTCGAGCGCCGCGACGACGGCGTCGCCGTGCTCACCCTCGACAACCCGGACCAGCGCAACGCGATGTCGGACGCGATGACGGCGTCCTGGGTCGCGGCCGTCGACGAGCTGGCCGCGGACCGCGACCTGCGGGCCGTGGTGGTCACCGGTGCCGGCTCGGCGTTCTGCTCGGGCGGGAACACCGGCTGGATCGCCAGCGAGCCGGACGCCACCGTCGACCACCTCCGCACCCGGATGGTCGCGTTCTACCGCGCCTGGCTGTCCATCCGCCGGCTCGAGGTGCCCACCATCGCCGCCGTCAACGGCCCGGCCATCGGCGCCGGGCTGTGCGTCGCGCTGGCCTGCGACATCCGGTACGCCGTGCGGGGTGCCCGGCTCGGTGCGCCGTTCGTGAAGCTCGGCATGCACGCCGGGATGGCGGCGACGCACCTGCTGCCCAACGTCGTCGGGGAGGCGCACGCGCGCGACCTGCTGCTCACCGGCCGGCTCGTGGACGCCGACGAGGCGCTGCGGCTGGGACTGGTCTCCCGGGTCCTGGACGCGGACGGGTTCCTCGACGAGGTGCTCGCCACGGCGGCCGGCGTCGCGGCCACCGCCCCCGTCGCCAGCCGGCTCACCACGGTCGCGCTCCGCGACGGCGGGCACGCCGACTTCGAGACGGCCCTGCAGTGGGAGGGGCTCGCGCAGCCGGTGACGCTGGCCACCGCCGACCTGCAGGAGGGCATCACCGCGGCGCGCGAGAGGCGGCCGCCGCGGTTCACCGGCCGCTGAGCCTGGATCCGATCCAGGCTGAGGGAGGCACGCAGAGAGGCCCTCCGCCTCACCGGTGCGCCGCTTGCCTTCCCCTTGCGAGCGCCGCACCGACTCGGCCGAGGGCCTCATCTGCCGTCCAACCTAGGCGCGGCCGCGGGGACCGGTCAACGGCCCGCCGTCCACCCCTGTGGATAACCATGTGGACGGGATGTGGACGGTGCTCCACAGGCTGTGGAAGCGTCGGTGGAAAGCCGTGGACAACGTTGTGGGGGACACGCCCGGGCGGTGCGCCGGCCCGGCGCTGACCAGCCAGAATGTCCCTGCACACCATGTGGACACAAAAGACATCCCTCCCGGACCGGACAGGAGCCCTCGATGACGGACCCCGTGGCGGCCCTGCGCCGGATCGCGTTCCTGCTCGAGCGCCGGCTCGCCGACAGCTACCGGATCAAGGCCTACCGGGGCGCGGCCGCCACGCTGCTCACCGTCGACGCGGACGAGGTCCGCGCTCGGGCGGAGGCGGGCACGCTGCGCCAGCTGCCGGGCGTGGGCGCCAAGACCGCCGGCATCGTCGAGGAGTGCCTCGCGGGCGGCGTGCCCGGCTACCTCACCGAGCTCGAGGCCACCGCCGGTCCGCTGGTCGCGGGCGGCGAGGAGTACCGCGCCGCCCTGCGTGGTGACCTGCACACCCACTCGGACTGGTCCGACGGCGGCTCACCGCTGGAGGAGATGGCGATGACCGCCCTCGAGCTCGGCCATGCCTACGTCGTGCTGACCGACCACTCGCCGCGGCTGCGGGTGGCCAACGGGCTCTCGGTGGAGCGGCTGACCCGCCAGCTCGCGGTCGTCGACGCCGTCAACGCGCACCTCGACGGGGCGGGGGAGTTCCGGATGCTGAAGGGCATCGAGGTCGACATCCTCGAGGACGGCACGCTCGACCAGACCGACGCGATGCTGGCCCGGCTCGACCTCCGGGTCGCCTCCGTGCACTCCAAGCTGCGGATGGACGCCGCGCCGATGACCCGGCGGATGGTCGCCGCGGTCCGGCACCCGCGCACCAACGTGCTCGGCCACTGCACCGGCCGCCTGGTCAAGGGCGGGCGCGGCACCCGTCCGCAGAGCGAGTTCGACGCCGCGGCGGTGTTCACCGCCTGCGCCGAGCACGACGTCGCGGTCGAGATCAACTCCCGCCCGGAGCGCTGCGACCCGCCGGACGACCTGGTCGGCGTCGCACTCGAGGCGGGCTGCCTGTTCTCGATCGACAGCGACGCGCACGCGCCGGGCCAGCTCGACTTCCTGGCGTACGGCGCGGAGCGGGCCCAGCGGCTCGGCGTACCGCCGGACCGGATCGTCAACACCTGGCCGGTCGAGCGGCTGCTCGGCTGGGCCAACAGGTAATCTGCCTCACATGGCCGCAGCCCCGACGAACGCCGGTGACGGCCCCGTCGTCGAGGTGCGGCGCTCCCGCAAACGCCGCCGCACGGTCGCGGCCTACCGCGAGGACGACCGGGTCGTGGTGCTCGTCCCGGCCCGGTTCACCCGGGCCGAGGAGCGGGAGTGGGTGGCCACGATGGTGGCCCGCCTCGAGCGCTCGGAGAAGCGCCGCCGGCCCAGCGACGCCGGCCTGGTACGACGGGCGGCCGGGCTCAACGCGAAGTACCTCGACGGTCTCGCCGAGCCGCAGACGGTGCGCTGGGTGGCGAACCAGAACAGCCGGTGGGGCAGCTGCACGCCGAGCGACCGGTCGATCCGGCTGTCCACCCGGCTGCAGGGGATGCCCGCCTGGGTCATCGACTACGTGCTCGTCCACGAGCTCGCCCACCTGCTGGAGGCCGGGCACACGCCGGAGTTCTGGGAGTGGGTCGACCGCTTCCCCAAGGCCGAGCGGGCCAAGGGGTTTCTCGAGGGGGTGGCGGCCGCGTCGCAGCTCGGGCTGGAGGCGGACCCGCCGGACTGCTCCGACGAGGGTGCGGCTCAGATGGCGCGCGACGACGACGCGGCCGTCGGGTCCGAGGTCGCGTCCGAGGTCGAAGGGGTCTGAGCCCGCGCCAGCGCGGCGTCGACCATCTCGCGCAGCTCGGCGGCGTCGTCGGGCAGGTCGCCGACCGGCCACCACCGCACGTCGATCGACTCCTCGCTGACCGCGTGCCCGGCGCCCTCGGGGGCGCGAGCGAGGAACCGCACGTCGAGGTGCCGCACCGACGGGTGCTCCCCGCAGAACGCCACGTCGTGCGCGTCGAGGTGCAGCGGCTCCGGGTCCAGCGTGAGACCCGCGACCCCCGACTCCTCGGTGGCCTCGCGCAGCGCCGCGGCCGCGAGCGAGCCGTCCTGCGGCTCGAGGTGGCCGCCCATGTGGAACCAGCGGCGCGCCTTCGCGTGCAGGGTGAGCAGCACCGAGGCGCGGTCCGCGGAGAGGATCAGCGCACCGGCGGTGACGTGGGCGCCGGGGCAGGACCGCTCGGTGCCGTCGGGGTGGGCGGCGAGGTGGTCGACGTACTCCCGGCGCAGCGCCGCCTGGCGGGCGCTGGGAGGCCGCCACGCCCGCAGGGTCGCGAGCGCCTCGTCACGCAGCGCGCTCACGCCTCGCGCGGGGTGTCGCCGCCCTCGCCCTCGTCCGTGCCTTTGCCCTGGTCCTTGCCCTCGTCGAGCAGCGCCGCCAGCGCGGCGTCGAACTCGGCGTCGGTGAGCGCCTCGGCGGCGGGGATCGACCCCTCCTGGAAGCCCAGCGGGTCGTCGAGGTCGGCGGAGGTCGGCAGCAGGTCGGGGTGCGACCACACGGCGTCGCGGGCCTCCTGGCCCTTCCGGGAGCGCAGCGAGCCCCACAGCGCGGACGCGTCGCGCAGCCGGCGCGGCCGCAGCTCGAGCCCGACCAGGGCCGCGAAGGTCGACTCGGCGGGGCCGCCGGCGGCGCGCCGGCGACGGACGGCCTCCTGGAGCTTGCCGGCGCTGGGCATCCGGTCCTCGGTGGCCTGGCCGACGACCTCGTCGACCCAGCCCTCGACGAGGGCCAGGGCGGTCTCGAGCCGGTTCAGCGCGGCCTGCTGCGCCGGGGTCTTCTCGGGCTCGAACAGGCCGCCCTCGAGCGCCTCCTGGATCGAGGCGGGGTTCGACGGGTCGATCTCGCGCATCGAGGTCTCGATCCTCGACACGTCGATCGTGGTGCCGCGCCCGTAGTCCTCGACGGCCGCGATCAGGTGCCCGCGCAGCCACGGCACGTGGGCGAACAGCCGCTGGTGCGCCGCCTCGCGCAGCGCGAGGTAGAGCAGCACGTCGTCCTGGCCCACGTCGAGGCCGTCGGCGAAGACGGCGACGTTCGCGGGCAGCAGGGCGGCCCGGCCGTTCGGGCCGAGCGGGAGGCCGATGTCCGAGGCGCTGAGCACCTCGCCCGCGAGGCCGCCGAGCGCCTGACCCACCTGGGTCCCGAACATCGCGCCACCGGCCTGGCCGAGCAGCCCCATCAGCGGGCCGGCCAGCTGCTGCGCCTCGGCGGGGAGGGCGTTGCCCATCGCGGACACGACGTGCTCGGCGACCGGCTCGACGAGCACCTTCCACACGTCGAGGGTCTGCTCCACCCACTCGGCGCGGCTCCACGCCGCCGAGCCGGAGACGCCCGAGGCGAACTCCGTGGCCGAGTCGAGCCAGTGGTCCGCGAGCCGCAGCGCGTCGGCGACCTCGTCCTGCTGCTGGCGGGTAGGGGTGGGGTCCTTGTCCTCGGCGACCGTGCGCCGGGCGACGTCCTTGGCCAGGGCCCAGTTCACCGAGCCCTCGTGCGGCGCCATCATCGCCTGCATCTGGCTCATCAGCGCCGACAGGTCGGGCATTCCGCCCGATCCGCCGGTCATCCCCGGGAAGCCTGGGAACCCTGCCCCGCCGGCGCCGCCGCCGAAGGCCTGGAAGATCTGCTCGAACGGTGTGCCCTTGAAGGGGTTCGGGTTCTCGTCGTCGGGACGGTCTCCGGGGTCGTTCGTCATGTGACCAAACTACTCGCGGCGTCCAACGCTCCGGACGTGGTGTGGGTACCCTCGGCGGGTGAGCGAAGGCCCCGGCGACCTGCCCGTCGTACGCCTCGTCGACATCCGTGACGTGCCGCTCGACGTCGCCGAGGTGCTCGACGCGCTGGCCGATCCCGCGGCCGGCGGCGTCGACGTCTTCGTCGGCAACGTCCGCGACCACGACCGCGACCACGGCGTGACCGGGCTGGAGTACTCCGCCCATCCCACCGCGCTGGAGCGGCTGGTCGAGGTGACCGAGAGCGTCGCCAAGGAGTACGACGTCCTGGCCGTCGCCGCGGTGCACCGGGTCGGCCGGCTCGCCATCGGGGACGCCGCCGTCGTGGTCGCCACCGCCGCCGCGCACCGGGGGGAGGCGTTCGAGGCGACCCGGGCGCTGATCGACCGGCTCAAGCAGACCGTGCCGATCTGGAAGCACCAGACCTTCGAGGACGGCACCGACGAGTGGGTCGGCACGCCCTAGCTGGTGGCGGGGCCGCGGACGCGGACGCGGCGTTGACCAGCACGGCCCAAGCGTGTCTGACGGCCGCGGGGGCCACCTGTTCCTAGGCTGGTGACGTGGAGATCCTGGTCTGGCTGGCGCCCTCGGGCGTGGTGCTCGTGATCGCGATGGTCTGGGCCGCCTGGGCGGGCCGGCCGCGGCGCGAGGACGACCGTCGCTCCGACGCCGCCTACGAGCGGTTCGCGAAGGCGATCGTGAAGGAGCACCCCGGCGCGGGTCTCGCCGGACCTCCCGTGGCCCGCGACCGCAGCACCGGCATCGCCGTGCGGCCCTCCCGGTCCGGGGCGCGGCCCGGTGACCGGGAGAGCACCCGTCGCTCGGCGTAGCTTCGCCCTGATGAGAGGCTGGCGGCATGAACCGCCGCAGCCTGGCCAGCCTCCTGGTGTTCTGCCTGCTGGTCGTGCTGCTGGCCACCGCGGTGTTCGTGCCGGTGCCCTACGTCACAGAGAGCCCGGGTCCGACCGTCAACGTCCTCGGCGACTCCGGCGGGAAGCCGATCATCGCCGTGCGGGGGCACCAGACCTTCCCGACCAAGGGTGACCTCCGGCTGACCACCGTGTCGGTCACCAACCCGACGCACCGGATCGGTCTCGGCGAGGCGATGGCCGCGTGGTTCGACGGGGCCCGGGCGGTCTACCCGCGCGACGTGATCTACCCGCCGGAGCAGAGCGCGGAGGACGTGCAGACGCAGAGCGCGGTCGAGATGGTCAGCTCGCAGGACACGGCGGTCGCGGCGGCGCTGCACGAGCTCGGCTACCGGCTGCCGCTGCGGGTCGAGATCGTCGACGTCACCAAGGGCGCCCCCGCCGACGGCAAGCTCCGCACGCACGACCGGGTCATCAAGGTGGACGGGCAGACCATCACCGGCGTCGCGCAGGTCTCCACGGCGATCCAGCGCGCGGGCGTCGGCACGCCCACCCAGATCGTCGTACGCCGGGGCGGTGTGGACAAGACCGTCACCGTCACCCCGAAGGCGTCGAAGGACGACCCGAAGAAGGCCGTCGTCGGCATCCAGATCCAGCCCGGCTACGACTTCCCGTTCGACGTCACGGTCCGGCTCGGCAACGACATCGGCGGGCCGAGTGCGGGGCTGATCTTCTCGCTCGGCGTCTACGACACGCTCACGCCCGGCTCGCTGACCGGCGGCACCGACATCGCCGGCACGGGAACCATCACGGCCCAGGGGCGCGTTGGACCCATCGGAGGCATCCAGCAGAAGATCGTCGCCGCGGCCGACGCCGGGGCGAAGCTCTTCTTCGTGCCGCCGGACAACTGCGACGACGCCCTGAAAGCCGATGTCACGAAGGACGAGATCACGCTCGTGAAGGCCACCAGCATGCACAGTGCCGTGGAGTCCCTGAGGACCTACGCACGCGACAAGTCCGCCGCCCTGCCGAGCTGCGGATGAGCGAGTCGACACCGGGCGGGGGACCGGAGGTGGACGTCGTGCTGCGCGCGGCGGTGCGGGAGATCGAGGAGCACGCGGCCGAGGCCGGCTGGGACCAGCCGGCGCGGCTCTACGCGCTGGTCCCGACCTCCGACGTGCTGGCCCGCGAGCCCGCGCTCGCGGCGGCGATGGGGATCGGCGAGACGGACGCGGCCGGGTCGCTGACCCCGGTCGAGCAGGACGACGTCCCGGTCGACACGCCCCTGGAGTCCGTGCTCGAGACGATCATGTGGCCCGCGGAGGTCTTCGGCTGTGCGGCCGTCGTGGAGCGGCTCGTGCTGCCCCCCGAGGCCGACCAGCAGCTGCCCGACGACCCGCGCTCCGCGGAGGAGTACGCCGCTGCGCACCCGGACCGCCAGGAGGTGCGGATCGTCGCCGGGGCGACCCGCGACGGCTCGACGTACTGCGCGTTGCGGCTGCGCACGCACGACGACCCGCTGTCGGTGCTGGAGTCCCCTGACCTCGTGCCCGGGCTCCTACAGTTGGTGCGCGGCACCCTCGAGAACTGACGGGACGGACGAGCAACCGTGAGCGGAATCTTCGACGACGGCAACCCCCGGCCGGTCCGGCGCACCCCGCCCCCCGGCTCGCCGCAGCGGTCCCGTGCGCTGATCGGCACGATCATCGTGCTGGTCATCGTCTTCTTCGTTGTCTCGGTGTTCAACGGCGTGTGGACCGACCGGCTGTGGTTCAAGAGCATCGGCTACTCCGGCGTCTTCACCAAGGTGCTCGGCACCAAGGTCCTGCTGTTCCTGGTGTTCGGGCTGCTGATGGGTGCGGTCGTCGCCGCGAACGTCGTGCTGGCCTACCGGTTCCGGCCGCTGTTCCGGCCGCCGTCGCAGGAGCAGGCCAACCTCGACCGCTACCGCGAGGTCGTCGACCCGCTGCGCAAGTGGCTGGTGGTCGCCGTCGCCGTCGTGCTCGGCCTCTTCGCCGGCGGCTCGGGCTCCGGCCAGTGGCGGCAGTTCCTGATGTGGCGGCACCGCACGCCGTTCGGCACCGTGGACAAGTACTTCCACAAGGACGTCGGCTTCTACGTCTTCGACCTGCCGTGGCTGCACTACCTCGTCGACTTCGGGCTCGCGCTGACCGTGCTGAGCCTGATCGCGGCGGCGGTCGTGCACTACCTGTTCGGCGGCATCCGGCTGCAGTCCAAGCAGGACCGGCTCTCCGGGGCCGCCCAGGTGCAGATCTCCGTGCTCGCCGGGCTGTTCGTGCTCATCAAGGCGGTCGACTACTGGCTCGACCGGTACAACCTCACCACCGACTCCGGCGGCCTGTTCACGGGCGTGGGCTACACCGACAAGAACGCCGTGCTGCCGGCGAAGACCATCCTCACCTTCATCGCGGTCATCTGCGCGGTGCTGTTCTTCGCCAACGTCCTGCGGCGCAGCTGGCTGCTGCCGTCGGTCGGGCTCGCGCTGCTCGTGGTCTCCGCGATCCTGCTGGGCGTGATCTGGCCGGGGATCGTCCAGCAGTTCCAGGTCCACCCCTCCGAGCCGGACAAAGAGCATGATTTCCTCGCCGAGAACATCCGGGCGACCCGCGTGGCGTACGGCATCGACAAGACCAAGATCACCAGCTTCAACCCGAAGCAGGCGCTGACCTCTGCCCAGCTGCAGCAGGACCAGCCGTCGCTGGACGCCACCCGGCTGCTCGACCCGGCGCTCGTGCCGCCGGCCTTCGAGCAGCTCCAGCAGGTACGCGGCTTCTACAACGTGGCCTCGGTGCTCGACGTCGACCGCTACCAGATCCAGGGCCGGACCCGCGACGTGGTGATCGCCGCTCGCGAGCTCGACCAGTCCGGCCTTCCGGACACCCAGCGCAACTGGGCCAACGAGCACACGGTGTACACCCACGGCTACGGCCTCATCGCGGCGTACGGCAACCAGCGGAACGCCCAGGACCAGGCCGACATCAACGACGGCAAGCCCGTGTGGGCCGAGAGCGGGCTGCCGCCCACGGGCCAGCTGACGGACATGTTCAAGGGCGGCTACCAGCCGCGGATCTACTTCGGCGAGCACAGCCCCGACTACTCGATCGTGGGCAAGGCGCCGGGCGGCCGCGACGTCGAGCTCGACCTCCCCGAGGGCAGCGGCTCCCAGCCGACCTCCAACACCTACCAGGGCAACGCCGGGGTGCCGATCGGTGGCCTGTTCAACAAGCTGATGTACGCCATCAAGTTCAGCGAGCCGAACATCGTGCTCTCCAGCCGGGTCAACCAGAACTCCCACATCCTCTACGAACGCGCGCCGCGCGAGCGCGTGCAGAAGGTGGCGCCCTGGCTGACGGTCGACGGTGACGCCTACCCCGCGGTGATCGGCGGCCGGGTGAAGTGGATCCTCGACGGCTACACGACGACCGACCAGTACCCGAACAGCCAGAAGGACTCGCTGCGCTCGATGACCTCGGACGCGCTGAGCCCCAACACGACGTACGCCACCCTGCCGACCGACGAGATCAACTACATGCGCAACTCGGTCAAGGCCGTCGTCGACGCGTACGACGGATCCGTGAAGCTCTACGCCTGGGACACCGACCCGATCGAGCAGGCGTGGGCGTCGGTGTTCCCGAACACGGTGATCCCCAAGGACAAGATCCCGCAGGACCTGCTCCAGCACATGCGCTACCCGGAGGACCTGTTCAAGGTGCAGCGCAACATGCTGGCGCAGTACCACGTCACGGACGCGCAGACCTTCTACAGCGGCGACGACCAGTGGAAGGTGCCCGAGGACCCGGAGAACCGCACGAACAAGCAGCCGCCGTACCGGCTCTCGGTGCGCGTGCCCGGCAGCGGCAACCTGCCGGTGTTCTCGCTGACCAGCACCTTCGTGCCGCAGAGGAAGCAGAACCTCGCGTCGTTCATCTCCGTCGACGCGGACGCCTCCCGGCCGGGCTACGGGACCATCCGGATCCTGCGGCTGCCCAGCGACACCGGCGTGCCCGGGCCGTCGCAGATCGCGAACAACTTCGGCCAGGACGCGGACATCCAGAACAAGCTGGTCGCCTTCACCAAGGCCAACTCGCGGGCGGTCTACGGCAACCTGCTCACGCTGCCGGTGGGCGACGGGCTGCTCTACGTGCAGCCGTTGTACGCGCAGCGCAAGACCGGCGCGGCGCTGTACCCCGCGCTGCGCTACGTGCTGGTGTCGTTCGGCGAGCAGGTGGGCATCGGGACGACGCTGGAGGGTGCGCTGAGCGACGTGCTCGGGATCGCCGCACCGCCGAACGAAGGCACCGGCGGCACCGGCGGCACCGGCGGCACCGGCGGCACCGGGGGGACGGGCGGCACCGGCGGCTCGGGCGGCACCGTGTCGAACGACGTCCGGGCCCTGCTCCAGCAGGCCGAGGCGAAGTTCGCCGAGGCGCAGAAGGCGCTGCAGTCCGGCGACCTCGAGGGCTACGCCAAGGCCCAGGGCGCGGCGCGCGACCTGGTCCGGCAGGCGCTCGCGGCGGCCGGGAAGACCGGCCCGTCGGCGAGCCCGTCGCCGTCGGCGTCTTCCTCGCCGAGCGCGACCCCGACCGGCTGAGGGTCCTCGCGCCCGGAGCAAGTTCCCGTTTTGCTCCGTAGCGCGGGAAGTCGGCGAGTCGTAGATTGCTGGACGTCGAGAAGTACTGCTGACAGCTTCGACCGCCTTGTCGGCCCGGCGGACCCGGGCTTCACCGCCCACCGCCCCCGGACCCGGCACGACTGCCGACGCAGCGGGGATGTGAGGCACGTGGTCGATCCCTTCGGGTGCGGTCGTGGGCGCCGACGCGTCGTCGTCCACGGCGTCGTCCAGGGAGTCGGCTTCCGTCCCTACGTCTACGCGCTCGCCCGCTCGCTCGACCTGGCCGGCTGCGTCTGGAACGCCGGGGACGGTGTGGTCGTCGAGGTCGAGGGCGAGCCCGCGGCCGTCGACGCCTTCGCCCGCCGGGTCGGCGAGGAGGCGCCCCCGCTCGCGGTCGTCAACGACGTCTCCTGGGTCGACGTACCGGTCGAGGG
>Ga0308176_10000855_pt1 | contig 19143 bp, 10 predicted proteins | sample PhyCR2_3_FD_203890 | JGI IMG/M metagenome (GOLD analysis project Ga0308176, IMG submission 203890) | Soil microbial communities from UC Gill Tract Community Farm, Albany, California, United States - DLSLS.C.R2 | ecosystem: Environmental > Terrestrial > Soil > Agricultural land | place: USA... | reverse complement strand
CCCAGGCCGAGCGGAGGCTCTCCGGGCCTCAGCCTTCGCCTTAGCACTTGATGTTCGTGGAAGCGCCGCCACTACATCCGTTCTCTCGCATAGGCGCTGGTTCCCCCGGGCTTCCCTGCTCCGCAGTTGCCTCCCGGGCCACGGCGATCACTGTGCTGTCACCACCGGCGAGCCCCGCGGGCTACGGCGCTGCGCGCCTGCCCGCTGGGGGGGCCCCCCCAGCCCCTCGCTCGCTCTCCGAGGAGGACCCCACGCGGGCGCGCCGCGCGGTGACGAGAACACCCGCGAGTACTCGCCCCTCTACGCGTTCTTCACGGACCGCTCACTGCTTCGCCGTTCCCCCACGCGGGCGCGCCGCGCGGTGACGAGAACACCCGCGAGTACTCGCCCCTCCACGCGTTCTTCACGGACCGCTCACTGCTTCGCCGTTCCCCCCACGCGGGCGCGCCGCGCGGTGACGAGAACACCCGCGAGTACTCGCCCTCCACGCTCCCCCCGCGGACCTCTCGCTGCTTCGCAGTTCCCCCTACGCGGCAACGCGGGCGCGCCGCGCGGCGACGAGACCGGCGAGTACGTGCCCACCACGCTTCCCGCGGGCTTCTCGTGACGAGAACACCCGCGAGTACTCGCCCTGGGATGCCTTCTCAACGTCCATGAGGACGCGGGTGAAGGGATCGTGGCGGGCCCACCGGCTCGCCGGTCGTCGCGTGTTACCGTCAAGCGTGCGCTTATCGTGTGCGCTGCTCGCGGGGCTGCTCGCCGGTCGCGTCGCAGCTGCGCCCCAGGCCCGCGCCGATGACCCGCGCGATACTCGAGGGGATCCCGGGGCAGCTGCGCCGGATGGGCCGGCTGGACCGGATGGGCAAGACGTTCGCGAGGCGTTCGGGCTCGGCAAGCGCCCGCCGCCGGCCGTGCCGCCGAGCTGCGGCGATGGGCTCGCGTTCACCTGCGCGATCGCGACCGATCCGCTCGACGACGCGACCCCGTACGGGCTCTCGACGTGGCTGCCCGGGAGCTACCTGCTGCGCCTGCCGGTCGGCGATGCCACGCACGACCGCGTCGCCTCGTACGCATTCGGCGCGAGCCACGACGAGGCCGGCCCGGTGTTCGGCGGCGCGAGCGGGCTCGAGAACCGCTGGACGATCGATGGCGCCCCGGCGGACAACCTCCGCACCGGCGGGGCGGATACCCGGGTTCCGCTCGCGTTCCTCGACGGGATCATGGTCAGCGCCGGAGGGTTCTCGGCGCGCGACCGCGCGAGCACCGGCGGGACGATCGACGCCCGGCTCCGCCGTGGCACCGCGCACCACGAGGTCGAGGTAGATGCGTGGACCGACTTCACGCTCGCGGGCAAGGACCGGCCGGCCGCGTCGGGCAGCTATGCCGTGCGCCGGCTGTCGACCGGGGCCGTGCCAGGCGCGACGGCCTCGCTGGTCGCGACGGGACCTATCCCTGGGCTCGGAGAGATCGGGGGCCTCGGTGGCACGGCCTGGTACGCGGCCGGCATCGCGCCGCACCTGTCGGCGAGCGCGTTGTCATGGCGGGCGGCGCGGCTGGTCGACGCCGATGGCGACGGCGTCCCCGACGGCTTCCCCGGTGAGCTCGGGCTCTCGACGGTCGAGCTGACGTCCGCGCGGACGCTCGACTACGTCGTGCCGGCGATGGCGCGGGTCGGGTTGGATCGCGGGCCCCAGCACCTCGAGCTGTCGCTGGTCGGGGACGTCGCCCGCAGCTCGCGGTTCCTCGCCAACTCGACGCTGCAGGCCGCCGGGGTCGACGACAAGACGTTCACCGGCGATGCGATCGCGACCTGGCGCGGCACCTGGGCCGACACCCACGCGCGCATCCAGCTGGCCTGGCACCGCAGCTCGCAGGTCGAAGCGGCCCACGATCCGGCCGCAGCCGGGATCCCGCAGCTGCTCGGCGCCTACGTGCCGGCGAGCCTGCCAGAAGATCGACCGCTCGCCGCGATCTGCGATGACACCTCGCCGCTCGATCCGGCCAGGTTGATCACCAACTGCCCGGTGCCCTTCGGGTTCTTCACCAGCGGGGGCGCCGGACCGCTGACGAACCTCGCCGGGGATCGTCCGACCATGATGGCGGACCTGAGCCAGCGCATCGGCCACAACGTGATCCGGGCCGGCGCGACGCTCGAGGACACCCGGCTGGTGACCACCACCTCGTACACGGCGACCGAGGAGCAGTTCTCGCTGTTCGCCGGTCAGCTGACGCACCGGCGGTTCTACCTGGGCAGCTGCAGCGATACACCGAGCCAGCCGTGCGACTACGCGTCGTCGTCGCAGCTCACCTACCGCACGGTCTACGCCGCCGCGTACGCCGAGGATACGTTCTCGCCCCAGGACGGCCTCTCGGTCGACGGCGGGCTGCGCTGGGAGCTCATGTGGGTCGGGACCCGCCTCCAGTTCTCGCACGAGCTCGCGCCGCGCGTCGGGATCGCCTGGGACGTGCTCGGCGGCGGGCGCTCTCGGCTGTGGGCGAGCCTCGGCAGGACCTTCGCGATGCTGCCGGCCGGGCTCGGCGCGACCGTGCTCCAGCGGCCCGCGACCGTCGATGACGTCGAGGTCGGGGGGACGGTCCTCGGGCGCACGCACGATACAGGTGCGGCGTTCCCGGTGGCGTCCGGGGTGGAGCCGGTCGAGCAGGACGAGGTCACGTTCGGCGCCGAGGTCGCGCTGGTCGGCGCGCTGCGCGCGAGCGTGTGGGGCCAGGGCCGGTTCATCCGGCGCGCGCTCGAGACCACTCCCGAGGGGTTCGACAACCCGGGCCGGAACGGCAATATCCCGGCGACCCGGCAGACCGAGATCGTCGGGGTTTCGCTCGAGATGGCCCAGATCGAGAAGATCGCGATCCGGGCCGGGGTCATGTGGGGGCGCACGGAGGGCACGTGGACCGGCCCCTACGACCCGCGCCAGGGCGCCAATCTCCTGCAGGGCTCCGACTGGGACGTAACCGCGAGTAATCTGTACGGGCCCTTGCCAACCGACCTCGGGGGCAGCGCGTTCGTCGAGGTCGAACGCCGGGGTAGCCTCGGTCCGGTCGGGCTCGCCGTCGCGACGCGCCTGACCGTCGGCAGCGGTCGCCCGCGCAACGTCCTGGCCGATGGCGCGGACGGCCTCGTCGAGCTCTTGCCGCGCGGCTCCGCCGGCCGCAATCCGGTGATCGGACAGGCAAACCTACGCCTGGCGGCGCGCTGGCGCGGGGTCCTGGTGACGCTCGATCTGGAGAACGTCTTCGATCGCCAGGACCTCACGAACCTCGATGAGGTGTTCACCAGCGACACGGTGCGCCCGGTCTCGGGCGGCAGCTACGAGGACCTGGTGTTCCTCAAGAATGACGCCGGCAAGCCGGCGACCCGGCGAACCGCCTTTCAGCTGCCCACCGCGTACCAGCCGCCGCTGACCGTCTCGCTCGGCGTCCACAAGGCGTTCTAGCTCCTCACCACAGTGAATTTGACCGGTTGGGGCCCCCCGCAAGGACGACAACGCACAGCGCAGCGATGCGGGCTGGGTCACCTCACGAGATAAATTGCACGGCCGGGTGGTAGCACACCGGTGGGTCGTGGAGATGGCACCCAGCGTGGGTCGCAATCCGGTGGTCGACGGACGAGTGAGGGGCCCAGACCCGCGTCGCCAGCGCGCGTGTTGGCGTTCTTCGCGGTACCAGTCGGGCCAGGTCCGGTACGCATTCTGGGCGTTGTTTTTGGCCCCGGTTGGCCGCGTGCTAGGATTTTTGCCCCTGCCGCCGGCATCGCGCGGCGGAAGTCGCCGCGACCACCTCGGGGAGCCCATGGCCGATCTGTCTCAGTTCAAGGAAGCCGCTGCTGCCGTCCAACACTCGCCACACGCCGTGAGCGCATGGGAACAAGTCGAGGCCCTCGCCGCCGATCTCGATCGGCCCGACGACATCGTCGGCCTCTATAACGAGACCCTCAAGGGCGCCGTGGAACCGCAGGTGGCCGAGATGATCGGCGAGCGCGCGGGCGGGTTCTGCGACGAATGGTTCGGCGACGACCCGCAGATCCTGGAGAAGATCCTGGTCCGGGTCACGGCGCTGGCGCCGGCCTCGGACACCGCGCTGCAGCGGCTGTCGGTGATCTACACGGTCGCGGAGCGCTGGACCGACGCGCTCGGGCTCTACGATCGCGCCGTCGAGGCCACCAGGGACAAGGCCCGCCGCGTCCGCCTGCTGCGCGAGGCCGCCCAGCTCGCCAAGGACGTCGCCAACCAGCCCGACAAGGCGATCGGCTACTACCAGCGGCTCCTGCCGCTCACGCCCGAGGACGGCCAGATCAGCCAGAGCCTCGAGCGCCTGCTCGAGCGCCACGAGCGCTGGGCGGAGCTGATCCAGCTGTGGGAGAGCCGGCTCGAGACGCAGTCGAAGAAGGAGCGCGAGCGCAGCCGCCTGCGGATCGCCTCGGTGTGGCTCGATAACCTCCGCGATCCGCAGCGCGCGCTCGCCGCCGCCAAGCCCCTGCTCGCCGAGGCCGACGACGACAAGGAGTCGACCCAGCTGCTCGAGCGCATCATCGAGTCGGCGAGCGCCACCAAGGGCGTGCGCGACGCGGCGCTCGACCTCCTGCGCTCGCACTACGACGCGACGGCGCGGCCGCGCGAGGTGATCCGCGTGCTCGAGGACGTGATCGCGCTCGATCCCGGCGGCAGCGGCCCGTTGCACGAGGAGGCCGGCACCCGGCTCGCCGATCTCGACGATCTGCCGGCGGCGATGGATCACTTCGCGGCGCTGCTCGCGATGGCGCCCGGCTCGTCGGCCACCGAGGAGAAGCTGCGCCAGCTCGCCGAGCGCGGCGGCCACCACGATCGCTACGCCGACGGCGTCGCCGCCGCGGCCCGCGCCTGCCAGGACCCGACCCGCCGGGTCGAGCTGCTCGGCGAGGCGGCGCGCACCCGGCTCGAGCGGCTGAACGATACCGAGGGCGCGATCAGGCTCCTGGTCGAGGCCTCCGCGACCACCGGCGCCTCGGAGCACGAGCAGCTCCTGGTCGCGCGCCGGCTCGCCGCGCTGTACGCCCAGACCAACCGGCCGCGCGAGCGGCTGGGCATGCTCGAGCGCCAGGCCCAGCTCGAAGCCAGCGAGGTCGCCAAGAGCTCGATCCTGTCCGAGGCCGCCAAGCTCGCCGAGACGCTCGGCGACACCGAGCGCGCGCTGGCGCTGTGGGAGCGCCGGATCGACAGCGATCCGAGCGATCTGTCGGGCCTCGACGCGCGGATCGGCATCCTCGACAGCCAGGAGCGCTGGGACGATCTGGTCGCCGCGCTCGAGAGCCGGGCCGCCAAGGTCACCGCGCCGAACCAGAAGCGCGCCGATCTCGTGCGCGTCGCGCTGGTCCATCACCACCAGCGCAAGGACCTGGGCGCCGCGATCGCGGCCTGGCAGCGCGTCGTCGCCGACAACAAGGACGACGAGGAGGGCATCTCGGCGCTCGCCGATCTGCTCGCCGAGACCGACCGCTGGAAGGAGATGGCCGATCTGCTCGAGAGCGCGTCGGGCCGCGCCACCCAGCGCACGATCGCGCGGCTGGTCCGGCTCGGCGAGGCGCTGCGCGCCCACCTCGACCACCCGGTCCGGGCGCTGTCGGCGTACCGCAACGCGATCGCGATCGATCCGGGCAGCAAGGAAGCCCGCCAGGGGCTGACCGCGCTGCTCGACGTCACCGCGACGCGGCTGGGCGCCGCCGACGCGCTGGCCCAGGCGTTCCGGATCAACGGCGATCTGGGCGGCGTGCTCGACCTCCTGCCGGCCCGGCTCACCGAGGCCAAGGACGACCGCACCCGGCTCGCGCTGCTCCGCGAGGCCGCCCAGCTCCGGCTCGATCACAAGCACGACGCGCCCGGCGCGCTCGCCGACCTCGCGCGGGCGTTCCCGCTCGCGCCGCGCGATCAGCTGATCGAGCACCAGATCGTCTCGCTCGCGAAGACGACCGGCGACTACGCCACCGCGGCGGCGGCCTACGAGCAGGCGATCGCCGCGATCGACGCGACCGGAGACGACGTCCGCGAGGCCGCGCGGCTGCGCATGGCGTACGCCGACATCGTCGCCGAGCACCTGAACGATCGCGTGCGCGCGGGCGATGCGTACGCCAAGGTCGCCGCGGTCGAGCCCGGCAACCGGCGCGCCGCGCAGGCGTTCGCCCGCCTCGGCGCGCAGCTCGGCCGCTGGGACGAGGCCGCGACCGTGGTCGTCCGCTACTGCGGCGTGCGCGAGGCGTTCGACGACGAGCTGCTGTCGAGCCTCGAGATGACGGCCGCGAGCGCCGGCGCCCACGACGCCCTGGCGGCCGCGCTCACCGGCGCGCTCGACAAGCACAAGCTGCCGGGGGCCGCCGGCGCGCTGTTCGCCCAGCGGCTCGCGGTCATCCACCGCGATCACCTGGGCGATCCGCCCGCGGCGATCCGCGCGCTGCGCCGCGCCCTCGAGCTCGGCGGCGAGCGGGTCGCCTGGCTCGCCGACCTGGTCATGCTCGAGCGCGAGCAGGGCACGAGCCCGAGCCTGCTCGATGCGCTGCGCCGGCTCGCCGACGCCGACGGCCGCGATCTCGACGCGCTGGTCGGCGCCGCCGACGTCGCGTCCAAGCTCGGCGAGCGCGAGCAGGCGCTCGCGATCCTGTCGGCGGTGCTCGGCCGCGCGACCGCGGCGTGGCGCGGCACGGCGGCGATCCGCTCGGCGCGCTCGGTCGACGCCGTCGCCAGGTGGTCGATCGACGCGCTGGTCGATCTGTATCGCACCGGCGGGCGCGCGCGCGCCGCGGTCGACACGTTGGTCGAGGCCGCGCGTCTGCCGTTCGATCAGAACACGCGGCGCGACATGCGGCTGCGCGCCGCGCAGCTCGCGACCGTGGAGCTCGGCGACAACGCCGCCGCGATCGACATGTACCGCAGCGTGCTGGCGCAGGCGCCGAACGATCTCGAGGTGATCGAGCGGCTCGCCCACCTGCTCGGGCTCGAGGACCGCGTCCCGGAGTTGCTCACGCTGCGCCAGATCCAGCTCGGGCTCGAGGGTGACACCGAGAAGAAGCTCGTGCTCCGGCTCGAGCTGGCGCGCCTGGTCGGCATCGTCGAGGAGCGCGGCGGCCGGCTCGACGCGCTCAAGGCCAACCTCGAGGATCGCCCCGGCCACGAGGCCTCGATCGATGCCGTCGCCGAGCTGCTTGCGGGCAAGGGCGCGCACCGCGCGCTCGTCGATCTGCTCGAGCAGCAGGCCCAGCGGCTCGAGACCGCCGGCGAGCAGCCGCGCGCGGCCAGGCTGTGGGCCCGCTACGCCCAGGTCGCCGAGACCGAGACCAAGGAGGTCGAGCGCGCGATCGCCGGCCACCGCCGCGTGGTCGCCCTCGCGCCGACCAGCGAGTCGCTGCGCGCCCTGGCGCGGCTGAACCTCGAGCGCAGCCAGCCCGGCCAGGCCGTGCCCTGGCTCGAGAGCTTGCTCGGCACCGTCCCGGTGGCCGAGCGGCTGCTCGTGGTCTCGCAGCTCGCCAAGGCGCACCTGTCGGCGAACCAGCCCGATCGCGCGATCGCCGCCATCGAGGTCAACCTCGACGACAAGGAGCAGGCGCTCGAGCTGAGGACCTTGCTCGCCGACCTCTACCGCAAGGCCGAGATGTGGGAGCCGCTGGCGCGCCACCTGACGCGCAGCCTGCCGCTGCTCAAGGAAGACAAGCTCGCCCGCGAGTTCGCCCGCGAGGCCTCGACGATCTACCTCCACAAGCTGACGTCGCCCGCCAAGGCGATCCCCGCGCTCGAGACCGCGCTCCTGCTCGACCCGACCGATCGCGATCTGCGGACCGCGCTCGCGATCGGCCAGCGCGTCGCCGGCAAGCTGCCCCTTGCGCGCGCGGCGCTCGCCGAGCTCATCAACGACTTCGGCCGCCGGCGCTCGCCCGAGCGCGCCGCGCTCCACGTCGAGCTCGCCCGGGTCGCCCTCGCCGAGGGCAAGATCGACGAGGCGATGGCCGAGATGGAGGCCGCGTCGAAGATGGACGTCTCGAACGCGGCGATCCAGAAGGAGCTCGCCGAGATGGCGCGCGCGGCCGGCCAGCTCGACAAGTCCGAGCGGACGTACCGCGCGCTCCTGCTCGTCGTGCGGCGCCAGCCGCCCGGGGACGACGAGGCCGCGGTCGGCGCGAGCGAGGTCCTGTTCGAGCTCCACAAGCTCGCGGTCGGCCGCGGCGAACCAGCGGGGGGTGGGGACCCCGCCGGCTCCGCCGGTGGGGCGGGGGGCCTCCCCCGTGGGAACGACCAGGCCAAGGAGCTCCTCGAGTCGGCGATGGAGGCGGCGATCCAGTCCGACGCCGAGGTCCGCCGGCTGCGGCGCTCGCTGATCGCGCACGGCGAGGGCGAGCTGCTCCTGACCGTGCTCGAGCGCCGGCTCGCCACCAACCCCGAGCCGCACAGCCAGGCGCGCCTCCTGAGCGACATGGCCGAGACGCTCGACGGCCAGCTCCAGCGCCACCCCGAGGCGCTCGAGGCGCTGATCCGCGCGATCGGCGTCATGCCGTCGCGCACCGATCTCCACGAGCGCGCGCGCGAGCTCGCCAGGCGCACCGGGCAGAGCAAGCGGTTCGTCGAAGCGGTCGACGCCGTGGTCGACCGCTTGCGCCGGAAGGACGATCCACCGCTCATCGCCAACCTCCTCATGCGCGCGGGCGAGGCGCTCGAGCAGGACGCCGGCGATCTGCGCGGCGCCGCCAACCTGTACCGCCGGGTCGAGATCCTCGGCGAGCGGCTCGCCGAGGCGTTCTACGCCCAGGCGCGGGTCGCCGCGGCGCTCGGCGATACGGCCGAGCAGGCCCGCACGCTCGACAAGATGTTCGAGCTCGCCGGCACCGACTCCGAGCCGACGCCCGCGCAGATCGACGCGCTGTACCGGCTCGCCGAGATCTTCCTAGGCAGCGACACGCGCCGCCGCCAGGGCTTCGATCTGCTCGAGCGCGCGTTCGCCGCCGAGCCGCGCTGGGCGCAGGCCGGCCGCCTGCTCCGCCAGGCCGCGGCGGGCGACCCCAGCGACGACAAGATCATGCAGATGTACGAGCGCGTCGCGCGCAACGGCGGCGACGGCGAGCTCCTGCTCGACTTCCTCGAGCGCCGGGCCGCCCAGCCGGGCGCCACGCCGGCGCAGATTCGCGAGGCGGTCGACCTCGCGGTCGAGCAGGGCCAGGACCAGCGCGCCGAGGCGCTGCTCGTCCGGGCGGTCGCGGCCGCGCGCGAGACCGGCGATGGCCTCGCCTCGGCGCCGTGGGCCGTGCTCGCGCTCGCCGAGCGCCGGCTCGCCGCCGGCGACCTCACGCAGGCCAAGGACCTCACCTACGAGATCGCGCCGATCGCCGACCTGGAGGGCAGGGAGGCGATCGACGGCCTGGCGATGCGGATCGCGACCCGCGCGCTCGCCCACCGCCGGATCGACCTCGCCGCGGACGTCTACGAGTTCCTGCGCGAGCGCAGCCCCGCCGACCGCGCGGTCTGGCAGCCGCTGCTCTCGATCTACCGCGAGCTCGGCGACGCCGACCGGCTCGGCAGCGTGATCTCGTCGACCCTGCCGAACCTGGTCACGCCGGCCGAGCGCAACGCGCTCCGGCTCGAGCACGTCCGGTTCCTGATCGAGAACTTGAAGCGCCACCACGACGCGCTCGACGTCCTGCGCGACGCGCTCGCCGACGACGCCGACAACCTCGAGGCCGCCGAGCTCTACGAGGCGACGCTGCGCCAGCTCGGCGACGACGACGGCATCGCGGAGTTCCTGTGGTCGCGGTTCGAGGACGCCCAGCGGCGCGGCCACCGCGACTCGACGGTCGACGTCGCGCTCCGGCTCGGGGACCTCCTCGAGAAGACCGGCTCGCCCGACGCCGTCCGCGTGTACCGCGCGGCGCTGATCGTCGCGCCCGACGATCGGGAGATCCTGCGCCGGGTCGTCGCCCAGCTCGGCGAGCACGACTCGCCGCGCGAGGGCGCCGTGCTGATGGAGCGCCTGCTCGCGGTCGAGACGCCCGAGCGGGCGCCCGAGCTCGCCGGCCGGCTCGCGACGATGTGGGAGGCCGCGGGCGACATGAAGGGCGTGCAGCGCACGCTCGAGCTCGCCCACCGCAGCGCGCCCGACGACGTCGCGATCCACGATCGGCTCGAGAAGTGGTACCGCGACCGCGAGCTGTGGCCCGAGCTGGCCGAGCTCATGACCCGCGACGCCGAGCGCGCCAGCGACGGCGTCGCCGTCGACCGGCTGCGCGAGGCCGCGACCGTGTACTCGGGCTTCCTCGGCCAGCCGCTCAAGGCCGCCGAGGTGCTGCGCAAGGCGCGCCAGCGCGCGCCCCACGTCGCCGAGCTCGTCACCGATCACGCCGCCGCGCTCGCCGCCGCCGGCGAGCTCGACGCCGCCCAGCGCGCGATCGGCGAGGCGCTCGCGACCGTCACGGGCGCCGGCCGCACCGCGCTGCTGCTCCTGCGCGCGAACTTCCGCCAGCAGCTCGGCGACGACTCCTCGGCGGTCTCCGATCTGACCGAGGCCTACGAGCTCGACAAGGATCGCGGCACCGAGACCCTGGTCAACGGGCTCGAGCGGCTGCGCGCGCGGTCCGAGCGCGACGGCGACCTGCCGACCGAGCGGCTCGCGACCCTCAAGCTCGCCCAGCTCCTGGTCACCCACGGCGAGCTCGAGCGTGGCCGCGCCTTCCTGGTCGGCTGGATCGAGCGCGATCCGCGCGACGCCGAGCCGCTGTACCAGCTGTGCGAGCTCGATGAGTCGATCCAGCACTGGGACGGCGTGGCCGCCGCGGCGACCCGGCTGGCGTACGTCACCGAGGGCGATGCCCAGGTCGAGGCCGCGCTGCGCGCCGCCTCGGCGTCGACCCAGGCCGGCCGGCCGGCCGACGCCGTGCCGGTCCTCGAGCTCGTCCACCAGCAGCAGCCGGGCGCGGCCGTCGTGCGCGACAAGCTGCGCGAGGTCTACGACGCGGCGGGCGAGTTCCGCCTGCTCGCCGGCGTGCTGGTCGCCGACGCCGATCACGGCAGCGATCCGGCGACGCGCTACGCGAACTACAAGCGCGCCGCCGAGCTGTACCTGTATCACCTCGAGGATCCGACCAGCGCCCAGGTCCCGGCGCAGCGCGCCCTCGAGCTCCAGCCCGACGATCACGCGGCGCTGATGCTGAACGTCGACGTCCTGATCCAGTCCGGCCAGCTCGAGGACGCCGGCCGCACGCTCGAGGCGGCGATCAGCGCCCAGAAGAAGCGCACGCCGGAGCTCGCGGTGCTGCAGCAGCGGATGGGCAAGGTCGCCGCCGCGCTCGGCGACCGCGACGGCCAGCTCGGCTGGCTCAAGAAGGCGTTCGACGTCGATCGCAAGAACGCCGAGGTCGCCGCAGAGCTCGCCCAGCTCGCCACCGAGATCGGCGACTACGAGCTGGCGCTCAAGCCCCTGCGCGCGATCACCTTGATGGACAACCCATCGCCGGTCACCCGCCCGATGGCGCTGCTGTGGGAGGCCAAGATCGAGCACGCCCGCGGCAACCGCGCCAAGGCCGAGCTGTGGGCCAAGAAGGCGCTGCGAGAAGATCCGGCGTTCTCCGACGCCCAGCAGTTCCTCGACGAGCTCGGCGGCTCGTAGGCCGAACCGGACCGAAAACGTCCACCGGCGAGATGCGCGAAGCACCTCGCCGGTGGAGTTGCGATGGTGATGTGGTGGGTTACGAGGCCGTCACGGTGAAGGTGCCCGCGCCCCGGCGGCGGCTCGAGGCGGTGTCGTTGCCGTACACCACGATGCGGCGGATTGCACGGCGGCCGCCATCGAGGTCGAGCGTCACGCTCTCGTTGCCGGTCAACGTCTGGTCGAGGTTGCGGATGACCTGCTCCTGGCCGTTGTCGAACTGCACGTAGACCTCCTGGAGGAACGTGCGGCCACTCGCGGCGCTGATCTGGAGCGTCTCGAACCGACCGGCCTGGGCACCGACGGTGATGAACTTGCGCCCATCACTGGCGAACGACAGCCCGCTCGCGAGCGTCACCGGGCGATACACCGGCGGCAGCTTCCGTCCGCTCCAGCCGCCGCGGTTCCAGCCCACGTCCTGGTAGGTCGGCTGGATTGCCGGCGGGGTGGAGGTCAGGATGTACCGGTTATCGTCGTCGTGGTCGCGATGGTCGCGAACGACCGTGGTGCCATACGAGCCCTGGGCGGTTGCCGTGACCGTGACGCTCGGGGCCGCCATGGCGACCGATGACGAACCGAGGACGAGCGACGCGATGATTGCTTTGATGTTCATGACGGTCTTCCTTTGCGGGGGCTTCCCGCACGCTTCGAGCGGAGGTAGTGCAGCGCGGATGCCATCTCTAACCGGCTGAAACCTCGATGAAAACCACCCGCGGACCTGCCGGACTCGCAGCCCCTCCCTGCGGAATCGGCAGCCGTGAATTCGGCAATGCCTGGAGCGTCCACGTCGTTCGATGCTAGGCTGGTAATTCAGCGGCGATGTAAGCCGTCCGGGGAGGCGACAGGGATGGGGTCGACGGTCACGAAGTTCATGGTCACGCTGGTCCTGGTGCTCACCGGGTGCGGTGCGAAGGTGCTGACCAGCCGCGACGTCCTGGGACCCGAGCACTCGCAGTCGGAGGTTCGCCGTCCGCCGAGCGAGATCAGCCAGGAGCTCGTGCGGCTGTTCACGAGCCGCGGCTACGTGCTCGCCGACGAGTGGCAGGCCGGCGCCCGCATGCAGCTGCGGTTCAGGGGCCCACGCCGGGCGGCCGCGCGCGCCGATGACCCGGTCTCGCCCGACCCCGTCGGGCATCAGCCCGGCTCGTGGTTCGAGGTCTCGATCACCGGAGCCTCGGCGGGCCACGCGATCGTCTCGATCGAGGGCGTCCCGACGATCGACGGCCAGCCGCCCTGCCTGCCCGGTTCTCCGAGCCTTGGCTGCGAGGTCGGCCCGGACATCGCGCCGTACGTCGATGGGCTTGCCGAGGCCGCCGTCGTCCGCGGCGTGCTCCAGGAGCTCGTGTCCAGCGGGCTCGTGGTCGGTCCCGGCCCCGCACCCGCCCCGCGCCACGCGCTACCTCGGCAGATGGACGCCTCGATCACGTGCCAGGAGGCGCGCCAGCGCGCGCTGCTCAAGGCGACGCAGGCCGACGATGTCGACCAGGGCATGATGAAGCGAGCGTTCGTCCCCGTCTGTCCGTGAACCACGGCACCGCGTCCCGCTGCCGCGATCCCTCGGGGGCGCCCGCCCTGACCGCGTCCGGATCCGGTACTGTCGCCGCCATGTCCGATCCGGCCGTTCGGTTCACCGTCTCCGATGCGATCGGCGTCCTCACGCTGAATCGCCCCGACAACCGCAACAGCATGACGCCGGAGCTACTCGATAGCTTCCAGGCCGCAACGATCCAGGCCCGCGCGGCCGATCTCCGGTGCGTGGTCGTGACCGGCAGCGGCACGTGCTTCTCGGGGGGCGCCGACTTCAAGGCGGCGCTGCAACGCGGCGCCGAGAACGCTAGCCCCAGCGAGCGCTCCTACGGGATCTACGAACCGTTCCTCTCGCTGCTCGACCTCGCGGTGCCGGTGATCGGCGCGCTCAACGGCCACGCGGTCGGCGGCGGGTTCGGGCTCGCGCTGATCTGCGATCTCCGGATCGGCGCGCGCGACGCCCGGTACGGCGCGAACTTCGCGAAGCTCGGGCTCGCGCCGGGCATGGCGGTCAGCTACCTCTTGCCGCGCCTGATCGGCGTCGCGCGCGCGAACGAGCTCCTGTTCACCGGCCGCCTGGTCCAGGGTGACGAGGCCGAGCGCCTCGGCATCTTGAATCGCGCCGTCGCCGCGGCCGACGTGCTCGGCGAGGCCCTCGCCCTGGCCCGCACGATCGCCGACAACGCCCCGCTGGCCGTCCGCGCCGCCAAGCGCGCCATCCAGCGCGGTCTCGGGCTCGAGATCCGCGAGGGCGCACGCCTCGAGGCCTACGCGCAGGCCGAAACCCTCGCGACCCAGGACGCGCGCGAAGGCATCGCCGCCCTCCTGGCAAAGCGCCCGCCGCGCTTCACCGGATCCTGACGGCGGGTAGGTCAGGGAGCCGGCGGCGCGGGCGGCGGTGGATTCGCCGGTGGCACCGTGTTCGGCGGCGCGCAGGCCACCAGGTCTTCCTTGGCCTGGCCATGCGCGGCAAACCCGAGCGGTCCGAACGGCGTGTCGATCGTCAAGGTCCACCACCCGTCGCCGGCGTCGTCGAGATCGACCGGACGGTTGCCGACGATGTAGCCGATCGCCTCGCCGCCGGCGCGCGCGTACAGGCACGTGCCGCTCGCCCCGGTGGTGTTCGGCGTGACCGCCGGCGCGCTCTCGAGTTCGTGCCAGTGGTGCACCCGACCGGGGGGATCGTGCTTGGACACGAAGCCGTGCACGGCGACGTCGCCGTCTTCGTAGGAGACCTCGGTCCACGCGTCGTCGAGCTCGCGGACCGTATCGAGGAAGTAGCCGTTCGCCATGGTGGCGAGCTCGCCGGCGGTCCAGCGCGGCTCGGTCCGGATCACCGCGCCGGGGATCACCATCAAGGTCTTGCGCCCGGTCGGGATCCGGCCTCCGCGATCACGCCGGGGGCCGCGATCGCCGAGCACGGCGTCGGGCACCCAGCCCTCGACCTGCAGCGCGTCGAGGTAGCGAACCCGCGTCGAATGATCACGGTGCGCGAGCCGCCGCACGATCGCGCCGGCGCGCAGCACGACCTCGCTCTCGCTGCCGGCCACCTGGACCCTGGGCACCGCGAGCTTGTGATCGCGCTGGAGCACCGCGAGCACCTGCGCGCGGTCGACCCACACCGAGAACCGCGCGTGCTCGAGGCGAACCGCGACGCGATCGAGGTTGCCCTGCTGATCGATCACCCCGACCGCGATCGGCTGGCCGGACCCGGTGGCGACAACGGTCGGGCCGCCGAGCTCGAACCGGAGCGGCCCGGGCACCACCCACGACAGCTCGGCGGTTTCATCGGGGGCGAGCGCCAGGATCGGATCCACCGGTGCGCGGTCAGCGGTCGAACTCGAGCGACGCGGCTTCTCCAGCCCGGCCGGCCGAGGTGGCGTCGCCGGCGCGATCGCCGCGCTGCCGCAGCCTGCCATGCAAAGCCAACCGATCGCGAAGACGCGCATGTGGTCCTTTTTCAAGGATGCGATGACCGAGCACCTCCGGCTACCGAAGGACGATCGGTCTCCCCCGCAGAACCTCCTCGCGGACGGCCGTCCGCCCGCAAGTTATTGTAACTACACAAGCCTGGTTCTCCGGGCCCGGAGGCGTGCGAAAATGTCCCCGGTGAGGTGTCACCGACTCTCGCGCTATCCACTCGATGCGTAAGACGCTACGCAGCATAGCCGCCTTCATGGTGCCTGTATGACGTGTTCTTGACGACTTAGGAGGTAGTGAAGCTCGCCCAGCTCTTGCAAACGGGGGGAGCACATGGAAATCGGCGTTATCACCAACCCTAACAGTCGTAAGAACCGTAACCGCCCCGACCGGGCGGATCGGCTTCGCAGGATCGTCGGGGATTTCGGTGAGGTCCACGCGACGAGCTCGATCGCGTCGATCAAGCCCGTGCTCCGCGACTTCCTGCGCAAGCGCGCCCGCTACTGGGTGGCCGACGGCGGAGATGGCGCGCTGCACTGGATGCTCCGCATGGGCATGGAGGTCCTCCAGGAGGACGAGTTCATCGGCCAGGCGTTCACGCTGCCGATGACGCTGCCGACCAAGGGCGGCACGATCGACTTCGTCGCGAACAACGTCGGCATCGAGGGGGACGCCGAGGGCATCCTCGCGACCCTGCGCGACAACGTCGAGCACAACACGCGGATCGAGGACACCGAGGTCGACTCGATGGTGATCGACGGCCTCCAGGTGGTCGACGGCGCCTCCGTCCCGTTCCGCACGTACGGCTTCGCGTCGGCGGCCGGCGGCGTGGGCCAGCGGTTCTACGCCAAGTACTACGACGACCCCGATCCGAACCCGCGCACGATCATGAAGGTCGTCGCGCAGACCGTCGCGTCCGCCCCGATCGCGCTGTCCCCGCTGTCGCGGTTGCCGTTCGGCGCGTGGAAGAGCTACGCCAAGGAGGTCTTCGAGCCGACGCGCTGCAAGGTCACGCTCGACGGCATGAAGCTGCCGGGCGATCGGTTCACCGGCGTCCATATCGCATCGATGTCGATCAACCTCGGCAACGTGCTCCGGTTCTTCGGCAAGGCCGATCAGCCGGGCCTCATGAACGCGATCGTCGGGACGCCGAGCCCGTGGAGCATCATCCGCAACCTGCCGCGGATGGCCCGCGGGGACGAGATGCGCGGCCGCAACATCCTCGATCGGCCGTGCCGCGAGATGATCATGGAAGCCAGCGGGGACGATCTGCTCGCCCCGATCATCGACGGCGAGTTCTACCGCAACGTCTCGAAGATCTCGTTTCGCATCGGCCCGCGCGTCCGGATCCCCAAGGTCATCGCGTCCAAGGCCTGACCCAGGGTGAGCCAGGATGAGCCCAGGGTGCGCTAGGGCGCACAGGCGACCGTGGCGGGCCCGCCGCCGGTCGTCTCGCACGTTCGCTTGCCGCACCTCGCGGCGGTGCACGCGGCGGCCTCGGTCTTGAAGCAGCGCCGGCCGACGACAAAGAAGCAATCGTTGCGGTCGCCGGTGTAGCGCCAGCCGCCCCACTTGCCACCGGTTCGGTCGAGTTCGCCGTTCGCCTCCGCCTCGCGCCGTTGTTTTTCCTTGGCCGTCGTCGGCTCATCCGACCTGGGCGGGTTGCTGCCCCCGCAGCCGAGCACCAGCTGGGCGATGACAGCGAGCGAGAGCGAGAGCGTTCGCAGCGACATTGCCGCGGATCATGCCATAGTCGAGGCTGTGGCTGATGATGACCGCGCCGTGATGGAGCGCCTCGCCGCGCTCGAGGCCGAAGTTGCGGCGGACGCCGAGGCCCAGCGCGCGCGGAAGGCGGCAGCGCTCGCCAAGTTGCGCGACCAGCGTGTGACCCAGACCGCAGAACGTGACCTGCTGCGCAAACGCCAGGCCGAGCTGGTCGGCAAGGTACGCCCGGGGATCAGGGCTGTCGAGGATTCCGCCGATTCCACGGGCGAAACCGACGCCGCCGACGAGCCCGGCCACAGGTCCAGGCGGCTGGGCCGCCGCTCGCACGACGACGAGACCACCGACCACCTCGAAGACCTCGGCGGCGCGCTCGAGCTCGCGTCCAGGGCCAATCGCGTCAAGCAGGAGCTCGCGCGCACGCCCGGCAAGGGCGAGAAGTCGTGGATCAAGTCCGGCGTGGCCTCGCTCGCGCTCGGGCCCATCGGCTGGCTGTACGCCGGCTCGTTGCGCGAGGCCGTTCCCGCCACGGTAGGCTGGATCGCCCTGGCGGCGCTCGCCTCGAAGATCTTGCCGGTGTTCCTGCTGATGCCGGTCCTGATGGTCGTGCTGCCGCTATCTGCCATTGCGGGCGTGGTCTATGCTCTGCAGTACAATCGCAGTGGGAGCCGGCAGCGGCTGTTCGATCGCGACGAGAGCCAGGACCAGAGTAAGCGCAACAAGGACGAGCCCAAACGACTGCGCGGCGGGTAGCCTCGGGCTCTAACGCATCTCTAACCCGACATGTAAGGTAACCTGCCGTTTGCCTACGGTGTCGTCGGTATCATCCAAATATGCACCTACGCCTCACCCTCACTATCATGCTCTGTGCGCTGCCTCGCGTCGCGAGCGCAGATCACGTGAAGGTCGCCGTGGTGCCGGGCATCGCGGTCAACCTCGATGCCGCGCGGGTCGACGCGCTCTCGCAGGATCTCGCCGGAGCCCTGACCGCCGAGCTCGAGGTCGATGCGATCGGCGGGCTCGAAGTCCGCCGGCTCCTGCCCGCCGCGGGGCTTCCGGCGGATTGTGTGGCGAACCAGGGGTGCATCGCCGATGTCACCAGGCGGCTCGGGGCGCAGCAGCTCCTGTTCGTCGTCATGGTCGACACCGGCTCGGGCGGCGCGATCCAGGTCGACAGCACGTGGGTCGATCCGGCGACGCACGCAAGCGCTCCGCGCCCGGCGATCGACATCCTGACGATCGCCGACGCGAAGTCGCGGTTCGTGGCCGCGGCCCACCAGCTGCTCCCGGACGCGGCGGTACGACCCAAGCCGAAAGCCGGCAACCTCGGACGGATGTCGCCGGCGATCCCGCGGCACCTCACGATGCCGGCTTACCTCGCGGCCGGGGGGACGGCCGTCGGCCTCGGCCTCGGCATCTCGCTCGGCATCATCACGCGCGGCAAGTACCATGACTGCGAGGTCCTCGCCGACCAGGGGACCGCGTGCACCCAGGATCGCAAGAGCGCGATCCGCGGGACCGCGCTCGTCGCCGACGCCGGCTGGCTCCTCGCGCTCGGCGGCACGATCACGACCGCGGTGCTGTACGCAACGTCGGGGGAAGCCTCGCACGTCATCGTCGAGCCGATGCCGGGCGGGGTCGCCGTCGCCGCGGTCGGGAGCTTCTAGTGAGCGCCCAGTCGCTGCCGACCGACAAGCTGATCGGGCAAGTCCTGGCCAATCGCTATCAGATCCTGCACCGGCTCGGTGAAGGGGCGATGGGCGTGGTCTACAAGGCGCGCCACGTCAAGGTCGGCCGGTCGTTCGCGGTCAAGGTCCTGCACGCGCGGCTGCTCGCCGACCCCAAGATCGCGCTCAGGTTCGACCGCGAAGCCGAGCTCGCCGGCCGGCTGCGCCACCCCAACGTGATCGGCGTGGTCGACGTCGGCGAGGTCGAGGGTACGCGCTACATGGTGATGGACTTCGTCGAGGGGCCGGACCTGGCGCGGCTGCTCGACGAGGCGCCGATGCCGCCCGAGCGGATCAGCCGGCTGGTCCGCCAGATGCTCGAGGGCCTGCACCACGCCCACGAGGCCGGCCTGATCCACCGCGACTTCAAGCCGGAGAACGTGATCGTCGAGCGCGACAGCCACGGCGGCGAGCTGCCGCGCATCGTCGATTTCGGCATCGCGCTGCTCCGCGAGGGCACCGGCGCGGGCTCCGGGGATGGCCAGGGCCGGCTGACCACCAACGGCCTGGTGCTCGGCACCCCGCACTACATGGCGCCCGAGCAGGCGGTCGCCGATCCGATCGACCACCGGATCGATCT
>Ga0308176_10000853_pt1 | contig 19151 bp, 18 predicted proteins | sample PhyCR2_3_FD_203890 | JGI IMG/M metagenome (GOLD analysis project Ga0308176, IMG submission 203890) | Soil microbial communities from UC Gill Tract Community Farm, Albany, California, United States - DLSLS.C.R2 | ecosystem: Environmental > Terrestrial > Soil > Agricultural land | place: USA... | reverse complement strand
GTCGACGGTGTGTTGGCGTGCTGCGGCCAGGGTGGCGGCGAGGGCCAGCCGGGTGGCGGCCACCGCCTCGGTGAGGCCGCTGCGAGGCGCGCTACCGGTGCGGACCGCGCGGACCAGGTCGGCCATCGCGGCGCGGACGCTCTCGGTGTAGACGGCGGCCTTGGCCGGGTGGCCGCCGAGCGTGAGCGTGACCCGGGCGTGGTGCGGGACGGTCAGGTCGCGACCGCGCCCGCGGGCGTGCTCGGTGCCGGCGTCGCGGCGTACGTCGACCGTGACGGCGACCTGCTGCCCGAGCCGGAACCCGTCCAGCTCGAGGAGGTCCGTGCGCGAGGGCAGCCCCTCGACCAGGTCGGCGCCGGCGTCGTCGGTCCAGAGGTCGACGGCCGCCTGGACCGGGATCCAGCCCTCGATGCGGGTCTCGGCGCCGCCGTGGTCGAGCCGCATCAGCTGCCGCTCGGCGCGGTGCGCGTGCGTGAACGAGTGGGTGTGCGTGGCCAGCACGTCCTCGCCGTGGTGCACGGTGGCGCTGACCAGGTCCACCTGCCCGGTCGTACGGCGTGCCGCGGTGGCCTGCACGGCGCTGGCCTCCCGACCGAGCAGCATCGCGGCGGCGTCGAAGAAGTGCACGCCGTGCTCGACGAAGATCCCGCCGCTGGCGTCCTGGTCCCAGAACCAGTGCGTGTCGTGGAGGTCCTCGTCGCTGGCGTCGTTCTCGAACAGGAAGCGCTGCGGCGCGCCGAGCAGCTCGGCCTGCAGCCGGGCCACCGCGGCCAGCAGCGGGTTGTAGCGCAGCACGTGGTCGACGACGAGGACCCGGTCGCTGGCGGTGGCCGCCGCGACCAGGGCGTCGAGGTCCGCGGACGTGGTGGCCAACGGCTTCTCGCAGAACACGTGCTTGCCGCACCAGAGCGCCTCGCGGGCGATCTCGGCGTGCGAGGCGGGCGGGGTCGCGACGACGACCACGTCGACGGTCGGGTCGTCGAGCACCTCCTGCCACGACCCGGCCACCCGCGCGTCGTACGCCTTGGCCAGCAGCGCCGCGGCCTCGGGGTCCTGGTCGGCGACCACGTGCACCGCGACGTCCGGCAGGTCCGCGACGGCCCCGGTCAGGAACGTCGCGAACCGGCCGGCGCCGACGACACCGAGGCGCAGGGCGGACTCCGTCGCTGTCGCCGTCATGTCAGCCCTTCACCCCGCTGCTCAGCTCCGATCCGGTGAAGTGCTTCTGGAAGGCCACGAACAGCGCGACGGCCGGGGCCGCCAGCACCACCGCGCCGGCCAGGATCGCGCCGGCCGGGTTGGTCGCTCGCCCGGCGATGTTGCTGATGTAGTTCGCCAGGGTCACCGCGAGCGGCTGCAGGCTCTGGTTCTTGGTGACCAGGAACGGCCAGAGGAACTCGTTCCACGGACCGATGAACGTGATCAGCAGGACCGTCAGCATCGCGGGCCGGACCAGCGGCAGCGCCACCGACCACAGGATCCGCAGCTCGCCCGCACCGTCCAGCGCCGCGGCCGAGAACAGGTCGTCGGGCAGCTGCAGGAAGAACTGGCGGAACACGAACACGGCCGCGGAGTTGATCGCGAACGGCGCGATCATGCCGAGGTAGGAGTCGGCCAGCCCGTAGGTCCGCACGATCAGCACGTAGATCGGGATGATCAGCAGCTGGAACGGCACGATCTGCACCAGCAGCATCACCGCGAACAGCACGCCCCGGCCGCGGAACTGCAGCCGGGCCAGCGCGTAGCCGGCGAGCACGCCGAACAGCATCGTCATCACCAGCACGCCACCGGTGAAGATGCCGGAGTTCACCAGCGACTGCACGAGGTCCACCCGCGAGTTGATGTCGGCGTAGTTGTGCAGGGTCAGACCGCCGGTGGGGATGGCGCCCCTCACCGACGTGTCCGGCTTGGCCTGCAGCGAGCCGACCACCATGTAGTAGAAGGGGAACAGGAACACCGCGGCGCCGACGAGCAGCGCGAGCGTGCTCCAGACGCGTCGTCCTCCACGCATGTCAGTCACGCTCCAGCAGCTTGCGGCTGGTCAGGGAGATGAGCAGCACGAGGATCACCAGCAGCACGCCGATCGCGGCGGCGGTGTCGGGGTGACCCTGCTCGATGCCCTTCTGGTACATCACGAACACCGGTGACGCGGACGCCCCGTCCGGGCCGCCCCCGTTGGTGAGGAGGTACGGCTCGGTGAACAGGTTCGCCCCGGTGATCGTCGCGAGGATCACCACGAGCGTGGTGGCCGACCGGACACCGGGCACGGTGACGTTCCAGAACGACTTGGCCCGGCTCGCCCCGTCGACCGCCGCCGACTCGTAGAGGTCCCTGGAGACGTTCTGCAGCGCGGCCAGGTAGAGCAGGATCGAGAAGCCGAGCTGCTTCCAGGTCACGAACAGCGCGATCACCGGCATCGCCAGCCCGCTGTTCACCAGCCACGACGGGTCCGGCGCGAGCGGGCCCAGGATCCCGTTGACCATCCCGTCCTTGCCGAACAGGAACAGCCACACCGCGACCAGGGCGACGCTCGCCGTCACGTAGGGCACGTAGTAGGACACCCGCAGGAACGTCCGCAGCCGGGTCACCGAGTTCAGCGCGGTGGCAAGGACCAGCGACAGCACCACCGTCAGCGGCACGTTGATCACCAGGAACTCCGCGACGTTGACGAACGACCGCTGCACGGCGGGGTCCCCCAGGACGTCCGCGTAGTTGGCCAGCCCGACGAAGGGCCGGTCCACCTGCGCACCCGGGGCGGCGAAGAAGTAGTCGTGGAAGGAGATCCACACCGCCAGCCCGAGCGGGTAGGCGAACACCGCCGCCAGGAACACGGCGTACGGCGTCGCGAAGAGGATGCCCAGCGGCTGCTTGCCGAGCACCCTCTCGGCGACAGGCCTCATGACTGGCCGGCGAGCTCGTCGGCCTTGGACGCCGCGGCGGCGAGGCCGTCGTCGACCGAGCTCTTCCCGAAGATCACGGACTTCGAGTAGTTGTCCCGGATCGCCTGCCAGATCTCCACCGAGTTGGGGATGTTCGGCACCTCGACGGTGCGCGACGCCTGGTCGGCGAACTGCTTGTAGTCGGGGTTCTTGGCGAAGTAGTCGGCGTACGTCGTGGGCAGGTCGGTCCGGATCGGCATCTGGCCGGTCTTCTCCAGCAGCTTGCCGTCCTGGTCCTTCGACGTGGCGAACTTCAGCAGGTCCCAGGCGGTCTTCTGGTTCGTGCAGGCAGAGTAGAGGCCGATGTTCTTCGCGTCGGTGAAGGTGTTGACCTTGCTCGCGTCCATGCCGTCCTTGGTCGGCACCGGCACGACGCCCCAGTTCACCTTGTCCTTGTAGACGGAGATGGCCCACGGGCCGACGACCGCCATCGCGGCCTTCTTGTCGGCGAACGCGTCACCGCTGTACGCCTCCCTGGGGGCGTAGCCGTTCTTGTACATCTGGGCCCAGAAGTTCCAGACGTCCTTGCCGGCCTGGTCGTTGAACGTCGCCTTGCCGTTCTCGACGGTCTGCTTGCCCCCGGACTCGGCGGCGTAGAGCGGGTAGAAGTCGAACCAGGACTGGAAGAACTCGCTGGTCGGGGCCGGCGCGATCGCGGACGGCGCGGCACCCGAGTCCACGATCTTCTTGCTCGCGGCCAGGAAGTCGGCGTAGGTGGACAGCTGCGGGCTGTCCGGGTTCAGCCCGGCCTTCTTGAACAGGTCCTTGTTGTAGAAGATCATCACCGGGTTCTGCTTCCACGGGATCTGGTAGAACTTCCCGTCCGGCGACTGGTACTGGTCGGCCGAGGCACCCGAGCGGGCCTCGATGTAGTCCTTGGCCCCGGAGAACTCGTCGAGCGCGACGAGACCGCCCTGCTTCTGGAACTGCGGCACGGCGGCCGGGCTGGTGTTGAAGACCAGGCAGGGCGCGTTGCCCGCGGTGATCGCGGCGCCGATGACCTCCTCGGAGGTCTTGCCGGCCGGGATCTCCTGCGCGGTCACCTTCTCCTTGGGGTGCGCGGAGTTCCACTCCTGCACCATCGCCTTGCCCCAGGCGATCTCCTCGGGGTTGTTCGACAGCCACACCTTGATCGGGCCGGTCGCGGTCGCGGCGTCGCTCGAGCCGGACCCACCCCCGCACGCGGCGGTCATCCCCAGCGCCAGGACGGCGGCGGACACGGTCAGGATCTTCGATCTCATCTGTGCTCCATCTCTCTTCGTGCGGCTCGGACGGGGTGGTGCGGTCAGGGGCGCCTCGGCACGGGGCCGGTCGAGGCGCGGACGACGAGCCGCGCGGGCGGCAGGTCGACGGGGCTGGGCTCGCGGCCGTCGACCATCTCGAGCAGCCGGGTGGCCGCGGCGCGGCCCCACGCGACGACGTCGGTGGTGACGGTGGTCAGCGACGGCTGCAGGTGGGCGGCGATCTCCGTGTCGTCGAAGCCGGTGACGGACAGCTCACGGGGGACGCTCACCCCGCGGGAGACGGCCAGCGACAGGCCGGCCATCGCCATCAGGTCGTTGGCGTAGACGATCGCCGTCGGCGGCTCGGCGAGGTCGAGCAGCTCGCGGGTCGCGGCGGCCCCGGACTCGGCCGAGAAGTCCGCCTCGACGCAGACGCCCTCGGGCAGTCCCGCCTCGCGCAGGGCGTCCGCCCACGCCGTACGACGGGACCGGCCGTGCACCATCGCCTGCGGGCCGGACACGTGCGCGATGTGCCGGTGGCCGAGCGAGACGAGGTGCTCGACGGCCGCCCGGACGCCCGGGCCGTCGTCGATGCCGAGCGTGGGCACCTCGTCCCCGATGCTCGGTCCGACCACGACGGCGGGCAGCCCGAGCTCGGCGAGCAGCGCGGGACGGGGGTCGTCGACCTGGAGGTCGGTGACCAGGACGCCGTCGACGCGGCCCTCCTTGGCCAGCCGGCGGTAGGTCGCCGCGTCGTCGTGCTCGGCGACCATCAGCAGCAGGGCGTGCCCACGCTCGGACAGCACCGTCTCGAGGCCGGAGATGAAGGACGGGAAGAACGCGTCGGCCCGGAAGATCTCGGGCGGCCGGGCGACCACCAGGCCGACCGCGAGCGCCTTGGAGACCGACAGCGCGCGGGCCCGGTGGCTCGGGGTCCAGCCGAGCTCCTCGGCCACCTCGAGGATCCGCGCGCGGGTGCCGGGCGCGAGGCCGGGCCGGTCGTTCAGCGCGAAGGACACCGCACCCTTCGAGACGCCGGCCGCGGTGGCGACGTCGTTGATCGTGGGGCGGGCCATGCCAGACGACTAAACCGGTTTAGGTCAGGAGTGTCAAGGGTCACCCCGATTTCGGTGCAGTTGTCCAAACCACTGCCGGAGGGCGTACTTCTCCAAACCGCTGCGCGGCGCCGGAAGGTAAAGGGATAGTGCCCGAGTGAAGAACCGGGTCCTCGCGCTGCTGGCCGTGCTCGCCGTCCTCGCCCCGCTGGGGGTCGCCGCCTCGGAGGCGTCCGTGGCCCGGCCGGTGAAGGCCCGCTACACCAACCAGCTCAAGCCGCACACCGCGAGCGGCGCGCCGGTGCAGAGCTGCGCGGACCCGTCCGTGCTGCGCGGCCGCGGGCGCTACGCACGCTACTGGTACATGTACTGCACCTCCGACCCGCTGCGCGACGGCGCCACCAGCACCCGGCTGCCGATGCTGCGCTCCCCCGACCTGGTGCACTGGCGCTACGTCGGCTCGGCGCTGCCGGGCAAGCCGTCCTGGGCCGCGGCCAGCGCCACCCTGTGGGCGCCGGATGTCGTGTACTCCAGCGCCTACAAGCGCTACTACCTGACCTACGCCGTCACCGACACCGTCGACTCGATGAGCGGCCAGCCCGGCTGCGCCAAGGACCCGGCGATCGGGGTCGCCACGAGCGCCTCCCCGACCGGCCCGTGGCGGATGGTCAGCGCGCCGCTCGTGCGGCCGCAGCGGCTCGGCTTCGGCTGCTCCTTCGGCTCGACGATCGACCCGGACGTGCTCGGGTCCGGCATCGGCCGCAGCGGGATGCTCTACTACGGCGGCTTCCGCGGCGGCATCAACGCGCAGAAGGTGTCGGTCTCGAAGTACGCGCTGCGGCTCTACGGCGGCGCCCGCCAGGTCACCATCGGCCGGCGCTACGAGGGCGCGACCGTGGTCCGCCGGGGCGGCTACTACTACCTGTTCGTCTCGTCCGGCTCGTGCTGCACCGGCCCGCTGTCCGGGTACGCCGTGTTCGCCGGCCGCTCGACCTCGGCGCTCGGCCCGTTCGTCGACCGCGAGGGCGTGCCGCTGACCGCGAGCCGCACCGGCGGCACGCCCGTGCTCTCACCGAACGGCAACCGCTGGGTCGGCGCCGGCCACAACAGCGTCTTCCAGGACTTCGGCGGGCAGTGGTGGACCGTCTACCACGCGATCGACAGGGACCGTCCGTTCTTCGCCGCGCGGCCCGGCTTCACCAAGCGGCCGCCGATGCTCGACCCGGTCGACTGGGTCGGCGGCTGGCCGATGGTCCGCTCCGGGCTCGGCGCCTCCGACGCCTCGATGCCGGCCCCGGCGGCGCAACCGCACCGCCGCACGACGTACCGCCGCACGAGCGCGCCGTACGACGCGCTGGGCACCCCGAACTTCACCGCGATCGACGAGTTCGACGGCGCCGCGCTGGACCCGCGGTGGTCGTGGGTGCGGCAGCCGGCCGACCCGGCGACGTACGGCGTCTCCGGCGGCACGTTCCACCTGGCCACCCAGGCCGGCGGGATCACCGGGGACGCGGACGGCGCCTCCGTGCTCACCGAGGCGGCACCCGCGGGCAGCTACGCCGTGCAGACGGTGGTCCGGCTCGACGTGCCGGCCAGCGGCGCCGGCTACGACTACGTGCAGGGCGGGCTGGTGATCTACGGCTCCGACGACCGGTTCCTCAAGCTCACGCACGTGTCTGCGGGACAGACCCGGCTCACCGAGTTCGGCAAGGAGGTGCCTCCGGCCGGCACAGGCTACCCCCGCTACGGCGGCTTCACCGTCGGGCCGCCCGGCGACCTGACCTGGCTGCGGATCGTGAAGCGGGTGACCGGCGGGCACAGCTACTTCACGGCGTACACCAGCAACGACGGCACCCACTTCGTGCGTGGCGGCACCTGGCAGTACGACGAGCTCGGCACCGGCGAGCGCATCGGCCTGGTCTCCCTCGGCGGCACCGGCTTCACCTCCTCCTTCGACTACGTGCACGTCTGGTCCCTCGCCAACTGACGCGCCGGGTCGGCGGGAGGACGACGCGCCGGCCCGGGGCCAAGGTAAAGAAGTCGCGGGGAGCGACTACCCTGCTCCTGGCTACGAAGGTAGGTGGTGCGCCATGCCGCTCGGGAAGGGCATCGTGGAGGCGTTCGGGGCGATCCCGGACCGGATCGAGGTCTCGGGTCAGGGACCCACGTGGAAGGTGACGGGCGGGTCGTTCGAGGACACGCTGGCCTTCGTCGAGGGCGCGTACGCCGACGCGGTGGTCATCGCGCGCGCGGACCGCGGCCGCTGGTGGCCCCGCGTCACCCTCACCGTCACCCGCGACCCGCTGCTCGCCGCCGCGGCGCCGGACGTCGCGACGTTCGCCACGCCGACGCTGGTCGAGGACCCGGCCGGCCACCTGATCGAGACGCCGGTGGACACGCCGTCCTTCGCCTCCGCGCTGGAGGAGATCTTCGCCCACCAGGAGGAGCTGCGGATGGCCCGCGGCGGGTTCCCCTCGCAACGGGCCGGCGGCTGAGCCGATCCGGGCAATCCGCTGACCCGGACGAACCAGAAAAGCACACTCGTCCGCATGCCCTCGCTCCCCGTCCGCAGCCGCGTCGCCCTGCCCGAGATCAGCTCCCGCGCCTGGGAGCACCCCGCCGACAAGGGCGCCCTCGTCGCCCTGCGCCGGCTGAAGGGCTTCGACACGCTGATCCGCAAGATCTCCGGCCTGTTCAACGAGCGGGCGTACCGCCTGCAGTTCCTCGGCTCCTCGATCCGCGTCGACGAGCGCCAGTTCACGCGGGTGCACACGCTGCTGGTCGAGGTGGCGACGGCGCTGGACGCTCCCGAGGTGCCCGAGCTGTACGTCGCCGCGAACCCGCACCCGCAGGCCACCACGCTCGGCATGGACAAGGCGTTCATCGTGGTCACCTCGGGGATGGTCGACCTGCTCGACGAGGAGGAGCTGCGGTTCGTCCTGGGCCACGAGATGGGGCACGTGCTGTCCGGGCACGCCGTCTACCAGACCATGCTTCAGCGGCTGATCCGGCTCAGCGGCGTCCTCGCGGTGATCCCGATCGGCGGCCTCGGCATCCGGGCGATCACGGCCGCGCTGATGGAGTGGTCCCGCAAGGCCGAGCTGTCCGCCGACCGCGCCGGGCTGCTGGCCACCCAGGACGCGGCCGTCGCGTTCCGCGTGCTGATGAAGCTCGCCAGCGGCGGCCACCTCGACGACCTGGATCCGACGTCGTTCTTCGCCCAGGGCACGGAGTACGACGCGACCGGCGACCTGCGCGACTCCCTGGTCAAGCTCATGCTCATCGAGGCCCAGTCGCACCCGTTCGCCGTCGTGCGGGGCACCGAGCTGCGCCGGTGGGTGGACTCGGGGGCCTACACGCGGATCCTCGGCGGCGACTACCCGCGCCGCGCGAGCGACGCCGACGCCAAGGTCAGCGAGGCCGCGCAGGAGGCGGCCCGCAGCTACGCCGAGTCGTTCCGGCAGAGCCAGGACGCGGTCACCCGGCTGGTGCGGGACGCGTCCGGCACGTTCGCGGCCGTGCGCGACTGGGTCGGCGGCCAGTTCGGCACCAACGGCAACGGCCGCACCGGCACCGAGGACTAGTCGCCGCCTGTCGACCTACCGGGTCCGGGTGAACTGGTCGTCGGCGCCGTTGGTGTCGCCGAGCACCAGGTCGGGGGCCTCCGAGCTGAAGGTCACGAGCCGGCCGTCGTCCGAGATGGACCCGGTCCGGCTGTGGCCGTGGCCCTCTGTGCCGGCGCTGCTGACGGAGACGCGCTCGAGCGTCCTCGCCGCGCGGTCGCGGACGAACACGTCGTCCCGGTGGTTGGTGTCACCGGGCACCAGCGCGGAGAACGACGCGAACACGACGTACCTGCCGTTGCCGGAGATCCGCACGGGAGCCGAGTCACTGTCGCGGCCGCCGCCGGAGGTGCCGTTGCCGGCCGACACCTCCTCGGTGGTGCCCGCCGTGCGGTCGCGCACCAGCGCACTGCCCCCGTTGAGGAAGGCGACGTAGCGGCCACCGGCGGACAGCGACGGCGGGCCGTAGCTGTACGCCGACAGCTGGCCCTCCGTGCTGGTCAGGGACACCCGGCGCGTCGTACCTCGGGAGCGGTCGCGGAGGAACACGTCACGGGACTTGTTGGTGTCGCCGGCGACCAGGGAGCGCGAGTCGGAGACGAACGCGACGTAGCGGCCGCCGGCAGAGATGGCCGGGGCGGTGCCCCCGAGGTAGACCTGCTTCTCGGCACTGGTCAGCGTCACCCGGCGCGTGGTGCCGCGGCTCCGGTCACGGACGAACACGTCCGGGTGCCCGTTGGTGTCGCGCGGGACGAGGTTTCCCGAGTACGACGTGAACGCGACGTAGCGACCGTCGGCCGAGATCGCCGGCGCGTCCCCGCCCAGCCGTCCCTGCCGGTCGGCGTCGGTCAGCGACACCCGTCGGGTCGTGCCACGGGCCAGGTCGCGGACGAACACGTCCGCGTTGCCGTTGGTGTCGTGCGCGACGAGGTTCGAGGCGGCCGAGGTGAAGGCGACGTAGCGACCGGTCGGGGTGATCGCGACCCCGCCCAGGCTCCCCGTGCCGGCCTGCCGCTCGGCGCTGCTCACCGAGATCCGCCGGGTCATTCCGGAGGTGAGGTCGCGCACGAAGACGTCGCTGACGCCGTTGGTGTCGCCGGCGACGAGGTTCGACGCCTCGGAGGTGAACACCACGTAGCGTCCGTTCGCGGACATCGCCGAGGAGCCGTAGGTGGCGCCGTCGGCCTGCGCCTCGCCGCTGGACACGGAGATCCGCGTGGTGGTGCCCGGGCCGTCGGCCGCCTGGCCGGGCGAGGCGACCGCTCCGGCGACAGCGAGGGCGGCGGCGCAGCACCCGGTGACGGTCGTGCGGGCGAGCAGCCGAGCCGAACGGTTCACGAGAGCCCCCTTCGCGGGCCTCGATGCCCGCGTACGTCGGCAGTCATGAGAACACGGCGGGCGGCGCCTCACCAGCGGATCGCGAGGTTCGACCCGGGCCGGCGGTGGCCCGGTCGGGCTCTTCCCCGCGGCCGTGCGGAGCCGCGAGCATGGTGGGGTGACCGAGTCGATCCTGCCCGCCGAGGGTGAGCACCTCACCGACGGCTGGGAGCCGGACGCTCCCCCGGACGACACGCTCGTGCGGCGCGCGGTGCTCGTGCACGCGTCGTGGCCGGTGGCCGTGGCGACCGCGCTGGGCCGGCCGTGGCGGCGCACCGAGCGGTGGGCTGGGGCCTGGATCGGCGAGGCGGGAGCTCTGGTGAACCCGGTCATCCTGACCCAGCCGGTCGCGGAGCAGGACGCGGGCGGGGTCGTCGCGGAGGTCGCCGAGCTGATCCCGCCCGGCACGCCGTACTTCCTGCTGAGCCCGTGGCTGACGCCCGACTTCGCCCCGCACGGCCTGGCGCTGCTCGGTCATCCGCCGCTGATGGTGCGGTTCCCGGCGCCGCGCCCCCGCCCGGACCCGGCCGGCGTCGAGGTCCGCGAGGTGCGCGACGCGGAGGAGCTGGCGGTCGCCGAGCGGGTGCTGGTGGAGGGGTACCCGATGCCGGGCACGCCCCCGGGCAGCGTGCTCGCACCCGGCCTGCTGGGCGGGCCGACCCGCGTGTGGCTGGCCCACGTCGACGGGGAGCCGGCTGCCGTCGCGGCGGCGCACCAGGCCGCGGGCGCCACCCTCGTGGAGTACGTCGCGGCACTGCCCGCCGCGCGCGGGCGGGGCGCCGGGGCCGCCGTCACCTGGGCGGCCACCCTGGCGGACCCGGACGCCCCGGCCGTGCTGTGCGCGAGCGACGACGGCCGGCCGACGTACGAACGGATGGGGTACCTCGCCCTGGAGCGATGGACGGGGTGGCTGCGGCCGGCCTGAGCGCGGCCCAGCTTGGAGCCAGGCTCAGCGCAATCGGCGCAGCCGCCGCGCGGTGAGCCGCTCGAACTGCTCCTGGCTGATCACCCGGATCGGCTGCCCGGTGCGCAGCCGCTCGCGCACGCCGAACATCTTGATGCCCTCCGACGAGCCGACCGTGCCGAGCACGACCACGGTGGTCGCGTCGGTCAGCCGGGTCTGCGGGCGCGCCCCTGCCGCACGGGCGCGGGCCACCGCCTGGGCGCGGGTCATGCCGTCGAGCCGGCCGGTGAACACCACCGGCTGCTCGCGCAGCGTGCGCGGCGCCCGGCCCGGCGTCACGTCGACCCGGCGCAGCGAGGACAGCGCGTCGAGCGCGTCGTCCGCGTGCCAGTAGCGCTTGGACCGCGCCCCGGTCGCGTGCCAGATCCAGCTCTTGAACGCGTCGCCGGCGTCGAGGTGGGTGATCGCCCGGGCCGAGACCACGTCGGTCCACCAGATCTCGCCGGAGAGCAGGGTCGCGGCCAGCAGACCCACCTGGAAGATGTCCTCGGCCGGCCCCCACATGGTGCTGGAGGCGAGGTCGCGCGGCGCGAAGTCGGGCTGGAACTTCGAGGCGTCGGCACCCTTCTGGTCCAGCGCCAGCTTGGTGATGCCGAAGTCGCCGAGCACGAGCCGGCCCTCACGCAGGTAGACATTGTCCGGCTTGATGTCGCGGTGGATGACCCACACCCCGTGCATCCGGCGCAGCACCTTGAGCAGCGCCCGGATCTCCGCGCGCACCTTGCCCTCCGGCCAGCGCAGGCCCCCGGTCTCGACGGCGTCCCACACGGTGCCCTCGGCCATGAACTCGAAGACCAGCACGTGCCGCCGGCGCTGCCGCTGCCCCCGACCCGTGGCGGTCACGAACGCGTCGAGCAGCTCGACCACCCGCGGGTCACCCTGGAGCAGCCGGCCGAAGTAGGCCTCGCCGTGCCAGTCGTCGAGGCTCTGGCACACCTTGATCGCCACGGGCTGGAGCGGCCGGCCCCTCGGGGAGAGCCGCTGCCCGGTGTACGCCTCCCCGAAGCCGCCCTCGGCCAGCGGCCCGGTGACGAGGTACGGCGTGCCGGTGTCGCTGTGCAGCGTCTCCCCCACCCGCAGCCTCGGCACGCGGTCATCCTCTCAGGCCGGACGGCTGTCCCCGATGCCGGCAAATGGGTCACAAGAGGGGCCCGACCGATATCTTTACCCGAAGCGACGTCCTTGCTCTCGGGAGGCAAGCTGATGCACCAGGTCTCGGAGGAGTCCCGCCTGCAGGCGCTGGCCGCTCTGAACCTCCTCGACACTCCTCGTGAGGAACGCTTCGACCGGCTCGTGCGCCTGACGCAGCGGCTGTTCGACGTGCCGACCGCGGTCGTCAGCCTGATCGACGAGGACCGGTGGTGGGTCAAGGCGGACGTGGGCCTGGACGGGCTCACGGAGGTGCCGCGGACGCAGTCGATGTGCACCCACACCATCGCCGCGAACGACCCGCTGGTGGTCACCGACCCCGAGCACGACGAGCGGTTCCGGGACAACCCCTTCGTGACCGCCGCCGACGGGGTGCGCTTCTACGCGGGACAGCCGCTGCGCTCGCCCGGCGGCTTCCCGGTGGGCTCGCTGTGCATCGTCGACCACCGGCCCCGGGAGCTCGGCGACGACCAGCTCGCGATCCTCCGTGAGCTCGCCGACCTCGTCGAGACCGAGCTCGCCCGCGGCGCCGAGCTCGACCGGGCCGGCGAGGTGCAGCGCAACCTGGTGCCGCGCACGGTGCCGGACCTCCCGGGGTACGACGTGGCGGGGGTCTGCCTCCCGGCGCAGGCGGTCGGCGGCGACTTCTACGACTGGATCACGGTCGGCGACCAGTTCCAGCTGGTGATCGCCGACGTGATGGGCAAGGGCGTCCCCGCCGCCCTCATCGGCGCCGGCGTGAGGTCCCTGATGCGCGGGGCGTCCCGGTTCAACGACCTGGAGACGGCCGTCAACCGGGTCGCCTACTCCATCGAGCCGGACCTCAACGAGACCTCGACCTTCGTGACCATGCTGGCGGCCCGGCTCGACCCGGCGTCGGGGCTGCTCAGCTACGTCGACGCCGGCCACGGCATCGCCGGCGTCGTCACCGACCAGGGCAAGGCCGAGCAGTTCGAGTCCGACGGGCTGCCGCTCGGTGCTCCCGCGTGGGAGCCCTGGCGCGCCGAGCAGGTGCAGCTCGAGCCCGGCGACACGTTCGTCGCGCTCAGCGACGGCCTGCTCGACCTGTTCGAGACCATCGAGGAGGCCCGCGAGGCCATCCGCGTGACCATCGACTCGACGAGGACCGCCCGGGAGGTCATCGACATCGTCGCCGAGTACAGCCGTGACCACCACGCCACAGACGACGTCACCTGCATCGTGCTGCGGAGGAACCCGAGCTGATGCACAGGTGGTCGATCCGTCTCCTCGTGCTGCTGACGCTCACCTTCGGCACGGTGTACGTCGTCGGATGGCGCTGGATGCGACCTCGTGGTCATCAGCGTGATCTTCCAGGCGGCCGCGTTCCGCGCGCCGGAGCCCGACCCCAGCCCGAACACCCGAGAGACGAACGACGAGGAGCACGTGGCCTGATGGAGATCGAGAAGAGCTACCTGGACGGGGACGTCGCGGTGCTGCGCCTGGTGGGCCGGCTCAACATGGTCGCCGCTCCCCGGCTGAAGTCCCACATCGACCAGACCGTCGAGGGCGGCCGCGCGCGGGTCGTGGTCGACCTCTCCGAGGTCAGCTTCATGGACTCGTCCGGGCTGGGCGCTCTTATCGCCGGGCTGAAGAAGTCCCGGCAGGCCTCCGGCGACCTGCGGATCACCGGGGTCACCCAGCAGGTCGCCACCGTCCTCCAGCTGACGAACCTCGACAAGGTGCTGCGCGCGCACCCGTCGGTCGAGGCGGCCACCGATGGCTGGTGACTACGCGCTGCGTGGGCTGGCGGTCCCGGAGTCGCTGGACCGGCTGCACGAGCTGTTCGAGCGCGTGCGCACCGACTGGCCGGACATCGACGAGGTGGACCTGTCGATGTTCGAGACCGCGATCGTGGAGATCCACGGCAACGTGGTCGAGCACGGCCGCCCGCCGGGCAGGGTGATCTACGCCTTCGAGCTGGAGGTGCACCCCGACCGGATCGTCGGCGTCCTGGCCGACACGGGCTCCGCGGTGCCCGACCTGTCCAGCCTCGACGAGGGCCCGCCGGACGACCTCGCCGAGAGCGGGCGCGGGTTGTGGCTGGCCAAGGCGACGGTGGACGAGCTGGACTACGTCCGGATGGGCGACCGCAACACCTGGCGGCTGGTCCGCAACCGCAGCGGGGCCACCACCCGCGCCTGAGCCTGGACGCAGGCTGAGGCGTCAGTACGTCGCGAGCCCGGTGCGGAACGCGTCGAGTGTGGCCGTGGAGCTGTCGATGCGCCAGTCGGCCTCCTTGTCGAAGTCGAACCAGGTGAACCCGCGGATCTCCGGATGCTGCCGGAGCGTGGTGAACATGTCGGTGACCCAGGCCGGCTTGTCGCCGCCGTCCTCGGGCGCGCCCACCTCGCCGACGTACAACGGCTTGGCGGTCAGGGCGGAGATCTCCGCGATGCCGGACGCGAAGACGTCCGCGAACGACTCCCAGCTGCCGCCCTGCAGGGTGCCCCAGTTGTAGCCGTCGAGGGCCACCTGGTCGACGTACCCGTCCCCGGGGTAGAGCGACGCCATCGGCGTGGAGCCCGGGTAGGGCACGTTCGGGGACCAGCTCCAGGTCACGTTGGTGACCTTCTGCTTGGTGAACACGCCGCGCACCTGCCGCCAGGCCGCCACGTAGTCGCCGGCCGTGTTGCCGTTGACGTTCGCGCCCCAGGGATACCAGCTGCCGTTCATCTCGTGCGCGAAGCGCAGCACCACCGGCTTGCCGTAGGCCTTGATCTGCTCGGCCCAGCTCGTCTCGTAGGTCGTGAAGTCCCCCGCGGCGATCCGGTCCAGCGCGTACGCCGGCTGGTCGGTGCCGTTCGCCGGGTTCCACGGCTCCCACGTGACGACGGGCGTGGCACCGGTCGCGGCGACCCTGGCGGCGGCGTTCGCCGGGAACGCCAGGTCATCGCTCCAGGCGGCGTACCACATGACCAGGCCGGGCCGGCGCCCGAGCACGGAGGACAGGGCCTCCAGCCCGCTGGTGTCGGAGGGCAGGCCGGGCATGGTCACCCCGAACGCCTGCGCGGTCGGGGTCGTCGAGGACCCGGACGCCCGGCCTGCAGCCGCGGCGCCACCCATCCCCGCCACCAGGAGCGGGAGGAGCAGGGCGGCCGCGGTCAGCAGGCGACGACGGGTTCCGGCGAGGCGCACGAGGGCATTATCGGCCGCCGGCGCACCCCGCTTGAGGCTAGGCGACCCGGCCCAGCAACAGGGACCCGCCGAGCACCAGGCAGCCCACCGTCACCACCAGGAAGAGCCCGACCCAGACCAGTCCCGGCACCCGGGTCAGCCGCGCCAGCACGTCGGCGTCCGAGGATCGCGCGCGACCCCGCCGGCGCAGCCCCTGGAGCTCCAGGACCGGCCGGGGCGCGGCGAGCAGCAGGAACCACGTCACGACGTAGGCGACGAGCAGCTGCGCCTGCGCGCTCGCCCACCAGGTCACCGCGAACAGTCCCGACCCCGCGACGAGGACGGCCCAGAGACCGAAGAAGTTGCGGATCTGCAGCAGCAGGAGGGCGAGCAGCACGAGCAGCGCCCAGAGCACGCCGACCGCGTAGCCGCGCGCGAGCAGGACGGCCGCGGCCAGGCCGACGAGGGCGGGTCCGACGTACCCGGCGGCGGCCGTGGCGACCATCCCGGGGCCGCTGCTGCGCCCCTGGGAGACCGTCAGGCCGGAGGTGTCCGAGTGCAGCCGGATGCCGGCGAGCCGGCGGCCGCTGAGCGCCGCGGCCAGGCCGTGCGCGCCTTCGTGGGCGATCGTGACCAGGTGCCGGCTGCGTCGCCACACCTCGGGGACCGCCACGAGCACCAGCGCGGCCGCGGCGGTGCCGAGCAGCAGCGCGGCGGGCGGGGCCGGGGCGACGGTCGTGACCTGCTGCCAGGCGGCGCCGACCGGGTGCAGGGAGCTCACGGTCCCCATGGTCGCAGCCCCGGCGGGCAGAGCCGGGTCAGGCGTGCGCGTGCTCGGACTCGCAGGGCTCGTCGGCGTCACCCAGGTCCGGCCGGATCCGCAGCTCGCGGACCGCCATCACCAGCGCCACGGCGGTGAAGACCAGGGCGACCCCGAAGGCGGCGGTGACGGCCGCGCTCACGCCGTGCGCCGACCCGGTCAGCCGGAAGGCGGCGGTGAGCACCGCCGCGCCGATCGCGCTGCCGATCCGCTGGCCGGTCTGCAGCGCGCCGCCGGCCGCCCCGCCCATCCGCGTCGGCACCGAGGCGAGCGTCAGCGTGATGTTCGGGGAGATCGTCGCGCCGCCGCCGATCCCGGCCACCGCCAGCGGCAGGAACAGCCAGGCCGCCTGGTGCTCGGGGGACGTGAGCGGCACGACCAGCGCCACCAGGGCGAACCCGGTCACCACCAGGGACAGCCCGGTCACGGTGACCCAGCGGCCCCAGCGGGCCACCAGCCGGCCGGCGGTGATCGACGCGGCCGCGGAGCCGATCGCGAACGGCGTGACGGTGAGGCCGGACTGCAGCGGCGAGTAGCCGAGCCCGTCCTGGAGGTACAGCGCGAGCACCAGCCAGACGCCCGCGAAGCCACAGAAGTACGTCGACCCGAGCACGATCCCCGACGCGTAGCCCGGTGCCTTCCGGAAGAGCCCCACGTCGAGCAGCGGCGAGCCGTGCCGGCGGATGACCCGGCGCTCCCAGCGGACGAACGCCCAGCCGAGCACGGGCGCGAGCAGCGCCAGGAACCACAGCGGGGTCGCCGGCGCCGCCATCGCCTCGATGATCGGCAGCAGCACCGCCAGGACCGCGAGGCCGAGCAGCCCCGCGCCGACACCGTCGATCTGGGAGCGCACGGTGCCCTCGCGCGGCTCCGGCGGTGGCAGCAGCCGCAGCGCCAGCACCACGGCAACCAGACCGATCGGGACGTTCACGAAGAAGACGTACCGCCAGCCCTGGTCCTGGCCGAACACGCCGATGATGACCCCGCCGATGACCGGGCCGAGCGCGGAGGAGAGGCCCACCGTCGTACCGAACAGGCCGAAGGCGCGACCTCGCTCCGCGCCCCTGAACATCTGCTGGATCAGCCCGCTGTTCTGCGGCGTGAGGAAGCCCGCCGCCGCGCCCTGGAGCAGGCGCGCGACCACGAGCAGGTGCTCGTTGGGGGCCAGCCCCGCCATCGCGCTGGTGAGCACGAACGCGACCAGGCCGATCACGAACATCCGCCGCCGCCCGACGATGTCACCGAGCCGTCCGCCGGCCACCAGGGTGAGCCCGAACGTGAGCGCGTAGCCGGACACGATCCACTGGATCGCCGCGGCGCCGGCGTGCAGGCCCTGCTGGATCGACGGCACGGCGACGTTCACGATCGTCACGTCGAGCAGCGACATGAACCCGACCAGCAGGGTGACCGCGAGTGCGCCCCACCGCCGGTCGTGCGGGTGCGAGGAGGGTTGGCTGCGCTGGGGAGTGGACATACGGGCCTCCGGGTACCCGACGATTGTCCCTTGGAAACGACAACGATCACGAGGTGAACGCATGACGGACCAGCCGACCGTGGCACTCCTGGGCACCGGCACGATGGGCGCGGGCATGGCCCGCAACATCGCCGCCGCCGGGATCCCGCTCAGGGTCTGGAACCGCACGCGCGAGAAGGCCGAGCCGCTGGCCGCGGCCGGCGCCGAGGTCGCCGACTCCCCGGCGGACGCGGTGCGCGACGCGGACGTCGTGATCACGATGCTGTTCGACGCCGAGTCGGTCGAGACGGCGCTCGACCAGGCCCGCGACGGGCTGAAGCGCGGCGCGGTGCTGCTGCAGCAGTCCACCGTCGGTGTCGAGGGCGCCGACCGGCTGGCCGGACGCGCCGAGGAGCTCGGCCTGGTGTACGTCGACGCGCCGGTCCTGGGCACCAAGAAGCCGGCCGAGGACGGGGCGCTGGTGATCCTGGCCTCCGGCCCCGACGAGGCGCGCGACGTCGTGGCCCCGATCTTCGACGCGATCGGCTCGCGCACCATGTGGATCGGCCCGGCCGGCCAGGGCACCCGGCTCAAGCTGGTCGCGAACTCGTGGGTGCTCACGGTCGTGGAGGGCATCGCCGAGTCGCTCGCCCTCGCCCGCGCCCTCGGCCTGGAGCCGCGCCAGTTCCTCGAGGTGGTCAAGGGCGGGGCCATGGACGCGCCGTACGTCCAGCTCAAGGGCAGTGCCATGCTCGACGGCGACTTCGCCCCCGCCTTCGGGCTCGACGGCGCGGCCAAGGACGCCGGCCTGATCGTCGACGCCGCCCGCGCCGCCGGCGCCGACCTCGCGGTGATCGAGGCGGTCCAGCAGCACTTCGCCCGAGCCCTCGACGCCGGCTACGGCGACAAGGACATGGCCGCCACGTTCCTCGCCCACTGACGCTGCCGGGTCACGATCGCCGGGCGGCGTGCCCGGTGGCGGGTGCGGTGTCGGAACCGTCTGCCCGCTGGTCGAGGTGCCCGAGTCACCGGCAAGGGCCCCGGATCCACGGCACCTCCTCGCCGGCCTCAGCCGTCACGTTTCCCCTTGTGGACAACGTGATTCCCGGTGTTCTTTGGCGCGGAAAGTGTCGGTGGTCCCGTCTAGGTTGATTGTCATGACCAGCACCCCGTACGACGAGACCGAGGCCGCACCCGGCGTGCGGGACCTGGATGCGGCGGCGGTGCTGGATGCGGTGGTGGAGCGGCGTCGCACCGCGGATCGGGCGGAGGCGGAGCTGCTGGCGTTGGCGGTGCACTGGGTGGACCTGCATCCGGTCACCGACGAGCACCCGGCTGCGGTGTTCCCGACCCAACGGAGGGGCGGTCTGGCGTCGGCGCTGGGTCCGGGGTTCTTCGACCAGGCCCCTCTGGCCGGGGTCGGGACACCGGCGGTCGCGCAGTGCGCGGTCGCGGAGCTCTCCGCCGCCCTCA
>Ga0308176_10000852_pt1 | contig 19153 bp, 10 predicted proteins | sample PhyCR2_3_FD_203890 | JGI IMG/M metagenome (GOLD analysis project Ga0308176, IMG submission 203890) | Soil microbial communities from UC Gill Tract Community Farm, Albany, California, United States - DLSLS.C.R2 | ecosystem: Environmental > Terrestrial > Soil > Agricultural land | place: USA... | reverse complement strand
CCCCTCGCTCACGCTCGGGGCTCGGCCTCACGGCCAGCCACGAGGGAGCGCTCACGCGCTTCTGGTTCTCTGGCGCCTCTTTTCAGAAGGGAAGGGATTAGTTCAAACAGTTCAAGGCAGGGGTGGGATTATTATATCGTAATCGGCGCAATCCTTCAATAAGATGTACTACGTTCCGGCTCTATGACCAATCGTAGCCCCTCGTAACCTCGCCCCTCTTCCGAGATCAAACTGCCCATACTTAGGAGCTATCTCCAAAAGTTGTGGACGGCCGCGACAGCTTAAGCGGCCTTTCGTTCTCCGTCGACGAACACGATGCCGTCGATCAGGTCCTGCAGCTTTTCGCTGCCATTCAACTTCCTCCAGCTTGATTCGGCCTTGCGCGCCAGTTTGAACGCCATCGCGATTCCCGCCTCGCGCGAGCCGGGGCCCTTGGTGCGATAGGTGCGCAGCCGCACGGTCGAGAAGGTGCTCTCGATCGGGTTGCTGGTGCGCAGGTGCTGCCAGTGCTCGGCGGGGAAGTCGTAGAACGCCAGCAGCTCGGCACGGTCCTTTTCCAGGCACGCCGTCGCGCGCGGCCACTTGGTCCCGTACACCTCGATGAAGCGATCGAACGCCTCGATTGCATTGTCTCGCTTGGCGCTCATCCAGATCTCGTGCAGCATCCGCTTGGCCGCCGGCTGCTCCGCTTTGGGCAGCTTGTCGAGCACGTTGAGCGTCTTGTGCACCCAGCAACGCTGATGACGCGTCGAGGGGAAGATCTTCGAGAGCGCGATCCAGAAGCCCAGCGAACCGTCGCCCGTCGCCAGTTTCGGCGCGACCGAGAGCCCACGTGATTTGCAGTCCAGGAGGAGTTGCGTCCAGCTCGTCTCGCTCTCACGCTGGCCGTCGGTCATCGCGATCAGCTCCTTCCTGCCGTCGGCGGTCGCGCCCATCAGCACCAGTAAACACGGGCGATCGTCGGTCAGGCGGCAGGAGAAGTACAAGCCGTCCGCCCAGAGGTAGACGTAGTGCTTGCCGGTCAAGTCGCGTTTACTCCAGTCCTCGTATTCGCCGTGCCACGCCGCCAGCATCCGCGTGACGCTGGTGGCCGAGAGTCCCGAGCCGTCGAACCCCAGGTGCACCAGCGCGTCGGGCATCTCGCCGGTGCTGATCCCCTTGAGATACAGCCACGGCACCAGCTCCCCGATCGCTTTGGTCTTGCGCAGGTAACGCGGAAGAATCTTCGACGTGAAGCGGAACCGAACGCCGTTCCCGTCCACGCGGCGGTCGTCCACGCGCGGCTGATGCACCTCGATCGGCCCGACACCGCTGAGGATCGTCCGCGGCTTGTGATGACCATTGCGCACCACCAGCCGACGGTTCGATTCATCGACGTGGTGCTGGTGGGCCTCGATGTACTGCGCGACCTCGTCCTCGATCGCCTTCTGCAACGCCCGCCGCGCTCCCTCGCGGGCGACCTGCTCCAACGTCAAACTCACGACCGGCTCGGTTGCCAGCCGCAGGGCAAAAGCGGATGATGACATGTGGCGTATCCTTCCTGGCCTCGTTGGCCAAACGGGTTCCTGACGCGAATCAGTCACCCAAGGTACGCCGCTTTTATTGCCGCGTCGTCATCCACAGCTTTTGGTCATAGCTCCATACTTAATGCGCCATGCTAAAGTCACTCGCGTGTCACTCGGCCCACCAACATCTGAATCGTCTCGGGAGATCCAGTCTCAAGAGCATAATCCAACGGTAACTTATCGCGCTTATCCTTAATTGCCGGGTCAGCATGGGCATCCAAGAGCACTTTTACACATACGACTCCCCGATAAGCGCCAGCAGCCCAGCTCAACGGTGTCCGCCCCGTTAGATCCGTCCTATTTGGATCAGCGGCCTCTTTAAGAAGCAGCCGGACGCACTCTGGATACCCACTGCCCGCCGCCCAGGTAAGCGGTGTACCAGACGTGCTCGCCACATTAACGCTCGCCCCTCTCTCGACCAGTAGTCGCGCGCACTCCAAATTTCCGTTTCTGCAAGCCGCAATTAGCGGCGTCTCTCCGGTGACTAAGGGTCTGTCGATCTCCGCTCCATGCTTAATTAACTCGTGGACTACTTCCGCGTGCCCTTCCTCTCCTGCTAAGAACAGGGGCGTGCGCCCAGAATCAAGTGCCACATTAGCTGATGCGCTTGCTTCCAGCAAGAGTCTCACAGCCTCCGTCCGGCCATTTACAGCCGCATATCCTAGCGGCGTATAGCCATCGAACAAACTCCTCGCATCTATGCGCGCGCCGTGCTTAACAAGCGCTTTTATCGCTCGCTTCTCTCCTCGCGCCGCAGCCACCATCAGTGGCGTAACCTGATACATATCGGCAATGTTTGGGTTTGCGCCTCTAGCCAGAAGTGTCTCGACTGCATCTTCGCGGCCGGCCATTTCAGCCCACATGAGCGGCGTCGTTCCCGTAAGATCCTTCCAAGATGGTGCGGCGAGACGAACGGTGAGGTCTTCGAGAGGTTCAGGTTCGGGCTGATTCAACCATACACCAAGATGTCGCATATCAATGGTAACTACAGAATCGCGCAAATGTGTAGCGCCAATTAGGCCCGCGGCGGTGTCAGGCCCGCTATGAACGCAGTAGACACCATTTTCCTCCTGAAGCTTTCGGCCCAGGAACTGGAATGATTTCCAGCGCACCTTGTATTGTTCTGCCGGTGCGCCCCATGGTGTAGCTTCATGCGTGTTAGGACGACCCAGAATGAGTTCTAGATTACTTAACATAAAATGCGAAGAAATCTCTACCGACCCAGGATGCCCGGAGTCAAGAATGAACCATCCCTGATGACCCTCCAAATTAGCCTGAATTCGCGGCGTACTCCATTCCGGCTGTAGGTGAAACTCTCGAGCATTTGCAGGCGCTGTAAACTTGACCGGATCGAAGAATATCAATTTGCAGAGGCGGAAGTCGAGCGATATCGGAAACTGGCCCAGCACGTCCATGCCCAGTATTCCTATGATCTTTTCTCCAGTTGGAGTGGCAAAACTTGAGTCATTGGACAAAAACAACATTTTACTCTTTAGTTCCAGCGTTCCCAGCTTCAAGCTCCGAACAACGGTGACATCGCGGGCGAGCTTTGTCCCCTCAGAATGAACATGAAATGTGCCATAGGAATGAAGCTGCCCTGCGAGAGTAGTGTCCCTGAAGATTGTGGTTACAGATGTGCCGGTATCGACAAGGAGATATCCAACTGGTTCGCCATTGATCGCTGCCTTAGCATACAGGAGGTTGCGACCATGAGCTAGATCAAGCGTAACCGTTGAGTTGTTTGTTGGCCAAGGCGCTTCTGCTGTGGCGTGAGTGGAGGCGACCGGATCGGCAGTAGCAACCGAGCTACGCTGTAAAAACAGGAAAGACGCCACTGCTAGGATGAGGATGGTAGTCATCCGTTGCATGGTAGTGTCCGAAAGAGTGCATAGTTGCGATGAGATTCGAATGAGGTTTATTCTCGGTGTCATGGTGCTTGACCGTAATTATTCATGCCGGAAGCGGGGTCGCCGCCCCGCCAGTTGCGAATAACGCCACAATCTGCCGGCTGATTTGGATGTTGACGGTTCCATTCCTCTTCGGCATTAGGTTGTGGTGGACCGTACGGACCCTGCACGCCGGGATAGTCTTGGCTCCCTGCCCAGCCGCCCACACTGCCTCCGATTTGACCACCGATGAAGCTCCCGACTGGCCCGAATAATCCCCCAAGCGAGCGGCCAATCAGCTGACCGTATTTTTTCGCCAGCCATCTTCCCAACCAGGAAGGAGGGCGATGTCGCGCCTGCTCCCATGGAATCGGTTCCCATTGGGGACTTTCCGGATGCGGAGGAGGCGCCGGTGGTGCCGGCGCAGGTTCGGTTGGCGGTTCGGGAGACGGAGTTATGTGTTGGAGCCTTTCGATCGCATCCATAAGATTGTTACGGGTGCCCTCGCGGGCAATGGCCTCTCGGTACTGACAGATAAGGCGGTCTCGCTCGCGGGCAGTTGTGCTGTCACGGCCATAAAAGCCAGGCGGGGGCGGAATTGGATTCTTATTGCCCGTCGTCTGCGCTCCTGCCGTCGTAGCGAACTGATTGATTGTGCCGAATGGACCTTGTAGTAGGTCCGCAGGGGGAGCTGTTGGACTCGCCCCGCCGAGGCGGTACACCGGAGTGCCGTTCTGATCCGTTCCAAAGCCGACCTGTTGATGTTGAGCCCACCAGCCTGCGTCAATCAGGACGCCCTCGGTGGGACCAGAGCTCGCGCCGTCACTCCCGCTGTTCGGATCGGGCGCGTCCACCGCATAGGTGTCCAAGCCCGAGGGGTCGGTAAACGCCGTCGGGTTGCTCCGCTCATCCTGGTAGAGGTTTGATCCATCGACGTAGCCGGCCGGGTCACGTTGCATCCAGCGGCCGAGTGTCGGTGAGTACTCGCGGTTCCGGAAGTCGTACAGACCGGAGGCAGCATCGTACCGGCCGCCCTGGTGGAGGTAGACCCAAGCGTACGCATCGGCGGTGGAGGACCAGCTCGGGCTGAGAATGGTTACCGATCCGTATGGGTCGTAGACGAACCGCTCCTGCATAGCGCCACTGGCGTCGGTGAGGGCCGTCACGTTGTGATCGGCGTCGTGCTGCACGTACACCCGCTCCTCCAGACCTGAGCCGCTCTTACCAAGGCCGCCTGTGGCGGCGTTGCCGTCGGCGTCCCGGTCGCGCAGGACCAGGTCGTCCACGTAGCCGAGGCTCCAGACATTCTGGGCCACGGCCGCCCCGCCCACCCGCTCTTCGAGCACCTGCCAGTCCTTGGAGTAGTACAGATCCCTGGCGGTCGTCCCGTCGTCCTCCACGACCCGCCGGCCGGCGGCGTCGTAGGCGTACGTTTCCAGGGTCGCCCCGCCGGAGTCCTTCACCGCGACCAGCCGGTTCCAGGCGTCGTAGACGTACTGCTGGCCGGTCTCGTCGTTGGTGGTGTTGCCGCTGTTATCGTAGCTCAGCGAGTCGGTTCCGACCGCGGTCACCTGGTTCTGGCTGTTGACCGTGCGGCTCACGCCGGTGCCGTCGGTGGTGAGCGTGGTCCAGTTGCCGAGCTGGTCGAGGGACCAGTTCTGCGTGCGAGTTGATGTGGAGACGGTATCCGGCACGCCATCCGTATTCGTATCAGAGAGGGTGCCGCGCGCGAAGTCGGTCAGGCGGTTCAGGGGATCGTAGCCATTGCTGCTGCCGCTCGCGTGGTAGAGCTCGCTGTCGGCGGAGCTCAGCTTGTTGTCCTTGTATAGTACGTTGCCGTCAGGGTCGTAGCCGTACTGGAAGCGGTCGGTGGCCGTAGAGGTGCTCGTGTTGATATACCGCTGGTCCACGACGCGGCCAAAGCGGTCCAGGCCAGTGTACTGGTCGCCGGCATCGCCGTTACTTTCGCCGCTCTGCTTGATGTAGGTCATGTCCACGCCCGACTGGCCGTGGGTCTCTTTGACGATCGTCGCGAGGCCGAGATAGCTGTAGCGCTCGATGGGGTGCGTGAGGCCGGTGGGTAGGTCAGTCTCGAAGCTGATGCGGCTGATCGACGCGTCGAGACCGGAGTCGTAAAGGTACTCGATCACACGCCCGTTGGGATACGTGAGGCTTGTTGGCCGACTTAAACTGCTGGTCGAAAGGCTGGTGTAGCCGTACTGCACCTTCGGTGAGGTGGAGGTGTTTACGGCGCCACCGTGCTCCTGGTACTCGGCGGCGAGCTGGCCGACGCCGTTGTACGCCCGCTGCAACTGGTTGACGATGGTTCCGCCGGAGGAGGCGTCGTAGCTCGTCAGTTGGTACACGCGGCCGGCGTCGTCGTAGCTCGTTTCGATGCGGAGGACCGAGCCGTCCACGCCGCTGCCGAGCGTCGTTATGGCATCAGACGTAGGACGCCCCAGCACGTCGTAGCCGTAGGTGTGAACGGTGCCATTTCCATCGGTTTTACTCGTGACTTGGCCGAGGGCATTGTACGTGAAGAGGTCCCTGTCGGCTGAGAGGGTGCTGCTGTCACCGGTGCTCTTGTCCGGGTAGTGCACGGCGGTGAGCAGATCGTTGGAATTGATGTCGCTGCCGCCCGAGGTCGTGACGCCATAGACGTAGGCGGTGATCTGGTCGTTCGTGCCCGAGGGCATTTCGGCGTCGATCGTCCGGATGGCGCTGTTGCCGTTGTAGGTGTAGAGCGTGGTGCGGTTGTTCGCCCCCGAAGGGTTGCCGCTGTTGACGGAGGCGTCGTAGGCCTCGACGAGCTTGGTCGTGCGGCCGAGCAGGTCGTACGTGGACTTTGTGACGATGCCCCGCGGATCGGTGACGGTGTCCTGGCGGCCGGCCGCGTCGTACGTGTAGCTGGCCACCAATACCGTGTCGGACCGGGAGGGGACGCTGCTCGGGCGGGTGTAGGAAGAGCCGCCGTTCGTGCCGACGTTCACGTCCGCTGTAAGGCGGTTTGCCGCGTCGTAATAGGAGGCGCTGTAGCTGACGCGAGCCTTGGGGCTGGTGGTCGGGTCGCCCAGCTCGCCCGTATCGGTGGAGGCGTCATCGTGGAATCGGTCCCGCTGGGCCACAAAGATCGGGTTGCCGTCGGCGTCGTAGGTATTCTCGGACTGGGAGAGGACGATGTCGCCTATCACGTCGTCCGCGTCACCCCAGCCGCTGTCCCCTCCGCCGTCGGAGTAGAAGGCCTTAGCCACGCGACCAGCGCCGTCGTACTGCCACTTCTGCACGAGCCCCTCAGGGGCGCTGGTCTTGATCACGTTGCCGCGACGGTCGTAAAAGGCGTTCGTCGTCAGCGCATTTGTCGAGACCGAACCGGTCGAAGGGTCAACACTAAAGACTTTGGTGCGGTAGACGCGTCCCTGCTCGTCGTAATCGGTCGTGGTCTTGGCCCGCAGCAGGGACGAGGAGGGGCGGTCGGGCACCCCGTCGCTGTTGGAGTCGGAGATCGTCACGCCGTCGCCGGCGTAGGTCTCCTGCGAGATCGGCTGGTCGATGTTGTTGTACTGGGTGTAGGTGATCAGGCGGTGAGCTCCATCGGTCTCGGTGGCCTGGGTGCCGGACTTGACCGCCACCGGACGGTCGCGCCAGTCATAAGAGATGTCGCTCACCCGTGGGTCGGCCGTCCCGCCGGGGTCCTCCGTGATTTGGGTAACGTCGCCGTTCTCGTTGTACTGCCGTTCTTCGGTCTCCACGAGGTCGGTGCCGGCGGTATTCGACGGGGACCAGTAGCCGCTCGTCGGCGTATCGTCGGTGCCCACCCAGGTCTGCATGAGGTTCTGGCGGCCGTCGTAGAGGTAGCGGGTGATCGTCCCGGTCGGCTCCTCGACGCGCTTGAGCTTCCCGCGGTCGTAGGCGTAGAGGGTCGCGTGGTAGTCGCCGCCCGCGCCGGTGTCGTTGCCGGCGGAGCCGAGCCGTGGGCTCGTTTGGGAGTAGGTCACGCCCGACATGGAGTAATAATCGTCGTGCTCCACGACTTGCCCGGCGGTATTCGTCAGGTCCCTGGCGAGCGACTGGATGTTAGAGGCGCTGATGGTCTCCTGGCCTGTTGGGACGCCGCTGCTCACCGTGGGCGTCGCTGAGGTGGTGAGAGTCTCGGTGTACACCCCGCCGTTGCCGTTGGAGTCGGGGGTGGCCGTACGGAACTCGCGCGTGACCTCGATCGGCCCAGTGGTGACCCAGTTCGATCCGTCCTGGTGCCAGCCGCGGTAGACCCGCACCTCGTGCTCGGCGTCGTTGTAGACGGTATAGGTCACGTTTCCCGCCGGGTCCGTCTCCTTGGTGGTACGACCAAGCCCGTCCACCTCGAACGTGGATACCAAGTTCAGGCCGCCGGACGGTTGCGACCAGCCGGTGTTATCAAACGACGACTGCTCGGCCGTCGTGAGACTGCTGTAAACTACATCTGCGATGTGCTTCACCACCGCGCCGGTGCCCGGGTCGTATGCGGTGTAGCTGACGTGGCCGTCGCCATCGCTCGTCCAGATCGGCTGCCCATACACGTCAAAGAAGACCTTCGCCTGGTCCCCGGTCGTTCCGCCGGGCCCGTTGTGGCCCGTGGCGATCACGGGCATCGTCGTGGTAACGGCCTTCACCCGATTCGTCGTACCGTACCAGGAGTAGCTGTAGCTGGTGGTCTGGGCGTCGTCCGTGCCGTCGCCGGTGACGTCGAAGTAGTTCGTTTCGCTGTTGATCTGGTAGATAGTCGTGCCGCCCGCGTCGGCGTGGCCGATGTAGTCGCGCGAATTGAGCTCGACCTCGGTTCCGTTGTACCCCTGCTTCACCGCCTCGTAGTGCTCGTAGCCGGCCACGCCCCCGGCGCTCGTGGTCGTCGCCGTCGTCGACGTGTAGTAGGCGGTGACGTCGATTCGCCCGGTGCTGGCATTGATGTTCGCGTACGTTCCGTTGACGGCATCGTAGCCCACCAAGTCGGCGTTGCCTTCCCAGTTGGTGTCTCCGCCCGCGGGGATCTGAGTCGCATCGTAGGTCGCGAGGGCCGATGGGCTGGCGATCCAGATGAGCCGGCCCTGATCATCGTAGCGGAAGTACGTGACAAACGCCTCGTCGTCAGAGGTCGAGTCGGTGCCGTGCCGGTCCACCTGGACTTTGAGCATGGGCTCGCCGATCTCATTCATGTAGACGATGTTGAGGTCGTTGTCGTCCCAGTCGCTCTCGGTGTTGTCAGGCAGGTACTCGGTCGTTTTGCTCGTCCACGTGTTGGCGTCGACGAGCCCGTCGTCGAGATTCGCCGAGCCGCTCACGTAGTAATCCATCCGGAACGTGCCGAAGCCGCCGGTGCACATCGAGCAGCCCGCCCCCTGGGCGACCTCGCTGATTGCGGGATAGTAGTCGCCACTCAGCATCGTGCCCTGGAGGTTATCCCTGCTCTGTTTGACGAAGTTGCCGAGGCCGTCCACTTCATACCCAAAGACGCTCTGGGCATAGGGTGTCACCGCCGAATCGCTCAGGGCGTCGAGCTGGGCCGGCACGTCACCGGTGAGGTCCAGGCTGTTCGCCGCCACCAAGCGGTCAAACGCCTCGTCTTGGACCACCACGTGCAGCAGGGTAAGCGGCTCGTCATAGCCGGTGTTGTCGCTCATGAGAACGCCGCCGGTGGTCGCCGGGTCGTTCGTCGGCCCGCCGTCGGCGTACGGCGACGCCGTGGCGACCGTGTAGTACCGGTAGTAGTCCCGGCCGGTGACCTGTCCGGCCGTCATCTTCAAACCCGACACCGCCGTGGCGGGACTGGCAGGACTGCCGGAGACCGTATAGCTGAAGGTGGTAGCGGTAACCGCCGTCACGGTAAACGTGCCGTCGTAATCAGACTGCGAGACGCCGCTCACGGTCACTTGGTCGCCAACGTGGATGTCGTGGGGAGCGGCAGTCGTGGCCGTCGCGGTGGTGCCGCTGCGGGTGATGCCGCTGACGGTCGTCTGGTCCTCGCGGGTGGCGAGCTTCAGGTCACCGAGCCTGCCGTTGGGGTCACCGACTTCCGTCCCGCCGCTGTCCTTGCGGCCCGTGTAGTAGTTGTAGTCCACGCTCTGCACCGCCTCCCAATCGGCGGTGGATGAAGCCCGCCGCTCCAGCCAAACCTTGGAAACGAGCGTCGCCGCCGGCCCGCTGGCGGCGGTCACGAGGTCGTTCGTGACCGTCGTATACTCGTACCGCAACCGCTCCTCCACGCCGGACGCCGAATCGGTCCGCGTGACGGCGGTGAGGTTCGCGTTCGAGTCGTAGCTCGCCGTAATGGTGTTGCCGTACGGGTCGGTTTGGCTGATGAACGCGCCGAATCGGTAGTTGGTGCTGCTGTACTGGTTCGTGACCTTCTGCGCGTACGTGCCCTCACCGTATAGCCGCCCGTAAGTGGTACCGGTGATGGTGCCCGTCGTGTCGCGGGGCAGGTCGTAGAACATATAGACGTTCCCGGCACCATCGGTGAGTTTGAACTCACCCGGGATGTCGTTCGTGCCATCATTCGTCGGCGGCACGTACTCAAGGGAGCTGGTGCCCTGGTATAGGGTCGTGAACTCCGTGCCGTTATCGCCGCTGACCATCGGCACTTCGAACTTCTGGGAGGTGTCGCCGCCGTCTACGAGCTGCACGAAGCCGCCGTGCTCGGGCGCGAACTGGTTCAACGTCAGGATCAGGTACGGCAGACCGCGCACAGACCAGCCGTTGCCGCTTTGGCTCCCCTCGTTAACCCCCGTCCAGGTGCGGATCTGTCCCCAGAGTTCGCCGAATCCCTGGGACGTGAGGTCTGCCGCCGATTCCTCCGGTCGGCCGTTGAAATAACTGACGGGGGCAATAGTTGACTCAGGGACCACCCCTATCGATGTGGGGCCTGGGTCGGTCGTCCCGCCCCCTGTTGTACAGGGGCACTGGATCGTAACGCCCGGATTATTGCCGGTGTTCTGGACACCCGCTCCGAAGAGCGTCCGGTCTTCCAGCGCCTCGACGACTGGTTGTGTGGCGGCCGCCAAGTGGCGAACACTAGGTGCTCGAACCCATTGGCTGTCGTCAGGGCGGCGAGCGGATTTGGACGTGCCCTCTTGCGCAGTTCGGGAAACCCGAATGAACGGCGGGATGAACCGACCCATACGACGCTCCTTCCGTGATGCGTCAAGGATTCGCCCGCGCAGCGCGCGTGGGCTGAAACCCTATGTCACGGCGTTAAAGAAGTGGCCTCAAAGGACGCAGACTTTAGAGACTTGCCTGTACACCTCGATGCGCCGCCCGGCCACGGCCGCATCGATCGAAGAAGTACACGAAATGAACCAAGTCATAAATGCGCGCGTGACGCATGGGTGTCAATATAATTTCGGGATCCTCCGAGATTATTTTAATTTTCGCAATAGTATGTTACGAGTGTCCACCGTTAGATATGACGCCGCCACAGCTTACCCTCGAGTGTCGTGTCAATTACAGCCAACACTTTTTTACTCCCAGTCACCCGCAGCCGGTCGTAACCGTGAATGCGGTTCCATTACTGAGTTACTTGACAAGCAGCGAAGGGTGCACCGATCTCTAGCATGTTGAACAACTACAAACCAGTGCTCCGCAAATATCCACCACTAATCACCATCCCAAGCTCGGGCAGTTTGAGGTAAAATATGAGCTTCGGCCCGAGCCGCGGAACGGCTCGGTGTTCCGACCCAGCCCCCATTACCCCTCCGGCTCGCCAACCAAACCGCATGTCGGCGGATCGTCGCCCGCAACTCGCAAGCGGTGCGGGCACGCGGGAGATTTCGACAGCTCCCGGCGGAGTGGGGCTTGGGTCGGGTTATGCAGGAGAGGCACGTTGACAGAGGAGCAGTGGCACGCATCGGGTTGCGTCAGGTCTGGGGCGGCGAGGAGCCCTTTGGCCTTTCGCCTGCCGACCGCGCTCAGCACACCTACGTCATCGGCAAAACCGGTACGGGTAAAACGACCCTCCTGCGAAACCTCATTGTCCAAGCAATCGAGGCCGGCGAGGGCGTCGGCGTAATTGATCCGCACGGCGATCTCGCCTCGGAACTTCTCGACCACATTCCTCGCTGGCGGACAGACGACCTCGTCTACTTCAACCCCGCCGACCACGAGCACCCCATTGGCTTTAACCTCCTTGTCGGTGCCACACGAGAGCACAGTCACCTTATCGCCTCAGGGGTAGTCGGTGCCATGAAGAGCATATGGCGGGACTCGTGGGGACCGCGGTTGGAGTACCTGCTGTATGCCGCGGTGGCCGCCCTCTGCGAGTGCGAGAATGTGTCACTGCTAGGCGTGCAGCGGATGCTCGTCGATGCCCGCTACCGCCGGTGGGTGGTAAAGCAGGTGAAGGACCCGATCGTGCGGGCATTCTGGGAGCGGGAGTTTGCAGGTTACGACAAGCGCTTCTTGGCCGAGGTCATTGCTCCCGTTCAGAACAAAGTCGGCCAGCTCTTTATGGCCCCACCCGTCCGAAACATCTTGGGCCAAGTCCGGAGCAAAATCGACTTTCGGTTCATGATGGACGACCAGAGAATCTTTATCGCCAACCTTTCCAAGGGGAGACTCGGGGAGGATAAGGCGAACCTGTTGGGGGCGCTTCTCGTGACGCAGTTTCAGCTCGCGGCGATGTCCCGCTCGGACATGGCCGAGAAGGACCGAGCGGATTTTCACCTTTTCATTGACGAGTTCTACAACTTCTCGACCGACTCGTTTGCCTCGATCCTTTCCGAGGCCCGCAAGTACCGCCTCTGCCTCACCCTCTCCCACCAGTACACCGCCCAAATCCCCCTGCAGCTCCGGGAGGCAGTCTTCGGGAACGTCGGCACCTTGATCTCCTTCCGCGTCGGAGAGAGTGACGGCGCCCTCCTTGCTCGCGAGTTCGGGCACGACTTCAAGGCCCGGCAGTTTAGCGACCTCGCGAACTACCAGATTTTCGTCAAGCTCCTTGAAGCCGGTGTTCACGCCGAGCCGTTTCTCGCAACCACCCTGCCGCCCTTTGGACGGAAGTACGGCCGACGGGAGAACCTCATCCGCCGCTCGCGGGAAAAGTACGGGACGAAACGCTCTGTCGTTGAGGACAAGGTCGAGCGGTGGATGCGGGGGTAGCGGCAAAGAAAAGCGGAACCATCGAGGTTCCGCCTTGTTGTACTGGACCACTACCCAAAGAGCGAGTCGCTATACGGCAGCGGCTCGGGCTTTCCCTTCGCACGGGCTGGTGCACTCGGCCCAGCTTCTTGGCCTCGGGAGCCGAGGTACGTGAAGTAGAGCTCCAGGAGGTGGTAGAAGTCCCGGACGATGATGCAGCGCAGAGCGAGGGCGTCACACTCGGGCAGTTGTGCCAGTGCACCTTCAACTGATGCATTGGCTTGGCGCCAGGCGTTCTTTCGCTCCTCGACCTTGGCCTTAAGGTCGTTGGTGGACAGCAAGAGGTAGTCTTCCATTTCTTTCTGAACGTATCCAGCTTCGACGTCGAGCATGGGCCGGGTGACGCCGAAGCGCGGTCAAACCGACGAGCGAGGTTCTTTCGGGGCATGGCACGCTCCTTTTCGTGACGGGCAACGGGGAAGGCGGTTGAAACGGCTCAACCGATCTCCCGGCCACCTGCCAGCGGAGCGTGAGGAACGATTCTCACGTCATTGTACCACACGTAGTCTCGGTCATCGTTAGGAGCACAACCGGAGGGGGTGGTACAATGGATGAACATGCCAGAACGTGCCGAGCAGTTGTCCATCGACATCCAGGACCGCGACTTCCGCGTTCTCCGCGGCCTCTTCGAATCGCGGGTAATGACGCTTGCCCACATATCAGCCCTGTACTTTGACGGCCGGACGGAAGCAGCCAAAAAGCGAGTGCAGAAACTCAAGGCCGCGGGACTAATCCGGGAACGACCCCGCCGGGTCTACGAACCGGGTGTTCTCTTCTTAACCCGTAAGGCATTTGGGCTCCTCTCCGAGCGCGGCCAGCTGGCCGACTACCCTCACGTCGGGATGAAAGCGTTAGAGAAGCGCTCGCAGGTGAGTGACCTAACCCTGCGGCACGAGCTTGAGGTGATGGACGTCAAGGCGGCGCTCATTACTGCCGTCAACAAGCTCCCGAATTTCCGGGTGGGCGAGTTCTCGACCTGGCCGCTCCTATACCAGTTTCAGGCACTTCGGCCGACACAGAATGGCTACGGGCAGACGGAAGTGCTCGTCAAGCCCGATGCCTTCATCCGCATCCACGAGGAGGATGCGGAGGGCGTGTCCGAGCACGCCTACTTCCTTGAGGTGGACCGAAGCACCGAGACGCAGGAAACACTGGCCTTTCGGGCGGCGTGCTACGCCGACTACTACCGGAGCGGCGGGTATGCCGTCCGCCAGGGCGGGACGGCCGTCGAGTACAAGCAGTACCCGTTCCTGGTGCTCATGGTGTTCAAGAGCGAACAGAGGCGGGACAATGCGGCCGAGCGGATGCTGCAGAACCAGCCGCCGATTCACACGCAGGTGTGGATGACGACCTATGCGGAACTAACTTGCGAGCCGCTGGGAAAGATTTGGTCGGTGCCAATTGGCTATCGAAACTTTTACGGTACGGCGAGCAGGATCGACCGCGCTGCGTTGGCGATAGGGGGCGCGCCCGACAGAATCTGCTCGACGGAGGAAAGACCAGCCCGGTGATCGCTTGATCAAGGCTGAGTAATTCTGTCTGAATCGACTGGCATAACGTTAACACGAAGTGATTGCGCGGTTTATGTCGCACGTACACCGGGCAATTTTTACCTTGCGTTCACGACGCTGGGGTCGGTATAATCGATCAGTTTTCCGCCCCGTCTAATTCAGAAGCTTAAGAGAGGAATGAGGTTCTTTTAACCTAAAGGTAGTCTAAAAGTTAGGCCACAATCGTTCGCGCGATGTGGCCTATGCCTACCTTGCAACGGAGGCCTCGGATCGAAAGGTGACGAAACGAGACGCCCAGTCGTTTTGGCAGGTGTTTCTCCCAAGATGGCGCAGGCAAAGCCTGTTCCATCGATGGGCGCTCCACATATATTACACTTGCAGAGGGCGGCGCGTCAAGTGAATTCCCGCGAATCGCGCAAAATTTTGTCGCCTTGCAATCCGGGTCTCGGAAAGGCCTGGAAATGGTATGCACTAATGCGGTCGCTGCGGCGGCCAGTTTTCGAGCGATTTCAAACGAGAGCGGTGAAATCCACGGATGCGCTGATCCACCGCTGAATTGTCCGTTTCCCGAAAGCATTGCTATTGGCCTGCCGTTGGATAGCTCCGGCGTAGAAGCCCGATGGAGCGCTCTTTGTTCAGGGGAGGAAAAGCACTTGACGGTTGTGTTGGGCAGCGGCTTTCTTGATCCAGGAATTCCAGTTCCGTTTCGGGCGTTCGGATTTACGCAAGCCGTCGTCGAAGCTGTGGCTGAATTACGACGACACGTGCACCCTCGGGTAGAGATCTCCTTCCGGTTATTCAACACCTCCAGGAAGCTCGCCGCGCTCTCCGGCAATTGCATTGACGTCCACACGGCAACAATCAGTGGACTCCGATTGCTCGCTGTCCAGGCGGCATTACTCCGAATGGCTGGCGTGAGCAATCCGATTACGGCCGATCTTGCTTATGCCGCGCGGGAGCTGGCCGCCGATTTACTCGATCGTGATGACCTTCCGCAGGCGCTGTTGCAATGGCTCGATCAGGCGAGCTGTAACAATGGCAATTTCGCGGACGGCTTCATCTACGGCGTTGAACACCCCGCTGCTTCAATGTTCGGAGATGTGTCTTCGCGTTTGCAACTGCAAGTGACGGTGGGAGCACGACCGGAGGCGTATTTTTGGGCGATCCGACAGCATGTAGTGGCGCAGGCCAAACGCGCCGGCATGTCGGTGGCGCCTTCCCTAGGCGTCATTCTTCACGGCCTGCGTCGTCCGTGGTACGCAAATCGTCATAATGGCGAACTTCCGATCAACCTCGCATTTACGAGGTCCCCTGCTGATGCTGCTGCTTCTGCACGGGATGCGGTCAAGCAGGACTACGGCGCTAATCGAGAACTGCACGCCGCCGCGAGGTACTTGCGCTCACACAAGTTCGACGCAGAACTTGTCCGTGCCGCTGTTGAAGGCGGCAAAGGACAGGTGATGGGGCTCTTCCGAAACTTGAGCGTGACGCTGGGGCCCTGTGCCGCTCCCTACGAATGTTGAATGAGCGGGCGTTCGTGAGTTCACATAAAGCACAACACTTTGTAACGGAGGAACACGCAATGAACGCGTTTACCATGGGAGTCGTAACGTCGATCTGTGCTACGGTAATTTGCACGATGCTCGCAAGATTCGGTCCACGACGTGTTCGGACCCTTCTGTTCGGCATCCTCTCAACGTTGCTTGGATGCAATATCTGCCACATCTACGAGAACGAGGGGGAAGCGGCGGAAGACATTCTGCGTGAGGCGGCGGATTCCACGTCGGTCCGCGTGCTCAGTATTCGCGGGATGCGGCTGACGTCCGAAGACCGTCCCCTAAGTAAGTTAATCCGGCCCGGATTCTGCAAAGGCACTGTCGAGGTAATGCTCGCCGACCGCGATTCTGTTGCACTTGAGGCGAGGGCTGCCGGATTCGCCCTGGACACGTGCACATACTCGACGAACGACCGGTACAAGCAGGACGTCATTCGTTCACTCAACGTGCTGCACGAGGTTTCGAAGAAGAATCCGAATTTATCTGTGCGAACGCATCACGAGCCGCAGTCCTTCCGCATCATATTCACCGACGAGCACGCATTCTTGTCGTTTTTCCCCAAGGGGAGGAGCGGCTCGACGAGCCGCGTACACAAAATACCGAGAAAGACGGACCTGTATCACGCCCTTGAGGAGCACTACTGCTCGGTTAGACAGAACCGCAGTAAGCAGTACAATGGAGAGTACGTCGTATGAAATACACAACGTTAATAAACTGCGAGGACGCCGCTGCCCATCGGGGGGACCCAGCTTGGCAGTTCATCGATTGCCGGTTCTCGCTTGAAGACGGTGACTTAGGCGCACGTCTGTACCAGGAATCGCACATTCCAGGAGCAGTCTACGCGCATCTCGACCACGACCTCTCCGGACCAGCTGTGACGGGAAAAACCGGACGGCATCCACTGCCAACGCCGCTCCGGCTGGTGGAGACGTTTTCGAGGTTAGGAATTGGCACCAGCACTCAGGTCATCGCCTATGACGATACAAACGGCCAAATGGCAGCGGCGAGATTGTGGTGGCTGCTGCGATGGGCGGGCCACGACTCGGCTGCAGTTCTCAACGGCGGCTTCCGGGAGTGGCGCCGTTTGGGCCTTCCGCAGCGGGCCGGCACTGAGGCCGCCCGCAAGACTCAGTTTGTCGGGCAGTTCCGCGATGAACTCATCGTGAACGCGGGCGATGTGGCGGACAATCTTAAACAAGGTGACTACGTAATTCTGGATTCCAGATCTGTTGACCGGTTTTGGGGTGAGAACGAGCGAATTGATCCAGTTGCAGGGCACATACCTGGTGCCGTTTCAGCACCGTTTACCGAGAATTCCTCCGCCAGCGGACTCATGCGGTCAACAGAAGAGCTACACAACCGGTTCGAAACTCTGGCCCCGGGAAAGGATTCGGATCATGTCGTGTTCTATTGCGGTTCGGGGGTAACTGCGGCGCAGAACGTTTTGGCCTATGCTCATGCGCGCTTGGGGATGCCAAAGCTATACGCGGGTTCTTGGAGTGAATGGATTACGGATCGCAACAGACCAGTCGCAAAAAAGGAGCGACTCTGATGGATCGCTCGTAATTTTACCAGACGGGCCAGAGGAGTTCCGCCATGTGCGAGGGCATTCGGTCGGTCGACTCGTGCTGAAAGAGCTTTACCCACCGACAGGACCTGCTCCAGTTCCTTGTCCATATGATCTAGGGTGCAGGTCAGTACCATGAGCCTCAACCCTCAACGCAGGGTAACGGCACTGCATCCCCTCGTCCAAAGCGCAGACCACTCCGTGAGCACTCGGAGCAATCCTTGTCCATCCGTGGCTCTACGAGCGTCCGCGCGTCCTTCAGGAAATTGAACTGCTCGTAATAGAAATGTCCGTTCTCGGGCCGCAGCGCGAGGTAATCGAGTAAGAAGTCGTTGACGGCATGAGCTGCCGCTACTGCGTTCAGCGTGATAACACTCGGGTTTGGCTCTTCGACACCGTATGCTTGTGCCCTTCGCTCTTCGTCCGTTTTTGCCTCTTTCGCCAACTGCGTTGCGTCTATTAGCTGATTGCACATGAGGCAGCCCAGGCCGGGGCGGAGCCGGCGATTTGCGCTCATAACGTCCAACAAGCCGCGCTGCGGATCGAATCGGATCTTCGAGCCCACTTGCACACCCGGAATCAGGTATTGGTGGACCATTGCGTTTACCACGAGCCGGGCTCTCATCGAATCGGCGGCGAGAAAGAGATAATCGCAGGAGGTCAACGCCTTCGCGACGGATTCCTTCGCGACGTCGTCCACGATCAGGTCCACCTCGGCGCCCTGATTCGCCTGACGGATGAGCCGCTGCGCGACAATGACTTTCGCCGTTTTCTGTACCGCGTCCTCGCGAGAGGCCCCGACGATGCGGGAGAGGTTCGACTCCTCAACGCTATCACTGTCGACGAGATGGAAGTGCCCGACGCCGAGTCGCGCAAGGTATTCGGCGATCAGGCTGCCCATCCCGCCTAGGCCGATGACTCCGACCCGGCATTCGCGAAGGCGTGTCTGCCCCGCCTTCCCGAACATTCTGACTTGGCGGTCGTGCGTCATCGCCACAGCGGCATTCTCTCTGGGAGTGGGCGTCAGATGAACAATCGAGTTGCCGATGACAACTGCTTTATCCAGCGACAGGCGCTTACCAACAGGCAGCCAGAGGTCAGCCTCGATCGATCGACGTCCGAAGACCAGAGCGCCGACCGGCGTACCGCGGGCGATTTGCAACAGCGCCGGATACCCCCGCTCGTGCGACTGCAGATCGATGCGACTAAACCCGACCTCCTGATCGCTCGCGTGATTATGCACGGCAAGGTAGACGAGTTGTTCATCACGGCCGCGCGTGATCATGCGGTGAATGAATGACGGTGTGAGCGCTCGATAACCAATCTGTCCGGCAACGTAGTCGAGCCCTTCCCGCGCGGGATGCACCTCTCTCACGAGCAGCGTCGGGCGGTCCTTGACGGATGAAAGTCCGGCCAGTAAGACAGCGCCATGTTCGTCGCGGTCGCCGGGAAAGAGGTGCTTGATTAGCAGATCGTAGTGGTCGCGAGTGATGCGGAGGCGGCAGGTGTTACTCATTGCAATCTCTCCAAAAAATCGAGAACCTTCAAAATCTTCGCCACCGCTTTCTGTGACCCGTTTTGCGCCGCGGGACTGCGCCTGGATATTTGAAGCGCTGGTCGCCCCTCGAAGTGATGCCCAGCGGTCACCGGCGCCTGGAACGGGGCGCCGTTCGCGCGAGCGATATTGGCTCCGATAAATACGGGGTAAATGTCGGCATAGGGGTACTGAGCCGGAATGTGGAAGCCCAGCCAAGTTTCGAATGGTCGGAACTTTTCACTCATGCGCACGCCATCTAAGACGACGTAGGCGCCACCCTGGCCGTCATCGCGCACTGTCATCTTCGCATCACCGAACTGGCGCTTTAGGTCCTCGATGGCCGTTGCGACTTCCACTTTCACGGCA
>Ga0308176_10000849_pt1 | contig 19171 bp, 21 predicted proteins | sample PhyCR2_3_FD_203890 | JGI IMG/M metagenome (GOLD analysis project Ga0308176, IMG submission 203890) | Soil microbial communities from UC Gill Tract Community Farm, Albany, California, United States - DLSLS.C.R2 | ecosystem: Environmental > Terrestrial > Soil > Agricultural land | place: USA... | reverse complement strand
TCTCCCATTCAGGAGCTTTGAACTCCCGTGCCGATCTCATTACAACAGACCAGCAATGCGACAAGCCTGTTACGGCCTAAACGCCAGGGCACCCGTTTTCTACGCCGATTGGACTAGAAAATTAGAATCCAGGCCTGCGGGAGAATAAAGCTTGTAATCCGCTGGGGCGGAAAAGGGCTTATCTCCTCTGGTTTTGGATGTCTTGATTGAAGACGACGAGCCTGCCTTCGATCCGGGAGCCAAACGGACGAACAGAGAGGTCGGGCTAGTGAGAATGCGAGAGCGGGCGGAGTCGGCAGGGGGGCTTTCGTGATCGAGTCAAAGCCTGGTCAGGGAACGATGGTCCGCGCCAGCATTGCCTTGACGGGTCCGCAAAGCGACGGAGGTAGCCCGGCCGAAAAACCGGAGGATGTTCATTGATCAGCGTTATAGTCTCGCAGACACAGATAGCCGGTCAGGATCATAAGCACCGCATTTGCTCAATACGCTAGTGTAGGTGGAACAGGCGATGAAGCGATCCTCGGCAGTCAGCGTCGTCCTAGTTACAACAGCGGCCGCTGCGATGACGGCATGCAAAGAGAAACCGACGCGGTACTGCGTAGGTGTCAACAACCAAGTTGTCGATGATCGAGAGTGTCAAGACGATCGTCGGCCGTACGGTGGAGCACATCACTGGTACTACGGAGGAGCGCGTGGCGCACTTGCACCCGGCACCAGGTTGAGTGGCGGATCTACCGCAGAACCGGCCGGGGGCTTTTCGACACCTTCCGAGAGCGGGACCGCCCGGGGGGTCTTCGGGGCGGCTGGTGAAAGCGCAAGCGGCCACAGCGGCGGGGGACATGGGGGTGGAGGGGGCGAATGAAGCGTCTCTCAATTCCGCCACGCCCTGACTGGCAAGAACGGGTGGAGAAGGTCGGCCTGACGTTTCACACATTGGAAGGGCAGCCTTACTGGGACGAATCCGCCTGCTACCAATTCGAGGTAAGTGAGATCAACGAGCTGGAATCGGCAACGGCGGAACTGCAGAGATTGTGCCTGAAAGCCGCGCAGTTCATCATCGACAAAGGTCGATTCGACGATCTCGGGATCTCGCACGCGGCACGCGCGATGATCGTCCAGGCCTGGGACGCCGAACCGCCTTCGCTGTACGGGCGCTTCGATCTTTCATATGACGGGACATCGCCCCCGAAGCTTCTGGAATATAACGCGAATACACCGACCGCCTTGCTCGAAGCGTCGGTCGTGCAATGGTACTGGCGCCAGGAAGTGTTTCCTGCGACTGATCAGTTCAACTCACTTCATGAAAAGCTGGTCGGTAAATGGCGTGATCTGAAGCGGCACCTACGAGGCACCGTTTACTTCACCTCAATGGAGTCCGAAGAAGACATGATGACGATTGCGTATCTGCGCGACACGGCCCAGCAGGCGGGCATCCGCACCGAGCAGCTCACGGTGCGGGATATCGGCTGGAACGCCAGCACGGAAACGTTCAGAGATTTCCAGGAACAGTGCATAGAGAGTCTGTTCTCCCTGTACCCTTGGGAATGGCTGCTCGCCGACTTCGCAGAGCCAATCCTGCGAAGTTATCCGCGAATGGACTGGATTGAACCGATCTGGAAGATGATGTGGTCCAACAAGGCGCTCCTGGCGATTTTGTGGGAACTGTTTCCTGGCCATCCAAACTTATTGCCCGCATACCTTGATTCGCCGCGGGATCTTCGCGAGTACGTCAGCAAGCCGTTGCTTTCGCGCGAAGGCGCGAACGTCACGGTCCGCTTAGAGAGCGGAGACGTGTCGACGCCTGGTCCTTACGACGGCCACGTTGTTTATCAGCAGTTCGCAGGCGCGAGTTCCTTCGATGGGCAGATACCGGTAATCGGGAGCTGGTATATCACCGACCAGGGACCCGCAGGCATTGGCATACGGGAAGCGCCACTCATTACAACGAACACAAGCCGCTTCGTGCCTCATTTTTTCCTGTAGCCCGAGTTCCTTGAGCGCGGGCTTACGGGACGCGAATCATAGGTCTGCACGGCCAGGGCTCCGGCGAGAGGCTCGCGGCTGGTACTGTAGTCGGTAAGATATCATCTGGTCTTTGGCAAATCATGCCGGTTTCTATGAACAAATACTTGGCTCTTGCAGCGCTGGCAGTTGGCTTATTGCCCGGCCAGCTTCCTGCTGCCGAATGGAAGCAACTGTTTAACGGAACGAATCTCGACGGTTGGCAGCACATCGGCAAAGGCGATATGACCGTCGAAAACGGTCTCATTCAAACCCACGGCGGTATGGGCCTCCTTTATTGGACTGGAGGGAAGGTCGGTAACTGCACGATCCGTGTCGTATACAAGATGCGGGATTTCAACGATAACTCCGGTGTTTATGTCCGCATTCCTACCAGGCCTACCGAGGTGTGGATGCCCGTGAACAAAGGCTATGAAGTTCAGATCGACAACCATCCGGAGACGGGGGGCGAAGACGAGTATCACGTCACAGGCACGCTGTACTCGCTGACGAAGCCGCTGGCTAAGCCCGGCAGACCGGGACCTGAGTGGAATACGATGGAGATCACGCTGGACGGCCCGCGCACGATTGTCACGGTGAATGGCGTGAAGGTGACCGACTATACCGAAGGACAGCCGGTGCCGCCGAAGAAGCTATCCTTTGAACCAGACCGTGGGCGGCGCCCCGATATGGGCTGGTTTGGACTGCAGAACCACAGCGACCATGACATTGTGTTCTTCAAAGAAGTCGCTATCAAGCCGTTGAAGTAGTGAACGCACCTACCTCGGAACGTTCCCCGGACGGACTCACACGAGGGCTCGGCTTGTTCCCTGCCCTCGCTTCCAACATGCTGAACATGGTGGGGGTGGGTCCGTTTCTGACGATCCCGCTGATCCTTTCCAACATGGGCGGCCCGCAGGCGCTGGTCGGCTGGATTGTGGGTGCGTTGATCGCCGCCTGCGACGGGCTGGTTTGGGCGGAACTGGGTGCGGCAATGCCCGATTCAGGCGGTTCGTACGAATACCTGCAGCAGGGATTTGGCCCGCGCAAACTAGGCCGGCTGATGGGTTTTCTTTTTCTGTGGCAGGTGATGTTGGCAGCCCCGTTAACGGCGGCATCAGGGGCGGTCGGTTTTGCGGATTATGCGCGCTATATTTTTCCATCTCTGACGCCCCTGGAACACAGCGTGCTAGCCGTGGCGGTTTGTCTTCTGGCGACGGTTCTTCTTTACCGCGATATCCGGTCGATCGGAGTCGTATCCACCGTCATGTGGATTGGCTTGATGGCGGCGATGGCGATCATCATCTGGGGTGGCGCGGGACACTTTCATTTCGCCCGTGCCTTTGATTTTCCTCCGGGTGCGTTTTCACTGTCTCCGGCGTTTTTTGTAGGGCTTGGTGGAGCGACGCTGGTCAGCATGTATGACTACAGCGGCTACTTCAACGTGTGCCTGATTGGCGGCGAGGTAAAAAATCCAAGCACGACCATTCCCCGTTGCGTGCTGCTCTCTATTGGCATCCTCGCGGTGCTGTACCTCGCAATGAGCCTGTCCATCATCGGGGTTGTACCGTGGCGCGAAGCGATTCATTCTCATGCAATTGTTTCCGATTACATGGAGCACCTCTATGGCGCGAAGGCGGCCACGCTAATGACTGCGCTTATTCTTTGGGTTGCGTTTGGCTCCGTATTTTGCGTGCTGCTTGGCTACACGCGCGTACCATACGCGGCCGCGGTGGAGGGCCATTTCTTTTCGGCGTTCGCGCGGGTTCATCCGCGGCGCCATTTTCCGTCCTTTTCGGTCGTGTTCATGGGTATCGCATCAGCGGTTGCCTGCCTGCTGACACTGGAGTCACTTATTCGGGCGCTGATCGTAATTCAGATCGTCACCCAGTTTGCGGCGCAGTGCGTAGCGGTGGTATTGATTCGACGATATCGCCGGGACATCAGACGACCATTCTCGATGCCTTTATATCCTTTGCCGGTGATAGTGGCGCTGGCGGGATGGCTGTATATTTTGGCTACGAGTGGTGGAATTTACATCGCTAGCGGATTCTGCTTGCTGGCGCTTGGGATTGCCGCTTTCTTTTGGCGTTCCCGCCAGCAGGGGCGCCCTGTGGTTTCCTAGGAGGCACCATCTGCCACATCGTGGACTGCACTGAGATCAATACCGATCCAGCCTACACACGTCGACGTATGGAGGGAAAAGCATGAGGAGTATGCTATGCCTTGTTTTGGTCTTGCAGGCGACTGCACAGAACTCAGCAGATTCCACAACATTTTCGGCCGATGTGCGAGTGGTGAACCTTCTGGCGGTCGTGAAAGACAGGTCGGGGCGCCTTCGGAGCGATCTTGCAAAGAACGACTTTCAGTTGATGATTGATGGTAAACCGCAAGCTATCGACTACTTCGCGCGGCAAACCGATCTTCCGTTAACTCTTGGACTGCTGGTGGACACCAGCGCCAGCATGCTCCGGGTGTTCGATGCCGAACGCACAGCCAGCACCAAATTCCTAAAGCAGGTTTTACGCAGGCCGGAAGACCGGGCTTTTCTGGTTCGTTTTGACCGGGACGTGAAGTTGCTGCAGCCGCCGACGTCGTCCCGCAAGCGGCTACAATCCGGGCTAGGCGTGCTTGACTCACAGACGTGGTTTCAGCGGCAAATGGAGGAGGAGCGCCAGAATGCCACACCCCGAGGCAAACGGGCCAGCACAGCACTGTACGACGCAGTAGTACAGGCCGCGACTCGATATATGAAGGGACAAAACGGCCGCAAGGCAATCATTCTGCTGTCTGACGGGGTGGATGACGGAAGTACCAGTTCCTTGAGCGACGCGATTGGCGCGGCACTTCGTTCCGACACGTTGGTCTATTCAATTCACGTATTTAATTCGGAACCACATGCAGTGGAAACGCGCAGCACTTTATCGAGTTCCCCAGCGATATCTCACGAAGAGCAGCGCCGGAAGAGGGCGGTTGAGTTTGGGAGACAGGTGTTAATGCGCGTCTCGCAACAAACGGGTGGTGGATTCTTCGCGATGCCGGACGCACGAACGACCGCGTCTATCTTTACCCAAATAGAGGATGAGCTTCGAAGCCAGTACATCCTGGGATTCACGCCTGCGGGGGACGGCTCATCGCCGGGAGTTCATAGCATCATGCTGACTACAACGGCGAGCGGCGCCACCGTCCAGACGAGAGAGTCCTACTTCGTAGAAGCAGCGGATCACAGCAGGTGAAACTCGACCTCCACCGTTATCCTGACGTTTACGGCTTCACCGTCCTTGGTACCTGGTTCGAATCGCCACTGCTGCACGGCGGTAAGAGCGGATTCATCTTCGTTCTTTGTAAGGCCGGTGACTACGCGAATTGCAGTGGGGATTCCCTCGCGCGTTACTACAGTGGATATCCGGACCAGACCATTAACAAATGCTTCTTCCGATGAGGGCGAAAATTCAGGCTCCACGTAATGAACGAGTTTCGGCGGCTTCACGCCGTTGCCCGGCTCGTACACGGTGTCTATTGCTTTACGCTTATTGGCGGAGTTGGAGTCAGTGGAAGTTGTATCGGTACCGGCAGCGTTGGACACCTCCCGCAAAAGGCCCGGGCTCAATGCTGCGGCATGTAACGCAGTACCCGCAACTGTGTAAACTAGAATACGCGAAAATGCTCGTCTATTCGAGCTGGAACACACGTCGGTCCTCCTGAGGCAAGCAAGTGACGGAAAGACGAAGCAAAGTTCCTCCGAGTTTCCGGGTTTGCGTAAGTTTACAAAGTTGGCTCGACGAGCAACTCCACATTCACGGCGTACAGGGCGGGGTTGCCTTCACGATCACTCTGGAAGTAAACGCGCCTGCTATCGGGTGAAAATACGGGCGAAGCCGATTGAGCGCTTGCGGCACGGTGTTCGCACAGGGTGAGTTCGCGCGGGATAGAGCGCAAAAGGAGATCGATCGCTGGCTGGGCTTTGCTGCGGCTGGCGCCGACGAAGACTGAGCCGTCGCCGTTGGGAGCAAACGCGGCAAATTGGCTTGTGCGGGATACCCGCTGGTCTGCGTTCCCGTCAGGAGTGGCGTCGGGCACAGCTTCGTGAATTTCCGTCGTAGAGACTCCGTTTACGTCCACGCCACGGAGAAACAAAAGGGACCTGCCGTTGGGATTCCAGAACGGATTCCAAATCTTTCCCTTTGCCAACATCCTTGGCGTTTCCTGGCGACCCGCAGAGAAGGGAACGTACCAGAACTCCTGCTCATCGTTGACCTGCCCGCGCCCGAAAAAACAGCCACCTCCGCCGGGGCGCACAGGAATCTGGGGCATGTTGACGCCCTCCGCCAAGGTCTTCCCGTCACTGAGACGCACTAAGCAATTCTGCCTCACAATGTATATCTGCGGCGGCTGTCCCCAGAGCGCAAATGCGTCAACGTTGTCTGCCACTGTGCGCTCCTTCAAGCTGGACAACGCGATTTCCTTGAGAGTAGCGCCATCAATCAAATAGAGTGAGCGCTCGCGCTCGTCCAGACAGAGGGACTTGGGCACAAGATTTTTGGGGGCGGCAAGCTGCCGGGACCGTCCGGTGCGAAGATCGACCAAAAACGGAGCAAGGCGTCCCGGCTTACTTGAAGAAAAGAGGAGGAAGCGCTCCTGCGAGGAGAGGAAGCGGTTAACCGGGGCCGGCAAATGGCTCTGGAAGCGCGGGTCGGTGAGCCGTACGACGATATTCTCCGTAAGCGGATCAACAATACGAATAAACTCGCCAACTTGCGGGAGTGGACGTGTCCGTCTTGAAGGTGTTTTGCTCGCTGCAAAAGCATAGGAGCCAAGCAGCGCAGCCATCACAGAACGGCGTGTCAGGCCCGTGTTCACTACACTTCGATTGTACCCAGACAGCCGCGAGCCTGAAGCTACAGGCCCAGATCGCCATCCATACTGGACTGGGATTGTGCAATCTGTACGCTTCTGGTTCTTTCCATGTACTTGTAAGGATTCACAGGGGTTCCATGCAACCTAACCTCATAATGAACGTGGGGGCCAGTGGAGCGGCCCGTCGAACCCGAGAGTGCCACCACCTGGCCCAGCCGCACTTCTTCCCCTGGGACGACAAGGAACTGCGAAAGGTGTGCATAGTAGGTTTGAAACCCGTTGCCATGGTCGACAACCACCAGCTTTCCGTACCCTGTGTGCCAACTGGCCGTGGTCACGACACCGTCTGCGGTGACATGGACCGCTGTTCCCTTCGTCACGGCCAAGTCAACGCCTGTATGGAACGCGCCTTCGCTCGTAAAAGGATCCGACCTCCCTCCGAAGGCGCTCCGAATCACGCCATGCACCGGCCACAAATTGGGCGTGCCGTGTATCTGCCATTTATAGGCGTATTGATGATAGATGTGAGAAAAACTGGCGGATTTGAGAAAATTATATTCTTCGACTGTTTCGTTTACGCTCGGTACGCTATCGCTGTAGGCTAGGCTAGGCCCGTCATTTCCCAGTTCCGGCTGTGTGATGCCGTACGCGACGGAAACCTCGTTAGCCAGATTTTGTAACGAGGCGATTTGCTGATTGTGCTGTCGGGAAACGCGCTGGAGATTCTGGTAGCGATTTCTGAGGCTATTGAAGTCGGCCCGGAGCTGAGCGTAGCGCGTTTCCTTGCCCAGAATGCCGAAGTAGCCCGCGATAGCGCCGCAAGAAAGTACGAATACAAGAACAACGGCGATCAGAGTAAAACCTATAGACTTTACGCTCACCTGGATTCGCTTGCCACGCCCGTAAAACGAATGAGGAAGCTCGACGACTAAAAAGTTTTGGGCCATTCAATTCTGTCAACCGTGGTTTAGAGGACACATATCCGTTGCGCATATCCCCAAGCAATGCAAGGGTATATGCAAAAAGCTTAATCTACAGACTAGCTGTGCAGGATATCGGTGTCAATAATAATTAAGGTTACATCTGTAGTCTAAACCACGCTCCTGATCGGATTGAGGATCGGAAGTTTACTCCTTCGCCATAATGGGACCATGGCCTTTGAACGAGAGGTGGAGACAGCAAAGCTATTGGCGGAAGAAGCCGGGGCGTTAGCCTCGGATTACCAGAGGCAAGGCGTCACGGCTGAGGAGAAGCCGGATGAATCGCCGGTCACGGCCGCCGATAAGGCCTGCGAAAAGCTGATTGTGGAGCGAATTACCCGTGAATTTCCCGGTGACGGCATTCTAGGAGAAGAAGGCGCTAACCGTGAAAGCAAGAACGGGCGCAAGTGGATTATTGACCCGATTGATGGGACAAAGGACTTCGTGCGGGGTATCCCGCTGTGGGCGGTTCTTATCGGCCTGGAAGCAGACGGCGAAGTTGTGGCGGGAGTAGCATATTGTCCACGCCAGAATTGGCTGCTCTCGGCCAGCAAAGGTTCCGGCACATGGGCGAACGGGTCGCGCGTTCACGTTTCCCAACAATCCGATCCTGCTAACGGCGTGCTTTCCTTCAACGGGTTTAATAAGGCCGGAGTGCAACGGTTTGAAACGAAGTTGCTGCCGTGGGTGCGGAAGTTTTGGGCGGTGCGGAGTCTGGGCGGCTCTATGGACGCGATGCTCGTAGCGCAGGGTTTTGCCGATGTATGGATTGAGCCGGTAGCCTCGCCCTGGGATTTGGCTCCATTAAAGATTCTGGTGGAAGAAGCCGGCGGGAGATTCGGCAGCTTCGATGGGGAAAATACGATCTACGCCGGTAATGGTTATGCCTGCACACCGGGGCTGGAGCCGACGGTAAAAGAGTTGCTGGCCCGATAATGATCTCTCTTCGCAGCCGTTTTGGTCGTGTGCGGGTCCTCGTGGTTGGCGACGTGATGCTGGACGAGTACCTGTTCGGCGTGGCAAGCCGGATTTCGCCGGAAGCACCCGTACCCGTGGTGGAGATCAAAGAGCGGCGCTACGTTGCAGGAGGCGCGGCTAACGTAGCCGCCAACGTGGTGAGTTTGGGCGGCCAATGCAGCTTGGTGGGCATCTGCGGACAGGACAAGTCGGGAGATGGCTTACGGGCAATTCTCGACGGGAACGGAGTCGGCAGCTCGGGCCTGGTGTGTATGCCGGGGCGGGCGACGACGTGTAAAACGCGCGTAGTGGCCGGGCAGCAGCAGATTGTCCGGTTTGATGTCGAGGAGCGCGAAGGAGTGCCCGAGGAGGTCAGCCGGGAGTTGTGTCAGCGGCTGGAGGATCGACTCGGAAACCCGGACATCTGTGTGTTATCGGATTACGGCAAGGGAGTGCTTTCCCATGCCGTTTGCCGGAAAATTATCGAACTGGCCCAAGAGAAAGGCGTACCTGTCCTGGCCGACCCTAAGGGGCTTCGGTTCGAGAAGTATCAGGGATGCGCCTTAATTACTCCGAATCAGAAGGAAGCGGCGCGTTTTACGGGCATCCTGACAGAGACGGAAGAAGACGTACTGGCGGCGGGGAACAGGCTGTTGGCCTCCCTTCCGGGCTCCGCTGTGCTGGTGACTCGCGGGCCGGACGGGATGACGCTTTTCCGCGAGGGACAAGCGCCCGTGACGATTCCGACGGTGGCCAGAAACGTCTACGATGTGGTAGGAGCAGGGGACACAGTAATGGCCGCTCTGAGCGTCGCGCTGGGCGCGGGGTTTGACTTCCCGGAATCAATGCACATCGCCAATATCGCGGCCGGGATTGCAGTAGGTAAGCATGGCACCGTAGCGGTGACGTTTGATGAAGTTGTGAAGCACCCCGAGTTACTGATGCTCCGGGAGGGGCCGCTGAGCGCTTCCGAGAGCGAAAGGGAAGCCCACTTATACTCGAAGACGTGAACTCGTCTGATCCGACTATCATTTTCCACGTCCTCTTTCGCTTTATCCATGTAGGTTCCGTCATACTTCTGCTGGGCGGAATTGTCTATGCAAGACAGGTACTGGTGCCGACGCTTAATTCCCTGCCCGAGGACCTCCGGCTTCCTGCGGCATCGCGCGCCCAAATTACCTACCGCGGCACGTTGTATGCCCTTCTGGTCCTGATTGTCGGTTCTGGCATTTACAACCTGTTAACCGGGCCCAAGCACACCTATGAGTACCAGATGTGGTTCGGCATCAAAATGCTGCTGGTAGCACACGTAGTGGCAACAACGATCTTGTGGTCGACTTCGCCCTATGGCGACGTATCGGTGGCCCGGAAGAGTAAGCACCGCCTCACGAGCCTTGCGATATCTGGCTTGCTAATTGTCTTGATCTCGTCTTATCTCCGCTCCATGACGCTGCGCGGACTGTGATTTGCATCTAATAAGTGCAAACAGAGTGTATATGACACCTTACGACGCACTACGCACGCGAACTGCATTCATCGATCTGTCGAGCCGGGGAAAGATTCGCGTCGCCGGAGAGGACCGCGCGCGTCTCCTGCACGCCATGAGCACCAATCATATTCAGCAAATGCAGCCGGGGGATGGACTTTACGCTTTCTTCTTGAATGCACAGGGACGCATTTTGGCCGATGCTTACGTTTATGATCTTAGCGATTCAATGCTGCTGGATACCGAACCGGAGGCGGCCACAAAGCTCGTGGAGCATTTAGACAAATACATCATCGCGGACGATGTCACTTTGGAAGACGAAACCCCGAGATGGGCAGTTTTCGGGCTGGAGGGGCCCGAGAGCATTGCGCTCGCGACCGATCTAGGGGTTGCAGTACCGGAAACGAAGTATCACTGGCTGGAGTTCGGCAGCGGTTTCGTGGCGCGTACGGCAAGCGCCACACCAGAGGGTCTGCGAATCTTTCTTCCTGCGGGTGAGCGCAATGCCTTCCTGCAGAAACTTCAGGCTGTGGACGTTCCCGAAGTCTCAACCGAAGAGGCGCGAATTGTTCGCTTGGAGAACGGGATCCCACGGTACGGCGAGGATATTACCGAACGTTTTTTGGTACACGAGACCCAGGCGCTGCATGGCGTTCACTTTAGCAAGGGCTGCTATTTGGGCCAGGAAATTGTGGAGCGAGTGCGATCGCGCGGCCAAGTCCACCGGTTACTGGCGCCGATTCGCATCAAGGGCAGTTCTATCGTCCCGCCTGGGACCAAGTTTACGGCCAACGGCGCGAATGCAGCGGAAGTTACGTCAGCGGCATACTCACCAGCTTTAAGAGAAGTCGTCGGCTTAGCGTACGTCAGGAGCGATGCGCTGCAAAGCAAACCTCATTTAGTGTTTGCCGGCAGCGAACCCCCTCTGGAAGCCTATCTTCCGTAAGACGCTGTGCAAGCCTAATCGCCGAGCAGGCGCCCGTAGGGCTCCAGGGTTTCGACGTTGTCGCACACTGCTTTTATAGCGGCTGTCACCGGTATCGCCAGGATAAGACCGATTCCGCCCCAAAGGCTTCCCCAAAACATGAGAGCGACCGTAACGGCAAGCGGATTGAGCCGGACGCGGCGACCCACAATCTTTGCGTAAAGAAAGTTCATGGCCAGGATATGCAGCATCGCCGTAATCGCCACCAGCGACAAGATGATTTTGAACTTGTTCGGGATAGCCAGCGCCGACAGAAGCGGCGGGAGGATAGAGAGCGGAAGGCCAACATAGGGGATCAAACTGAAAAAGCTGCTGACGGGACCGACCAGGAGCCAGTAAGGGACGCGGAAAAAAAAGAAAGCCGAAGAGCTTAGGACGCTGAGGAGAATCCAGAGGAAGAAGTTTCCCAACACGAAGGCGCGGGTGGAATCGGCAATTCCGGACCAACTTCGGCCGACCGCGTAGCGCTCGTGACCCGGGAACAGACGAAGCACGCTCTTGGTGATGTGGTCGCGCCAACTTAACATGAAATACACCAGCACGGGTACAAATGAAGCCATGAGCAGGGCGTGGAAGTAGCCTGAGACGTACTGGTAGACGCTGGCGAGGACTGGCCGGGGGTCGGTGTGTATACGGACCTCCTGAATTTGGGGAGGTGCCGGCGGGACGGCCAGGGGAGCGGCCCCTGACCGGCGGCGCCGGGCGCGCATGGCTTCTTGGGGCTTCTCTTGAATCTGCTGATCCTGCTTACGCAATGTGCTGGGGACTAGGGTTGCGATGGTTTGCTGCTCGACCTGATCGAGTTCCTGGTTGGTCTTATCCAACAGTTCCACAAGGCGGGAAGTAAAGGCCGGCAGGTCCCTTTTCAACGTGGAAATCTGGGTGCCGGCAAGCACGGCCACAAAATAAAGCGCAATTAATGCTATGACAAGCACAATCCCGGTTGCCGCGGGCCTGGGAATCCTAAGCTTAGTCACCAGCACCACGGCGGGATCGAGGAGGAAAGCGAATACGGCGGAGATGATCAGCGTCACAAAGAAATCCCGGCCGTAGTAGAGCAGCGCAACCGCGGCAGCCACCGCGATGATCAAAGTCCCAATGTGCAGCGACTTGTTTGAGATGTGAGTGGAGGTGAAGAGTTCCAAAGCGCTAGGCTGCCTCGGTATCGTTACTCTAGCATGTAGGAGACGCCCGGTGCGGTCACCATCGCTTTGACAAAACCAATCGAACTAGCAGAACGGCGGCGAATACTTGCGCTAGATGTGGGGAAGAAAAGAATTGGCCTTGCCGTAAGTGACGAGTTGGGCATCACGGCCCAAGGACTGGAGACCTTACAGCGGAGTCGCATTCGTGAGGATTTGGAGAGCCTGAAAGCAATCGCGGAACGTTGGGGAGTCGGCACCCTCCTGATTGGAAGTCCCATGCATATGAGCGGCTCGGAGAGCCGCCAAAGCGAGTACACGCGAGAGTTTGCCGATCGGCTCGAAAGACAACTCCGTCTGCCGGTCATTTTTTGGGATGAGCGATTGACCTCCCTTGAGGCCGAGCGGCTGCTGCGCGATGGGGGAGCAACTCTGGAACAGCGAAAAAAAGCGGTGGACCGGATGGCCGCGATCCTGCTTCTCGATAGCTATCTGGAGCACCAGCGCATCAAGCGCAGTGATCAGCAAAGTGGGAGGTTGGAATAGAGTGCGCGGCTGCTTTACTCGGATACTGATACTTCTAGTGCTGGCTCTTGCAGCAATCGGGGCCGGCTACTGGTACCTGGGCCCCTACCCGGAGCGCTCACCCGAGACGTTCGTGGAAATCGAACATGGTATGTCATCCCGGCAGATAGCCGATGCCCTGGCGGAACACGGGGTGGTGCGGTCGCGGTGGGCATTTTTGGCGGTGCGTGTGTTGCATCCGTCAGCTCCATTGCAAGCGGGAGAGTACCGATTCGGACCAGAGCAGACGCCCTGGGAAGTGTTCGACAAGATCCGTCGCGGTGACATTTTTTTCCAGTACTTGACGGTGCCCGAAGGATCGAATATGTTCGACATCGCCAATCTACTCTCTACCGAACTGGACGCTATTCATCCGGACGATTTTCTTAGGGCCGCGTCCGACCCACAGATGATTCGCGACCTCGATCCGCAAGCGCCAACACTCGAAGGATACTTATTCCCGTCAACGTATCAGGTGACGCATCGAATCACGGCGAAACAGCTCTGCCGGATGATGACGGACGAGTTCCGGAAGCAGTGGGCAGCGTTTGCCAACGCCGGACAGAGCGTGGAAGTACACAAGATTGTCACCTTGGCGTCGTTGGTTGAGAAGGAATCGGCGCTCCCCGGGGAGCGGCCCCTGGTCTCATCGGTTTTTATGAACCGGCTGCGGCTTGGGATGCCGTTGCAATGCGACCCCACGACGGTCTACGCTGCCGTGCGCGAGAAGCGGTACAGCGGCGTGATCCATAGGTCGGACCTGGCCAGTAAGGACCTTTACAACACGTACACCCATATCGGCCTGCCCCCTGGCCCCATTTCAAATCCCGGCATTGGGGCGTTGAAAGCTGCATTGAATCCTGCAGACACGGCTTTCCTGTACTTCGTCGCAAAACCGGATGGTTCCGGCTCGCATCATTTTTCGGCCACCCTCGACGAACATGAACGAGCGGTGCTGGCGTATCGGAAGGGCACTCGGTAAGCGGACGGAATGCCGGTCCCGAGTTACTGGGCGCCACTGCCAAGCAGGGCGACTTTGATCGTGTGAAAGATGATGTAGAAATCGAGCGCGGCGGCCACGTGCTTAATGTAGTACAAGTCGTACTCTAGCTTGATCATGGCGTCCAATTCGGTGTCGCCGTACTTATGATTAATCTGCGCCCATCCGGTAATGCCAGGTTTCACGGCGTGCCGCTGACGGTAGTACGGGATGCGATGGGCGAGAATTTCCACGAACTCCGGGCGTTCCGGACGCGGGCCGACCAAAGCCATGTCGCCCCGAAGGACATTCCAGAATTGTGGAAGTTCATCGAGCCGCAGACGCCGTAGCCAGTGGCCAACGGGCGTGATTCGCGGGTCGTTCTTCTTGGCCCAGACAGCACCCGTTCGGGCTTCAGCATCGACATACATCGACCGGAATTTGTAGACGGTAAAAATGTGGCCGTTCAACCCGACCCGCCGCTGACCGTAAAAGATGGGGCCTTTGGACGAGAATTTAACAGCGATGGCGGTCAAAAGCATGATCGGGAAAAACACCACTAGCCCAACCGCCCCAAAGAGGAACGAGTAGAAGTTTTTAACGGCAACAGCCGAAGTACGCGGACCCAACTCAGAAGTGAAGATGAGCTGTGAGGGCTGAATCTTCCGGCTGCACACGCGGCGAGTGGTCATTTCGTAGGTATCGGCCGCATCTTCGATGACAACTCCATTGAAGCGAATCTCCAGCAGTTCCTGAACAGGGAGACGATTGCGGCGCTCCGCCATTCCGACGACTATCCGGGTGGGCTTGTACTCATCACATACGTGGCGCAGGTCTTTGATGTGGCCCAGACAGGGTATGGGAAAGTCGCAGGGAGCTTCTTCGCTCAGATAGCCCAGAATGTTATAGCCAAAGTGAGGCCGGTCGAGCAGGTGGGAGATCACTTCGCCCAAGATGCTGGAATTTCCGAGCATCAGCACGCGTTCCGAGCGTAGGGCGACAATGACGTACTTCCAGTAAAAAATGCGCCAAAGCGGAAGAACGATGATGGCAAACAGGCTGCCGACCACCGTCAACCATCGTGCGAGCAGCAGATTAGTATCCAGGTATCCGAAGCCAGCCATCAAAAGCAGTGCCGCGCCCACAGCCAGGCATACCTGCTGGACTAAAAGGACGTGCGAGAGTATCCGCAGGTCAGAGTACAGGTCCTGGAAATACAGGCCGAGTATGATGCATCCGGTGATGAAGAGAATCTTCCAGTAATTCCCTTCCGTGAAAAGATAGAAGTGCGGGTCTTGGCCGAGGGTGAAAAACGACGCCACCCAGTAGCAAGCGAGTACAAGAAGAATCTCGGAGAGGAGAAGCGCGACAACGCTTGCAGGAATAAAGACGCGAAAAAGGCGAATCACGCGAACTGTTCAGCCAAAGAGAATAACCGGGACAAGCGTTCTGAGTTTATCATGACTAGCTGTTTTCCAGCATTTTACCGAGAGGAAGTACGGCCAGAGCCTCTTTCGCAACGTGCATGGCAAATAAACCACTGAAAACACGTGACATAAAAGCGTTCAAGAATTAATTTGGGCATGGTATAACAGGATAGAACTCCCTCGTCTGCGGGTGGTGCACCTGTCCTGAAACACAAACCGTCAAAATGCTTCGATTAACTAAAAAGGCGGATTACAGTCTGATTGCTCTCAAGCATTTTGCGGCCCGGCAAAGAAAAACGCACGAAGCAGCTAGCGCGAAGGAAGTGGCGGATACCTGCGGGATTCCGTTGCCGGTGCTATCCAAGCTGCTGCAGAAGTTGGGAAAGTCGGGTTTTTTGGCCTCTGAACACGGAACGAATGGGGGATACCGGTTAGCCCGGGCGCCTCGGGAAATCTCCGTGCTGGAGGTGATTCGGGCGATCGATGGCCCCATTGTGCTGGCCAATTGCTTTACGGAACATGTGAGTTGCGGGCATTCGGGAAGATGCACGGTGCGACGCCCGTTGCGCCGCATTCACGAGGGGATCCTGCGACTTCTGCAAAGCGTGAGCATCGAAGATATGTTAGAGGAGTCGGAGGACGAGCTTTCGAGCCCGATGCCCAACTCGCTTGTCGCCCTCCAGGGATTCCCCCATTCAGCAGCTGACGGCTTTCTTAGAAAGTGAAGAAGGAAATGAAATTACCCATCTATTTTGATAATCACGCCACCACACAGTTGGATCCTCGCGTGCTTGAGGCGATGATGCCGTACTTCACGACGGTGTTCGGCAACGCTGCATCAAGAAACCACCAGTTCGGATGGGAAGCGGAAGAGGCCGTTGAGAAGGCCCGTAAGCAGATCGCGGATCTGATCGGCGCCACACCCAAGGAAATCGTATTTACCAGCGGAGCCACGGAATCGAACAACCTGGCGCTGAAGGGCATCGCTGAGATGTACGCCGAGCGCGGCAACCATATCATCACGCAAGCCACGGAACACAAGGCAGTATTGGATACCTGCAAGCGCCTGGAAAAGGAAGGCGTTCGCGTGACGTACCTCCCCGTGAAGCAGGATGGTCTGATCGATCTGGACCAATTGCGCGATGCAGTCACGGACAAGACAATTCTGATCTCCATCATGTACGCCAATAACGAAATAGGCGTGGTGCAACCGATAAAAGAGATCAGCAAGATTGCGAAGGAAAAGGGCGTATTGTTCCACACCGATGCGGTGCAGGCCGTGGGCAAGATTCCGGTCAACGTCATTGCCGACGGCATTGATGTCCTTTCGCTGAGCGCCCATAAGGTTTATGGACCCAAGGGAGTTGGTGCCCTATATGTGCGGCGGCGCAATCCCCGGGTCCAGATCACGGCACAGATCGACGGCGGCGGCCATGAGCGCGGCATGCGTTCGGGCACTCTGAACGTCCCCGGCATTGTGGGGCTGGGCGCAGCCTGCGAGATTGCCAATCGCGAGATGGCCGAAGAATCCAAGCGACTGCAATTTCTCCGCGATAAGCTGAAAGATAAATTGATGTCACAACTGGACGAGGTTTACATCAATGGATCCATGGAGCATCGCCTGCCGCATAACCTCAACATCAGCTTTGCCTATGTCGAGGGTGAGAGTCTGTTGATGGGCATCAACGACATAGCGGTATCGAGCGGTTCGGCTTGCACTTCCGCCACTTTGGAACCGAGTTACGTGCTGAAGGCGCTAGGAGCGGGCGATGATTTAGCCCATTCTTCCATTCGTTTCGGCTTGGGCCGGTTCAACACGGAAGAAGAAGTGGATTACGTGGCAAACAAGGTAGTAGATGTAGTTTCTAAGCTGCGTGAGCTTTCCCCGCTTTACGAAATGGCGAAGGAAGGCGTGGATCTGTCAAAGGTCACTTGGGCAGCGCACTAAAATAGAAAGAGTCTAGGAGAGATTTCATTTATGGCTTATTCTGACAAAGTTCTCGAACATTACAACCACCCACGGAACGTAGGCTCTCTGGACAAGAACAGCCCCGACGTGGGTACTGGCATGGTAGGCGCTCCGGAGTGCGGAGACGTTATGAAGCTTCAGGTGAAGGTAAATCCTGAGACGGGAGTTATCGAGGACGCAAAGTTCAAAACGTTCGGCTGTGGAAGCGCGATTGCAAGTTCGTCGCTGGCTACGGAGTGGCTGCGAGGCAAGACCGTGGATCAGGCACTTGAAATCAAGAATACCGACATTGTGAATGAACTCGCTCTTCCGCCCGTGAAAATTCACTGCTCGGTATTGGCCGAAGACGCAATCAAAGCGGCCATTTCTGATTACAAGAACAAACGCGGAGTCAACGAGTCCAGGCCTGAGCCGGTCGCGGTCAGCTAGCCAGGAAGGCATTGCATTATGGCTGAGTTAAGCCAAATTGAAAACCACGGGGCGGTCTCCGGCGTGCCCGAAGCTGGGGAATCAGCTTCCAAGCAGATCCATGTGACTCCACGGGCGATCCAGAAGATTCGGGAAGCCTTTGCGAGGGAAAAGGTCTCGGGCGGGTTGCGGCTGGGGGTGCTTGGCGGCGGATGCTCCGGGTTGAGCTATCAATTTAAGTTTGCGCCCGAGCCGCGTCCCAAAGACCATGTCTTCGAATTTGAGGACGTCAAGGTCTTCGTTGATCCCAAGAGCATGTTGTTTCTGGACGGAATGACATTGGACTGGAAAGACGCGCTGATTCAATCCGGGTTTGTTTTCCAAAATCCGCATGCCACAAAGAGCTGCGGCTGCGGAAGTTCGTTTTCGTCTTAATCCAACCGGTTTCATCATCTCCGTTGGTGGCGGAAGGCAGTGAAAGATTGCCTCTCCGCCACGTTTGTTTGAGCCCATGTCCTCCATCTCCAGAAACTATTTCGATTTCTTCGGACTCCAGCGCAAGTTGGGCATCGATGCTGATACTTTACAAAAGCGCTTTTATGAGCTCAGCCGACGGTGGCATCCCGACCGCTACAGCCGTAAGGGCTCCGACGAGCAGGCGCAGGCCTTGGAAGCGACTTCGATCTTGAATGATGGATACCGGACGTTGAGAGATCCTGTGAAGCGCGCGGAGTACCTACTGACCGAAGAGGGTTTTCCTATCGGAGAGCAGCGTTCCAAGGATGTTCCTCCGGAGTTGCTGGAAGAGGTCTTCGAGCTGAATATGGCGCTCGAAGAACTGAAGGCGGGAGACGAGTCAGCGCGTCCCCAGCTGGAGAGTGCAAAGCAGAACTTTCTCGGGTTGCGGGGCGGAATCGATGGGGAGTTGGAAGCCCTGTTTTCGAAGTACGATGCGGCAGACTCGCAGAGCGAAACCGCCAAGCAGGCACTTCACGAGATTCGGGGAGTGCTAAACCGGCGTCGCTATATCGAAAATCTGATTCGGGATGTGGATAAAGCACTTAATCCCGCTTTGGCAGCTGCCGAAACGATAGAAGACCGTTTGTAGAGCTTTAATATTCAATGGGAACTTTTCAGATAGACTTCGGGGAAGAACGAAGGTCGAAGATCGTCGGTATTGACCTGGGCACGACCAATAGCCTCGTCGCTTATATGGACCTGACCAGTCCGCGCGTGATCGAGGATTCAAACGGGCAAAAAATCGTACCGAGCATTGTTTCTTTACGCGTAGACGGAACACTGGTTGCGGGAGAAGCGGCGCGCGAGATGTTGTTGACAGATCCCGAACGGTCGGTTTACTCCGTGAAGCGGCTGATGGGCCGCGGGGTGGGGGATGTCCAAAGCGAGTTGAAGCTG
>Ga0308176_10000848_pt1 | contig 19176 bp, 17 predicted proteins | sample PhyCR2_3_FD_203890 | JGI IMG/M metagenome (GOLD analysis project Ga0308176, IMG submission 203890) | Soil microbial communities from UC Gill Tract Community Farm, Albany, California, United States - DLSLS.C.R2 | ecosystem: Environmental > Terrestrial > Soil > Agricultural land | place: USA... | reverse complement strand
GTGCGGCAGCTGCCAGAAGTTCTCGATCGAGTGCTCGAGCGCCTGCTTGAGGTCGTACGAGGTCGCCTCGCCGATGTGCTGGAACAGCGACAGCACGGCGTAGGAGGTCTGCGTAAGACGTATCGGCTTGCGTTTCATGATTCGCCTCGTATAGTACGGGACGAACTATCACACCAGCTCCCACGACGCAGGGGGTCGAGATGCAGGACTCGAGCCATTCGAACGGGATCTTCTCCGCTGGGGCGGACTACGACGCGGTGATCGTCGGCGGCAGCCTCGCCGGCTGCGCGGCCGCGATGCTGCTGGGACGCGCCGGCGCGCGCGTCGCCATCGTCGAGAAGCACGCCGATCCGGCGGCCTTCAAGCGCATCTGCTCGCACTACATCCAAGCGTCGGCTGTCCCGGCGATCGAGCGGCTCGGGCTGCTGGAGCCGGCGCTCGAGGCCGGCGGCCAGCGGTCGTACCTGCGCATCTGGACGAAGTGGGGCTGGATCGTGCCGCCGCGCGATCCCGCCAGCGCCGGACTCAACCTCCGCCGCGAGAAGCTCGATCCGCTGCTGCGCGGAATGGCGGCGCGCACGCCGGGCGTCGAGCTGCTGCTCGGCCAGGCGGCGAGAGCGCTCGTGCGCGACGACGCCGGCGCCGTCGCGGGCGTGGTCGTCCAAGGCCGCGACGGGAGCGAGACGACGCTGCGCGGCAAGCTTGTCGTGGGCGCGGACGGACGCGACTCGCGCATCGCCGAGCTGGCCGGCGTGCTCGATCGCCGCAAGCCGCACCAGCGGTTCGCCTACGGCGCCTACTTCGCCGGCGCGACGCCTGCGCATGCGCCCGACGCCACGTTGTGGATGACCGATCCCCAGTGGGCTGCGGCGTTCCCGACCGACGACGGGCTCACCTTCTACGCCGCGATGCCGACGAAGGCGTGGCTGCCGGAGTTCAAGCGCGACCCGGCCGGGACGCTCGTGAAGTTCCTCGCGGACCAGCCCGAGCCGCCGCCGATTCGCGAGGGCGAGCTCGTCGGCACGGTGATGGGCAAGCTCGACATGACGAACCGGCTGCGCGGACCGGTCGCGCCCGGGCTCGCGCTGATCGGGGACGCGGCGCTCGCGATCGACCCGCTGTGGGGCGTCGGCTGCGGCTTCGCGTTCCAGACGGCGGAGTGGATGGCGGACGCGGTCGCGCCCGCGCTCGGCGGCGCCGAGCCGCTGGAGGCCGGTCTGGAGCGCTACCGCCGCCGGCACGCCAAGGGGCTCAGGGGCCACACGGCGGTGATGCTCGACTACTCGAGCGGGCGCAGATTCAACGCCGGCGAGCGGCTGATCTTCTCGGCGGCCGCGAAGGATGACCGCGTCGCGGCGATCTTCGAGGCGTTCGGCTCCCGGCGGATTGGGCCGGAGCAGGCGTTCCCGCGGCTGATCCCGCTGTCGCTCGCGGCGCACGCGCGCGACGCGCTCGCCCGGCGGGGTGGGGTGGATGCATCGCCGCCGGCTGCTCCGCCGGCTGCGTCCGAGCCCGAGCGCGAGGCGGTTGCGGCATGAGCGTGCGGCGCACGCGCATCCGCGCCGGCGGCACGCAGCCGCGGGTGCTGGAGGCGGGGCCGGCCGATGCGTCCGAGGCCGTCGTGTTCGTGCATGGGAACCCCGGGTCGTGCGACGACTGGGAGCGGCTCGCGGCCGCGCTCGGCGCCACCGGCGTGCGCGCGGTGGCGGTCGACCTGCCGGACTTCGGCGAGACGATCGCGCCGGCGGGGTTCGTGCACGACGTACCGACCTACGCCAACTTCGTCGAGGAGGCGCTCGGCGTGCTCGGCGTCGAGCGCGTGCACCTCGCGATCCACGACTTCGGCGGACCGATCGGGCTCGTGTGGGCGGCGATGCACGCCGACCGCGTCGCGAGCGTGACGCTGATCGACACCGGCATCCTGCCCGGCTACAGATGGCATCGGCTCGCGCGCATCTGGCGCACGCCGGTGCTCGGCGAGCTGTTCCAGGCGACCGCGACGCGGCGCGCGTTCCGGTTCCTGCTCAACCGCAACGAGCCGCGCGGGCTGCCGCGCGCGTTCGTCGACCAGATGTACGACCACTACGACAGGCGCACCAGACGTGCGGTGCTCGCGCTCTACCGCGCCACCGACGACCCGGGCGCGGCCGGCGAGGCGTTCGCGGAGTACATGCGCTCGAAGGACATCCCCGCGCTCGTGATCTGGGGCGAGCACGACGCGTACCTGCCGTCGGCGATGGCGGCGCGCCAGCGCGACGCGTTCCCCTCCGCCGACGTGCACGTGCTGCCGGCGAGCGGGCACTGGCCCTACGCCGACGCGCCGGAGACGGTCGAGCGGCTGCTGGTCGAGTTCGTCGCAGGCGTGGTGCAGAGAGCGGCCGCGGCGGCCTGTGGGGCGCCGGGGCCGACCACGGCGAACGCGGAGCGGTCCGCGCTCAGGCGGCCAGCGGGAGCGGCGCCTCGGGCGCGTCGCCGGGCAGCGGCACGAACGGCCACGCCGCTTCGATCCGCTCGTCTCTGCCGTTGCGGCGCAGGTAGTCCTCGAACGATGCGGCCTGCTCGGCGGCCCAGCCGATCTGCTGGACGTGGAGCGATTGGAGGTCGATCCTGAGCTCCTCGAACGCCTGCCCGAGCCGCCACGCGACACGCGCGGCGGCGAGCGCGTCGGCGTGCGAGTCGTGCGCGTCGTCGAGCGGGACGTTGTAGTGCGCGCAGACGGCGCCGAGCGTGCGCTTGCCCTTGCGGAAGCGATCGACCTGCTTGTCGAGGACGTACGGGTCGACCACCAGCATCCGATCGCCGCCGACGCGTTCGACCAGCGGGGCGATGCCGTGCCGGCGCGCCTCGCGGTCCAGGCAGGTGAGGTCGAAGCGGGCGTTGAAGGCGACGACGGGGACGCCCTGCTGCAGCTGGTCGGCGAGCAGCGCGACGATCTCCTCGACCGCTTCGAGCGGCTGGCGGCCTTCGGCGCGCGCCTGCTCGGTCGTGATGCCGTGGACCGCCGAGGCGCCGGCCGGGATCGGTATGCCGGGGTCGAGCAGCCAGGCGTGGAAGGCGGACGGCTGACCGTCGCCGACAAGGCTCACGGCGGCGGTGACGATGCGGTCCGACTCGCTGTCGATTCCCGTCGTCTCCAGGTCAAAAGCGGCGAGGCGGCGCTGGTGCCAGCTCATGGCCGCGAAGCATGAAGACGGGTCCGGACGGCGCCGGGTGCCGCGGGCGGCTGCGTGGCGGGGCGGAGCGGCGGAGCGGAGGGGGAGGGATTCGAACCCTCGATGGACTCTCGCCCATGCCGGTTTTCAAGACCGGTGCATTCAACCGCTCTGCCACCCCTCCAGACGGCGGCAGGACGATGCTAGCCGGGTCGCTAGACTGGCGTTCTCCGAAACTGGGACAGGTGGCCGAGTGGCTGAAGGCACTCGCCTGCTAAGCGAGTATGGGGGTCAAACTCCATCGCGGGTTCGAATCCCGCCCTGTCCGTCGCCGGTCCGCCGGTCCGCCGGTCCGCCGCCCCGCGGACCGCGCCGCGCGGCCGACGGCTACAATCCCCGGCTCACCCTGCGCCCCTAGCTCAGCTGGATAGAGCGTCGGTCTACGGAACCGAAGGTCAGAGGTTCGAATCCTCTGGGGCGCGCTTGGAAGTCCCCGCACATCGGGGGCTTTCGCGTTTCAGGGGACGTGTCCCGAGGTTCGATATGTCCCCAATATGTCCCGGGATCGGCGTATCGTTGGCGCCATGCCGCTGCCTGGGACACGCGCACCGAGCGGGCACGTCTTCCGCGTCGACCGCGCGCGCGGGCCGGTCTGGTACGCGAAGTACCGTCTGCCGGACGGTCGGCAGGTGCAGAAGATCGGGCCGGCGTGGACCGGACGCGGCCGTCCGGCTGCGGGGACGTTCACGCGAGACGCACGGCCGAGGACTGGCTGCGCGACCTCCTCGACCAGGCGCGGCGCGGGACGCTGCCGGGGCTGGTTGCGACGGGCGCGCTGTTCGAGGACGCCTGCGAGGAGTGGCTGCGCTACGTCGAGCAGGAGCGCGACTGCAAGCCCTCGACGCTGCGCGACTACCGCTCGACGGTCGAGGCGCACCTGCGGCCGGCGTTCGGCGGGATGCGCGTGGAGGACGTGACGCCGGAGCTGATCGAGCGCTGGCGCGCGGGGCTCGACAGTGGGCGCGGGCGCGGCAGACGGCCGCTGTCGAACCGCACGAAGAACAAGCTCGTGACGGTGCTGCACGGCATCTTCGAGCGGGCGAGAAAGGTGCACGGGCTCCCGGCCAACCCGGTCGCTTCAGTGGAGCGGCTGCGTGCGCGCTTCGACCCGTTGCAGTTCTCGTTCTATGCGCCCGAGGAGGTGCAGGCGCTCGCGCGAGCGGCTGCGTCGCCGCAGGACGCGGCGGTGTTCCTGACGGCCGCGTTCACCGGCCTGCGCCGTGGCGAGCTCGTCGCGCTGCGCTGGCGCGAAGTGGACTTCGCGCGACAGACGATCCGCGTGTCGGCGAGCTATGCGAACGGCGAGCTGACGCTGCCGAAGTCCGGCAAGGGGCGGTCGGTGCCGATGGCGCCGCCGGTCGCCGAGGCGTTGGCGCGGCTCGGCCAGCGCGAGCGCTGGACCGGTCCGGACGACCTCGTGTTCGTCGGCGCCGGCGGGTCGTACCTCGACGCCTCCGCGCTGCGCCGTCGGTACGTCACCGCGCAGAGAGCGGCCGGCCTGCGCCCGCTGCGCTTCCACGACCTGCGCCACACGTTCGGGACGCTGGCGGTCGAGCACGTCGCCTCGCTCGTCGAGCTGCAGGCGTGGATGGGCCACGCCGACATCAAGACGACGATGCGCTACACGCACTTCCGCAGCCACGAGGACGCGGCCGAGCGGCTGGCGCGGGCGTTCGAGGCGGGCGGCGCGCAGGCGTCGGCGCCGGCTCGGTAGGCGCGCTGCTCAGCTTCCGCCAGGCGCCTCTTTGAGGCGTGCCTGCGCCCACTTGATCGCGCTGTCGGCGGCCTCGATCGCGGCGTGGCGGTCGAGCGTGTCGTCGAGGTCGTCATAGCGGGTGGTCACGGCCCAAGGGCTGAGCCATTCGGGCTCGGCGATCCTCGTCGGGACGTCGATGCCGTGGGCGTCGAGCAGCTCGACGAGGTAGGTAAGGTCGTGCGTGCGCGGGCTCGGCACCTCTGAGAAGGCGAGCACTGCCTTCAGCGCCTTCTCGACCGCTTGCTGGGCGTGGAAGCCGATCGCCTCGTCGTGCGGATCGGCGTCAGCGGCGAGCGTCCGCGTGACTGCGAGATCGGCGTTGGCCTTGCGCAGCAGCAGGTGCGCGAGGTCGACGTGCTCAGGTCTGGGCAAGCAGGCGGCCCTCGCGCAGCGCGCGCTCGACCATCGTGCCCGGCACGGCCGCGCGACGTCTTGCCTTCGCCTCGTCCATCACGACCACGTCGATCGGCACACCGAGTCCCCGCAGCTCACGGCGCAGGCGGACGGACTCGGAAAGCGCGCTCTCGACGGTCGGCTCGATCACGAGCACGTCGTAGTCGGAGTCCTCCGCCGCGGTTCCGCGCGCGTGAGAGCCGAACAGCACGACGCGCGAACGAGGCGGCGCGGCGCTGGCCAGTCGGGTGCCGATCTGCTCGATGACCTCAGTCGTGGTCATGGCAGGACGGTATCCGATGACGCGGCTCGCACAATCCGGCCGATTTCGTGAGGAAGGGGATAGACAGCCCTTCTTCGCCGCGGACGGCCGCGGTTGCGCGCGGTTGGCTCGCACAATCCGGCCGTTCTCGTGAAGAGGGGGTAGATGCCCGTTCTTCATCAGGAGGTCAACGTCATGGATGGCACTTCCCGCGCACGCCCGGGGTCCTGGCGGGCGCGGAGTTGGCGATCCCACACCTCTGCGAACTCGGCGAAGGGCACGTCGAGCGCGTCGACCAGGCGCAGGAGGTTGAGGAAGCCGACGTTGGCCTCCCCTCGCTCGATCGTGCCGACGTAGTTGCGGTGTGCCGGCGGCGCCGGTCGCCGTTCCGTTTCACCAATTGAATCGGTATCGGATTCGCGGATAAGCTGCTGTTACGACATCTGATCCGCGACAGAGGAACGTGCCATGAAGACGGCCGCGAACGCAGCCCTCGAGACGGATGCCAAGGCCGGGGCCAAGACGCGTATCCAGTCGGTCGCGCGCGCCTCGCGGATCCTGCTGTGGGTCGCCGACCAGCCGCACGGCGCGAGCGCCAAGGAGGTCGCCGCCTCGCAGGGGCTCGCGGTCCCGACGACCTACCACCTGCTCAACACGCTGCTCGACGAGGGGCTGCTCGCGAAGGACGTGCGCGGTCACTACATCCTCGGACGCAGCAGCGCGATCCTCGCGCAGAGCTACCTGCGGGGGAAGTCGGTCCCCGACAGCCTGCTGCGCGGGCTGCGAAGCCTCACGATGCGCACGGGGGAGACGGGCTACCTCGCCGACTGGGGCGAGCACGACATCCGCGTGCTGGCGTCGGTCGAGGGCAACCAGATGGTGCGCGTCGCCGAGGTCGGGAGCGGACCGTACGAGCACGGGCACGCGCGCGCGAACGGGAAGGTGCTGCTGGCCTACGCGCGGCCCGAGGTGCGCGAGGCGTACCTGCGCGCCCACCCGCTGGTGCCGGTCACGCCGGCGACGATCACCGACCCGGCCTCGTTGGAGCGGGAGCTCGAGCAGATCGTGCAGCGCGGCTTCGGCTACGACGAGGAGGAGTTCGCGACGGGCGTCAGCTGTGTCGCGGCGCCGGTGCTGCACCGCGGCCAGCTGGTCGCGGCGCTGGGACTGTCGGTCCCGACGGAACGCTTCAGACTGCGGCGCGCCGAGCTCACCTCGGTGCTGCTTGAGGTGACGGGCGGACTGGCGGGGGACGGCTCGCTGGCGCTCGGCGGCGCGGAGGCCGACGCGGGCGCAGCTGCCTGACGGACCGCCGCCAAGCCGGCGCCGGGTTTGCGCGCGGGCTGCGCGAGGGGACCCTCTGCGTGGGCGATCCGCTTGCACCCCTCTGGTAGCCTCATACTCGTTCTGAAATATGTTTCAGAATATGAAAGCTATGAGGTGAGGTGAGATGGCTCGGATCGGACACGTCTGGCGCGCGAAGCCCGGCAAGATCGACGAGTACAAGCGCTTCCACGCGACGGTCTGGCCGGAGCTGGAGAGAGTGCTGCGAGACGCCGGGATCACGACCTACGTGATCTACGCGTTCGACGACATCCTCTTCAGCCACATGGAGGTCGAGGACTACGACCGCATGGTCGAGATCTTCAACACCGACCCCGTGGCGCAGCGCTGGGAGGAGCAGGTCGGCGAGCTGATCGAGTACCCCGACGCCGACGAGCAGGGCTGGCCGCGCGCGCTCGACCACGTGTGGTCGCTGTGAGCGGCCCCGCGCTCGACGGCGGCGTGCTCGTCACCGGCGGCGGCTCGGGCATCGGCCGCGCGTGCGCGCTTGCCGTCGCACAGGCCGGCGCCTCCGTCGCCGTGCTCGACGTCGACGGACCCCGCGCGCAGGAGGCCGCCGCGGAGGCGGCCGCGAACGGCGCGCCCGCGACGGTCGGCCTCGCGTGCGACGTGCGCGACGAGGCGGCGGTCGCGGAGGCCGTGGCCGCGAGCGCCGCGGCGGTCGGCGAGCTGCGCGGCGTCGCGGCGATCGCCGGCGTCGGTCACGGCGGACTCGTGCACGAGCTGGCGCTGGAGGAGTGGAACGAGGTGATCGGGATCAACCTCACCGGCATGTTCCTCACGTGCAAGCACGTGCTGCGGCACATGCTGGAGCACGGGCGCGGCGGCTCGATCGTCTGCGCCTCGTCGCCGTGGGGCGAGGTCTCCGCGCCCGGCGGCGCGTCCGCGTACAGCGCCTCCAAGGGCGGCGTCACCGCGCTCGTCAAGAGCCTCGCGCTCGACTACGCGCCGCACGGCGTGCGCGTCAACGCGATCGTCCCGGGCGCGACCGAGACGGCGCTGATGTGGGCCGGCCTGGAGGCGGACCAGATCCCCGCCGCGCGCGCGCGGATCGGCGCGCAGCTGGTCGTCGGCCGGCTCGCCGAGCCGGCGGAGATCGCGGCCGGCGTCGTGTGGCTGCTGAGCGACCAGGCGTCGTACGCGACCGGCTCCTCGCTCGTGATCGACGGCGGCCTGCTGGCGAGGGCGAGCATTGAGTCCTGAGCGCGAGCGGGCCGCCAGCCCGGAGCTGCAGGATCGCGTCTGCGTCGTCACGGGCGCGGCCCGCGGGATCGGCGCCGCGATCGCCGAGACGTTCGCCGCGCACGGCGCGCGGCTCGCCCTGCTCGACCGCGACGCAGAGGGCGGCGCCGCGAGCGCGGCGGCGTTCGCCGCACAGGGCGTCGAGGCGCGCTTCTACGCGCTCGACGTCTCCGAGGAGGCGGGCGTGGTGGACGTCGCCGCGCGCGTCGCACAGGACTTCGGCGGCGTGGACGTGCTCGTCAACAACGCCGGCATCGGCCGCCTCGGCGCGAGCATGAGCTTCCCCGTCGAGGACTTCCGCACGTCGCTCGACGTGATGGTCACGGGGGTCTTCCTGTGCAGCCGCGAGCTGGGCCGCGCGATGCGCGACAGCGGCGGGGGCGCGATCGTGAACATCTCCTCGATCAACGGGCTCGTCGCGTTTCCGATGCGGCTCGCCTACAGCGCCGCGAAGGCGGCGGTGCTCTCGATGACCGAGGTGCTCGCGGTCGAGTGGTCGGGCTACGGGATCCGCGTCAACGCGGTCGCGCCCGGCAACACGAAGACGGAGATGGTCCAGCAGGCGATCGACGAGGGCCTCATCGACGTCGACGCCTATCTCGAGCACACGCCGCTGCGGCGGCTCGGGGAGCCTGAGGAGATCGCCGAGACGGTGCTCTACCTGGCGTCCGACCGCTCGCGCTTCGTGACCGGTCAGACGATCGCGCCCGACGGCGGCTGGACCGCGTTCGGCTGGATCCCCTGGAGCGGCGATCCGGACGCGCCGGGCGTCGCCGGCAGACGCGGGATCGATGACTGACGCGGTCGCGCTCGTCGAGGGCCTCGGCTCGCCCGAGGGGCCGGATCTGCTGGCCGACGGCAGCGGCACCGTGGTGTTCGTCGAGACGTTCCGGCTGCGCGTCTCGGCGTGGGATCCGGTCGGAGGCCTGCGCTCGTACGCCGACGTCGGCGGTGCACCGAACGCATGCGTCGTCGGGCTCGACGGCGTCTACGTGGCGCAGAACGGCCGCACGGCCGGGCCGTGGCTCTCGCCCCGTCCCACGCCGCCGTCGATTCAGCGCGTGCGCGACGACGGCGTCGTGGAGATGGTCGTCGAGCACGCCGGCGGCGAGCCGTTCGTCGGTCCCAACGACCTCGCCTTCGGCCCCGACGGTCGTCTGTGGTTCACCGACTCGGGCGTGTTCGACCCCGAGCGCCCGGACGAGGGCGCGATCGTCGTCGTCGAGCGCGACGGCCGCGCGACGGTCGTCGAGCGGGTCGGCCCCGTGTTCCCCAACGGGATCGTCGTCGAGCCGGACGGCGCCGTCGTGTGGAACGAGTCGTTCACGCGCCGGGTCAAGCGCCGCCGGCCGGACGGCACGGTCGAGCTGCTCGCGACGCTGCCCGAGGACCGCGTGCCCGACGGCATGAAGCTCGCCGCCGACGGGCGCCTGTTCGTCACCGGCGTCAGCTCGGGCGGCATCGACGTGCTGGCGCCCGACGGCGAGGCGGTCGGCTTCGTCGCGACGGGCGGCACGCCGCTCAACTGCGTCTTCGACGGCGAGGACCTGCTCGTGACGGACTTCGGCGAGTGGTCGCCGGAGGCCGAGCAGGGGCGCTCGGCCGCCGGCCGCCTGCTGCGCGTGGCGGTCGGCACGTCCGGTCGGCCGCCGTTTCGCGGCGCGATCGGCCGTTTTTTCACATAGTTCAATCGGCATCCAGATTATTTGACAGTGAGTGCCGTCGGGGGTAACTTCTCCATATAGCCATTCCGCGTTTCAGATAGTGGAGGAGGATGGTGGTGAGAAGCACAGACAGCAGCGCGCGCTCGCGCGCGCTCCGCTGGCTCGCGCTCGCAGTCGCGCTGGTCGCGGCGCTCGCGCTGGCGGCCTGCGGCGGCGACAGCGGCGGCGGCGACAGCGGCGGCGACGGCGGCAGCGCGAGCTCCAGCTCGAGCTCGAGCAAGCCGCTCGTGATCGCGAACCTCGAGGGCCCGCTCGCCGACGGCGGCCCCGACTGGACGAAGGGCATGGAGATCGCGGCCAGAGAGATCAACGACGCCGGCGGCGTCGACGGCCGTCCGATCGAGATCCGCACCTTCAAGAAGGGCCTCACGGCGCAGGAGTCGGTCGAGGCCTACCGCGAGGCGGCGTCCGACGACGACGTGCTCGCCGCGTGGGTCGGCGGCGGCGGCGGGCTGGCGATCAAGGCCCAGGCCGATCGCGTGAGACTGCCGTTCCTGGCCTCGGTCGGCCGCATCGACCTCGTCGAGCCGGTCAACCCCTACGCGTTCGCGGTCAGCTTCAACGGCGAGTACGCGACCTCGGCCGTCAGCTGGGCGGTCGCGAACAGAGGCACGAGAAAGATCGGCGTGCTGCACTACGAGACCGACTTCTCGGAGGGCCTCACGCCGGCGATCCAGAGACGCTGCGAGGAGCTCGGCTGCGAGGTCGTGAGCGAGCAGAGAGCCTCGCTCGACGATTCCGTCGACGCGTTGATCCCGCAGCTCACCGCGCTGAAGAACAGCGGCGCGGACACCTACTACATCGAGAGCCTCAACCCGAACGCCGCGAAGGCCGCGCGCCAGCTCGGCATGTTCGACAAGCCCGTCATCACCGAGCAGTGGCTGACGGTGCTCGCGATCGCCCAGGCGACCGGCAAGGCCGCCGAGACGATGGTGTTCGGCGCGCACAAGTGCCGCGCGCCCGAGGTCGTCGCCAGAGACGACGAGACGCGCAGATGGTGCGAGGAGTACATGGCGAAGTTCAGAGCCGCGTACCCCGGCGAGCCGTTCGCGCTCTACAGCATCTACGGCAACGACGCGGTGAACATGTTCGCCGACGCCGCTAGACGCGCGATGGCGGCGCACGACGGCGACGTCGACCGCGAGTCGCTTCGCGAGGCGCTCGAGCAGTTCGACGGTCACGGCCTGCGCACGAGCCACGGGCTCGTCAAGAGCAGCCCCGAGAACCACTCGCTCGTCGGCACCTGGAAGCAGGCGTACGTCGACCTGACGATCAAGGCCGACGGCAGAAGCATCAGATACGTGCTCGCGCCCGGCGCCGACCCCGCGGGGGCGACGCCCTAAGCCCGGGGTCCCCCACGACCCGCCGGCGCCGGGGCCCGTCCCCTCCTCGGCGCCGGCGGCGCGGGGCTTCTCCGCTCAGGGAGCCACCACATGCACGACCTCGCTCAATACGTCCTGTCCGGCCTCTCGGTCGGCTGCGTCGCGGCGCTCGTCGCGCTCGGGTTGATCGTCGTCGCGAACGTCACGGGCGTCTACAACTTCGCCACCGGCGAGTACGTGATGGTCGGCGGCATGATCACGGCCGTGACGATCGCCGCCGGCTGGGCGGTCCCGCTCGCCGTCCTCGCCTCGGTCGTCGTCGTCGCGCTCGTCGCGGTCGTGCAGGAGCGCACGACCGTCGCGCCGGTGCGCGGCAAGGTCGGCCAGCTCGGCCTCGTGATCGCCAGCCTCGGCGTCGGCGTCGCGCTGCGCGGCGCCGCGCTGCTGATCTGGGAGGAGGACCCGCGCAGCGCGCCGACGTGGCAGTCGGGCGACTTCCACCTGCTGGGCGCGACGCTGTCGAACCAGGTCAAGTGGATCTGGCTGACGACCGCGCTGTCGCTGCTGTTCGTCGTGTGGCTGTTCACGCGCACCGACCTCGGCCGCGCGATGCGCGCCTGCGCGATCAACCCGGTCGCTGCGCGGCTCACGGGCATACGGCTCGGCTCGATGTCGATGGCCTCCTTCGCCTTGTCGGGCGCGCTCTGCGGCCTGATCGCGTCGGTCACCGTCTCGCAGACGCTCGTGCGCTGGGACAGCGGCCTGACGATCGGCATCATCGGCTTCATCGCCGCCGCGCTCGGCGGCTTCACGAGCCCCGTCCGCGGCGTGATCGCGGGCCTCGCGCTCGGCGTCGTGGAGGCCGTCTCGGCGGGCCTGATCTCGTCCGACTACCGCGAGGCGATCGTCTACGGGACGCTGATCCTGTACCTGCTCGTGCGCGACGTCGTCGGCGAGGGCGGCGTGATCGCGCACGCGATCAAGTCCCGGCGCGCGTCCGCGGCCGGCTCGCGGGACGCGCCGGAGCTGCGCGCGCAGGTGGCTGCGCGCGTGGAGCAGCTGGCGGAGCGCGCGCGGCCCACGGTCTCGGCGCCGCGCGCCTCCGCCGGCTCCCTGCGCCGCCTGGTGCCGCGGCGGGTGCGCCCGATGGCGCTGCTGCCCACCGCCCTGCTGCTGGCGGCGGCGCTGCTCGTGTCGGGCATGCACAACCTGCGCGAGCTGGACACGGCGGTCTTCATCGTGCTGACGGCGATCGCCGCGACCGGCCTCGGGCTGGTGATGGGCCTCGCCGCGCAATTCAGCCTCGGCCAGGCCGGCTTCGTGCTGGTGAGCGGCTACACGGCGGCGATCCTCACCGCCGACCACGGCTGGAGCCCGCTCGCGGCGCTCGTCGTGGCGGTCGCCGCGTCGGTCGTGCTCGGGCTGCTCGTCGGCTGGCTGACGCTGCGGCTCGAGGGGCTCAACCTCGCGCTCGCGACGCTCGCGCTGCTGCTGGTCGCGCTCGTGTTCGTCTACCAGCAGGAGGACCTCACGCACGGCACGGCGGGCGTGCAGGGCGTCGCCGGGCTGAGCCTGCTCGGGCACGAGATCGTCGACCCGCGCCAGTACTTCTACGTCTCGCTCGGCGTGCTCGGGCTGACGCTGCTGATCGCGCGCAACGTGTGGGCGTCCCGCACCGGCCGCGCGCTGCGCGCCGTCGGACTCGACCAGGAGGCGGCCGAGTCGGTCGGCATCGACGCCTGGCGGCTGAAGCTGCGCGTGTTCGTGCTCGGCGCGGCGATGGCGGGCGTCGCCGGCGTGCTGTGGGCGTACTACCTGCAGTACGCGGCGCCCGACACGTGGGACGTGAAGCTGACGATCGACCTCGTCACGTACGTGATCGTCGGCGGCGTGATCTCGCCGTTCGGCGCCGCCGTCGGCGCGGTCGTCGTCGGCGGGCTGCAGTACCTCGTGCGCGAGACGATCGGCACCAGCGCCGGCGGCGACTCCTCGACGTACGAGATCCTGCTGTCGGGGGTCCTGCTCGTGTTCTTCGTGCTCGTCTTCCGCAATGGGCTCGTGGCGATCCCGCGCGCCCTCGCCGACGCGGCCGGCCGCCTGCGCGGGCGGCGCCGGGCGGCCGCCGCGCCGGAGGTCGACGAGCCCTCGGCGCTGGCGGAGGAGGGGCATCGGCCGCCGCCCCGGCTCGACCCGCTGCCCGTCTCCGACACGCCGCTGCTGGCGGTCGAGGGCCTCACGAAGCGCTTCGGCAGCCTCGTCGCGGTCGACGGCGTCGGCTTCGCGCTCACGCCCGGGACGGTGACGGCGATGATCGGGCCGAACGGGGCCGGCAAGTCGACCGTCATCAACATGCTGGCCGGCACGCTGCTGCCGAGCGCGGGCGCGATCGGCGTGGGCGGGCACGCGACGGTCGGGCTGCGCCCGCAGGAGATCGTGCGGCTCGGCCTCGCGCGCACGTTCCAGACGCCGCGGCTGTTCGACGGCATGACGGTGCTGGAGACCGTGATGCTCGCGCGCGACCCGCACGGCAGCCGCTTCTGGCTCGGCGGCTCGGCGCTGCGCACCCCGCGTGCGCGCCGCGACGAGCGCGAGGCGCGCGTCCGCGCGCTCGCGTGGCTGGAGTTCGTCGGCCTCGCCGGCGACGCGGACGCGCTCGCGACCTCGCTGCCGGTCGGCAAGCAGCGGCTGGCGGAGGTCGCGCGGGCGCTCGCGACCGAGCCGACGGTGCTGCTGCTGGACGAGCCCGCCGCCGGCCTCGACGGCGGCGAGACGCGCGCGCTCGCGCGGCTCGTGCGCAGCCTCGGCGACGCCGGCATGGCGGTGCTGCTGGTCGAGCACGACATGGGCATGGTGATGTCGATCGCCGACCGCGTCGTGGTCCTGGAGGAGGGCCGCAAGCTGGCCGACGGCACGCCCGCCGAGATCGGCAGCGATCAGAAGGTGGTCGACGCCTACCTCGGAGTGGTGCACGCATGAGCGCCGCGCGGCTGAGCCTGCGCGGGGTGCACAGCGGCTACGGCGCCGTGGCGGTGCTGCGCGACGTCGCGATCGACGTCGAGCCGGGCGAGATCGTCGCGATCCTCGGCGCCAACGGCGCCGGCAAGAGCACGCTGCTGAAGACGGTCGTCGGGCTGCTGCGTCCGAGCGCCGGAACGATCGCGCTCGGCGACGAGCGGCTCGGCGGGCTGGCGCCGGAGGCGATCACGCGCCGGGGCGTCGTGCTCGTGCCCGAGGGCCGGCAGCTGTTCGACACGATGACGGTGCGCGAGAACCTGCTGCTGGGCGGCTATACGCAGCCGCGCTCGGCGCGCGAGGAGAGCCTCGCGCGCGTGTACGAGCTGTTCCCCGTGCTGCGCGAGCGGCTCGGCCAGCGCGCGTCGAGCCTCAGCGGCGGCCAGCGGCAGATGGTCGCGCTGGGGCGCGCGCTGATGGCGCGCCCGACGCTGCTGCTGCTCGACGAGCCGTCGCTCGGGCTGGCGCCGCTCGTGATCAAGGAGACGTTCGAGACGCTCGCGACGCTGCGCGACGCGGGCGTGACGATCCTCGTCGTCGAGCAGAACGCGGCGATGACGCTCGCGCTCGCGGACCGCGCGTACGTGCTTCAGCGCGGGCGCGTGACGATCGAGGGGGCGGCCGGCGAGCTGGCCGCCGACGCCCGCGTCCGGGAGGCGTATCTCGGACTGTCCGAGGGTACCCATTCAGATGACGCACGGTGATTCACATGCTGAAGAGAGTGGAGAGGGGTCGCAGATGAGCGAGCACAAAGTCTGGTGCGGCGTGTGCGAGGCGGGCTGCGGCCTGGTCGCGACGGTCGAGAACGGCCGCGTCGAGAAGATGCGGCCCGACAGATCCCATCCGCTCTCCGAGGGCTTCGCGTGCCCGAAGGGGATCCTCTACCCGCACGTCCTCAGAGACCCGGACCGCATCCTGCACCCGATGCAGCGCCAGCCGGACGGCAGCTTCCGGCGCGTCGGCTGGGAGGAGGCGCTCGACGACGTCGCACGCCGCTTCAGAGCCGCGATGGACGAGCACGGCGGCGAGTCGATCGGCGTCGCGCTCGGCAACCCGGGCGGCTGGAACTACGGGTCCTTCTTCCTCGCGTTCGGCTTCGCCGGGGCGCTCGGCACGCATCACCTCTTCTCGGCCGCCTCGGTCGACATCAACCCCTACTGGGTGACGGCCTACCACCTGTTCGGCAACAACCTGACCAACCCGATCCCGGACTTCGATCGCGCCCACTTCCAGCTGCTGCTCGGCGCCAATCCGGCCGTCTCGCACGGCTCGATGGTCACCGCCGGCAACATCAGAGCGCGCCTGCGCGGGATCGTCGAGCGCGGCGGCCGCGTCGTCGTCGTCGACCCGCGCCGGACCGAGACGGCGGAGCAGTTCGAGCACGTCCCCGTCCGCCCCAACAGCGACGTGTGGCTGCTCGGCGGGATGCTGCGGACGATCTTCGACGAGCGCCTGGAGGACCGCGGCGCGCTCGCGGAGCAGGCGAGCGGCGTCGAGGCGCTGCGCCGCATCGCCGCGCGCATCGACCTCGACCGCGCGGCGGCCGAGAGCGGCGTCCCGCGCGCGACGATCGAGCAGCTCGCGCGCGACTTCGCGACCGCCCCCTCGGGCTCGGTCTACGGCCGCTGCGGCACGTCGCTCAGCAGCCACGGCACGCTCACGAAGTACTTCATCGACTGCCTCAACATCGTCACCGGGCGGCTCGACCGCGCGGGCGGGATCTGCTTCCCGCGGCCCTTCTTCGACGCCGAGCGCGTCGCCCACGGCGGCGGCATGGTCGGCTACGACCGCTGGCGCACGCGCGTCGACGGCGTCCCGGAGGTCTACGGCACGACGCCGCAGGCGTGCCTGCCGCGCGAGATCTCGACGCCCGGCAAGGGGCAGCTGCGCGCGCTGCTGGCGGTCGCGACGAACCTCGGGCAGACGGCGCCGCGCTCGACCGAGGTCGCCGACGCGCTGCAGCAGCTCGACTTCTTCGTCTCGCTCGACCCGTACATCACCGACACGAACAAGCACGCCGCGTACGTGCTGCCGCCGCGCCTGCTGCTGGAGCGCGACGCGTTCCCGCTGTGGAGCCAGCTCGCCTACGTCGTGCCCAACGCCGACTGGACGCCGCCGATCGTGCCGCCGCCGGGCGAGACGCGCGAGGACTGGTGGATCATCGACCAGATCGGCCAGCGGATGGGCCTGTTCCCGAAGCCGTTCCAGGAGTCGCGGCTGATCGGCGTGCTGGCGAACGCGCTGCCGCTGGTGCCGGGCGGCGCGAAGCTCGTCGAGAGGCTCGGCCTGCGCCCCTCGCCGGCGGACACGATCGACTGGTTCGTGCGCACCGGGCAGGACGGCGACTGGTTCGGGCTGCGGCGCGGCGGCCTCAACCGCGAGAAGCTGCGCCGCCACGAGGGGGCGATCAAGCTCGCCGACAGACTCGAGACGGGCGTCCTGCGCAGACGGCTCTACACCGACGACAGACGGGTCCAGCTCGCGCACGCCCTGTTCGACCGCGAGGCGGAGAAGCTGGTCGAGCGGACGACGGTCGACGACGAGCACCCGCTGCGCCTGTTCACGATCCGCGAGCTGCGGACGATGAACTCGTTCCTGCACAACATCCCGAAGCTCGTGCACGGCTACGCCTGCCGCGCGCGGATCCACCCCGACGACGCCGCCGCGCGCGGCATCGTCGACGGTGCGACGGTGCGCGTGACCTCGCGCTGGGGCTCGATCGTCGTCGAGGCGAAGGTGACCGACGAGGTGATGCCCGGGTCGGTCGGGATGAACCCGCACTACGGCCAGCACGGCGGGCGCAGAGTCGCCGCGGCGATCGGCGGCGGGCGCTACAACGACCTCACGCCGAACGAGATGGCCGACCTCGACGTGTCGGGCATCGCCTGGATGAACGGGATCGGCGTCGAGATCGCGCCCGCGCCGGACGAGGCGCCGGCGCCGGCGGAGCCGATCGCCGTCGGAGCGAGCGGCTAGGCGCCGCGATGCGAGAGCCGCTCGTCGACGGCCACGGGCGGCGCATCGCCGACCTGCGCGTGTCGGTCACCGACCGCTGCAACTTCCGCTGCCAGTACTGCATGCCGGCGGAGGGGCTGCCGTGGCTGGAGCGCGCGGAGATCCTGTCGTTCGACGAGATCGCCCGGCTCGTGCGGCTGCTCGCCGCGATGGGCGTGCGCGACGTGCGGCTGACGGGCGGCGAGCCGCTCGTGCGGCGGGACCTGCCGCGGCTGGTCGCCCTGCTCGCCGCGGTCGAGGGGGTGGAGGACCTGTCGCTCACGACGAACGGCTACCTGCTCGAACGCGATGCCGCCGCGCTCGCCGCCGCGGGGCTGCGGCGCGTGAACGTCTCGCTCGACTCGCTGCAGCGCGACCGCTTCTTCCGTCTCACGCGACGGGACGCGCTGCCGCGCGTGCTGGCGGGGCTCGACGCGCTCGCGCGGCATCCGCGGCTGCGCCCGGTGAAGGTCAACGCGGTCGCGATCCGCGGCTTCACGGAGGAGGAGGCGATCCCGTTCGCCGAGTTCGCGCGACGCACGTCGTTTCAGGTGCGCTTCATCGAGTTCATGCCGCTCGACGCCGATCGCGCCTGGTCGCGCGATGCCGTGCTGACGGGCGCCGAGCTGCGCGAGATCATCTCGCGCGTCCATCCGCTCGAGCCGCTGCCGCGCGACCGCGCGGCGACCGCGCGCGTGTACCGCTTTCGCGACGGGCGCGGCGAGATCGGCTTCATCGATCCGGTGTCGGAGCCGTTCTGCGGCGACTGCAACCGGATCCGGCTGACGGCCGACGGCCGCCTGCGCACCTGCCTCTTCTCGCTGCACGAGACGGACCTGCGCGGGCCGCTGCGCGACGGCGCCTCGGACGACGAGCTGGAGGAGGTCGTGCGCCGGGCCGTCTGGCGCAAGGAGCTCAAGCACGCCGTCGGCGAGAGGGGGTTCCGGCAGCCGGCGCGATCGATGAGCGCGATCGGTGGTTGAGCTGGGTCACGTCATTTCTAATGGCGATAACATCGACCAGACTATGAAAACTTCAGGGCTCTCGGGGAGCGGCCGTGCGACCGACGCCACCCGCATTCGATCGGTGGCGCGCGCCACGCAGGTGCTGCTGTGGGTCGCGAAGCAGCCGTACGGCGTGAGCGCGCGCGAGATCGCCGACGCACACGACCTCGCGCTGCCGACCACCTACCACCTGCTCAACACGCTCGTCGACCAGGGCATGCTGACGAAGGACTCGCAGCGCCGCTACACGCTCGGCCGCAGCGCGGCGATCCTCGCGCAGGCGCACCTGCGCACGCGTGCGGTGCCCGACGTGCTGCTGGGCGCGCTGCGAGAGCTGGCGCGCCACACCGGCGAGACGACCTATCTCGCCGACTGGGGCGAGCACGACATCCGCGTGCTGGCTTCCGTCGAGGGGCGGCACATGGTGCGGGTCGCGGAGGTCGCCACGGGGACCTACGAGCACGGCCACGCGCGCGCGAACGGCAAGCTGCTGCTCGCGTTCGCCGCGCCGGAGGTGCGGGCGGCGTATCTGCGCGCGCACCCGCTCATCCCCGTGACCTCGCGCACGGTGTGCGCGCCCGACCGCTTCGAGCAGGAGCTGGCCCAGATCCGCGAACAGGGCTGGGCCACCGACGAGGAGGAGTACGCGCCGGGCCTCTCGTGCGTCGCCGCGCCGGTGAGAGCGAGCGGCCAGGTGATCGCGGCGCTGGGCCTGTCGGTGCCGACGGAGCGGTTCCAGCAGCGCCAGGCGGAGCTGACTGCGATCCTGCTCGAGACGGCCACCGCGCTGACGCTCGAAACGGCGGTGGAGGTTCCCGCCTCGTGACGACCTCCCCCATTCGTGTTGCGGTTGTCGGGTCGGGTCCGGCGGGGTTTTATGCCGCTGAGCAGTTGTTGGCCGTTGGAGATTT
>Ga0308176_10000847_pt1 | contig 19194 bp, 19 predicted proteins | sample PhyCR2_3_FD_203890 | JGI IMG/M metagenome (GOLD analysis project Ga0308176, IMG submission 203890) | Soil microbial communities from UC Gill Tract Community Farm, Albany, California, United States - DLSLS.C.R2 | ecosystem: Environmental > Terrestrial > Soil > Agricultural land | place: USA... | reverse complement strand
CAGCGGGACGCACACTGTCCAATGTGGACGTAGACGGCGTTCCGGAGCCGGCGTCCGTGGGTCCGCCGTGCGCTCGGCCGCCGTCCGGGAGTGCGGTCGGGGTTCGGCGCGGTGTGGGCCCGGTCGGATCTGGCGGCGCCCAGCCGCCGTGATTCGGTCCGCCGGGCGGGGTACGGCTGAAGACGGACGGGAGTGGTGGCCTGCGCGGTTCCCCAGGAGGATCGTCGCCCGGGGCGGGCGGTGCGGATTCCGACTCCCCATCACGGACGATGTGCAACCAGCGCTCGCGATCCGGAGTCGCCGGCGGCTCAACCATCCGCCTATCGTGCCCTATCGTGACAATCCGGGCATCATCGACCCGCATGTGACATCACACTGTGATCGGCTGCGTCCCGCACAGCGCATCAGACTTGCCGCCGATTGCCCCTTCGGGCAACCGGTCTGCCCCGTCCGCTCTGTCGCCCCCCGCCGACAGGCGCCTAGCGTCGTCTCCGTGCGGTGTACGTCGGCGACGCTCGTTGGGGCACACTGGGCCCGAACCACAGCCGCCGAGGGACCGATGACCGAAACGTTCAGCGCGACTGCGACCCTGCTCGCCCGGGCGGCGCAGGGAGATCAGCATGCCTGGAACGAGCTGGTCGAGGAGCACAGCCGGCTGCTGTGGTCGGTGGCGAGGTCCTTCCGGCTCGACGCCGCGGACGCCAACGACGTCGTGCAGACGACCTGGCTGCGCCTGCTCGAACACCTCGACCGGATCGAGGACCCGTCGCGACTGGTCGGCTGGCTCGCCACCACCGCGCGCCGGGAGGCGATGCGCGTCCTGCGCCGGTCCGGCCGGGAACGACCCGTCATCGAGGACACCGTTCTCGACCGGCCGGACGACGGACCGCCGGTGGACACCGCGCTGCTGCAGGGCGAACGCAACCGTGCACTGTGGGAGGCGTTCTCGCGACTGGGCGAGAAGTGCCGCCGATTGCTGCGGGTCGCCGTCACCCACCCGCAGGCGTACGACGAGATCTCCGAGGCGCTCGGCATGCCGATCGGCAGCATCGGGCCCACCCGGCGGCGTTGCCTCACCCAGCTGCGTGCGCTGCTCGAGGGCACCGTGGTGGTGGAGGGGGATGGCCCGTGACGAGCGCATCCTGGGACAACGACGAGGCCCTGCTGGCCCGGCTCGGCACCGTGCTCGACGAGCTCGACCCGGTGCCGGCCGAGGTGGTCACCGAGGGTCGGGCGCTGTTCGGGCTGCGCCGCCTGGACGAGGAACTGGCCGAGCTGGTCCGGGACAGCGCCGAGGACCGCGGCGGGCTGCTGGCGGTGCGGGGCGAGGGCGACGTGCGGCTGATCTCGTTCGAGACCGGGCCGGTGACCGTCGAGCTGCAGGTGACCGAGCGCGGGATGGTGCGCGACCTGGTCGCGCAGGTGACGGGTACGGCGCTGGTCGGTGCAGAGGTGGAGACCTCGGCCGGCCGTCAGGACATCCCGATCGAGGACTCCTTGTTCACCGTCGAGGACGTCCCTGCCGGCTTCCTCCGCCTCCGCCTGCACACCGTCGCCGGCCGCCACCTCGTCACCAGCTGGGTCCGCGCCTGACCCGCCAGCGAGCGGAGCCCGGCAGCGCGCAGCGGAGCGGGCCGGATCCCCGTGGATCCGGCCCGCGGTTTCGCTGCCTCTAGCCCTTCGGGTCGTCCGCAGGCATCGGCTTCCCGCCGTCCGGCTGCGGGTCGGCCGGCATCGGCTTCCCGCCCGTGGGCTGGGGGTCGCCGGCAGGAGAGGTCGGGGCCGGCGTCGGACTGCTCATACGAGCTCCTCACTTCTCGTCGGGCTGTATCAGGCCTAGATCAGGCCTTGCCGTACGGCGAACGCAACCGCTTGAGTGCGATTGCGCAGGTGGAACCTGGACACAAGGTCATGAATCGAGTTCTTGATCGTACGCTCCGAGTAGGCCATTCGGGTGGCGATCTCGCTCGTGCTGTAGCCGTCCGCGATCAGTCGCAGGACGGTCAGCTCGCGCTGGGTCAGCCCGCCGAACGTCAGCCCGCTCGGCGCCGCCGCCTTCCGCTGCGCGTCGCCGACCTGCTGCAGCAGCCGGCCGAGCAGGTCGGGCGGCAGGTGGCCGTCGCCGGTCGCCGCGGCCCGGATTGCCGTGCTGAGCCGGTCGGGGGTCGCCTCGCAGCGGCGAACGATCGCCGCCACCCCGGCCTCGACCGCCGCCAGGACCCCGACACCGTCGACCGAGCCGACAATGAGGACGACACGCGGACCACCGGAGTCACGGGTTGCCCTGATTCCTGCCGCCGTACGCTCATCGACACGGTCGGCAACCAGAACGACGACGTCTGGCCGCGCGGGCGAGTCGGACGAGAGGATCTCCAGGTCGTGCTGGATGCGCAGCTGACTGGCGACGCCCGCTTCGGAGACCGGGTCGGTGGCTCGGACACGAACGCGAGTCGGGTCGGGCACGGCTTCCCCCTTTGTGCGGCTCTCGGCATCAAGAGCACGCACCACGGGGCAGTGATACATGCCTGTCCGGGCAACCTCATCGGACCTTCCGCCCGATGAACCGCGGCGCCCAGCGGGCCGACCAACTGGCCGAGCGCGCCGCTCGACTGGTCGGCACCGATGCGGGTCTGGCCAGGCGGACGGCGCAGCAGGCGACCGCGGCCGCGCGAGCCCGGGGTGACGGGCGGTCGGCGGCGCTGGCCCTGCGCGCGCACGGCCGCGCCGCGCTGGAGCTCGGCCAGCTGGCGGAGGCCACTCAGGCGCTGCGCGAGGCGGTCCGGGAGGCCGAGCGGGCCGGCGAACCGCGGGCCGCGGCCGAGGCTCGGATCACCCTGGCGTACGCGCTGTCCGAACGGGGCCGCACCGCCGACGCGCTGCGGCAGCTCGACCGCGCCGCCGAGGTGCTGCGCGGGCAGGCCGCCGCCCCCATGCTCATGCAGCGCGGCCTCGTGCTCTGGCGCTGCGGCCGCGCCGACGAGGCGCTGCTGGCCTACCGCCGGGCGCTGCCGATGCTGCGCCGCGGGCCCGATCGGCTGATGGAGGCGAGGCTCTACAACAACCGCAGCCTCCTCTATATCGACCGCGGCGAGCTGACGGCAGCCGAAGCGGACCTCCGGAGGGTCGCCGCGCTGGCCAGGGCGGAGGGCCAAGCGGGGATGGCCGCCGATGCCGAGACCAACCTCGGCTATCTCAATCTGCGCCGCGGCGACGTGCCGGCCGCGCTCGGCTTCCTCGACTCGGCCGAGGCCACTTACCGGGCCCAGGACGTGCGTCCCCGCGAGCTGCTGCTGACCCGCGGCGAGCTGCTGCTGACGGTCGGCGCGTTCGACGAGGCGCGGGAGACCGCGGAGCGGGCGATCGCCCTGCTGACCGCGGCCGGCTGGCGGTCGCTGCTGCCCGAGGCGCAGCTGTTGCTGTCCCAGGCGCAGCTGGCCGCCAACAACGTACCCGCCGCGCAGCAGGCGGCCCGGGCTGCGGCCACGCTGTTCGGCCGGCAACGCCGGCCCGGTTGGGCGACGGTCGCCCGCTACACGTCGCTGCGGGCGGACGAGCGTGCCGGCGAGCTGACCCCGCAGCTGCGCCGGCGCGCGCTACGGGAGGCGGGCCGGCTGGCCGGGATGGGCTGGCGCGCGCAGGAGCTGGACGCCCGGCTGGTCGCCGCCCGGGTCGCGTTGGAGCTCGGCGACGTCGGCACCGTACGCCGCGAGCTGCGCCAGGCGGCGGCGGCACGTACCCGAGGCAGCACCGAGCTGCGGATCCGGGCTTGGTACGCCGAAGCGCTGGTCCGCCTGGCGACCGGTCGGGAGGCGGCGGCGGAACGGGCGCTGCGAGCAGGGTTCCGCGTGATGGAACAGCAGCGGGCGACGCTCGGCGCGACGGAGCTTCGGGTGCACGTCGCCAGCCACGCGTACGACGTCGCGACTCTCGGCATTCAGATCGCCGTACGGAGCGGATCTCCACGCAAGGTGTTGGACTGGGCGGAGCGGTGGCGAGCCGGCGCGCTCGGGCTGCGGCCGGTGCGCCCGCCGGCCGACGAGGAGCTGGCAGCGGCGCTGGCCGAGCTGCGCCAGGTGTCGGCCGACGCCGAGACCGCGCTGCTGAACTCGAGTCCGGCCGACCGGCTGCTCGCTCGGCGCAGCGCGCTGGAGGAGCGGGTCCGCCGGCTGGCCCGCCAGGCCGCCGGACCGCTGTTCGCGCCGCCGGCCGAGCCGCCGACCGTCGACCGGCTCTCGGCCGAACTCGGCGACGCCGTGCTGATCGAGCTGATCGGGACCGTCAAGGACGACGTGCTGAGCGCGGTGACCGTGCGGGACGGCGAGCCGCGGTTGCATGCCCTGGGCAGCCGGGAGGCCGCCCGCCGGGAGCTGGGCGCGCTGCTGTTCGCCCTGCGCCGGCTCGCGTTCGGGCACGGCGCGCCGGAGCCGGCGCTGGAGCAGGTGATGCTGCGGACGAGCCGGCTGGAGGCCGCGGTGCTCGGCCCGCTGCGGGACGTGCTGAGCGACCGACCGATCGTCGTGGTGCCGACCGGCTCCCTGCGGTCGGTGCCGTGGGCACTCCTGCCGTCCTGTGTCGGCCGTCCGGTCACGGTCGCGCCGTCGGCGTCGGTCTGGCTGCGGGCGGCGGCCGGCACGCGGCGCCGCCGGGCCGCCGACCGTCGCGTCGTGCTGGTCTGCGGTCCCGGCTTGGAGGGGGCGAAGGCGGAGATCGCCGACCTTGCCGCGGCGTACCCAGAGGCCGTGCGGCTGGAAGGCTCCGCCGCCACGGTGGAGCGCGTGCAAGCAGCCCTCGACGGGGCCGGCATCGCGCACGTTGCTGCGCACGGCGTCCTGCGCGGCGACAATCCGCTGTTCTCCGCGCTGACCATGTCCGACGGCCCGCTCACCGCGTACGACCTCGAACGGCTGTCCCGGGCGCCGCAGCTGGTGCTGCTGCCGGCCTGCCAGTCCGGAGCGGGAGCGGTGCTGGCCGGGGACGAGGTGATGGGGCTGACGTCGGCGCTGTTCGCACTCGGCGCTCGGACCGCCGTCGCGACCGTGATTCCGGTGTCGGACGAGGCGACCCGGCCGCTGATGCTCGGCCTGCACGAACGAATCCGGCGCGGGCTGCCAGTCGCACGGGCACTGGCCGAGGCGCAGGCGCAGGCAGCAACGGACCGTGATGACCCGGCTACGTTGGCGGCAGCAGGGGGGTTCGTCTGCTACGGCGGCGGGTGAGAACCGGACTTCTCCGCTGAGATATCGCTGAGATGTGGATCTGAGACCTGGGACACATTTCCGGTACGTGATGAGGCCGGGCAGGCCACCCCCGTACACCTGTCCGGCCTCATCCGTGCTCGGGGTGGTTCGGCGGTGGCTGTGTTCCCCCGAACGCCGCCGTCAGACCCCCGTCGCCACTCCCGCAACCGGCCAGCGCCCCCTCCCGGCGAGGCTCCCCGCAACCACGCACCGCGGGCCGGTCACCCCTACTGAGCCGAAGCCCTGGCGGACTGATACACAGCGGGCAAGATTCCGCGGGAACTTCTAGACCGGCTCCGGCGGCGGACCGGGCCGCCCCTCGAACCGGGTCGACAGCACGACGGTCGTCCGCGTCCGGGCGACGCCCCGAATCCGGTTCAACGCCCCGATGACCTGCTCCAACGACGGGATGTCGGCAACTCGGACCTTGATCACGAAAGTCTCCTCTCCCGCCACGAACCAGCAGTCTTCGATCTCCGGCATCTCCCGCAGCGCGGCGAAGATCTGGTCGGAGTCGCCGCTGTCGCCCTGAAGGATGCCGACGAGGGCGCTGACGCCGAGGCCCACGGCGGCCGGCTCGACGGCGGCGTGGTAGCCGGTGATGACGCCGGCGGACTCCAACTTGCCCACCCGCTCGTGGACCGCGGGCGCGGACAAGCCGACCAGTCGGGCGAGTTCGGCGTAGGTCGCCCGGGCGTTGGTCCGCAGGGCCGCAATGAGCCGTCGATCGACCCCGTCGACCTGTCGCACATAGTTCACGCTCCGCCTCCAGAGGCGTTTTCACATTCCGACATAGGAGTGTTCAGAGGACAGCGGGGCCGGGAAGTGGTTCACTGTGTGTCAGCACGCGCGGAGCCCTGACCCTGTACCGCGTGGCTGTCAAGTACCAGGGGGAGTGAATGGACCCACGGGAGCGACTGCTCACGCCGGGTGAGGTGGCTGCACTGTTCCGTGTCGACCCTAAGACGGTCACGCGGTGGGCCGCCGCCGGCCGGATCCACAGCATCCGGACGCCGGGCGGACATCGACGGTTCCTCGAGTCCGAGGTTCGGGCGCTGCTCCAGCAGCTGTCCAGCGAGAGCGTCGGACCGCGAGCGAACGCCTAGGGCGACTCGACCGGTCGTCAGCGGACGCTCCGCCCTCGACGACCGGTCGGGCCGCCGCGGCACCACCTGACCCAAACCAGCCGGATCGAGATGGCCTGCCGCCTCGCCGCTGAAGATCGGTGCGGTCATCAGGCTCCTTCGAGTGGAATGGATGGCGGCTGGCCGCGGATCACCGATTCGCGCCGTCACTATGCGCATCCTCTCAAGCACGGCGGCGGCCGGGCCGGAAAGCGCCGTGAGCCGGCGCAGGGCGACACGGGCCGTCGTCGACGGCGGCTCGACCTGTTCGCACGGCCTACCGCTTCGCGGCCGGCTATGCGAAGCTCGGAACGCTCTCGGTGAGAGCAGGGACCGCGGTCCACGAGGCGAGTGGCCCGCTCGACGGCACCGTGCTCGGCCCTGCCGCTGCGCGATCACGTGGCCCGGGCCCGCCGAGCCGCGGCGCTTGCGGCCAAGTAACATCACCGGCCGCCGTATCCTGCTGTTGAGGGGTGGTGAGGGCCGTGTTCGTTCGCTTCGGCGGGATCCTGTTCCTGGCCGCCCTCGCCGTCTGGCTCTACGCCGTCCTCGACGCAGTCAGCTCCGACCGGAGCCAGGTGCGCACGTTTCCCAAGGGTCTCTGGGTGACGGTCGTCCTTCTCACGTTCGTCGTCGGCGCCGTCGCCTGGCTCGTGTACGGGCGGCCGCGCGAGTCCGGCACCCGCCGGCCCACTCTCGGCTCCTCGGGTCGGACCGCCTGGCCGGCACGGCCCGGCCGCGACACCGCGGCGCCTGCCAACGGTCTCTTCGGTCGGGTCAGCAGCCAGCCGGCGCCGGACGACGACCCGGAGTTCCTTGCCGGGCTCGACCGGCGGGCGGCGCAGGAGCACGAGAAGCTGCTCGGCTCGTGGGAGGAAGACCTGCGCCGCCGCGAGGAACAGCTGGGCCGGGACGACGACGGCCCCGACGGTCCGGCGGCACCGGCCTGAGCCGGTGAATCCTTACGACTGGGAGGCCGGATGTACCCATCCAGGCGCCAGATCATGCGAGGCGCAGTTACTCTGATCAGGTGCCTGTGTTGGTCCTACTCCTTGCCGTGATCCTCGGCGTGCTCGTCTGGCGGCACGTCGCGGGCCGCAAGACCGCCGCTCCACAACTGCGTCCCCGCTTCGTCGGTCCCGACGACGACCCTGAGTTCCTGCGCGAGCTGTCCCGCCGGACGCGTCGGGACGAGGACCTCCCCTAGGACCGTGTCGAGGACCGGGCAGCCGGCCTCGACAGTCCGGGTGAGACCGATCACCCGGGAGGCACAGCCGTGAAGTACCTGGTCATGATCTACAGCAACCCCGCGTCGCGCGCGGTCTGGGACGGGTTCTCCGACGCGGAGAAGGCCGCCGGACTCAGGGTGTACGCGGCGCTCGTCGAGGATCTTGCCGCGACGGGCGAACTGGTCGTCACCGAGGCGCTCGCCGATCCGTCGCACGCCCGCCGGCCGGTGCCGCTGGTCGGGGACGGCCCGTACGCGGAGTCCAAGGAGCACCTGGCCGGGTTCTTCCTCGTCGATTGCGCGAGCATGGAGCGGGCGCTGGAGATCGCCGCACGCATCCCCGAGTCGTCGTACGGGCTGGTCGAGGTGCGGCCGACGATGACCTACGACGGGATGGACGTCTAGGGTCCGTTGGATGCGGACCCGGCCGCGCCACCACCGAGTCGGGAAACTAGTCGCGCGGACCGTACGGCCCGCGAGGTAGCCGCGGGAACGCGTCGGCCACGTACGCGGCCAGCTCCAGCAGGGACGCCCGCGACGCCCCGGACAGCTCGCCGAGGTCGACCTCGGCGCCCTCCTCCAGGTGCGGGTCGTACGGGATGCGCGCGACCGCACGGCAGCGGGCGGCGAAGTGTTCCTCCAGCCGGTCGAGATCGACGCCGCCTGACTTCGGCCGCACCGAGTTGATCACCGCGACGGAGTTGCGGACCAGCTCGCCGCGGCCGTGCGCCTCCAGCCAGTCGAGGGTGGCGCTGGCGCTCCGGGCACCGTCGACCGACCCGGAGCTGACCAGCACCATCTGGTCGGCGAGGTCGAGCACGCCCCGCATCGCCGAGTGAAGCAGCCCGGTTCCGCAGTCGGTGAGCACGATGTTGTAGAAGCGCTCGAGGATTGCGGCGACCGTGCGGTAGTCATGCTCGCTGAAGGCGGTCGACACGGCTGGATCGGACTCGGACGCGAGCACCTCGAGCCGATCGGCCGACTGGGACGTGTAGCGGCGGACGTCGAAGTAGTGCTGGATCGAGTTCGCGTCGTTGAGCAGGTTGCGGACGGTCGCGACCGTCTCCAACGGGATCTTGCCGGACAGCGTGCCGCGGTCGGGGTTCGCGTCGACGGCGATCACCCGGTCTCCGCGCAGGCTGGCGAGGGTGGCGCCGAGCGTGACGGTGGTCGTGGTCTTGCCGACGCCGCCCTTGAGTGAGATCACCGCGATCCGGTAGCAGCCGGCGACCGGTACGGTCGCGCGGGCGATGAGCTCCTCGCGGCGCCGGTCCTCGGGCGACTGGCCCGGGTTCACCGTGTGCGCCGTGAGGTTGTAGACGGCGCGACGCCAGCCGCTGTGTGGAGTCGGCCGCCGCTCGCGCAGGAGAGACTGCGCGGTCAACTGATCCACGGTCGGCGGTTGCCCGACATGCTCGGCGGCACCACCCCTTTCGCCCGGCCCACCCGCGGCGCCTGGACTGCTACCGCGAGCGCCCCAACCTCCAGCGGCGCCCCAACCACCCGCAGCGCCGGGACCACCGGCAGCGCCCGGACCACCGGCAGCGTCATGCCGGCCGCCGACGTGGGGATGGCCGACGACGCCGCCACCACCGCCGGCGCCAGGACTACTCGCAGCGCCGGGACCACTCGCGGCGCCCGCCACACCACGGGCAGCGTCGTGCCGGCCGGCGACCGAGCGATCGCCCACCGCGCCAGGACTGCCGGGAAGCACGGGACGGCTTGCACCGCGGCTGCCGGGACCACCGTAGTCAGCGGCACGTCGTGGATCGCCTGCGCCAGCAGGACCTTCAGCATGCCCACGGCGAGGATCGTCCGGACCGGACAGAGTTCCTGGACCGCGATAGGCAGCCGGACCGTGCAGGCCCCAACCTGCCGGATCTCGAGTCGCGCGCGGCCTACCGGGAGCGTCGGTGGCGGAACCGGGAGAGGGGCCGCCCGGGCCCGGCCGGCCGGGGTGGAACCCGAGGGCTTCCGGTCCACGGGCGGACTCGCCGTAGGCGGAGTCCGGTGGTGCGAGCCGCTCGGTGCCGTAGGTCGGACGATCGCGGTCGACCGCCTGCGTACCGCCCGTGGTGGGCGACGATGGCAGCGGCAGGCTGAACTGACCCGGTCCGGGCTCGGCCGCCTTCTCCCCTGGCTCGCCCTCGGTCGGCGCCGCCCACTTACGGGTCACGTCGTCCGCGTCAGTCACGCCAGCCTGCTCCCCCAGCCTCGGACCGCTCGAGCCAACCACCGGCAGGATGCCGGTGGCGCGGTCACCGTAACTACTCTGCACTCTTGCCTCGCCCGATGTACCGCTTCCGGCCACGGTCGGCCCTTCGCCGGCGAAGGTTGGCCGGCGCAGGACTCGCGTCCCGTCGTCCACGCCGGTCCCCGGCTCGCTCAGCGCCAGCTCGGGTCTGCCGTCCTCGCGGGTCATGTCGGGTTGAGGCCGCCCGTGCTGCGCCCCGACCGGATGTGCGCCGCTCGCCGGACCCATCGTCCACTGTGGACCGGCAGCCGGCGGCGGGAGTGGAGCGGGCGACTCCCCGCCGAGCGCCGATTCGGCGTTCGGTCGATCCGGCGCCGACCACGCCGTCGAGGCGCCCAGCGAGTCCACGGTGGACTGACGCGGTTCCTCGCCCTTGAGATGGGACAGCCACTCGTCGTCGGTCAACTCCCGCCCGCCCGGCGCGGAATCGTCCGCCGACCACCGGCTCATGACCTCCGCCAGCTCGTGCGACGTCGGCTCACCGCCGTCGTCGCGCCCTGCGGACGCCGCCCGCACATCCGAACCCAGGAACCGACCAGTCTGCGTGCCGCCGTCCGGCGACGTCGACCCACTCCCCTTCGCAACCTCGTCCCTGCCACTGGGCCGATGCCGCGGCGACGACGAGGGCCGGGCCGCTGAGGGCCGACCCGGGTCAGTCAACCACGACGACGCGGTCCAGTCGGAACCCGACCGCCTGGTCTCACCACGTTCGGGTTCGGGACTCGAATCGGCCTGCGCAACACTCCGGCTCGTCGGATCCGGCTGCCGAGCCTCGTCGACGGCCTCGGGTCGGTCGCCAGCCGCCGGCACGGCGCCCGCGGAGTTCGACTCATCGGAGCCGGCCGGCTCGCTGGCTCCGGGGGCGGGCGACTGGGCATGCGGATCCGCCCTCCGACCGGGGGCATCGGCTTGGGAAGGCCAGCGCTCAGGGAGGCCGGACTCGAGGGACCGGACCCGGCGGTAGACCGTGTCGACCGGCGGGGTCCACAACTCCTGCTCGGGCTCGGTGGACGGAGGCCAGGGATCGGCGGACCGCGGCGCCTGCGGCTCGCGCGGAACGACCGCGTCCCAGCTGTCGACGGCGGGAGGGGGCGCGGGACGACCGTGGTCGGCCGACTCGGCGAACCGCGCCGGCGTCGACTCGGGCGGCGCGACGTGCTCCGTACTGTCCGCTCCGCGGGCTGGCGTCAGCCGCAACCAGTCCTGCTCGGTGTCCCAGCGCGAGAGTGCGTCGGCGAGCCCGGGCGGACGCTGGCGGTCGTCGTCGGACGGATGGTTACGAGCGCACACCCTGGGAGCCTCCCGTCCTCCGCGACCGGCGCACCGCCGTTACAGACCGTCCAGCGTAGATGACGAACGGCCTATATCGGCAATTTACGTCAGACCGGCATAGGAGTGCAGACCGGACACCACCATGTTGATGATGAAGAAGTTGAAGATCATTGTCGCGAACGCGACGATGTTGACCCGGGCGGCCGCAGTCCCGCGCCAGCCCGCGGTCGCCCGTGCGTGCAGGTAAGCCGCGTACACGACCCAGGTGATGAACGCCCAGGTCTCCTTCGGGTCCCAGCCCCAGTAGCGACCCCAGGCCGCCTCGGCCCAGATCGCGCCGGCGATGATCCCGAACGTGTAGACCGGGAACCCGAAGGCCACCGTCCGGTAGGCCATGCGGTCGAGGACGTCGGTCACGGGCAGGCGGGAGCCGAGCGTCACCGGGAAGCGGGTCGGCGTGCGGCCGGCCTCGACCGCGATCTCCCAGCGGCGGCGCACCAGGTAGAGCACTGTGGCAACGAAGCTGACGAGGAAGATCCCGGTCCCGATGCTGATCGTCGTCACGTGGATGGCGATCCAGTAGGAGCGGAGCGCGGGCACCAGGGGCGCGGCCGGCGCATAGAGCACGGTGCCGGCGAGGAAGAGCAGGACCACGATCGGGAACAGCAGGAACATACCGAGGTAGCGCACCTGCGGTAGCCGGACCAGCACCACCAGGTATGCGATCACTGCGGCGGCGCCGACCACAGATGCGAACTCGTACATGTTGCCCCAGGGCACGCGGTGCGTCGCGATCCCGCGCAACGTCAGCGAGGTCAGCTGCACGGCCAGGCCGAGCACGGTCGCGGCGACCGCGACCCGGCCGAACCGTTCCGCCTGCGGCGTTCGGACCCGGGGCCGCTTCGGCGGCACCGACACCGACTTCACGGCCGGTGCACCACGCCCTGGAGCGGCTCCGGCCGCCACCAGGACCTCCTCGGGTGAGGTCGAGGCGACCTTGCCGCGCCGGCCGAACGCGTACTCCCCGCAGTACGCGACGAGGGCGAGGCTGTACAGGATGATCGACCACGTGAACATGTGGTCGGACAGCGTCGCGAGTCCGGCGTTGACGGGCACGGCTAGTCCTTCCTGACGGGCGATGGGTCACGGAGTTGCTCGACGACGCGGGCGAACTCCGTGCCGAAGCTGCCGGCGTCGGTGCGGGCCAGCCCCCCGACCGCGACCAGACTACGGGCGTCGCGGTCCGGGCGCGCGCCGTCATCCACAGGCGCCGAGTTGTCCACAGTTTCCGAATCGGGGGTGGGCGCCGGGGTGATCCGCAGGAAGAGTCGTCGACGGCGCACCGCGAGAGAGAGGAGGAGCCCGAGCACCACCGCGCCGGCCGCCCACAGCACGAGCGTCTGACCCGGGTCGTGGTTGACCTGGATCGTCGCCCACTGGGAGTAGCCGTCGAAGGTGATCTTCGTGCCGTCGTCCAGCGTCACCGACCTGCCCGGGATCAGTTGGGCAGTGGCCACCTGCTTGAGTGCGCCGATGGCGACCTGCCGCTGGTCGATGCTGTAGACGGACTGCGGCGCACCGCCGTCGACGCCGAGATCACCGCGGTAGATCTGGATCGCCACCCCGGGATTGCCGGGCTGCGGCGACAACGACGTCAACTTCCCGTCCGGACCGAGGGCGGCGAAAGGAGCGAACGTGCCGTACAACGCCAACTGCGGCTTCACCGTGTCCAGCAGCTTCACCGTGCCCTCGGACAGCAGGGTCCTCGGGTCCTGCGGCAGGAACGGCGCCGACAGGTCCTTGACCCCGGTGCCGTCCGGCTTGGTGACCGTGAAGCGAGGGGCGAAGCCGTGACCGACGAGATAGACCCGCACGCCCTCCACCCGCAATGGGTGGTTGACCTCGAGGACGTCCTTGTGTTCGGCGCCGTTCTCGCCGAGGGAGTACGTGATGTCGGCCCGGAACTGGGCGGGCGTCCCGTCGGGGTCGTAGTCGACGCTGAACTTGTCGAGCGAGTCGATGCAGAACGGCGCCAGTCCCGAACCGTCGACGAGCTTCCCCGGACGGAACGAGTCGTACAGCGGCACCGCGTTGCAGATGCCCGGCTGGCCCTCGGTGAGCAGCACGGTGCCTTGATAGCCCCAGAGTTTGCCGAGCGCGACGCCCACCAGCAGCACGACCAGCGCGGCGTGGAAGACCAGGTTTCCGGTCTCCCGGAGGTAGCCCTTCTCGGCGGCGACCGTCACCACGCCGCGGTCCTCGACGCGGGTCACGGTCTTCCAGCCGCGCAACCGCGTGACCGCGCCGGCTGCGACTTGCTCGGGCGTTCCGCCGGCGGAGAACGAGTCGGCCGACGGCAGCCGCTCCAGCCGCCGCGGAACCGCCGGCGGTGCCGACAGCATGGCGGTGCCGTGCGCCTTCAGGCGCGGCACGACGCAGCCGATCAGCGAGATGAACAGCAGCAGGTAGGTCGCCGCGAACCAGGGCGCGGCGAATACGTCGAAGAACCCGGCCGCGTCGAGGATCTTCGACCAGCCGGGATGGTCGGCGATGTACTGATCGACCTTGGTCGGGTTCAGCGGGCGTTGCGGCAGCAGCGAGCCTGGCACCGAGGCCAGCGCCAGCAGGAACAGCAGCACCAGCGCGGTCCGCATGCTGGTCAGCCGGCGCCAGGAGTTGCGAGCCAGCGCGAGTGGACCGCCGTGCCAGGACCGGACCGGCGCCGGCTGGGTCGACAGCCCGTCCGGCTCGGCGTCGATCGGGTCGGTGCGGACCGTGGCCTCGGGATCTGCCGTCACAGCGAGGTTCCCAGCCCGGTCTGCCCGACCCGAGAGGTCAGTTGGATCGTCATCTCCCCCCAGAGACCGGTCACCAGCAGCAGGCCGAGCACGACCAGCAGCCCGCCGCCGACATACGTCACGACGTTGGCGTGCCGGCGGACCACGGCGAGCGAGCGCACGAGCCAGCGCGCGCCGACGGCGACGAGGACGAACGGCACCCCGAGGCCGATGCAATACGCGGCGGACAGGGCCGCACCCCGGCCGGCGCCCGCCGTGGACAGGGCGAGCGACTGGACCGCGCCAAGAGTCGGGCCGATGCACGGCGTCCAGCCCAGCCCGAACACGATCCCGAGCAGCGGCGCCCCGACCAGCCCCGCGGACGGGAAGCGGTGGATCCGCAGCTCGCGCGAGACGCCCGGGAGCCAACCCAGGAACGCCAGCCCGAGCAGGATCACGACGACGCCCAGAATGCGCTCGAGCAGTCGCTGGTGCTCGATGAGCGCCGAGCCGAGCCGTCCGAACAGGACGCCGTACGTGACGAAAACCGCGGTGAAGCCGAGCACGAACAACATCGCGCCGAGCACCGTACGGCTGCGGACTCTCGCCCGGGTGGCGACGCCGCCACCGGCCGTCGTGCCGTCGGTCGCGGCGTTGGCCTCCGTGCCGGACAGGCCGCCGACGTACGAGAGGTATCCGGGCACCAGCGGCAGCACGCACGGCGACAGGAAACTGACCAGGCCGGCGACGGCCGCGACCAGCGCCGCGACCACGAACGGGCCGTCGACGACGACTCGGGCGAAGCTGTCGCCGACGCCGCTCACGACTCCGCCGCCAACCTCGTCACGACGGGCTCGATGTCCTGCCGGAGCAGCGCCGAGACGTAGACCGCCGCGACCCGACCCTGCTTGTCGATGATGATCGTGAACGGGAAGCCGGCGACCCGCAGGTCGCGGAACCGCTGCACGGTCTTGCCCGGCCGGTCGAACAGGCTCGGGTACGAGATCCGGCGGTCCTTGAGGAACGCGGCGACGTTCTGCTCGGTGTCGCGGACGGCGACGCCCATGAACTCGACGCCATCCGCCTTCGTGGCCGTGGCCGCGGCGCTGAAGTCCGGGGCCTCGACCCGGCACGGCGGACACCACGGACCCCAGAAGTTGAGCACGACGACCTTGCCGTGCTGGCCCTGCAGGTCCCAGCTCCCGCCGCCGACAAGCGCTCCGGTCACATCGGGAGCCGACTTGCGGTCGGCGACCGCGATGGTCTGGCCGGTCGGCGTGCCGCTGACGAACCGGAACTCCCCTCCGGCGGCCTGGTCGACCGCGTCGGAGCCGGTCGTGCAACCGGCCAGCGTCGCGAGCGACGCCGTCAGCAGCAGCACGAGCAGGCGGGAAGACCGACGCACCCGACGAGTGTCGCCCCCGAACCTAGGGCTCACGCACCCGGGGTGGTCTCCGGCGGCTCGGGACCGGCCGGCTCGGTGTAGGTCACCCGCAGCACCGCATCGCCGGCGAACGTGATGCTGGTCAGCGAGGCCAGCCCGCACTGCCGATGGGTCGGGATGTGGGAGAGCGGCTTGCCCTCCAGCAGCCGGCGCAGAGTCCAGATCGGGAGCTGGTGGCTGACGCAGACTGCTTCGTGCCCCTCGGCCGCCTCCCGGGCGGACCAGGCGGCGGCGAGCATCCGCGCGGCGATGTGCGCGTACGGCTCGCCCCAGGACGGCCGGAACGGATTGCGCAGCAGCGGCCAGGCCGACGGGTGCGCCCAGGCCCGGTCGCCGGGACCGAACGGCTTGCCCTGGAAGGAGTTCCCCGCTTCCAGCAGTCGATCGTCCAGGCGCACCGGCAGGCCGAGCGCAGTCGCCAGCGGCGCTGCGGTCTCCTGCGCACGCTCCAGCGGGGACGAGACGAGGTAGGTGACGTCCCGGTCCAGCACCGCCTTCGCCGCCCGCTCGGCCATCCGCCGCCCGCGCGGGGACAAGTGATAGCCGGGTAGCCGGCCGTACATCACGTGCTCGGGGTTGTACACCTCACCGTGCCGGAGCAGGTGCACCGTCGTGATCGTCACGCCGGGGTCTCCTCGGTCGCAGATGCGGCGGCGCGGGCGGCGTCGGGCAGGGCGTCGGCGATCCGATCGAGCACGGCGTCGTCGTGCGCCGCCGAGACGAACCAGGCCTCGAACGCGGACGGCGGCAGGTAGACGCCGCGGTCCAGCATCGCGTGGAAGAAGGCCGGGTAACGCCACGCCTGCTGCCGCCGGGCAGCGTCGTAGTCGCGCACCTCGCCCTCGGTGAAGAACACGGAGAACAGGCTGCCGGCGGTCTGCACCCGGTGCGGCACACCTTCCTTGGTCAACGCCTCCGCGACGAGCCGGGCGACCGTCGCGGCCGCGGCGTCGACGCGCAGGTAGACCTCCTCGGTGCAGGCGTGCAGCGTCGCCAGCCCGGCAGCCACGGCGACCGGGTTCCCCGACAGCGTGCCGGCCTGGTAGACGGGGCCGGACGGGGCCAGCCGGGACATGACCTCGGCCCGGCCGCCGAACGCCGCCGCCGGCAGTCCGCCGCTCATCACCTTGCCGAAGGTGAACAGGTCCGCCTCGACCGGATCCAGCCCGTACCAGCCGGTGCGGCTGACCCGGAAGCCGGTCATCACCTCGTCGAGAATGAGCAGTGCGCCGTGCGCGGCGGTGATGCGACGCAACTCCGCGTTGAAGTCGTCCCGCGGCGGCACGACGCCCATGTTCGCCGCCGCTGCCTCCGTGATCACGCAGGCGATCTCGTCACCACGGGCGGCGAACGCGGCCTCCACCGCGGCCACGTCGTTGTACGGCAGCACGATCGTGTCGCCGGCCTGCGCGCCGGTCACGCCCGGGGTGTCGGGCAGGGCGAGCGTCGCGACGCCGGAACCCGCGGAGGCCAGCAACGCGTCCACATGACCGTGGTAGCAGCCGGCGAACTTCACCACGACGCTGCGACCGGTCGCCCCGCGAGCCAGCCGGATCGCCGACATCGTTGCCTCGGTGCCGCTGTTGACCAGCCGGACCTGCTCGACCGGAGGCACCCTGGCCACGAGCTCCTCGGCCAGCTCCACCTCGCCGACCGTGGGCGTGCCGAAGCTGGTGCCGCGGGCCGCCGCGTACGCCACCGCTTGCACGACGGCCGGATAGGCGTGCCCGAGGATCATCGGCCCCCACGAGCAGACCATGTCCACGTACTCGGCGCCGTCCGCGTCGTAGAGCAGCGGCCCGGAGCCGGCGATCATGAACCGCGGCGTGCCGCCGACGGCCCGGAACGCGCGGACCGGCGAGTTCACCCCGCCCGGTGTCACTATCCGTGCTCGGTCGAACAGGGCCTGCGAAGTTTCGATGGAGCTCACCCGGCGATTCTCCCAGCCGAACAGACCCGCCAGGGATGCGGGAACCGAAGCGTTCGACACCCCGAATATTGGGTGCACTTCTGTTCTCACCCTCTCGGGCGACGGCAACACGGGTTAGGGTCGACAGGGCCTGTCGGACGCACGCACCTGGACGGAGGCAGTTGATGCGCGACGCGGTACGACGGCTCTTCTCCGTTCGCCCGCAGCCGCGGATCGTCCAGCTCCGCGTCCCGTCGATCATCGCGGGGCGACGCGGGCTGCCGGTGCTGCTGTCCGCGTTCGCCGTGGTCGCGGCCGCGTCCACCGCCGCGACGACCTCCGTCGCGCAGCAGGGGAACGTCGCCGCGCCGGCCGGCACCACCGTGCTGCCGCCCGCCGCGCCGCCGACGTACTCGTACCCAGGCTCGCCCGCGGGCGGGGAGACGCTGCCGGCGGGGGCCAGGGCACCGGGCGGCACCGGGCTCAACGGTGGGCGGTCCGGCGGCCCGGCGTCGACCCAGCTCGCGTCCAACGGGATCCCGTCCCGGGCCGTGCAGGCCTACCAGGCGGCCGCCGCCGCGGCCGACTGCGGCATCCCGTGGACGCTGGTCGCCGCGATCGGCCGCGTCGAGTCCAACCACGGCCAGTTCGCGGGCGCGACGTTGCTGTCCGACGGCCGCTCCGACCCGCCGATCGTCGGCATCCCGCTGGACGGCCGGCCCGGCGTCGCCGAGATCAAGGACACCGACGGCGGCAAGTGGGACGGCGACAGGACCTTCGACCGTGCCGTCGGACCGATGCAGTTCATCCCCAGCAGTTGGGCCACCTTCGGGGTGGACGGCGACCGGGACGGCAAGGCCGACCCGTTCGACATCGACGACGCCGCCGCGTCCGCCGCGAAATACCTGTGCCGGGCCGGTGGAGGCAACCTGAGCAGCGAGGCCAGCCAGCGCAACGCGGTCTACAGCTACAACCGGTCGACGGCCTACGTCGACACGGTCATGGCGCTGGCCGCGGTATACGCGGGCGGCGCGCCGATCGACGGCTCGCCGGCGCCGAACGGATCGCCGCGCGCGCTGCCGCCGATCAAGGTGCCGACGCTGCCGCCAGCTACGGAGGGCGACCCGCCGGCGGCACCGGGGACGACGACGCCACCCGCTCCCGGTAAGCCGAAGCCGACCACGTCGGCACCTCCGACGCGGCCGTCCAGCCCGGCGCCGCCGACCACGCCCACAAGCACGCCGACGAGCACGCCGACGACGCCGACTGCGCCTCCGAGCACGCCGGGCACGCCGACCCCGAGCGGCAGCTCCAGCAGCTCCAGCCCGACGCCGTCACCGTCGCCGACCTGCACGCCGACCCCGAGCGGCAGCCCGAGCCCGACGCCGACGTCGTCCGGGACGCACACTCCGAACGGGGTCGCCACGGCCGCCGGCACGCCGACGTCGTCCGCCGGCGCGGATGCCACCGGCACCCCGACCGGCACCGCCGCCGCCGACGCCACCGGCACCCCGACGCCGACCCCGTCCCCCACCCTGCCGCCCTGCCCCAGCTGACCGGCCCGACCGAGCGGGCAACAGAGCGAGGGATTGCCGTTCCACCTGACGGTGACCGGGCACCGCCGGCCGGCAAGTCGGGCGCGGATCGCCGTTCCGCCTGACGGTGACCGGGCACCGCCGGCTGGCAAGTCGGGCGTGGATCGCCGTTCCACCTGACTGCGGCCCGGCACGGCCGGTGGTATGGCCCCATGCGGCCGTCGCAGCGCGCCGGCCCGGCAAGCCGGCGGGACGCCAGGGTGCGCTCCGCCGTTCCGGCGGGGACAGGGCCGTCGGCACGGGTGGCGGTGATCCGCAGCTGTCAGGCGACCCGCGCGTTGACCGCATCCGCCGAGCGGCGGGTTCCTCAGGCGGGCTGGGGCTCCCAGGGGCCCCAGACCGTCGTGCGCTTGC
>Ga0308176_10000846_pt1 | contig 19200 bp, 16 predicted proteins | sample PhyCR2_3_FD_203890 | JGI IMG/M metagenome (GOLD analysis project Ga0308176, IMG submission 203890) | Soil microbial communities from UC Gill Tract Community Farm, Albany, California, United States - DLSLS.C.R2 | ecosystem: Environmental > Terrestrial > Soil > Agricultural land | place: USA... | reverse complement strand
ACGGTCAGTTTAAGTCGTTCGGTACAAAGAGTGGCCTGGCGGACGAGATGGTGCTGACGATTTGCGAAGGCCCCGATCATTCTCTTTGGATTGGAGGGCGCAAGGGCCTGAATCGGTGGAAAGACGGCAAAGTAGAGACTTTCACCAAAGCGAACGGGCTTGCAGACGGTATTGTCACAGTCGTTTACGCGGATTCCAAAGGTCACCTATGGATCGGCACGCGGGCCGGCCTCAGCGAGTACAAGGATCACGTCTTCACAACCTTCACAACGAAGGATGGTCTTTCGAGCAACGTGGTCCAGGCGCTGTACGAAGACCGCGAGCATCGCCTGTGGATCGGGACTGGCGGGGGCGGGCTTGATGTGCTCGAAGATGGCCGGTTTCGGACGTACAACACCCGCAACGGGTTGCCGAGCAACGTGGTGAGTGCGATCTATCAGGACGCCCAGAACACCCTTTGGATCGGGACGAATGGCGGCGGTCTCGTAAGGCTGAAAGACAACCGCGTCTCCGTGTTCACGACGAAAGACGGATTAGCGGACGACGCCATCTTTTCGGTCTTGGAGGACGACGCCGGCAATCTCTGGATGAGCAGCAATCGAGGTGTGTTTCGCGCCTCGCGGCGAGCATTGAACGATTTCGCTGAACGGAGGATTGGCCGGATTCCCGTGATCTCTTATGGCACTCGGGACGGCATGGTGAACGCGGAATGTAATGGCGGGTTCCAGCCGGCAGCGTGGAAATCGCGAGACGGGCGCTTATGGTTCCCAACCATGGGAGGCCTGGTCGTTACCGATCCCCGAAAGCAGACTACTGCCATACGGCAGCAGCGCGCTGTCATCGAGCAGATCATCGCGAACGAACACCAGGTATCCTTGCGCTCGGGCTTGCGGGTGCCGCCCGGCACGGGCGAACTCGAATTCCACTTCTCAGCTCCCAATCTGAGTTCTGGTCAGCGGATCAAGTTCCGGTACCGACTGGAGGGCTTCGATTCCGGTTGGGTCGAGGCCGGGCAACGCCGGGCCGCCTATTACACAAACATCCCGCCGTCTCGATATCGATTCAGAGTGTCGGCGACCAATGAGGATGGAACGTGGAGTTCGGAAGAAGCGGCTCTCGCCTTTACGTTAGAGCCGCACTTTTATCAGACATTTGTGTTCTACATGCTGTGTTGTCTCGGCGCGATCGGAACGGCCATGGCGATCCACATGGCCCGCGTCCGAACTTTGAGACAGCGAGAACATATCCTTGAACGGCACGTCTCCGAAAGAACGGCCGAGCTGAGGAAAGAAGTTCTCGAACGGCAGCGGGCCGAACAGGAGTCATTAAAGGCTAAAGAAGCGGCCGAACGGGCAAATAAGGTCAAAGGCGAATTCCTTGCCAACATGAGCCATGAGATCCGAACCCCGATGAACGGGATTCTGGGGATGACGCGGCTTGCACTGGCGAGCGAGCTCAATCCGGAGCAACGGCGATATCTGGAGGTGGTTTATGACGCTTCTACCTCACTGCTGCGAGTGATCGACGACATCCTCGATTTTTCCAAAGTGGAAGCTGGCAAGCTTGAGATCGACTGCGTTGATTTCATTCTCCGTGAACAGCTTGAATCGGCTTTGAACTCGCTTGCGTTTCAAGCGGAGCAGAAATCAGTTGATCTGAGCTTGTCTGTAGATCAGAACGTACCGTCCGCGGTTCACTCCGATCCTTTGCGTCTGCGCCAGATCATCCTGAATCTCGTGGGCAATGCGGTTAAGTTCACACACGAAGGAAGGGTCACCGTTCACGTCAGCTCGGAACCTTTGTCTGAGTCCGAAGTGACCCTGAAGTTTGCGATCATCGATACCGGTATTGGCATCGCGCCGGAGAAACTGACCTCCATCTTTGAGGCGTTCTCGCAGGCCGACAGTTCCACGACGCGGAAATTTGGAGGAACCGGTCTCGGACTGGCTATCTCTGATCGGCTCGTCCGGCTGCTGGGTGGATCCATCTGGGTGCGAAGTGAGGTCGGAAAAGGAAGTGAGTTTCACTTCACGCTGAAGGCCCGCGTTCCCTCTCATGTTCCGGCCGAAACCGAACCTTCTTCGGACGGATTATCCCGGCAGAGCGAATCGCTTGCTGCTCTGGCGAACGTTGGCCACTGCGATTATCAGGTGTTACTCGCAGAGGACAATCCTGCGAATCGCATGGTCGCACGCCTGACGCTCGAGAAATCCGGGTTCCGCGTTCACGAAGCGAGTGATGGGAAAGAGGCGATCGACGCGGCGCGTAACCTCCGGTTCGACATCATCCTAATGGATTGCCGCATGCCTGAGCTCGACGGATACGAAGCGACGCGCCAGATTCGCCGGTTGCAAGGACCGGCGGGAACCGTGCCAATTATTGCCTTAACGGCAAGTGCATTCAGAGAGGATCGAATGAGGGCTGACGAAGCCGGCATGAACGACTTCATCGCGAAACCATTCGGGGACGACGAACTGGTTCAGAAGTGCCTTTCCTGGGTTGGCTCTGCGAGACCAGGAATCCCGACCCAAGTGACGGAGGAGGAATATATGACTGAACCGACCGAGAAGACCCCAAGCCGACTTGATAAATACCCCGCTGACTTCCTTCGCGGCGTGCTGCAGATATTCCTCGAAACAGCTCCGCCCATGTTTGAGCGTCTCTCGGATTCAATCAGAAACAAGGAATGGGAACAGGCGAAGGCGTCCGCTCACTGGCTGCGGGGTGGCGCTTCACGTGTGATTGCACCCGAACTGCAGGAACAGCTTACTGAGATTGAGAACGCGTGCAGCGCGGATCTGCCCGAAATCTCTACGGAAGAACTAGAAGCATTGACAAGCACCTTCGCTAAAGCTTGTCAGACCGCGGAGAACTGGCTGGTCGACGATAGCAGGTATTGCGCTAGTCGGTGAGGGGTGCCGCTGGCACGGTACTCGCACTTGTTCGAGGCTTTCGTCGGAAGCGTCCGGCGCGAAACACTCAACTACTTAGCGCCATCGAATATGCCGGATGCCCAGAACAACCAGCCGGCGCTCAACCGGAGCTTCCAAGTCGGAAAAAGTCCCAGATACAACGAAGACCGGACGGGAGATTCGCGCCGTCGCGAAAAACAAGTTCGGGTACGAAGGTCTACGCCCTGGTCAGGAGGAGGCAATCGTTTCGTTGCTGAACGGTCAGGATGCACTTGTCGTAATGCCGACCGGTTCAGGGAAATCGGCCATTTATCAGATTACAGGGATGATGATAGACGGCACGGTTCTAGTGATCTCGCCTTTGATCGCGCTTCAGAAAGATCAGGTTGATTCGATCAACGCGGGAGAAAATGAAGCCGAAGCTCTGGTGGTTAACTCCACACAGAAAGCATCCGAGTTTGAAGAGACGCTGACGCGGATTGAAAGCAAGTGTTGCAAATTCATTTTTCTCGCACCCGAACAGCTTCGAAAGGACGAAACGATCGCCGCGCTAGAGAAGGCTGGGATCTCGCTATTCGTGGTTGACGAGGCGCACTGTGTCAGCGAATGGGGTCATGACTTCCGGCCAGATTACCTTCAACTTTCGACAGCGATCGAGCGATTGAAGCACCCGAACGTTCTAGCGATGACGGCAACGGCATCACCACAGGTCCGTGAGGAGATTGTGGAACGCCTCGGGCTCAAGAAACCGAAGGTCCTTATTGGTGGATTTGATCGCCCCAATATCCATCTACGCGTAGATCATTTCGAGGAAGAAGACAAGAAGCTTGAAGCACTCCTTCATCACGTCCGCTGGGCAAAAAAGCCGGGCATCGTGTACGTCGGCACACGGAAGATGGCGGAGACCATCATGAAGAGCCTTGACGAGGAAGGCGTGGGCGCGCTCTTCTACCACGGAGGCCTGAAAGGGCCTGAACGGGAGGAGATTCAGGAACGGTTTATGAACGGTGAGGCGGAAGTGATTGTCGCGACCAACGCTTTCGGAATGGGAATCGATAAGGCCGATATCCGCTTCGTCTATCATTACGATGCTCCGGATTCTCTTGACGCGTACTACCAGGAGATTGGGCGCGCCGGCAGAGACGGCGAAAAGGCCGACGCTCTTCTGTTCTTCCGGCAGCAGGATATTGGCGCCCAGGCCTTTCGCACCGGGCAAGGCAAAGTCGATACAAGCCAGCTCGAAAGCCTTGCGGAGACGCTTAGCGAGAAAGGCGAGCCTGTGGAGCCGAAGGAACTCGCCCAAGAGATGAACCTGTCGAGCAGGAAGTTGACCAACGCCTTACACCGGTTGGAGGACGCCGGCGCGGTTGAGATCCTGCCTACGGGAGAAGTCGAGCTAGCGGAAGGAACAGACATCAACGAAGCGGCGGAGGAAGCGGCCGAACAGCAGGAACAGCGCAAGGAGCGTAACAAAGAGCGGCTGCGGGAAATGCGTGATTATGCCGATGCAAAGACCTGCAGGCGAGAATTGCTGCTACAGTACTTCGGCGATGATTTCGCGGGTCCTTGCCTAAACTGTGACAATTGCGAACGGGAGAACCCCGAAACCGTCGCTGAAGTAGAAGGCGGAACTCGACGGGAGGTAGCGTAGAGGTATGTCGACTCGACCGACGAGGTATCTGACTCCCGCAGTTTTGACGACCAGCGGCGCCCTTCTCACAGCTGCTCTTGCCAGTTCGAGGCTCCGCAAACAAAAGCAGAACTGGACGGCGACAGGCAAGGCGGTCGTGATTACGGGATCATCGAGAGGCTTGGGCCTGAATCTTGCAGAAGAGTTCGCCCTCGCTGGAGCACGCGTCGTACTGGCAGCCCGAAATGGGAGCGAACTCGAGCGGGCAAAGGAGATGCTGCTATCGCGAAGAGCATCGATCCAGTCCGATCAGATCGTGACAATTTCTTGTGACTTGAAGGTGCCGGAGGATTGCAAGCGATTGATCGAAGAAGCAACCCATCGCTGCGGACGGGTCGACGTGCTGATCAATAACGCGGGAACCATTCATGTGGGTCCGATCGAACAACTCCCTATCGAAAGTTATCGTGACGCGATGGAGATAGACTACTTCGCAATGGTGCAGACGGTCTACGCTGTCCTGCCGCAAATGCTGCGGCGGGGCGAAGGCAAGATCGTCAACATCACTTCGATTGGCGGCAAGATACCCGTGCCGCATTTGGCTTCTTATGTCGGCAGTAAATTCGCAGCCGTCGGGTTTTCCGAGACGCTGCACGCCGAACTACGAAGCAAGGGAATCCAGGTCACAACGGTCTGTCCCGGTTTGATGCGGACCGGGTCTTATCCGAATGCAATCGTCGTCGGTAATCGCCAATGGGAGTACCGCTGGTTCAGCCTTTCAGCTTCCATCCCTGGCATTGCGCACTCAGCTCAGGGTGCGGCTCGCAAGATCTTCGAAGCAACCTGCCAGGGACGCGCTGAAATCACCGTCGGGTACGATGCCTATCTCGCGGCGCGGATGCACGGGCTCGTTCCCGAATTCACGCAATATGCCGGAAGCCTGGCGAACGAGTTTATCCTGCCGGAAGCGGGTGGCTCGCAAACACCAACTCGAGGACACAACCTGCGTGCGCCCGGTTCAAAGATGTGGCGCAGCTTAAGCGAGAGGCTGACTAGAACACATAACCAGCCGAGCGCCTGACCCCTTATCTGGCCGACGCTTCAAAAGCGCGGAAACGACGCTCTAGTTCCGCTTCTTCCCTGCCCTTTTCATCCGCCGGCAGGAAGCTATATCGCAGACTCGCTCGTGCGATGTTTTTGAGGTCCAGGTAGGTCAGCCCGAAATCATTGACAGCGCGCAGGTATTCATGCGTTAGATCTATGCGCGATACGCCTTCGTCATCCGTGCACAACACAACAGGGACTCCAGATGCGCGATACAAAGGCAACGGATGTTCCCCATGGCTGATGCCTAAGATCAGGTCGTTACTCGTGATGTTGATTTCAACTGCAATTTTCTTCGAGGCCATTTCCCTGAGAAGTTGGTGCGGCTCCCGTTCATGCATGACGTCCACTCCGTGCCCAATACGCTCCGCGTGCGCTAATTCCACTGCCTCGCGGATATGAAACTTCAGGCCGTCGGGCGGAACCAATCCCGGCGCAAGTTCGCCGGCATGCAGGCTGATATGCACCTTCGGGTACACGGAGTGGAGATAGTCGAGCATCTCCATCTGGCGGTGATACTCCCGCATCGGCATGTACCAGTCCTCCGCCATAACGAAGTTAATCCCGACCACGCGAGGATCTACGGAGGCGAGCTCGAATCCAAGCAACGTCTGCGCAAACACCTGCTCGGGCGGGAAGCCTCGGAGGACTTGGAACAAGTAACGAACCTGGACGCCGCAAGGTCCAGTCTTCTCCGAAGCAGAGCAGCCTTCCAGGCGCTCACGGTCCGCTTCCGCCCGGTCCAGTTCCTCACGGTCTTCTTGAACGTTATTCCGCAACCCGTTTGATAACAGAGCGTTTCTGGTTTCCGCCAGATTGCCGGTCCAACCCACTTCGTGACCAAGCTTCGCTGCCTGCGCGAAATCAGGCGTGTGCATCACCTCCAGGTATTGCTCGTTCTGGGCCGCGGCCCGGCGCGACACTTCATCGAGCCATTCACCGAGGTGCTTTTGTGGATTGATCCGCACAAAGCGGTCAAACGTGGAGAAGAACTGGTCGTGCCTGCTTGTCCCTGCAAACGGTATGAAGCTCCGCATCGAGAATGCGTTGATCAACCTGTCGTAGAGCTTTTGGTCGGCGAATGCAGAGCTGGCCGCTACCGAGTTTTCCGGACAAGCGGGTTTAGGTGGAAGATTCCCGGTTGTGCCGCGGTTGGGAACAACAGTTAAGGTCGCTAGGTCGACGCAGAGGTTATCTTCTCCTGCCTCCCTGATGAAGGTTTCGGCGTACACGGCGCCGCTGATGTGCAGGTGGAGGTCTCCGCCTTTGGGCATTCGCTCGAGAAAAGCCCGGAGTTCAAGAGGATTGCCGCGAATGCGATGGAACTGGCGTTGGGCTGTGACGGAGGCTGGCAGCGGTTTCGCCTGCCAGGCGAATGAAGGAAGCGAGAAGCAGGTAGCGAGGGGAAAAAGGTATCGAAGTCCGGCCGAGCTTCGCAGCCGCTTGCGCGAGTGCTGGCCTAAATCGCGCAGCACTTGCTTTCTTTCCACCACTCCGCATGCATGTCGTCCGCACTCAATGCGCATGCAGCGGCAACATCTGATTCAACACTCTGCTCTATCGATTGTTCCGGCATGCCCTCAACTATAAAGGAGCCGGGTTCACGCAAGTAGCCTTGCGGTTGGTAAAAAAAGCCGGGCGAAGCTTAGTTTACGAACGCAACGCGGATTTGCTTCTCAATGCAGAGGCGGGCAGCTTCAATTCGCTCCGCAACCCATGTTTCAGACAGCGAAAACGCAGCGGCGAGCTGGACGGGCGTCGCGCCGCGCTTGTGCTCGGCATACAGTCGGAACGGCAAATAATCGCTGGACAGTAATTCTAAGGCATTCTCGGGCATACACTTGTGTGCGCGACGGCGCGTTTTCCTCTCTTCGGGAAATCTCAAAGCAAGTGGAATGCCAAACGCTGTGAGGTGCCCGATTCACTGTAGAATTTCAGTGACAGTGTCGAAAGTATACCCCTGATCCAGCAGCCATGGAATCAAGTGTTTAACGGCCTTCAGCGTTTCTCGAATATCCGGGTTCGGCCGGACATCTCTTCCATCGTGCAGGCAAATAATTCCGCCTGGCGAGGCTTTCCGCCGGAGAAGGTCAACAATTCTCTCAGCCGGCCACTCCCAATCGTGCCCGATGACAGTCCACATGACTCCGAGCAGATCGAGCGTGCGCTGCGCTTCGCCGATCCCATACCACCGTAGGCCGTAAGGCGCTCGCATGAGCTTCGGCTCGACTTTGGCCTCGGCTTGGATGATGGCCTGGGCTAGAGAAAATTCGTCCAGAATGAATTGCGGGGACCGGACGCGTGGCGGCCAGCTAAGAGTGGGGCAAAGCCGCGCGTGAGAATAAGTGTGATTACCGATTTCGTGGCCCGCTTGGCTGATTTTGCGGCTGATGTCTGGATGCCGAAGAACGTTTACGCCGCACTGAAAGAAGGTGGCTTTTACGCCTTGCTTTCCGAAGTAGTCGAGCAGTTCCAAAGACCCGGGGCTGGGGCCATCGTCGAAGGTGAGCGCAATTGAGCGTCGCTTACCTGATCCGCGATACACCGAGCGCCCGAATATCTGCGAGGAGCGTCCTCGGACAGCATACGCAGCGCCCCCGAAGGAGATACCAGCGATTCCGGCGGCTGCGGCAACCCTGCCCATGGCTCGCATCCTGTCAGGTTATCAGGACCGCGGAACAATATCGCGCGATGGTTCAGCTCGCCAAAGGGCGCCGGAGCAGCGCGCCGGGCTTAATCGGCAATTCATACTGGCGTTGGCCGGTAGCGTTGTACACGGCGTTGGCAATCGCGGCGGCAACACCTGTGATCCCTATTTCACCGATGCCTTTTACGCCCAGCGAACTCGCGCGGGAATCGTCTTCCTCGATCAAGATCGGCTCGATTAGAGGAACATCCAGATTGCTCGGGACGAGAGCCTCCGCGAGATTGCCGTTTGCCCATCCGCCAACCCGCTCGTCTGGCAGGGACTCTTCCATCAAGGCCTGCCCGAGGCCCCAGATCATCGCGCCTCGGACTTGGCTCTCGGCGAGTTTCCGGTTGATGATTCGTCCCGCGCTCATCGCTCCGACAAGGTGTTCGACGCGCACCTCTCCTGTTTGTCCGTGCACCGTTACCTTCGCGAACTGCGCCCCGAAGGCGCAGCGAGCGTAGCGACTTCTTCCGAAGAGCCTGCCGGTTACTGCCCTTGCGGTCAGGGCCGGCATACCGCGCCGGGACAGAATGGCCGTATACGGTTCGGCGTGCTCGGGTTCGCGCCGTGAATAGAGCTGTCCATCTCGCGCCCCGAGCAGACCGGATTTGGTGCCGTATAAAGGCGAGCGTTTATCAACTACGGCCAGAACCGCCAATTGCCGCTTCAGTTTTTCCGCTGCGCTTTGGATGGCTGTTCCGACGCTGAGCGTCGTGGCCGAACCTGCCGTCAACGGTGCAAAGGGCAGCCTGGCGTCACCCCATTCGACTTTTACGTTGGACCTGCACAATCCCAGGCTCTCTGCAGCGATCTGGGTGAGTGCTGTCACGGCACCCTGCCCGATTTCCGAGAATGCACTTTGCACGACCGCGGTCCCATCCTGGCTGAGAATGATCCGCGCGCTTGCGGGAAACTGCATGTTCCTGTGGGCGGAAGTCGCCATTCCAAACCCGACGAGGCGCTCGCCGTGTCGCCTTGTGCCCGGCTTGCTCTCGCGTCCTGACCAGCCGATCCTTTCCGCGGCCGCGGTGTAGCATTCGCGGAGGGATTTGCTGGACCACTGGTGTCCGGTCGCGGGATCCACTTCGGCGTAGTTGCGCAGCCGGATCTCGATCGGATCAATCCCGGCCTGTTCCGCAAGTTCATCCATAGCGGACTCAAGTGCGAACAATCCCGGCGCTACCCCCGGAGCTCTCATCCAGCTGGGAGCATTGACATTCAACCGCACCAGCCGGTGGGTCGTCCGCACGCTGCCGCACTTGTAAAGATGGGGCGTCATGTCGCCTGTCGACTCGACAAATGCTCCGACTTTTGAGTTTTGAATGGTCGAGTCGTGGAGGATTGCCCGAAGACAGCCGCTTCGATCGGACCCAAGGCGAATGCGCTGCACCGCGGCCGAACGGTAGGGCATCAACGTGTAAGTCTGTTCGCGCGTCAGCACGACCTTCACAGGCGCCCCGGCCACTTTTGCGGCCATGGCAGCGAGGAGCGGGTATTGGTTTTCGCCCTTCGAACCGAACCCCCCTCCAACGAATGGCGCGATTACCCTCATTTTGCGTCCGATTTCGAATCCACCTGCGATGTGCGCGCCTAGTCGCAACCTGCCCTCTCGAACGCCCAACCCAAAAGCCTTTGCAAGCGCAACGGCGTCGCCGTACGAGAATTGCGTTGCGGTGTGTACGGTAAGCCGGCCGTCCGGATCCCACATCGCGAGAGCACAACCTGGCTCGAGTGCATTGTGGTGTGTGACGGCTGTCGAATAGGTGCGATCGACTTGAGTTGGTGAGCGCGCGAAATCCGCTTCCGGACGGCCTCGCTTCACTTTTCCACCCTCTCCCGCACCAACCTTCTTCGCTTCGGCGGCGGTTGGAATCCGTTCGCCGAACGAGAGCTCCCGTTCGCTACTGTCGTGGTTGTATTCTGCTGTCACGAGCGATGCCGCGTAGTTTGCTTGAAGAGGTGTATCGGCTACCACCAAGGCGATCGCCTGCCCTTTGTAGTGAATCTCGGGGTTCTGCAAGGGAAGGAGGCGATCGAGTTCCGTCGACATCAGAGTCGTGACGGGTTTCAGCCGGGGCGCATTGCACCAGGTCAGAACGCCTCGCACACCGGGCACCTCCAATGCAGTATTGACATCGATGGCAACCAAAGAGCCGGACGAGACCGTACTTCGAACAACAGCTGCATGCAGCAGGCGGCCATCCGTGTCTGAGGCCTGCAGATCTCCGGTGTATCGGGCACCTCCCGTCACCTTCAAGCGAGCATCGATCCTGGATGGTGCGGTCATTCCTTCCAAATCTGGGGACGGCATCCGTAGTTCGACTATCATTGGAGACGAAGAGTTTGCGTCTTTTCCTCCTGTTTTTGGATGAGTGAGTCTCCAGATCCGAGTCCAACCATCGAATTGACCGCCGATGTCATCGGGCGTATCGTCTCGCGCTTTCGAGACAGGCGCGTTCTGGTATTGGGAGATGTGATGTTGGACGAGTATCTGGTTGGCGAAGTGCACCGGATCTCGCCCGAAGCCCCTGTCCCCATTGTCGATGTACACAGCACGACTCACATACCGGGAGGCGCGGCAAACGTCGCGTCCAACATTGCCAGCCTCGGTGGGGACCCGGTACTCGTCGGGATCGTCGGGGGCGATACGAATGCCGAACATCTCCGCTCCGTACTAAAAATCCGGGGCGTGTCCTCGGAGTGGCTGGTCACGGCTAAAGAGCGACCGACGGTTACGAAGACACGAATCATCTCGGGCCAACAGCAGATCGTGCGCCTTGATCGGGAGCGTACGGCAGATATTCAGGCCGCTGATGCCGAAGCGGTTCTCTCCAGCTTTGAACAGAATATTGGGAACGCCGACGCGTGCCTCATCTCGGATTACGCCAAGGGCCTCCTGACGCCCGCCATCTGTGCTCAAGTGATTTCGCGCGCCCGGCAGCTTCGTAAGCCAGTGATTGTGGATCCGAAGGGAGCCAGTTTTCTCAAATATTCCGGCTGCTCCGTGATCACCCCGAACCTGCGTGAAACCGAAGTGGCCTCGAAGCACACCATCGACAGCGAAGCGGACCTGTTCAAGGCCGTCGCCCAGCTACAGGCTCTATTGGCTGACTCCGCGGTTCTGGTCACACGCGGCGCGGATGGCATGACCTTGTTCCGCGACCGGGTTGAAGTCCTGCATGCCCCGGCCCTCGCGCGCGAAGTCTTCGACGTCACAGGTGCCGGGGACACGGTTGTGGGCACGCTGACCCTTGCTCTAGCTTCCGGTCTGCGCTTGGAAGAAGCGGTTGTGCTCGCAAACCTGGCGGCCAGCGTTGTCGTACAAAAAACAGGCACTGCAACCGTTTCGCCTGAGGAACTCCTCGCTTCCACAAATCAGGTCGCGGCGGGGCCCGAGGTGCCAGGACGAAGGCAAAACTCATTTGGCTCGCTTCGGTCGCCTTCGTCCGTTCCCCAATAGTCATGCCGCAGCGGCCCGGGATTTTCCTCGACCGAGACGGCACGGTTATCGACGATACCGGCTATATTGGCGATCCTGATTTAGTTCACTTCCTGCCTGGGGTGTTCCCCGCCCTGCGCCGGTTCCAGAACGCAGGTTATCGCCTGGTCGTCATCAGCAATCAATCGGGAATAGGGCGGGGCGTGATCACGCAGCAGCAATACGAACTAGTCGCACAACGCATCGCGGATGATCTGGGTCAGCAGGGTATCCGCATTGCGACGTATTACTGCCCGCATTCTCCCGATGACCGTTGTCTCTGCCGGAAGCCGAACCCGTATTTGCTGGCGCATGCAGCCCGGGACCTTGATATTGATCTGTCCTGCTCGTACATGATTGGGGATCGGCTCACGGACGTGGAGGCGGGTGCCGCTGCCGGATGTAAAACCATCCTGCTGCGACAATCGCACGTTCACGAAGTTCCTTCCTCGAGCCTTTCTCCGGATTATGTTTGTCCGGATTGGACCTGCATTTCGAGCGTGATCGCTTCACCGCCCGCGGGTGTCGGATTCGACCCCGGGAGCTGACTCTCCCTTCCGGCCGCGCATCGCGACAGCATCGTTCGGAATTGACCTGGGAAGCGATTCGAGCAGATGCTGCCGCGATCCGAGACTTATTATTAGCTCTAAACTCGCCCGCGCAACAGATGGATTTTACCCACCCTAAGCTTAGGATTGCCCTTGCGGCATAATACTCGGCGGAAAACAGCCACGCTCGAGAACGCAGGAACCAGATAGTATGCTAAGCGGATCTGGCCCTTGCTGATGACGGGCCCTTTTAACCTGGAGATGAAAACGAACTCATGTTCGAACTGACTGGACAGACGGCAATTGTGACTGGCGCGGCAACTGGGATTGGAGAGGCAATCGCGCGCCGATTAGCGTTGGCCGGGGCTACAGTTGCAGTCGCCGACATGAACCTGAACGGAGCTTCGGCCACCGCGGACGCGATCGGTCGCAATTCCTTCGCGGTCGGCTGCGACGTGACCGACCCCATGTCTGTGGCCAATGCCGTCCGCGATGTCATTTCGCGCACCGGACGTATCGACATCCTGGTGAACAACGCCGGTATTGCCGGTCGCGCGGCGCCCATTTGGGAGCAAACGGAAGAAGACTGGCAGCGCATTGTAGCCATCAATGTTTATGGGCCCGCCAACTTGTGCCGCGTCGTTGTTCCCCACATGTTGAGCCGTTCCTATGGGCGAATTGTGAACATCGCTTCCATCGCCGGCAAAGAAGGAAACCCGAACATGGCGCCTTATTCGGCGACCAAAGCCGCCGTGATCGCAATGACGAAGTCAATCGGAAAGGAACTCGCGACCTTCGGAATCTGTGTGAATGCTGTTTCACCCGCAGTCATTCAGACGCAGATACTCGATCAGTTAACGGACGATCAGGTCAAGTATATGACGCAACGGATCCCAATGCTCCGCACCGGGAAACCCGAAGAAGTCGCCGCCGTTGTTCACTTCCTAGCCAGCCCCGATTGTTCCTTCGTCACCGGCCAGACGTACGATGTGAGCGGCGGCCGCGCCACATACTGAGATTTGGCTGGTCAAACTTAAACGAGCACGAGCTGTTCGAACAGTCGCGTTAAGGTCGATTCAGGATCCTGACATAACCCGCTGTGAACGGCGGAGATCTGGACCACTGTACTTCGTGGGGACACAAGCCAATGGAAGCGCTCGGCTAGTGGAAGTTGAGCAATCGGACCAGCTTCGGGATGCCCCTCGCAGATCTTTGTAAACGCGAGCAGATGTTGCTGAATCAGAGCGATGTCAGATTCAGGCCATACTGCGCGGACACGCTCAGGAGACACTGCTACGCGCGCCCCAAGGAAGCGCTGCTCTTTGCAGAACAGAATGACGCCCGCATTTATAAACTCCTCCCGATCGACCCTCGGCACAACGCGGATGATGGCGTAGTCAAATGAGCTCTGCACGCGCTCGCATCGCCTCCGTCACAAATTGAGAACTGTTTTCAAGCCGCCGGAGAAAGTAGTTTACATAACCTGACCGTTTTAGCTGCGGGCTCTCCGCTCCAGGTGCTGGGAGCAGCCAGGCATCGGGAATCGAATCTACCAATGCTGAGAACAATTGCTCGTTGAGCAGTGAGCGCGATGCCCGGTCAGCCCTTTCGATTTCGTCTGCCCAACGCAGCAGGATGTGGTTGCGTACCGGCGCAAATGGTGAAGCCGCTGCGCTGTCCACATCTCGCCAATTGTGATGGAAGTACAGAGCCGCACCATGATCGATGAAGTAAAGAGTTTTGTGCCAGAAGAGAAGATTCGGATTGCGAGCCGTCCTGTCCACATTGGTGATGAACGCGTCGAACCACACGGCGCGGGAGGCCACATCGGCGTTGGACCGGTCGCCGGCCGCAGGATCGAACATGACAGAACCTGGCAGGTAATCCAACCCCAGATTCAAGCCGGTACTCCGGCCCAACAGTTCACGAATTTCGTAATCGGGCTCATTCCGTCCCAGTGCCTCATCGATCTCGACCAAGACAATCTCCGGCACGGGCAAACCCAGAGCACGTCCGATTTCGCCTCCGATGAGTTCCGCCACAAGTGCGAGCGGGCCCTGCCCGGCACCTCGGAATTTAACCACATATAGCCCGAGATCATCGGCCTCTACAATCGCGGGAAGAGAGCCGCCTTCCCGCAGTGGTGTCACATAACGGGTGGCTTGAACAGTGCGAAGCATCGCTAGGCAAAGTGTAACGGGCGTCTATTCCAATCGTTTCTCCCCGGCATCGAAGGATAGAATGAAGCAACTGAACTACCGTCTCGCGCTCTCGCTGGCAGTTCTCCTCGTAAGCTGCGCTTCTTCGCTACCCAGTGCTGATTCCATGCCGCCGGCCATGCTTGCGGCACATGATTTCTATCGCCGACAGGTAGGGACGCCGCCCTTGGTTTGGTCGATCCGTTTAGCGATCCTCGCTCAAGATTGGGCAAATTACCTCATTCGGACTGGCGGATACAAACATCGGCCTGACGGCCAATACGGAGAAAATCTGTTCGAAGTCGTGGGGCCTCCCGCGGACGAGAGGCAGGTCGTGAATGCCTGGGCAGCCGAACAAGCCGGCTACGATCACAGGCGAAACAGTTGCTCCGGCAGGTGCGGCCATTACACGCAGATCATCTGGCGCGATACGCGGCGCGTCGGCTGCGGAGTAGCTCAGAAGAACCGGCGCGAAATCTGGGTCTGTAACTACGATCCGCCCGGCAACATCATCGGCGAAAGGCCCTACTGAACAGGGTCGCCGCTGCCGATATCATAGGGCCGGCTCACCGGAGCAGTTCACATCCCGCGCTGACGAAACAGCGGCAGGGTAGAAAGCCCAGAGACGGTGTTCCCTCAGAAGCCTTCATATCGAATCCAAAAGCTTTCAGCCCAGGTGCCGTTGGGCGCGATACTCTTTAGCTCGCTGTACTTGCCTTCATGAGCCAGGTTAACCGCATTCGTGATAGCCGTCATCGGTTCAAAGCAAACGAACTCCTTGCCGGGCGGCGCGTACACGACGGCCACTTGATACTGCGGCCCATAAACCACTTGTATCTTTTTCGGCCCCGCTTCAAGCGAGAGCGTAGCGTGCCCAGTGCTGTCGCGGACGAGATCAGTGAATCCGTCATCGAAGGTATGGTCGCGGAGAGACGCTTCCGCAGGCAAAGAGTTTGGCGACATCACGCCCGAAGGGATAAGTCCCTTTCCGGTGTCGACGTGCTTGCGCGCCGGGATTCGAACGAATGCGTCCGCCCGAGGTGTGTCGGGGAGGTTGAAATATGGATGAAAGCCCACTGTCACGGGCATTGGCTCCGAGCTCCTGTTCACGACTTCCGTCCGAACTTCAAGCACGCCATCACGAAGGCTGTACGTCATGCGGTATTCATGGGCAAAAGGCCAATTCACCATCAGCTCGGGGTGCTTCCAGAACATCAGACGGCTGGTGACGTGAGCAGACCCCTTATCCGCTTTCACCTCTTGTATCTCCCAAAACGGCGAGGAGATCAGAAGCCCGTGTATGGCCACCTTATCGGCGTTCATGTGCAGAGTGTCAAATCCTGGATTGAACAGGTAATGTTTCCCATTCGCCCAGAAGCCGCCACCGTCCACCCGGTTAGCCCAGGGCGCAAGGAACGGAACTCCATTCAGTCCTTTAGTGGTGTCTGCTTTCAGGGCTGCCGGATCGGGAAAGGGATCGTATAGGAGATTCTTCCCGTGAACTTTGAACTCAAACGCTCGATTCCCATAAGACGGCAGGACCGAGACCTGCGCCGACCGCACTGTGTCAGTTAAGCGAATAATCTCCAGTCCGTGATCGTTCACGCGTTCGGCCGTATAGCGCGGCGCGCTGGCCGCGACCAACGGAAGGAGGACGAGAGTAAAAAATAGGTGGGAATAAACGCGGAGCATGCTATTTACCTTCCTTTGACTCGTCACATTTCACGCACTGAAGCTGATGCCCTAAGAACTTCGCACGGCCGGATTCCGTTTGAACCCATTCGCGAACCGACCAGGGAGGATTGTGACGGACGTGAATGGTGTGGCCGCACTCCAGGTCTGCCACCCAGTCCTGAACGTCGTCCTGATGAAAGCCAACGATTCTTCGCAGCAGTTTACGGTTCCTTCTCTGTTATGCGTTTTTTTAGAGGCAGCAAGACGTATAGGGTGAATACATTCAGGAGAGAAAGGGCAATGGCAATGGCGAACTGGTTCATGGCCACGGCAGCGCCAATCACGGCCGCATTCCAGACGCTGGCCGCTGTCGCCGTTCCTCTTACCCTAGGCCCCTCCCGCAGGATGGCGCCGGCCCCAATGAATCCAATGCCCGTAATCAATCCCTGCAGCAGGCGGCTCTGAGCTGCTATCTCCGGCTTTGGTCCGAGTAGCAGCAGATAGCCGCAACTCGCCATGCTGACGATCGGAAACGTTCGGATTCCGGCTGTATGCGATTCAACCTCGCTCTCCCAGCCCATCCCCAACGTCAGGACGTACGCCAGGATCAAGCGACCGAGATCGTCCAACACATCCTCCGGATTCGACTATGCGTGAACATGCCCTATCAAGACGGAAAGCCCCAATCTACGGATTATGCACCAGCAGCCGTATGCCCCAGAACGCAACCACTGCAAGAGTGGCGGCGGCGGGTATGGTCAGCACCCAAGCGACAACGATGTTGGCGGCAAGAGTCCAACGCACTGCGCGCACCCTCTGAATTGCGCCCACACCCGCAATCGACCCCGCCACCACGTGTGTCGTGGAGACTGGAAGCCCGAGGTGAGTGGCGAAGAAGATGGAGAGAGCCGCGCCGGTTTCCGCAGCGAAGCCGCTCCGCGGTTTCAGGCGTGTCAAACGCGTACCCATCGTTCGTACAACCCTCCAGCCGCCGCTTAGAGTGCCCAGGCCCATCGCAGTAGCCGAGATGATGATTACCCATTTCGGAACCGCGAACGAGTTCTGAAAGTGACCTGCAACCAGGGCGGCCGTGATGATTCCCATCGTTTTCTGAGCATCATTGGTACCATGCGCTCCGCTCAGCAACGCCGCCGAAAGAAGTTGCGCATGCCGGAAGTACCGGTCCATGTGAGCCGGCGTCCAGCGATGAAACACCCGGTAGACCACGATCATCAGCACGAAACCAAGAGCCATACCGATCATCGGTGCGACCACAATGAAAGCGATCGTGCTCGGCCACTTGCCAACAATGATTCCGTTTATGCCGGCTTTTGCAACCGCGGCGCCCGCGTATCCGCCGATGAGCGCGTGGGAGGAACTGATTGGGATTCCGAAGTACCAAGTGAGGACGTTCCAAACGATCGCGCCGATTAGCCCGGCTAACAGGACATAGGGCGTGACAACATCGGTGTTCACGAACCCTTTTCCAACGGTAGCTGCAACCCCCGTTCCAAAGATCAATGCCGCGAGAAAGTTAAACACCGCAGCCATAGAAACGGCCTGAGTAGGATTCAGTACGCGGGTTGCTACGACTGTGGCAATCGAATTCGCAGCGTCATGGAACCCGTTTACAAAGTCAAACAGGACCGCAATTGCGATGATTAGGACTACTAAACCGAAGCTGGACATGCCCCTAGAAGTTCTTGATTGCTACAGACTGCAGCACATCGGCCACGTCCTCACACCGGTCCGTAGCATTCTCAAGCAGCTCATACACTTCTTTCTGCTTGAGAAGCGAGATAGCATCGATATCCGCCGCAAACAGATTCGCAATCTGAGCCCGCTCGATGGCATCGGCCTGGTTTTCGATGCGGTTGACTTCAACGCACTGCTCCAGACAGGGTTTGCGGTCATGTAGGGATTCGACGGCGCTCGAAAGCGCCCGGCAGCTATCGTGGACAAGCTGGCCAAGACGTACGCAGGCGTCGGGTATGGGATCTAGTCTGTAAGCCACGATGCGGAACGTGGCGTCTTCCATAGCGTCCAACACGTCGTCCAACGCCGTAGCGAGAGCCTGGATGTCCTCGGGATCGAACGGGGTCAGGAACGTGGACTGCAATCGGCGGAAGATCTCATGGATGACCTCATCCCCACTTCGCTCCAGAGCTTCCATCTCCTTAGAGGCGTCGCACATCGCCGCGTAACCGCCCTGCAAACTGGAGGCAAGCAACCGGGAGCATTGGCACAAGATACGGGCGTGTTGACGGAAAAGGTCAAAAAACTTTTCGTCTTTCGGCAAAAGGTTCATCAGATTGTCATCTTAGACAAGTTGCGGGCGAATTCCTGATCGGGAGCAAATGCGAGTTCTCCAGCCAGCCTCTAGATGAGGCTCGGCGCCATTACATCACAGCGTTTTTATTCGTCCCGGCCGGCCCCGGCGGGAGATGCTCTTCGAAGTAGCGAGCGATCAGGCTATAAACATGCAACGAGGTGCCCTTACCCTCTGAAATCGCATGTGTCCGGTTGGGATATTCCATGAAGTCGAACGGTTTGTTCAACTCGACTAGTTTGTTGATCAGGCGTTCCGTCCCCTGGTAATGCACGTTGTCGTCTCCAGAGCCGTGTATGACGAGCAACTTCCCTCGAAGTCCGCCGGCGAAGTTGATCGCCGAACCTGACCGGTACCCGTCCGGATTGCCGGACGGTAGACCCATATAGCGTTCCTGGTAAATCGTGTCATAGAGTTGCTGGTCGGGAACTGGCGCAACCGCAACGCCCACTTTATAGAGCTCCGGAGAGCGGAACATTAGGTTCAGCGTATTCGTGCCCCCGCCGCTCCAGCCCCAAACACCGACTCGAGTTCCGTCTATATAAGGCCGTTCCGCAATGAGCTTGCGCAGCGCTTCGGCCTGCTCTTTCGAAGAAAGGACGCCAACGGATCCATAGATCACCTTGCGCCAGGCC
>Ga0308176_10000843_pt1 | contig 19222 bp, 10 predicted proteins | sample PhyCR2_3_FD_203890 | JGI IMG/M metagenome (GOLD analysis project Ga0308176, IMG submission 203890) | Soil microbial communities from UC Gill Tract Community Farm, Albany, California, United States - DLSLS.C.R2 | ecosystem: Environmental > Terrestrial > Soil > Agricultural land | place: USA... | reverse complement strand
GAGGGTCCCACCGTGCTGTTCGACGATCTGATATGCGATCGGAAGTCCCAGCCCCGTCCCGTTTTGTTTGGTGGTGAAAAAGGGATCGAAAACCTCATCTACTCTCTCGGCCGGGATACCCGGTCCAGTGTCTTTTACTCGCAAAAGCAACATGTTTTCCGTTTTTTCTGCTGAAACTGATACCTCTCCGCCACGGGGCATCGCCTGGACGGAGTTGAGCACCAGATTAAGAAGCACTTGTTTCATCTGTTCCGGATCGCATCTAACCGGCGCGATCGTTTCGTCCACAACTCGCCGCAAGGTGACATTGTTTTGAGTTGCGAGCTGACGAATCAAGTTCAGGACAGAGTCCGCCAGAGCAGGGACATCCATCGGGATCATCTCGGGAGGTCGTGGCCGGGCGAATTCCAGAAACTGGGTTACCAAGCCATTCAGGCGCGCTGTCTCCTTGCGGATAATCTCGAGAAATTCAGCAGCGCGCGTAGGGTCAGGCTCGGTTTGCGCCACGTAAGCGGCTCCTTCGATACTAGCGAGCGGATTCCGGATTTCGTGAGCGAGGCCGGCGGACAGGTGGCCGAGGGCGGTCATGCGGGCGGCGCGCTTCAAGTGTTCGACATTATCCTGAAGTTCGCGATAGACCTCTTCCAGTCTTGTTGCTGTCCTGCGCAAGCTTTCCCTTTGCTTCCGCTCCCGTTCAGAAAGCACTCCTGTCAGCACTCCGACCAGGCAGAACATTGTCGCTTCGAGGCATTGATCGATCCAGTCAAAGGGACCAACAGTTGGGTGGCGCAGAAGATAGACAGTGCTCGACAACGCAGCGACGATTGCGCCGCCTCTCCAGCCCAATGACAAGCCCGCCACAATGATCGGGAAGTAGAACACCCGCTGAATCACGTAGTGCCAGTGCTCGGATTCGTCCGGTGTCAGGTATAGGGCTAGAGTATTCAGGGTAAGCGTGACAGCGATCGCAAGAAAGCTCCAGGATGTGATGCGCGGAAATTTGTGAGCCTTCTCGTCGGCGTGTGTCACTCGGCAACCTCATTTCAACATGGCATGCCGCTTTTCAGGCGTCCGCATGGCGCAAGAGGGGCATTCGGGAGCTGGCCCGATTCCATTTCCCTGCGCGCAAACCAAGGGAAACGTAAGAGTTAGCTTGCGTGGCGCGGTTTGGTTCATACCGTGCCATAGAGCAGTAGGAAGTCAACCATCGAAGACAAACATGAAGCAACTCATTGAAGGAATCAAGAAGTTTCGCGATGACGTTTTCCCCGAACACTCTGGGTTGTTCAGCAAACTAGCGTCGGGACAAACGCCGCAGGCACTCTTCATTACGTGTGCCGATTCGAGAATCGTGCCCGACCTGATTACTCAAACCAAGCCGGGCGATCTTTTTATTTGCCGCACTGTGGGCAACCTGGTCCCGCCGCACGGGCATGGCGATGGCGGGGTCGCTTGTGCCATCGAATATGCCGTCACGGTGCTGAATGTTTCGAACGTGATTATCTGCGGCCATTCCGATTGCGGAGCCATGAAAGCGCTTCTCCATCCGGAAACCACAGAGAAGCTTCCGCACACTCGCTCCTGGCTCAGGTTCGGTGAGGCTGCCCGCGAGGTTGTGCGCGGCACTGGTCTGGCTACCTCTGATGCAGAGCAATTGTCGGCTCTGGTCGAAGAGAACGTAGTGGTACAACTCGAACACCTCAAAACGCATCCAGCCGTGGCAGCACGGCTGGCGCGCGGAAAGCTCCAACTTTACGGTTTGGCCTACTCCATCCATGACGGCGAGATCAGCTCTTACGATTCGGCGGCGGAGCGCTTCGTGCCCGTGGACGGAAGACTTGCATCAGCGACGCCTAGGATGCGCGTGATGGCGGCGAGAAAGGAAGTCGCCTGAGTATGGCCACGGAAGTTCTACCCAACCCTACGGAAACCACCGAATCCAACGCCACACAGCCGCAGCGTCCGTCCAGTTTTGGCTCAGACGCTCTTGCATCGCTGGTGGTCTTTTTAGTGGCACTGCCCCTTTGCATGGGGATTGCGATCGCGTCCGGTGTCCCTCCTGCCCTCGGTATCCTGACGGGCATCATCGGCGGCATCATTGTGGGCACCATTAGCGGTTCTCCGCTTCAGGTAAGCGGGCCCGCCGCGGGTCTCTCCGTGATCGTCTTTGAAATGGTCAACAGATTCGGGATAAAGTCACTTGCACCAATTTTGCTTCTGGCAGGTTCACTTCAGCTCATCGGCGGATGGCTGAAGCTTGGTCGCTGGTTTCGTGCCATTTCGCCGGCTGTGGTTTACGGGATGCTTTCGGGTATTGGCATCCTCATCATCGCCGGTCAATTTCACGTGATGGTTGACGATAAGCCTCGACCGTCCGGGGTGGCAAATCTATTAGCCATCCCGGGATCTATCTGGAAAGGGATTTATCCACCTGATGGGACCGTTCACCACATGGCAGCGCTGATCGGCGTCCTGACGCTTGCGTCTATCTTGCTGTGGAACCGATTTAAGCCGAAGAAGCTGAAGGTGCTGCCCGGGTCGCTCGTCGGTGTTCTCGTCGGTACGGTGGCAGCATACGTTCTCCGGCTACCCATTAAGCGCGTCGATCTGCCCGCCAACTTGTTCGAGAGTTTCCAGATCCCCGATGCAGGTGTCCTGGCGCAGATGGCCAATCCGGCTATTATCCTTTCGGCTATAACCATTGCAGTTGTCGCAAGCGCGGAAACTTTGCTTTCGGCGGCTGCGGTTGACCGCATGCATAACGGCCCCCGCGCGCACTACGATCGTGAACTAGGCGCTCAAGGCATAGGGAACGCGCTTTGCGGATTATTCGGCGCTTTGCCAATGACTGGAGTGATCGTGCGAAGCTCCGCAAACGTCAATGCGGGCGCGAAAACAAGACTCTCTGCGATCTTACACGGCATCTGGCTACTGGCACTCGTCTCGCTTTTCCCAAATGTTCTGATGCTGATTCCTACCGCGAGCCTGGCGGCGATTCTGGTCTTCACGGGTTTCAAACTGGTTGAAATCGAACGGATCAAACGCCTCGCGGCATACGGCAAATTCCCGGTGTTCATCTATGCCGCGACCGTGATCGGCATCGTAGGGAAAGATCTGTTGACCGGGGTTTTGATCGGTCTCGCTCTCACCTTGGTCAAGCTCTTATACAAGGCAACCATGCTCCGCGTGGATGTGGTTCAAGTGCCCGGGAACAGTCGCGTGGACGTCACCTTGCATGGAATGGCGACATTCCTCCGCTTGCCGAAGTTATACGAGGTGTTCGACAACCTTCCGCAACAGAGCGTAATCCACGTGCACGTGGAACACGTACACTACATCGATCACACTTGCTTTGAGATGTTGCAGGGCACTGCCGCGCAGAGAGCTGAGCAGGGAGGAGAAGTTGTGGCGCCCTGGGACCAACTGGCCACCCGCTTCCATCTGCGGCAGTTTCAGGCTATCTAGCGCGGCGCGAAACGGAGCCCTTCGGACGATCCCGATTGCGGAAGGCGTACGAGCTTGAGCCAGAACTCTTCGAGCGCGTGCATCATCCTGAACATGGAGTCGATCTCGAGGGGCTTCGTCAGATAACAATTCGCGTGAAGGCCGTAGGCATTCAGCACATCCTGCTCGTTGTCCGAGGTTGTGAGCACAATGATAGGGATCATCCTTAGCTCGGGATCATTCTTCAGCTCGAGCAGAACTTCCCGGCCATCCTTCTTAGGGAGGTTCAAATCAAGAAGGATGATGTCAGGAGTTACTGAGTCCGCAAATCGTCCTTGCTTCCTCAGAAACTGCAAGCCTGCCACACCATCTTCCGCTATATGGATCGTATGGCGGAACCTGGACTCCGAGAGGGCCTCTTGCACCAGCCGTACGTCGGCCGGATTGTCTTCGACAAGCAGAATCTGCAATTCGTGCCTCACCTAGCGATTACCTACAGCTAGTCTACCTTTTCCGCGATTTCATTCACCCCTGCGGGTTCCGGGGTTGGTGCTCCTGGCCGTCTCGGTAGGGTAAACGAGAACGTGGATCCCACTCCCGGCGCGGAAGTTGCCCAGATGCGCCCGCCGTGTGCTTCCACGATCCGTTTGCATATAGCGAGCCCTATTCCCGTTCCCGGATAAGTTCCCACACTGTGCAACCGCTGGAAAATGACAAAAATCTTCTCTCCGAACTCCGGCTCGAAGCCAATACCGTTGTCACTGACCGTCACCAGCCATTGGTTCGCTTCGGCAGTGACGTTAATTTCAATCGCTGGTGGTACGTCAGGTTTACTGAATTTCAAGGCATTAGTGATCAGATTTTCGAGAACCTGAAGCACTTTCGTCCGGTCAGCTCTTATTTTCGGAAGAGGGCCAACTTTGATTTCCGCATTTCTCTCCTCGATGGCTGCGGTCAGATCATCCTTAACCTCGGCAAGCACGGCGGAGAGGCTGAAGGTTTCGTGACGCAGCTTTTGCGCATCGGTTCGCGAGTAGCGCAGCAGATCCTGAACCTGATTCTGCATCCGCTTTGCGCCGCTGATGATCATGTTCAGGTACAAACCTGAGTCGCCCTCGAGCCTGCTGCCATACCGGTGTTCGAGTAGTCCGGCGTAGCTGGCCACAGTTCTCAAGGGCTCTTGCAAGTCGTGACTCGCGACATGAGCAAACCGGCTCAGGTCCTCATTGGACCGGGTGAGTTGTTCGTTCATCTCTTGCAGTTCGGCAGTACGCTGCTCCACGCGGTTTTCCAGATCTTCGTTGAGAGTTCGAATCTCCGCTTCCGCCGCGTCCCGTTCATTCCCATACCGGATGAGCAATTTGTAAGCCCGATAGAGAAGCACCATGTTGATCAGGAGGCCGGCGATGAAGGAAATGGCGAGTTGGAATTCAGCCATACCCTGATCCTTGAGCCGTGCCGCGAAGAGTCGTTGTTCTTCTCTCTTCAGCCCTGCAACCAGTGCTCGAATGCTGGTCATGAGCAGAGCACCTTCCCTTCGGAGCGGTGTCGCACTGCGCGTGAATGCGTTTTGCGAGCCTCGACGCAACTGGATCAACTGCTGCAAGCCGTCAATCCGTTTCAGCACAGCCGGCGTCAACTCGTCCATTCGCTGCTGCTGGCTGATGTTATCTCCAATCAGCGAACGGAGAAGCGGCAGCTGAGTTGTGATCCGGTCCCTTACGGAACTGAACTCCGCGGCATAGTACTCCTCTTGAGTAAGAACGTAAGCTCGCTGGCTGCTTTCCGCTTCTGTGATCGAGAGAAGCAGTTGGTCCACTTGCGCAAGAACTTCTTGCGTGTGGGTTACCCACCGGATGCTTGTCCTGTAATACTCTGCGAACCAGAGAACAAGAAGGCCCAACAGAAAGGGAACAAGTAAGACGAGGAAGTACGCTCGCCGTGTGCGGTGGGCAATGGTTCGCTTCACTCGAGAGGCCTGATGGGGGCGATCTCACTGAGCAGTGAGAACAGTGGGAGGGACGCGAACCGAATCCCACCGGCATACCTAGCATGCATCTGCTGCTTCGATTGTATACGTTATGTGGGCGAGAGGATACCTGGGCTATGGCGTCCGGCCATATGGCGTGGCCGGCCAGTGTTGAATCAGCTCTGGTTCGCCTGTAGGTTGGTTAAGGTAGGTATGCCTAGCCGCGATGAATAATCTTCTTCCCCTCGAGCTACTCCTGATTTTCGGGGCCGCCAAGTTGTTTTCAGAGTTGTTTGAAAAACTCGGGTTGCCAGGATTAGTAGGAGAGATTCTCGCCGGAGTGGTGCTGGGTCCAGCGGCTCTCAGCTGGATGCATCCCAATTCCGTGCTTGATGCGCTTTCCGAACTGGGAATTCTGTTTCTACTCTTTCAGGTCGGGCTGGAGGTGAAAGCCTCCGAGCTTTTTCGAGTCGGACGAGTGGCGCTGTCCGTGGCTCTTGCGGGAGTGCTGCTTCCGCTGCTTGCGGGTTGGCTGGTCATGGCGTATGGCTGGCATGTGAGCAACGTGGAGTCTCTTTTCGTTGGAGCGGCCATGGTCGCTACCAGCGTTGGGATTACTGCCCAGGTACTTGCTGCGAAGGGGCTATTGAACGAGCGCGCGAGCCGCGTTATTCTTGCGGCCGCTGTCATCGACGATGTTCTTGGGCTGCTTGTGCTGGCCCTCGTGAGCAGCGTTGCAACGGGAAAAGTGAATGTCGGCAGTATTCTCGCTACAACTGTGGCAGCCGTGGTCTTCACGCTGGTTGTGGCGCGTTTCGGATCGCGTGCCGTGAAGCGGGTTGCCCCCCACATAGAGCGCAAACTTTCGGCGAAGGAGTCTCAGTTCCACTTCGCTCTTGTGATTGTGTTCTCTCTATCCGTTCTATCCAACTACATCGGCATAGCAGCGATCGTCGGATCGTTCCTCGCGGGGCTCGCCTTTTCTGAATCTGCAGACCGGCGGGTCAAAGACCTTTCACACGGCGCAGCGGAACTGCTGGTGCCTTTTTTCCTGGCTGGCATTGGACTACATCTCAGTTCCTCCGTGCTCGCCGACAAGTCCACGGTCGAACTGGCAGTCGCACTCACGGCCATCGCCATGCTTACCAAACTGATCGGATGCGGTGTTCCCGCGCTCGTGATCGGCAGAAAAGATGCGCTCCGGGTGGGTATCGGTATGATGCCGCGAGGTGAGGTGGGTATGGTGGTCGCACAACTTGGATTAACGATGGGCATCGTCGGCCCGTCTGTGTACGGAGCCGTGGTGGTAATGGCCGTAGCCACAACTGTTTTCGCGCCGCCCCTGCTCAAGTGGGCGTACGCGGGTTGCGACGAACGAATGCTCGAAGGGGAATTTGCCCTGAGCTAAACGTCGGGCCATTCCGGATAGAATTCGTATCAACGTGGCCTGCCCCCATTTCCAAAGCCTTCAAAGTCTTATCCGTTTCAGTCTCGCGGCCAGCTTCACTGTACTGAGCCTCCCTGCGCAGGACCGGCCCGGTTATGACCAGCCGTACCGGCCGCAATATCACTTCTCACCACGAAGGAATTGGACCAACGATCCCAACGGCCCGGTCTATTTCGAGGGCAAGTACCACCTCTTTTTCCAATACAATCCGTTCGGCGATCGATGGGGTCATATGAGCTGGGGGCACACGGTCAGTCCTGACCTGGTGCATTGGAAGGAACTGCCGGTCGCCTTGGCTGAAGAAGGTGGCGTCATGATTTTTACCGGCAGTACGGTGGTGGACCGGGAAAATACCAGCGGCTTTTGCCTGGGTGGAAAGCCATGCCTCGTCGCTATTTATACCGGGCACACCCCGGCCACAAAGACGAGGAAAGCGCTTCAGACCCAGAATCTGGCTTTCAGTAACGACGGGGGCCGTACGTGGACGAAGTATCGGGGCAACCCTGTATTGAATCTGAACCTGCCGGATTTCCGTGATCCCGATGTCTTCTGGTCGGATTCGGGCAAACGTTGGGTGATGGCGGTTTCGCTTCCCGACGATCACAAGGTGAGCTTCTACGGTTCGTCGAATTTGAAGAACTGGGACCATCTCAGCGATTTCGGTCCGGCGGGGGCTGTTTCGGGTCAATGGGAGTGTCCTAATCTCGTCCAACTTCCCGTGGATGGAAGCCCCCAAGACGCTATGTGGGTGTTAAAAGTTGGTCTGAATCCCGGCGCACTTCAGGGCGGATCAGGCGAGCAATACTTTGTCGGACGTTTCGACGGCACGACATTTGTGAATGCAAACCCCTCGGCCCTCACACTCTGGAGCGATTACGGAAAGGATTGCTATTGTGCGCTGACGTTCAACGACCTGCCGCAAACGAAAACGCCAGTGATGATCGGCTGGATGAACAACTGGCAGTACGCGGACAAACTTCCGACAAGCCCCTGGCGAGGCCAGATGACGCTACCTCGCGAGATCGCATTGAGGACGTTTCCGGAGGGCGTCCGCCTGCTGCAGGTTCCCGCCGGGCAGACGAAGACCCTGGAAGAGAAGCACTACAACTGGGAAAAAGGGACAACGGCTAAAGTCAACGGCGCGATCGCTCGCGATCCGATCCGGAGCCATTCATTCAGGCTGAGAGCAACCTTTAACATCCACGGCTCAGAAGAAGTTGGGCTGAAAGTGTTCGCGGCAGGAGCCAATTACACGTCGGTGGGATTTGACCCAAGCCGCCAGGAGGTGTACGTTGACCGGTCGCGTTCGGGACGGACAAGCTTCAGCCCGAATTTCGCAACCACCGTCCTGGCGCCGCTCCGCACGAACTCGCGGGAGCTTCGACTGGAGATCCTGGCGGACCGCAACTCTCTTGAGGTATTTGCGGATGGTGGACACGTTGTTCTGACCAATCTCGTGTTCCCGGAGGAGGATGCGTACGGAATTGAGACTTTCTCGAGGGACGCTCGCACCACGGTCGCAGTCGAGGCATGGACACTCCGGTCGATCTGGGCGGGAGTGGCGGGCCGGTGACGAGGCTTATTTCAGGAGACCCTTGTCTTCAGAGATGGTGAGGAACTGATTCGCAGCGACGTCCGAGAGCTTCTGATGCGCTCCGCTTGGCCAGTCAACTTCCAGGCTGGTGACGCGGTCATCCTTCCCGAGGCCGAACGTTAAACTGAGATCACTCTGCGAGCAATAACTGCCGCCGCTCCGCATCATGTCCGACTGCTTCCCCGAAGCGCTTTGAACCCGGACAACGGCTCCCAGTCCGCTACGGTTCGACTTTGACCCGGCAAGTCGCACGTTGAGCCAATGATTACGGTTGCCGCCATCGTTGCGGTACAAACAGGCGGGCCCGTTATTTGTCGAAACCAGGATGTCCTGGTCTCCATCGTGGTCGAAATCCGCGTGCGCAGCTCCTCGAGCAACAATGGGACGCGAGAAGTCGGGACCAAGAGCAGTAGACACGTTTTCGAATCGGCCTTTGCCCAGATTCCTGAACATGAGCGGCGATTCTTTGTACTTCACCTTGGGTTGGATGCGCTCGATCTCCACTTCCGTATGGCCGTTCGCGGCGAAGATGTCCGGATAACCGTCGAGATCGAAATCGAAGAAGAACACACCAAATGTGAGGCTAAGGAGACTGGAGCGGCCTACGCTCGAACTGGGAGCCTCATCCACGAAGAGCCCGGAGCCCTCGTTGTGGTACAGCCCGAGCATCTGATTGGAGAAGTTGCCGACCAGCAGATGCTGGTGACCCGACCGGTCGTAGTCACTGACATCGACGCCCATAGCGCCGCGCGCCACACCATCTTCGCCATATGCGACCCCAGCTGCAACGCCGCCTTCCGAGAACGTGCCATTGCGGTTATTCCGGTAAAGCTTATTCGGCTGGGTATCGTTGGCGACAAAAAGGTCCGGCCATCCATCGTTGTCAACATCCAGAACTGATACGCCCAGCGATTTGCTGGTCGGGTCGGCGATTCCTGCTTTCTGCCCTACTTCTTCGAACCGCCCGTTCCCCAGGTTGTGAAAGAGACGGGATGGGGCGCCCTTCGACGATTCGGGCGTGCAGTAGGATTTAGTGGACCCGTCCATGGAACACCAGAGATCGGTGGCGGGAGTCCACTGAATATAATTCGCGACAAACAGGTCTGCCCTGCCGTCCCGGTCATAGTCAAGCCATGCGGCAGACGTGCCAAAATTTGCGTTGCGAATGCCGGAAGAAACCGTTACATCGCGGAATCGATTCGATCCTTCGTTGTGGAACAGGTGGTCACCGCTGAGCGCCGTAATGTAGACATCAGGCCGGCCATCGTTGTCATAATCGGCCACGCTAACACCCATCGCATACATTTCGATGTCAAGGCCGCTCCCGGCCGTAACGTCCGTGAACGTGCCGTTTCGATTGTTCCGGTAGATCGCACTGTAGTAGTGTTTGCCGTGCGGCGTCCAGTCCTTACAGTTCAGCAGAATGATCTCGGGCCACCCGTCGCCGTCCAGATCGACGAAGGCCGTGCCCGATCCCATGGTCTCTGGCAGGTACTTCTTCCCGAACCCGCCGTTATGGTGAGTGAATTTCAACCCGGCCGGGACTGCAACTTCGGTGAAGTGCACCGCTGGTTGCTCGCCTACCGGTACAGCAAAGGCGCTCAGGAGGACAGCCAAAAGTGACAGAACAAGTCTCATTGCGTTCGCAGGTCGACGCTTTCGTGCTCGTGAATACTCTGACGTTCGTTGTTGTCTTCCGGACTCAGCAAACGAGCGCGAGCGGTGATACTTTGCGATGATTCGTCAGCCTTGAAACGTCGGAACAGCGCCTCTTCGCGTTCAGTGCTGGCCCGGTCTCCCAGCCCGCGATAACAGAGCATACGAGTGTAGTGCATTTGAAGATCTTCGGGATCCACCTGGCCGACATGGTCGAGCGCGACTAGAGCATCTTTGTATTTACGCTGAAGGAACAGGATGCGTCCTATCTGGTTCAGGACCACGCGATCCCTAGGATATTTCGACTCGGCGGTTCTGAGCGACCGAAGCGCGGCATCGTAGTCTCCGTCGGCCTTTTCGATAAGGGCCCGGAAGTAGTAGATCCGTGCGAGTGAGGAATCGATCGTCAGCGCCTTGGCAATGAAGGGCTTCGCGGCGTCTGTTTCGCCTTCCTGAATCAGGGCTCGTGCCACATTGAGCCAACCGTCGGCGTATTTCGCATCGGCTTCCGTTACTTTCTTGAAGGCATACTCCGCAGCCTTGAGATCGCCCTGGAGAAGCAAGCCGATTCCATAGTCGTTCCACCGTTCCCGATCCGCCGCTCCCGCCACCGGCTTCCACTCGGGCTTTCCAACCGGGACTGTTGCTGTTGCCTGTGCAATAACTGTGATCGGCAGATCCGGTATGCGGTCCTTGATTTTTCCAGCCACGTTTTGCGGAATATTCTGCGGAAGAAAAGAATACTTCAAATCGTTGTGATCGATTCCAAGCAGTCCGGGATTCTGGTTGGGCTTAGGCGTTCCGGCGTACGAGAACTGCGAGTAGTAATGCGAGAATTTGCGGTAATTTAGCTTAGCCGTGAACGTGATCGGTCCTTTGGCATCGGACGGGACTTTGATAAGAAAATGTGCCACGTCCGCCGCTCCCGGCGGGATCAGATGCACATACAGAGTTGAGCGCATCTGAAACGCATTCCGCTTGTCGATCGGATTTCCGTTCGCGTCGAGTTGGTAGGACTTGTAGAAGTGCGCTCCGGGTTCGACGGGGCCTTTGCCGCTGTCTTCGACGCGACCGCTCCAGAATACGGGACGGCCGGTCGCATCGCAGCCTTCTAGTTCCAACCACACGTCGAACGCGTCCACTGTGCCGCCAGGAAAGAAGTGCCCGATCTTGCGGGTTCTAACCACGACATCAACGCGAGCCGTCTGTCCCGGCGTTAGTTTTGCGCCGGCACGATCGATGGGTGCGGCCAGATCACCGACTTCACGCAACACCGCCGGTCCCGCATGCTCGGCTTCTTCGCCGACTGCAAAACTCGACATGGCCTGCGGTGTGTCAGGTTTGCGGCGAATCATCTCGGCGTCGCCGGAACGCTCCGAAACTGGGGAAAGGGCGAAGATGTCCACGCTCATGAACCCCGATTTCAGGAACGCATCAATAGCGGCGCGTTGCTCGAGATCCTTATTGACGAACGCCAGCGCTGTGTTTGCCGCGGCGAAGCGGTGGGAATGAACTTTCCCGCTGTGACTACCAGGTTCGCGTGCCGGAACGAGCGGCATGTGGCAGTCGGCGCAAGTGCTGGATTGTTTCGGATAGTAGAAGGAACGAGCACCCTGGCCGCTGACGCCGCTCGCCTGCCAGTTGTCGTAGTCGTTGAATCCACGCACCCACCGGTAATTATTGACAGGCACGTCTAGGTGAACTTTGTGGCACGCCGAGCAAAACTCGGCAGAATCCTGCCGCATAAAGGGCTTCAGAAAACTGCGACGGTGGGGTTCGGGATTCAGATATGTCAGGAAGTGGTTCAGCGTCCGCAAGTAACGGTTTTTGCTGTTTGCGAGTTCATGGAGCGGTGGATACTCCATCGTGAACCCGGCGTTGCCCATTGAGCTATCGACCTTAGTGATCGAGTGGCACGACATGCAGCCAAGGCCGTTTTGCGCCTCGGGAGTATCAATCTGTTCCTTGACGGGCCGTTCCCAACGTCCATTCAGGAGCAAAGCATGATCATGGCACCCGGCGCACCACTTACTGGATTGCGTGCTGCCGGCCACGTCCTGCATGTACTCGATTGATTTCCGGTAAAACTGGTTGTTGAAGGAAGCGAAATGATGCGCTGAGCTATTCCACTCCCGATAGATCTCTTTGTGGCAGTCACCACAGCCTTTCGAATCCATGAAGAAATCTGCGGGAATGGTTTTCCCGGTATTGCTTTGGATCGAGGAAGGGAAGAATGGGCCCCGAGGACCGCTGCCTTCGCCGTTCATGGAAACAGGCGCGCTGGAAGGGTTGTGGATGCGATCCGAAGGGTTCGGGTGTCGCCGGGCATACACGTGCGGTATGACTGCGCCGAGGAGGAGCACGGCAAGAAAACCGCCGTACAGTGCCGGGCGCTTTACATACGTTCCGAGCAGCACGACTGCGAGCAGGGCGACACCGATGTGCGACCACAAAGCCCATTGATGGTCACTGGTGTTTCCTGCGATCGCGAGGTAGACCCCGAATGTAGCGGAGACCAGCAGGAACAGCAGCGCAGCCCTGCGCGGCAAGACCAAGAGTGCGGCCACGGACAGGGCAATACCAAGGACAAGGTGGAACAGCACGTTGCCCATGTAGAAGACGGTGGCGGGGTGCACTGCCGAAACGTAGGCTGTGTTGACCAAAAGAACGGCAAATATGACCCAAAACCACTTCATTTTCATTGCGTCGGCAACTCCGCCAGCGGCCTTATGAGCCGCAAAGCAGGACGAGTCTGGTACCGGCGCAGATAATCACGATGCGCCGCGTCATCCGGAAAGTGCTCGTCTTTTCCATAAGGATACGCGCTCATGTTGTGGAACGGAAGAGGTCCGACCGACTGTGAGTAAGCGGTGTTCGCATCGGCGTCTTTGGCCCAACCGTCGACGAGTAGCAGGAAATCCCGTTTCCACCCGGCTGGCAACGCGGGAAGACCAGTCGAGGGATAGTGGAGAATCACCTCGTCCCCAGATCCCATGATGAGGAAACGATCGTCAATGCTCGTGACGAGTTCACGAACGTCTCCGTACCGCGTGTACATTCCGCTCGTCGGGTTCCAGTTCGACAGCGGCATCGCTTCCGCGTAATCAAAGCGCTCCGGTTGTTTCCGTTCCGGATGGATAACGGGAGTCGAGAAGCCCCGAAAATGTGAGTCGGCCCGTCCCGCCTCAATCGGTGTCATGTGTACGTCCGGAGCATCGGCTTCCTGGCCAAGAAAAATCTCGTCCCAGTAAACGCAAAGGTTGGTGACGATGCGGACCTCGCGCGACGCGGACAGGAATTTCCCGGTAAGATCGACTGCGATCGTCTTGGGCTTCCCTGACGGAATCCCGAGATCCTCGACCACCGTTTTCCAACGGCCATGGGAGTCCTTCATCTGAAGGTACGGAAACACGAGTCCACCACCTTTTCGCTGTGATTCCCCCAGGAAGGTGCTTCCATCAGCCCAATCGACCCAGCCGTTCAGGACGAGAACGGCACGGTTATCCGGCGCGGCAGAGCCGAAGTCGAGGTCGAGCGTATGCGTTTCGGCTACACCCGCGTAGTCGCGAGGAAAGCTGGCGGGATATTGGAGATCCTTGTGGAGCAGGGATCGCAGGACATCGTTTCCCTTGCCGTCATGTGCCGAACGGGGATAAAGGCGCCGGTCGACGCCGAACAGGCGGAATTCCGGGAAGGGCGGAGACTTGAACTTATCGTTGGTGAAGATCTCGGTTTGGGCCGGGTGATCGAGGGCAATCAACTGAAGCTTGTCAAGGTACGACACCTCGTGCAGTTCTTCGGTAATCCGTACTTCATAGCTTCCATCCCGGCTCTGAAGGGCTTCGCCGGGGATCTGGACGTACTCATCGTGGTCAACCGGAAAGTATTTGCCGTCCGCGGAACTTGCGCCGAGGGGTGCGACGCCTAATACGTCCGTGATGAATTCGAATCCATGTCCGTTCCAGGTGAAGATCATCGGGCAGGAGCCCGACAAGCGCTGAGCCTCTTCGATCGAGAGCGCGGTGTCGGTCTTCTTTTGAGGCTCGTTCTGTATGAGCCCGTTCGGCCACGTGATGCGTACTGTGTCCGCCTCCGAATACGCGCGCATGGCGAAATATAGAGGCGTTCCCGCATAGATCTTCTTCTGATAGAGGGCGCCAGCTTTCACCTCGACCACCGCGGCATTTGCCAGCTTCAGATTCTTTACGCCATGCAGAGCCACGGTGAGAGAATGTTGATTCGGCGACGCAGCGTTCCGCTCCAAATAGTGCAAGGATCCTCCGGAGTCGAGCGTCGCAAAATTCGCCCCAAGGACAATGACCTGCTGTGCTTCCGGGGCAGACGAGCGCACCCATTCGCCGTCTTCCATGCTTGCCGGAACCGAGACGCCGGCCGGAATGGCAGCCGGTTTCAAGGTGCCGTCCACGTTACGCAGGAACTCAGCGCCGGACGAAGTAAGAGCCGCGATATCGAGGAAGCCGTCGTGGTCGAAATCAGCCGCCACGAGACTGCGCCCACCCGGTTGGGCATCCTTCACCGGGAGCGCCTGGTAAACGCCATTCAGCATGTCCTTATAGATCACCGGAGGCCCATTCTCAAAGGACACGAGGATGTCACGAGCGGCTGTTTCCGAACGAAGCGCAAATTGCGCAGCGTCGATTGGCGTTCCCGAGGCAAACGGGAAAGACTGCGTCACATCAAGAAACGTGCCATCGCCGTTGTTGCGCATCAGGACCGGACGCTCACCGAGGAGCATCAGGTCGAGATCGTAATCGTGGTCGAAATCAATCCAGATAGCTTTGCGGTAGCTGCCTTGCGGCAATGCAATGCGGGCCGGAGCAAACGAACCATTGGCATCCCGGTACAGCGCCGCCCCGGCGTTCGTGATAACGCACAGATCCGCCTTCCCGTCATTGTTGTAGTCGCCGGGAACGATTGAAACGACGCCCTCGATTTTCTCCAATCCCAAGCCCGGCCGGGCCGAGCCGTTCGCGCCGAAGACCTGCACACCGGATTTTGTCCATGCGAGGAGGTCATTATTCAGGTTCGTTGCCCCCAGGAATCCCGAGCCCAGAAGCTTGTCACGGAATTGTATTTCCGGAAGAGGCTCGGTGGGCGGTACAGGGTCAAGCGTATCCAGGATTTCCGTATAGTTATTCGCCTCCATGTCTTCCGGGATCGGAGCCCCGGCCTGGCGCTTCTTGATGTCCTGGAAAATTGCGAGTTCCCGGTTGGCGTCGGCCTGCCGGTGGGTCTGGCGGTACGCGGTATAGAGTTGGAAGTGCGGCCCTGCCAGGTCCGGGTCGAGTTTCGAGGCCTGTTCGAACTCGTTGAGCGCTTCCGGCAGCTTGCCTTCAAGCTTGTAAAGGGAGCCGAGGTTGTAATGCGCTTTCGCATCTCCGGGCACAAGTTGAACCATGTGTGCCATCTGCTCGATACCCGTCGCATAGTCCCCGTTACGCTTGGCAACAATCCCAAGGTTGTACCAGGTGTGAGGGATGGCAGGATCCTGCTTCTGGGCCTGGCGGAGCTGGTTTACTCCCGCCTCGGTTTCGCCGGCTCGGAGCAGTGCAAGCCCATAGTTTACGCGCTCCCGGGCCGAGTCCGGGGCGAGGTCTAGAGCTTGCTTGAATTGGACGACTGCTTCGCGCTGGGTGGTCGGATTTTCGTAGAACGCTTTGCCGAGATTGCGCAAGTGCCAGAGCTTGTCCTGGTAGGGGGAAGCGGCCGATGCCAGAAAGGCCAAAGCCAGGATGACAGATCTCCGCACAGGATCTAAGGATATCGTGTGATTTCCGAGTCAGTTCTTAAGCTTCTGCGAGAGCTGGAGCATCTCCCGTCCTTCGTCGGTCCGTCCGGCCTGTACAAGCGTCTGGCCTAAAAGATAATGTGCCGACGAGTTGTTGGGATCGAGCTGGATGGCCCGGCGAAGAACGCCTTCTGCATTCGAAAGTTCTTTTTGCTGTAGATAACCTTTGCCCAACAAAATGTAAGGGCCACTGTAAGTGGGGTTGAGCCACACCGACTTTTGTAAAAGCGGAATTGCCGTCGCCCACTGCAATTGCCGCGAGTATGCGTCGCCTAATTTGTAGTAAGCCATGGCGAAAGACGGGTTGATCTGGGTTTCCATCTTGAGCTCCTCAATCGCCTTATCGGTTTCACCCTTAAAGGTGAGTATCTCCCCAAGTAAGTAGTGGGCCTGCGGGATGCGCGCGTCGATCCTAACTGCCGTCCTAGCCTCCGCTTCGGCGTCGTCCGTAAGCTCCTGGCGCGACATGAGCTGAGCTGTAAGCAGGTGAGCAGCCGCGGATCCGGGAGAAACACCGAACATCTCGGCGAAGTAGATGACGCTCGATTTCAGGTCCCTGGACTTCAACGCGCTGTTACCCAACATATACAAGGTCTCGCCGGTTTGGGGCGCTTGCTTTAATGCCGAGATCGCCTCCTGGTATCGGCCTAACATGTAGAGACTCTGCCCAAGCAGCAGTGAGGATTGGCGATAAGCGGGAGAGCCGGCGGCCTCGGAGGCGATGGCCTTACGGAAGGACTCGGCTGCCCCTTTGTAATCTCTTGCCGCATACTGCCTCAGCGCAGATAGATGATCTGAATTTAAGGCACTTTGCGAGTCTGAATTTGCTGCCTGCTGTCCAAATAGCATCGAAGCCAGAGCCAATGGCAGCCAAAGCCATACCATTTGGCCCAGTATAGGCGGGCATCGTTGAGTGTCCGGAGCAAGTCCACAAATAGTGGGAGTCCTGCGTAACCTTTAAGAATGATTTCTCTTCCAACTGTCGGTTAATTGCATTAGACTGGCCGCAGGGGCGGCGGGTCAGAGACCGGCCAAGGGCCGGTAAGAGGTTGCACTTCCGAGGAGAAGGTATGCAAGGTCGCTTGGCGAGGCTCTTAAGCCTTTTGGGTTTCACTATTGCTGTACTTCTGAGTTCAGCAAATTTCTCCAACGCCCAGCAGGTATTCGGGCGCATTTTCGGAACGGTCACAGACGCAACGGGCGGAGCGGTTGCCAACGCAAAGGTAACCATCACCGACCAGAACAAGGGAACGACGTTCGACGTCACTACGAATGAGTCGGGTAACTACGAGAAAGGGCAACTCATCCCCGGGACTTACACGGTTACCGTCGGGGCGCCTGGATTCAACAAGTCCACCTCGAAAGATATCCTCGTCCAGGTAGATAATGCGGCGCGCGTGGATACCACGCTCCAGGCCGGAAATGTCACCGAAACCATCGAAGTCACTGCGGCGGCGCCTACTTTACAAGCCGATCGGGCCGATGTTCAGACGACATTTAGCTCGAAACAACTGGTGGACCTGCCAAGTCTCGGTCGAAATGCCCAAGCGTATGAACTACTGACGCCGGGAACTTCGCGCGTTGCAACGTTTGCTCACGCCACCAGCGAGGATCCGCAAGGTAGCGCCCAGATCATAGTGAACGGTCAACATTTCAGTAGTACTGGTTATCAACTAGACGGTACGGAAAACCAGGATCCGATTCTGGGGATCGTCGTTATCAACTCGAATATCGATTCTCTGAACGAGCAGAAGATCGCCTCCCAGGATTACGATGCTGAATTCGGCTACGCGGCAGCCGGAATCCTCAATGCCTCCACCAAGTCCGGCACGAACGATTTCCACGGCAGTGCCTTTGACTATTTCCGTAACAACTCTGGCGGTTTCACCAGTTTTGCTCGTAATCCCTTCTCCGAGCCGAACGGGGCTCTTCCATTCAAGTACAACCAGTTTGGCGGGTCCATCGGTGGGAAGATCATCAAAGATAAGCTGTTCTTTTTCGGCGACGCTGAGCTGATCCGGCAGCGTGTTACGGGCTCCGCATCGACCAACGTTCCTACTCAGGCGGCCCGAACGGGTGATTTCAGCCAATACCCGAACCTCATTTATGATCCGCAAACCGGCAATGCGACCACCGGCGCAGGACGAATTGCGTTCGCTAATAATCGCATCCCGACAGCGCGGTTAAGCGCTCAGGCGCTCGCCATCCTGCAGTATTTCCCACTTCCGAATATTGTGACCAGTAGTCCCTTGGCCAATAACTACGCCGCATCGGGAGCCACGTCTTTTGATGCTAATAAGTGGGACACTCGCGAAGATTATTTCATGAACGAGAAGACCACTATGTTCGGGCGCTATAGTAATCACCAATTCCAGAAATCGGCCGTGGGGGCATTCGGAGATTTGGCGGGAGGCGTTAACTTCAGTGCCGACCGGTTTGCCGGTACCTCGTTCGTGCGAAATCAGAGTATTGCCTTCGGCACAACCCACACCTTCAATCCGTCGCTCGTAAACGAGTTCCGTTTCGGGTACATGAAATACCACGTTCAGACCACTCCGAATGGTGTCGGGACGGCACCGGCGACCCAGGCAGGCATTCCGAATCTCAATACGGACGCTTTCTACACGTCGGGCATGCCTTATTTCAACTTCGTCGACCCCAGCAATGACCAGATTTCAGCTCTCGGTTATGCTCTTGGTGCAAATGGCTGCAATTGCCCTTTGACGCAATCTGAGGGTCAATACCAGTTTACGGACAACATCTCAAAAACAGCGGGAAACCACACGTTTAAGTTCGGGGCCGATATCCGTTATGCGAAGAACCTTCGAGTCCCGAGCGATTCTCACAGAGCAGGAGAATTGACGTTCAACACGCAGAGAACGGGCCTAGTCACTGGCGGCAATGCTACCGGGGGGCTCGCGTACGCCACGTTCCTTTTGGGCGACGTTACCGCCTTCTCTCGTTACGTCAGCTCAACGACCAATGCCGCGGAGCACCAGAGACGGTGGTTCTTCTATGGTCAGGATTCATGGCGCGCTACACCTAAGCTGACCATCAACTGGGGGTTGCGGTGGGAATTAGTCTTCCCCGAGCAGGTGAACGGTGCAGGCAACGGTGCACAACTGGACTTGAGAACCGGATACATAAATATGTTCGGCATCGGGGATGTGTCGGTTCATGGCGTTCAGAACATGAATTACCTGAACCTCGCGCCCCGGTTGGGAATTGCGTATCAGATGACGCCCAAAACAGTCATCCGGGCAGGATATGGCTGGGCTTACGGTCTTGGTACATTTGGAGCCA
>Ga0308176_10000842_pt1 | contig 19222 bp, 16 predicted proteins | sample PhyCR2_3_FD_203890 | JGI IMG/M metagenome (GOLD analysis project Ga0308176, IMG submission 203890) | Soil microbial communities from UC Gill Tract Community Farm, Albany, California, United States - DLSLS.C.R2 | ecosystem: Environmental > Terrestrial > Soil > Agricultural land | place: USA... | reverse complement strand
ACGAGCCCACCAACCACCTCGACGTCGAGGGCATCGCCTGGCTCGCCCAGCACCTGCGCGACCGGCGCTCGGCGCTGGTGTGCGTCACCCACGACCGGTGGTTCCTGGACCAGGTCTGCACGCGCATGTGGGACGTGCAGCGCGGCGACGTGTACGAGTACGAGGGCGGCTACTCCGACTACGTCTTCGCGCGCGCGGAGCGGGAGCGGATCGCCGCCACCGAGGAGGTCAAGCGGCAGAACCTGATCCGCAAGGAGCTGGCCTGGCTGCGGCGCGGAGCGCCCGCCCGCACCTCCAAGCCGCGCTTCCGCGTGGAGGCCGCCAACGAGCTGATCGCGGACGTGCCGCCGCCCCGGGACAGCAGCGAGCTGATGAAGTTCGCCTCCTCGCGGCTGGGCAGGACCGTCTTCGACCTCGAGGACATCACCGTGCAGGCCGGCCCGAAGGTGCTGCTCAAGCACGTCACCTGGCATCTCGGCCCCGGCGACCGCATCGGCCTGGTCGGCGTCAACGGCGCCGGCAAGACCTCGCTGCTGCGGGCCATGACCGAGGCCGCGCGCACCGAGGGCGAGACCCAGCCGGCCGGCGGACGCATCACCGTCGGCCGGACCGTCAAGCTCGCCTACCTCTCCCAGGAGGTCGCCGAACTCGACCCCACCTGGCGGGTTCTGGAGGCCGTGCAGCGGGTCCGCGAGCGCGTCGACCTGGGCAAGGGGCGCGAGATGACCGCGGGGCAGCTCTGCGAGACGTTCGGCTTCGGCAAGGAGAAGCAGTGGACGCCGGTCGGGGACCTGTCGGGCGGTGAGCGCCGCCGCCTGCAGTTGCTGCGCCTGCTCATGGACGAGCCCAACGTCCTCTTCCTCGACGAGCCCACCAACGACCTCGACATCGAGACCCTCACCCAGCTCGAGGACGTCCTCGACGGCTGGCCCGGCTCGATGATCGTCATCTCCCACGACCGGTTCTTCGTCGAGCGCACCACGGACCGGGTGTTCGCGCTCCTCGGCGACGGCGCCCTGCGGATGCTGCCGCGCGGCATCGACGAGTACCTGGAACGGCGCCTGCGTATGGAGGAGGCGGTCGCCACCCAGGCCGCCGCGGCGGCGCCCAAGCCGGCCACGCAGGAGAAGAGCGCCGCCGACCAGCGTGCCGCCAAGAAGGAACTCCAGAAGATCGAGCGCCAGTTGGACAAGGTCTCCGAGAAGGAGTCCAAGCTGCACGCGCGGATCGCCGAGCACGCCACCGACTTCGCCAAGGTCGCCGAACTGGACGCCCAGTTGCGCGACCTGGCGGGCGAGCGCGAGGAACTGGAGCTGCGCTGGCTGGAACTGGCTGAGGACGCGTAACCCGCAGGCAGGCGCACCTCTTCGGCGCGCGCGGCGTGAAAGCGCCGCGCGCGCCGCTGTTGCGTGCGCCGCGTGAAGAGGGCGTGAAGGCGCGTAACGGCGGCATCACGGCCCGGTTCTCCCTTGGGAACAGGCGTGGATCCAGGCCCCTGCGCTGTCGGTGCCGGGTGATAGAAAGAGCCGTCTGAGAACCGTATGAGTACGACCTGGGTCCGTGAGCGAACCTCGGGGCGTGGCTAAAAATCAGTGAACGAGGGGGAAGAGCGCTGATGACTCAGCCGCCCAACCAACCGCCGCAGGGCGGCTTCGGAGCACCGCAGGACCAGCCGCCGCAGGGTGGTGGATTCGGGGCGCCGCCCCCGCCGCCGGCCCAGCCGCCGCAGGCACCGGCCCAGCCTCCTCAGCCCCAGCCCGGCTACGGCTACCCCCAGCAGCCCGGCCCCTACGCCCAGCCGGGCCCCTACAGCGCGCCCGCGCCCGGCGCCCCCGGCCCCTACGGGCAGCCCCAGCAGCCCGGCCCGTACGCCCCGCAGCCCGGCTACGGCTACCCGCAGCAGCCGCCCCAGTACCCCGGTGCCCCCGGCGGTGCCCCCTACGGCGGGCCGCAGCCGCCTGCGAACAAGAAGAAGACCGCGCTGATCATCGGCGCCGCGGCGGCCGCGCTGCTGGTCATAGGCGGCACCGTCTACGCCGTCACCAGCGGCGGTGACGACGACGGCAAGAAGAAGCCGGTCGCCCAGCAGAGCGACGACGGCAAGAAGTCCGCCTCCGACGCCCCGGTCAACCCCGGCGACGGCAGCGGCGACGGCGGCGCGGACCCCGAGAACCTCAACGAGGGCCGCAAGCCCGGCGAGGCGAAGGTGCTCTGGTACAAGACGGCACCCGACGCCCCCGGCTCCGGCGCCGACGCGCCCGGCATGTGGATCACCGGCAAGACCGCGGTGAAGGCGGCGTACAAGCAGCTCTTCGCCTACAACGTCGGTGACGGCAACCCCACCTGGGACCCGATCACCTTCCCGCAGAAGATCTGCTCGGTCACCCCGCAGAAGTCGGCCGACGACAAGATCGTCGTGGCCTACATGAGCGGCGTCAGCGACCGCGCCAAGTGCAACCAGCTCCAGCAGGTCGACCTGGCCACCGGCAAGAAGGGCTGGAGCACCGAGGTGGGCGACGGCGCGCTGTTCGACAGCGCGATCAGCGTCGAACTCAGCGTCAGCGGCAAGACGCTGATGGTGGGCCGCTCGCAGTCGGGCACGGCGTACGACCTCGACAGCGGCAAGAAGCTGTACGACAAGAAGAAGTACGGCGACGCCTGCTTCCCGACCGCGTTCGCGGGCGGCACGGACCGGCTGGTCCAGGTGGCCTCCTGCAACGCCGGCGGCAGCAACGCGCACGAGGAGATCCAGGAACTCGACCCGGCCACCGGCAAGGTCAGGTGGACGCAGCCGGTCAAGAAGGGCTGGCGGGTCGCGCGGACCTACTCGCTGGATCCGCTCGTGGTCTATCTGACCAACGAGAGCAAGAAGGCCTGGAACATCTCCACCTTCGGCAAGGACGGCAAGTTCCGCTCCGAGGTCAAGGTGAACGAGAAGTTCGCCCCGCAGTGCGGCTGGGCGATCCTCGAACGCGACCTGCAGGGCTGCCAGGGCGTGGCCGTCGACTCCGACACGCTCTACCTGCCCACCAGCGCCACCAGCGGCGCCAACGAGATCGTCGCCATCGGCCTGGCCGACGGCAAGGAGAAGTGGCGCGTGAAGTCGCCGGCGGACGAGTCGATGTCCCCGCTGACGGCGGAGAACGGCAGGCTCGTCGCCTACGTGGACCCGTCGTACGACACGGGCGGCCAGATCGTGTCCGTGCCCACCACCGGCGGTTCGCACACGACGACCAAGCTGCTGCAGAACCCGGCGGGCACGGCCCAGATCGAGAACGGCTTCTTCGACGGTGCCGTCAGCTGGACCGACGGGCGCTTCTACATCTCCACCACCCGGCTGTCCGGCAACGACGACTCGAAGGAGAAGCTGATGATGGCCTTCGGCAAGTGAGTCCCGGCCCTTCTCCCACCGTCCCCTCGCCGCCAGGCCCCGACAGCTTCACCGAGGTACCCCCGTCATGACCCAGCCGCCCCCTCCGCCGCCGAACCAGCCCCCGCAGCAGGGTGGTTTCGGTCCGCCCCAGGACCAGCCGCCCACCAACCCGGAGACTCCGGCCACCCCGGAGACCCCCGCCGCACCGCAGGGCCCCGCCACTCCGCCGGCGCCCCAGACGCCGCCCAGCCTGCAGAAGGGCCCGCAGCCCGGCTACGGCTACCCGCAGCAGCCCGCGGCACCCCAGGCCCCGCAGCCGCCCCAGCCGGGCTACGGCTACCCGCAGGCCCCGCAGCCGGGTTACGGCTTCCCCCAGGCACCCCAGCCCCAGGCTCCGCAGCCGCCCCAGCCGCAGCCCGGCTACGGCTACCCCGGCGCGCAGCCGAACCCGTACGCGCAGCCGACCCAGCCCATGGGGCCGTACGCCCAGCAGCCGGGTTACGGCTACCCGGGCGGACCCACCGTGCCGATGCCGGCGCAGCCCGGGCAGCCGGGCGGCGGCCGGAACAGCACCGCCCTCGTCATCATCATCGCGGCGGTCGTCGCCATCGCGCTGATCGTGGGCGGCGGCATCTGGTACGCCAAGTCCTCCGGCGGCGACGGCAAGAAGGACGAGACCGCGAGCTCCAGCGGCGGCAAGGGCGGCACGGACGGCAAGGACGACACCACCGGCGGCGCGTCCTCCGGCAGCGAGGAGAAGGTGCCGTCGGACCCCGCGTCCAAGGTGCTCTTCCAGGTCGACATGCCCCAGACGAAGGACACCGTCGTCACCTCGGGCTCCTGGCTGACCGACTCGGTGTACGCCAAGAGCGGCGTCGCGGAGATCGTCGGCTACAACCCCGCCGCGGGCACCAAGATGTGGACCATCAAGCTGCCCGGTCCGGTGTGCACGGCCAGCAAGCAGGTCACCGAGGACAACAAGACCGCGGTCGTCTTCCAGCCGAAGATGCCCAAGAAGGGCTCTACCGAGGGCTGCAGCCAGGTCGCCGCCATCGACCTCGACAAGGGCACCAAGCTCTGGACCAAGACGGTCAAGAACGGTGACTACACGGCCAACCTGCAGAACGTGACGGTCTCTCAGCACACCGTCGCGGTCGGCAGCAGCAACGGCGGCGCCGCGTTCGACATCGGCACCGGCAAGGTGCTCTGGCAGCCCAAGCCGGAGGACTCCTGCGAGGACGCCGGGTACGGCGGCGGCCCCAAGCTGGTCGCGGTGCGCAAGTGCGGCAGCTACGGAGAGCGCCAGCTCCACATCCAGAACATCGACCCGACGTCCGGGAAGGTCATCTCCGACTACAAGATGACCGCGGGTATCGAGTACGCCGGCATCGTCTCCACCGACCCGCTGGTGGTGGCCGCCGACGTCGGTGACAGCGCCGACGACGGCAGCGGCATCTCGGACTACTTCTCCATCGACAACAAGACCGGCAAGCTGCTCACCCGGATCTCCGCGCCCTCCGACACCTACGCCGGCCGCTGCGACAGCATCACCCGCGTCGAGGACTGCCGGGAGGTCGTCGCCGGCGACGGCAGGCTGTACGTGCCGACCGAGGAGCACGACGGCAACGGCGACTACAGCAAGACCAACGAGATCGTCGCCTTCGACCTGGCCACCGGCAAGCAGACCGGCCAGCGCGCCGAGGCCGGCGACGGCTACACGCTCTCCCCGCTGCGCATGGACGGCGGCAACCTGATCGCCTACAAGCACCCGCCGTACAACAAGGGCGGCCAGATCGTCACCCTCGGCGGTCCGTCCTTCAAGGCGACCACGCTGCTGGAGAACCCGGCCACCGAGAGCGTGCGCCGGGCCGAGACCACGATGCTGCCGGAGTACGCGGAGATCCTGTACGGGAAGGGCCGGCTCTACATGTCGGCCGTGTACGCGCACAAGTCCACGTACGGCAAGGAGTACCTGCTGCTCGCGTTCGGCGCGGGCGGCTGACCGTCCGCCCCGGCGCGCACCCGGGCGCCGGGGCGAATGCGAGGTATTACCAGGGAGTGCCCCGGATTTCACTATCCGGGGCACTTCTCCTTCATAGGGGCAGCGCGACGTCGAACAAGCGTGTAGCTTCCGGGGGCATGAAGGGCGGGGTGCCGGGGGGCCCTCTGTCGTGGTGGACCGGTGGGCGTCCCTGGTGGGGCATCCATGGGGGAGGGCTGGGGGGTTGCTCAATGGGAGTGCGGCTCATGGTCGTCGACGACCATCGCCTGCTCGCGGAGGCACTTGCGTCGGCACTGAAGCTGCGCGGGCACCGGGTGCTCGCGGCGGCGGCGCCGGCCGCGGGCGCGGCGGACCTGGTGATCTCGCGGGCGCCCGAGGTGTGCCTGCTGGGCACGGCGGCGCCGGCCGAGCCGGGGGCCTTCGACCCGGTGGCGAAGATCAAGCGGGAGCGGCCGCAGGTGGCGGTCCTGGTGCTGGGCCCGGTGCCGTCACCGCGGGGCATCGCGGCCGCGTTCGCGGCGGGGGCCTCCGGGTACGTACGGCACGACGAGCGCATCGAGGGCGTCGAGCGGGCGATCATGAAGGCGCGGGCGGGCGAGGCGGCGGTGGCGCCGCAGCTCCTGCAAGGGGCCTTCGGTGAGCTGCTGAACCCGGCGGCCCAGCCGGACGACGAGGGGCAGCGGCTGCTGGAGATGCTGACGCCGCGCGAGGTCGAGGTACTGCTGCGGGTCGCCGACGGCGAGGACACCCGGGTGATCGCGGCCGGCATGGGCATCGCACCGAGCACCGCGCGCACGCATGTCCAGCGGGTGCTGATGAAGCTGGGCGTGGGCTCCCGCCTGGAAGCGGCGGCCCTGGCCGCCCGCACCGGCCTGCTGGACCGGGCCGGTCCGTATATGAGTGCCGGCCCCGCCTAGGCACCTGGTGCGGAGGCTGGGCGCCCCTGACAGCGCGGGCAAGCCGCCCGCCAGGGGCGCGGGACTGTGTCGATATGCGGCCCGGCCGCGTGGGCGCGACCAGCTCCCACGCGACCGCGGACGGGTACGGCGACTACGCCGACTCCTTCTCCTCCGGCAACCCCGCCGGAGGAATCGGCGGCGGAGTGGGCCGCAGCTTCAGCCAGGCCAGGAAGAAGATGCCCAGCAGCAGCATGCCGATTCCGGTCCACAGGTTGATGTTGACGCCCTGGGCCTTGTCGATGGCGGACTGCGAATCGGTGATGCCGACGATCGTGACGATGACGCCGTAGAGGACGAACAGGCCGCCGATGATGCGGCGCAGGTCGAAGATGCGGGCGGCGGTCGCCGACTTGGTCTCGAGGTCGGCGACGTCACGCGAGAGGTCGTCCTCGGTGTAGTGGTGGTGCCGGCCGGGGTGGTCGGGCTGTCCAGGCTGTTCGGTCATGATTTCCTCGGTCCTCCCGCGTCAGAACGAGAACGGGATGTAGCAGGCGGCGGCGATCACTACCGCGCCCCAGCCCAGCAGGGCCGGCTTGCGGTACCAGGCGTCGTCGCCGGGGGCGGGCGGCTCGGCCATGCCGGGGGAGCGGGTGCCGTAGACCAGGCCCTGCAGCTCCTGCGCCGGCTTCGGCTTGGTGAACAGGGACACGGCGAACATGACGATCGCACCGGCGACGAAACCGGCGATCGCCGAGACGAAGTTCGCGCCCTGGTCGGAGGGAAGGGAGATGATGCCCTTCTTGTAGAAGACGAAGTAGTTGACCATCGCGGTCACGGTGCCGGCGAGCAGCCCCCAGAAGCCGGACTTGGCGGACGCGCGCTTCCAGAACATGCCGACGATGAAGACGACGAACATCGGCACGTTGAAGAAGGAGAACAGCGTCTGCAGGTACGACATGATGTTGGAGAAGGAGGACGCCAGGAACGCCGTGCCGATGGAGGCACAGACACCGATGACGGTGATCAGGCGGCCGAAGCGGACGTAGTAGCCGTCCTCACGGCCCGGCACCACGTACTTCTCCCAGATGTCGGTGGTGAACACCGTGTTGAACGACGACACGTTCGCCGCCATGCCCGCCATGAAGGCGGCCAGCAGACCGGTGACCGCGATGCCGAGCACGCCGTTGGGCAGCAGCTCCTGCATCAGGTAGGGGATGGCGTCGTTGTACTGGTAGCCGGAGCCCGAGGTGCCGAAGTTCGGGATGAGCGCGGCGGCGACCAGGCCGGGGATCATCACCAGGAAGACGATGAAGATCTTCGGATAGGCGGCGATCAGCGGCGTCCGCTGCCCAGCCGAGAGGTTCTTCGCGGACAGGGCGCGCTGCACCTCGGCGAAGTTGGTGGTCCAGTAGCCGAAGGAGAGCACGAAGCCGAGGCCGAGCACGATGGTCAGCCAGTTGGCGCCCAGCGGGTTGGTGCTGCCGATGCCGGTGCCGCCCCAGGCGGTGGTGAAGTTCTGCCCGTGCGTGGCGGTGAGCTTGTCGGTCAGGCCGCCCCAGCCGCCGACCTTCTTCAGGCCGAGGACGGTGATCGGGATGAGGGCTGCCAGGATCACGAAGAACTGGAGCACCTCGTTGTAGATCGCCGAGGACAGACCGCCGAGCGTGATGTACGCGAGCACGAAGGCGCCGGCGACCACGATGGCGACCCACTGCGGCCAGCCGAGCAGGGCCTCCACCACGATCGCGAGGGCGTAGAGGTTGACGCCCGCGATCAGGATGGCGGCGAAGGCGAACAGGATCGAACTGAGCAGGTGGGCGGCCCTGTCGAAGCGCAGCAGCAGGAACTCGGGGACCGAGCGGACCTTGCTGCCGTAGTAGAAGGGCATCATCACCAGGCCCAGGAAGACCATGGCGGGGATGGCGCCGATCCAGTACCAGTGCACGGTGTACGCGCCGTACTGGGCGCTGTTGGCGGCCATGCCCAGGATCTCGGTGGCCGCCAGGTTCGCCGAGATGAAGGCGAGGCCGGTGATCCAGGCGGGCAGCGAGCGTCCGGAGAGGAAGAAGTCGAGGCTGGTCTTGACGGACCGGCGGGCCGCGAAGCCGATGCCGAGAACGACGATGAAGTAGATCGCCAGGATCGTGTAGTCCAGCCAATTGGTGGGGAGCTGTAGCTCCGCCGCCAGATAGGTGGGGGCGTATGTGGGGGTTTGCATGAGAACTCGCTTCGTCGCGCGAACTGATCCAGAGCGGAACCTACGCCTCTGTGTTCAGCAATTGAACACTTCCGGTGGTGTTCTTTGTTTGATTGTGATCGTACGAGCTGTTGTCGGGTTGTGATCTGTTATGTTTGATTGTGTTGAGTGATTGAGTGCGGGCCCCCGGCCGTCACCCTGATCCTTGGCCCGGACAGAAGGTGAGTTGTTGTGAAGAAGACCTCGACCCGGCTGGCCGACGGTCGTGAGCTGATCTACTACGACCTCCGGGACGACATCGTGCGGGACGCCGCCGACCGCCGCCCGCTGGACGCCACGGTCACCACCTCCGAGATCCGCCGCGACCCGCTGCTCGGCGACTCGGTCGCCGTCGCCTCGCACCGCCAGGGCCGCACCTACCACCCGCCGGCCGACCAGTGCCCCCTGTGCCCGACCCGGGGCGAGCGGCTCAGCGAGATCCCCGACTCCTCCTACGACGTGGTCGTCTTCGAGAACCGCTTCCCCTCGCTCGCCGGCGACTCCGGCCGCTGCGAGGTGGTCTGCTTCACCTCCGACCACGACGCCTCCTTCGCCGGCCTCACCGAGGACCAGGCGCGGCTGGTCCTGGACGCCTGGACGGACCGCACCTCCGAGCTGTCGCATCTGCCCTCCGTCGAGCAGGTGTTCTGTTTCGAGAACCGGGGTGCCGAGATCGGCGTGACCCTGCAGCACCCGCACGGACAGATCTACGCCTACCCCTTCACCACGCCCCGCACCGCGCTGATGCTCCGCTCGCTCGCCGCCCACAAGGAGGCAACCGGCGGACAGAACCTGTTCGACGACGTCCTGGCCCGGGAACTCGCCGGAGAACGGGTCGTCCTTGAGGGTGAACACTGGGCGGCCTTCGTGCCTCACGCGGCGCACTGGCCGTACGAGGTCCACCTGTATCCCAAGCGGCGCGTGCCCGACCTGCTCGCCCTGGACGAGGAGGCGCGCACAGAGTTCCCCCAGATCTATCTGGAACTCTTGAAGCGCTTCGACCGTATCTTCGGCGAGGGTGAGACTCCGACGCCGTACATCGCGGCCTGGCACCAGGCCCCGTTCGGCGCGCTGGAGGAGTTCGACGGCGTGACGCGGGACGACTTCGCGCTGCACCTCGAGCTTTTCACCATCCGCCGCACTTCCGGCAAGCTGAAGTTTCTCGCGGGTTCCGAGTCCGGCATGAACGTGTTCATCAACGACGTGCCGCCGGAAACCGCGGCCGAGCGACTGCGAGAGGTAGCGAGTTCATGAAGTACCTGGTGACGGGTGGGGCAGGGTACGTCGGCAGTGTCGTGGCCCAGCACCTGCTGGAGGCCGGCCACGAGGTCACCGTCCTCGACAACCTCTCCACCGGCTTCCGCGCGGGCGTGCCCGCCGGGGCCGCGTTCGTCGAGGGCGACATCCGGGACGCCGCGAAGTGGCTCGACCCCTCCTACGAGGGCGTGCTGCACTTCGCCGCGTTCTCGCAGGTCGGCGAGTCGGTGGTGAAGCCGGAGAAGTACTGGGACAACAACGTCGCCGGCAGCCTGGCCCTGCTCGGCGCGATGCGCGAGGCGGGCGTCCGCAAGCTGGTCTTCTCCTCCACGGCGGCCACCTACGGCGAACCGGAGCAGGTCCCGATCGTGGAAACCGCCCCGACGAGGCCGACCAACCCCTACGGGGCCACCAAGCTCGCCGTCGACCACATGATCACCAGCGAGGCGAACGCCCACGGCCTGGCCGCGGTGTCCCTGCGCTACTTCAACGTGGCCGGCGCCTACGGCACGCCTTCCGATGTCATGTTCGGCGAACGCCACGACCCCGAGTCGCACCTGATCCCGCTGGTGCTCCAGGTCGCCCAGGGCCGCCGCGACGCGATCTCCGTCTACGGCGACGACTACCCGACCCCGGACGGCACCTGCGTCCGCGACTACATCCACGTCGCCGACCTCGCCGAGGCCCATCTGCTGGCCCTCGACACCGCCCGGCCGGGCGAACACCTGATCTGCAACCTCGGCAACGGCAGCGGCTTCTCCGTCCGCGAGGTCGTCGAGACCGTCCGCAAGGTCACCGGACACCCGATCCCCGAGGTCGTCGCGCCGCGCCGCGGCGGCGACCCGGCGGTCCTGGTGGCCTCGGCGGACACGGCCCGCGAGAAGCTGGGCTGGAACCCGTCCCGCGCGGACCTCGCGGGGATCGTCGCGGACGCGTGGGAGTTCGCACAGCACATCTCGAGGGAGCGGTAGTGGGGGCAGAGCAGGTCACCGGGCGTTTCACCGAGCTGTACGGCGCCGTCCCGGAAGGGGTCTGGGCGGCGCCCGGCCGGGTCAACCTCATCGGCGAGCACACCGACTACAACGACGGCTTCGTGATGCCGTTCGCCCTGCCGCACCAGGCCACGGCCGCGGTCTCCCGCCGCACCGACGGCGTGCTGCGCCTGCACTCGGCGGACATCGGGGGCGAGGCCGTCGAGCTGACGCTGGACGCGCTCGCACCGCAGAGCGACCAGGACTGGACGGCGTATCCGGCGGGTGTCGTCTGGGCGCTGCGCGAGGCCGGCCACCCGGTCACGGGCGCCGACATCCACCTCGCCTCCACGGTCCCCACCGGCGCCGGCCTGTCCTCCTCCGCCGCCCTCGAGGTCGTCGTCGCCCTGGCCCTGAACGACCTGTACGACCTCGGCCTCCAGCGCCGGCAACTGGCCCGCCTGTGTCAGCGCGCCGAGAACGTCTACGTCGGCGCGCCCACCGGGATCATGGACCAGACGGCCTCGGCCTGCTGCGAGCGGGGCCACGCCCTGTTCCTCGACACCCGCGACCTGTCCCAGCGGCCGATCCCCTTCGATCTGGCCGCCGAGGGCCTGCGCCTGCTGGTGGTCGACACCCAGGTCAAGCACGCCCACAGCGGCGGCGAGTACGGCAAGCGCCGGGCCGGCTGCGAGAAGGGCGCCGCCCTGCTCGGCGTCGACGCCCTGCGCGACATCCCCTACGCCGACCTGGACGCGGCCCTCGCCCGCCTCGGTGACGACGAGGAGGTGGTCCGCCTGGTCCGGCACGTGGTGACCGAGGACGAGCGGGTCGAGCGGACCGTCGCCCTGCTGCGCTCCGGCGAGACCCGCGCCATCGGCCCGGTCCTCACCGAGGGCCACGCCTCCCTGCGCGACGACTTCCGCATCTCCTGCCCCGAGCTGGACCTGGTCGTCGACACGGCCCTGACCGCGGGCGCCCTGGGCGCCCGGATGACCGGCGGCGGCTTCGGCGGCTCGGCGATCGTCCTGGCGGAGGCGGCGGACGGGGACACGGTGACGAAGGCGGTGCGGGAGGCCTTCGCCACGGCCGGCTTCACGGCCCCCCGGATCTTCGAGGCGGTGCCTTCGCCGGGGGCGCGCCGGCTGGGCTGACGACCGGGCGGGGCGCCGGGACCGGCCCGGATACGATCGGCCGGTTCTCACCCCAAGGAGCGAAGAACCGGTGACCGCCGTCCTCCCCCCGTCCACCACGACCACCGGACCGCACACCGTGCGGCTGTTGACCCGCTTCGAGGGCGGTGAGCGGCTGCACGCGCTGCTGTGGCGGCCGGGCCCGGGGTGGCGGATGATCAGCAGCGCCGTGCTCGGCGGCGGCATCGGGGAGCGCGGCTGGGTCCTCAACGCCCAGGTGGCGCACGGCTACCGGCGTACCGACCCGGACCGGCACCTCTCCGAACTTGCCGCCGGGGCGGGTGCGGCCGGACCGGGCGTCGGGCTGATGACGGCGGCCGACGTCTCCCGCCACGGCCGTGCGGAGGACGGCGGGGCGGAGGCGGTCGTCACGGCGGGCATCAGCGTGCGCGGCTGGGCCGCGACCCCGGCGGAGGGCACCGCGCTGCCCGCGCAGCCGGGCACCATCAACATCATCGCCGTCCTCCCCGTGGCGCTGACCGACGCCGCCCTGGTCAACGCGGTCGCGACCGCCACCGAAGCCAAGGTCCAGGCCCTGCTCGACGCCGGCCACGACTGCTCCGGCACCCCCACGGACGCCATCTGCGTGGCCTCCCGCACCCCGACCCCCGACGCCCCCCTCCACCCCTTCGCCGGCCCCCGCTCCCTGTGGGGCGCCCGCCTGGCCCGGGCTGTGCACCTGGCGGTGGGCGAGGCTGTGACGACCGGGTGACGCCGGCGGCAGCCGCTGGACCGACACCGGCGTTCGTACTGGAGCCGGGAGGGCCGGTGCCGGCGGGCGATGAGCCGGCGCTGCCTGCGCCACCGCCCCTCGTCCACCGGCCGCCCGCGCCACGGCCCCGGCGCTCGATGGAGCCGCAGCCGCCTCCGCCGGTGGGGCCGCCCCGGCCGCGGATCCCGCCCCGGCCGGCGTGTCCGCCTCCGCCTCCGCCGCCCCCGCGGTGAATCGGCGTCAGGCGAGCCGCTTGGTCAGGGTGTACTCCGTGAGGCCCGGAGGGTAGTCGGGGATCACGCACACCACGTCGTAGCCCTGTTTCTTGTAGAAGTCCGGGGCTTGGAAGTCCCAGGTCTCCAGGCGGGCGGTGGCGCAGGCGCGGTCGGTGCGGGCGATGTGTTCGGCGCGGGCCAGCAGTCGGGAGCCGAGGCCCGCGCCGCGGTGGCGGGCGTCGACCCACAGGTAGGTGACGTGCAGCCAGGTCGCCCAGGTGTGGCCGACCAGGCCGCCGGCCAGTTCCCCCGACTCGTCCAGCGCCCACACGTGCAGCGGGACGTCGCGCTCGCCGGGCGTTCCGCGCAGGGCCGCCAGCACCGGGGACGCCGCCGTGTTGGTGTCCCTCAGCCGGGAGCGGAGCAGATCACGTCGGCCTCTGTCGACTTCCGCCTCAATACGAAACATGCGGCACACCATAAACGTGCCGGACGGCCAGTTCTGCAAATCGACTTCCGCCGCGTGCCCGCATCCGTACTCTGTGGAGCAGCGCCGGTGGGGGCCGGTGCTGATCAGGGGGCGAGACAGACGGGTACGGCGCCCGTGGTGGGGGTAGCAGTGTCCGCAACGGCGGCGGCCGTGCGGTCGGCGTTTCTCACCGTGGGTGTCGTGTCCGCGTGGGTCGTCGTTCTCCGGACCTTGGTTATCCCCTGCTCCGCGCGGAGCCTGGGGAAGGGGGCTTCGTGGTTCGCATCCGAGTGCTGGTCGTCGACGACCACCGTATCTTCGCCGAGTCGCTCGCGGCCGCGCTGGCCGCCGAGCCCGACGTCGACGTCTTCGCCGCGGGCAGCGGCCCGGCCGCGCTGCGCTGTCTGGAGCGCGCGGCCGCCGAGGGCCGCCGTTACGACGTCCTCCTCGTGGACGCCGACCTGGGCGGCAGTCTGCCCGGCGTCCGCCCGGCCGTGCCCGTGCACGACGGCGACGAGGAGGGGCTGGTCGACGGGATCTCGCTGGTCGCGGGCGTCCGCTCGGCGCAGCCGTGGGTGCGGACGGTGGTCCTCGCCGAGAAGGACGATCCCCGGCGGGCCGCCCTCGCCCTGCAGGCCGGCGCCTCCGGCTGGGTCGCCAAGGACTGCTCGCTGTCCCGGCTGCTGACGGTGATCCGGGGTGTGCTGCGCGATGAGACGCATCTGCCGCCGGCCCTGCTCACCGGCGTCCTCAAGGAGCTGACGGCCGCCCGCAAGCACCGCACCGAGAGCGAGCGACTGGTGGAGTCGCTGACCCCGAGGGAGCGGGAAGTGCTGCGGTGCATGGTCGCGGGACTCGGCCGCAAGGCCGTGGCCGAGCGGCTGTTCCTCTCCCCGCACACCGTGCGCACGCACATGCAGAACGTCCTCGGCAAGCTGGGCGTCCACTCGACGCTCGCCGCCGTCGCCCTCGCCCGCAGGGCGGGAGTGGGGCCGGCCGACCTAACCGGGGATGTTGTCGAACGGGGCGGTCAACTGGCGTAGCAGGCTGGCGAGTTCGGCGCGCTGGGCGCGGGAGAGTTCGGCGAGGATCGCCCGCTCCTGCTCCAGCAGACCCGCCAGTGCCTGGTCCGCGCGGTCCCGGCCGGTGTCGGTCAGCCGGACCAGCACGCCCCGCCGGTCGCTCGGATCGGGCAGCCGCTCCACCAGACCCTTCTTGGCGAGCCGGTCGATCCGGTTGGTCATCGTGCCCGAGGTGACCAGGGTCTGCGTCAGCAGTTGCCCGGGAGAGAGCTGGTAGGGGGTTCCCGCGCGCCGCAGCGCGGTCAGCACGTCGAACTCCCAGGGTTCGAGCTGATGTTCGGCGAAGGCGAGCCGGCGTGCGCGGTCCAGGTGCCGGGCCAGTCGGCTCACCCGGCTGAGTACCTCGAGCGGCTCCACGTCGAGGTCCGGGCGCTCCCGGCGCCACGCTGCGACCAGCCGATCGACCTCGTCCTCCATGGAGATCAGTGTAGTGGTTGTGTCGACATGAAGTCTCTTGATGTCGAGTCTCTTGACATCGAGACAATATTCTCGGAAGAGTGACGACATGACGACACCCACCTGGGACCCCGCCCAGTACCTCCGCCACGCCGGTCACCGCGCCCGCCCCTTCACCGACCTCCTCGCCCGCGTCCCCGACCTCCCCTCCCACCGGCCCCGCATCGCCGACCTCGGCTGCGGCCCCGGCAACGCCACCACCCTGCTCGCCGGACGCTGGCCCACCGCCCACGTCACCGGCTACGACAACTCGCCCGAGATGCTCGACAAGGCGCACGTCGACCACGAGGGCCCCACCGCCGGCGGCGGACGGCTCGACTTCGCCCACGCCGACGCCCGCACCTGGACGCCCGGGGAGCCGTACGACCTGATCGTCTCCAACGCCACCCTGCACTGGGTGCCGGGCCACGCCGACCGCTTCGCCGACTGGATCGCGGGCCTGACGCCGGGCGGCGTCTTCGCCTTCCAGGTCCCCGACAACATCGACGCCCCGCTGCACGCCTTGATGCGCGAACTCGCCGCCGGCCCCCGATGGAAGCCCCTCCTCGGCGACGTCCTGCGCCCCGAGGACTCCGTGCACACCCCCGCCGCCTACCTGGACCGCCTCGCCCGCCTCGGCTGCGCGACCGATGTGTGGCAGACGACGTACCTCCACGTCCTGACCGGTGAGGACCCCGTCCTCGACTGGGTCAAGGGCACCGGCCTGCGCCCCGCCCTGACCGCACTCGCCGACGACCCCGAGGCCCGCGACGCCTTCGTCACCGAGTACCGCGACCTGCTCCGCGCGGCCTACCCGAGCGCGCCGTACGGCACCGTCCTGCCGTTCCGCCGGCTGTTCGCGGTCGCCATGAAGAAGGGGGAGTGAGACATGCTCGTCGCACTCGACCACGTCCAGCTCGCCATCCCGCCCGGCTCCGAGGACACCATGCGGGCCTACTACGTCGACGTCCTCGGCATGACGGAGATCCCCAAGCCGCCGGTGCTCGCCGCGCGCGGCGGCTGCTGGTTCCGGGCGGGGCCGGTCCACCTCCATCTGGGCGCCGAGCAGGACTTCCGGCCCGCCAGGCAGGCCCACCCGGGGCTGCGGGTCACGGGCATCGAGGCGTACGCGGCCCGGCTCACCGCCCACAAAGCCCCGGTCACCTGGGACGACGACCTCCCGGGCCACCGGCGCTTCTACTCCGAGGACCCGGTGGGCAACCGGCTCGAGTTCCTGGAACCTTGCTAGGCCTTCCGGTGCCCGATAAGCCGCGGCTTCTGCTCCAGGCCGTCCAGTCCGTGCCAGGCCAGGTTCACCAGGTGCGCCGCGACCTCCGCCTTCTTCGGCCGGCGCACGTCCAGCCACCACTGGCCGGTCAGCGCGACCATGCCGACCAGCGCCTGGGCGTACAGCGGGGCCAGCTTCGGGTCGAAGCCGCGGGACTTGAACTCGCGGCCCAGGATGTCCTCCACCTGGGTGGCGATGTCCGAGATGAGGGAGGCGAAGGACCCCGTCGACTGGGGGATGGGGGAGTCACGGACCAGGATGCGGAAGCCGTCCGTGTACTCCTCGATGTAGTCCAGGAGCGCGAAGGCCGCCTGCTCGCACAGCTCACGCGGATGCCCGGCGGTCAGCGAGCTGGTCACCATGTCCAGCAGCCGCCGCATCTCGCGGTCGACCACCACCGCGTACAGCCCCTCCTTGCCGCCGAAGTGCTCGTACACCACCGGCTTGGACACCCCGGCCTTCGCCGCGATCTCCTCCACCGACGTGCCCTCGAAGCCCTTCGCCGCGAAAAGGGTGCGACCGATCTCCAGCAGCTGCTGGCGGCGCTCGGCGCCGGTCATACGGGTCCGGCGGGTCCGCCGCTGCTTGTCGTTGCTCGGAGTGCTGCTGGAGTCGGTCGCCACGGCGTCAATCATGCCGCCTCGGCTGCTTCCTTCCGGTGCCGGGAGTCGCCTTCACCGGTGTTGCGCCGCGAATCGATACGCGAGCGTGACGGCCAGCGCACGTCGTACGCCCAGCCGAGCAGTTCGAACCAGCGGATGATCCGCGCGGAGGAGTCGATCTGGCCGCGCATCACCCCGTGCCGCGCCGAGGTCGGGTCGGCGTGGTGCAGGTTGTGCCAGGACTCCCCGCACGACAGGACCGCAAGCCACCACACGTTGCCCGAACGGTCCCGCGACTTGAACGGCCGCTTGCCCACCGCGTGACAGATCGAGTTGATCGACCACGTCACGTGATGCAGCAGCGCCACGCGGACGAGTGACCCCCAGAAGAGCGCGGTGCACGCGCCCCACCAGGACATCGTCACCAGACCACCGATCAGCGGCGGCAGCAGCAGCGACACGGCCGTCCACAGCACGAACTGGCGGGAGATCGCCCGGATCGCCCCGTCCTTGACCAGATCCGGCGCGTACTTCTCCTGCGGGGTCTGCTCCTCGTCGAACATCCAGGCGATGTGCGCCCACCACAGGCCCTTGATCAACGCCGGGACCGTCTCCCCGAACCGCCACGGCGAGTGCGGGTCACCCTCCGCGTCGGAGAACTTGTGGTGCCTGCGGTGGTCGGCCACCCAGCGCACCAGCGGTCCCTCGACCGCCATCGACCCCATGATCGCCAGCGCGATCCGCAGGGGCCGCTTCGCCTTGAACGAGCCATGGGTGAAGTACCGGTGGAAACCGATCGTGATGCCGTGGCACCCAAGGAAGTAGAAGAACACCAGCAGGCCCACATCGAGCCAGCTCACCCCCCAGCCCCAGGCCAGCGGCACGGCCGCCACCAGTGCCAGGAACGGCACCGTGATGAACAGGAGCAGCGTGATCTGCTCGATCGAACGCTTCTGCTCGCCGCCCAGCGTGGCGGAGGAGATGGAGGTGTCGTTGGCCTTAAGGGCTTCGTCGATCACATCGGAACTTGAGGTCATGCGCGTCCCCTGTGGGGTCTAGGGTCGAGGCAGATGCCGGGCCGCCGGAACCGGCGGGAGATGGAGCGACCCTTCCCTACGGTTCCGTAACCTACGGCGTCGTAAGTATGTCAGCGTGCCCTCCGGCGGCAAGAGCCCGAGAGCCTGCGCGTCCGAGTGGACACCTATCCTTGAAGTCGGTCGGACAGCGCGGTCCGCTCTGATTCCTTTCCCGGACCCCTCGGCCCGTATGCGGCACCCGCCGCGCGGTGGACGGACGTCCGGGTTCCCTCCAGAACGAGCTTCAACACTGCAAGGAGCCGCACCTGTGAGCAGTGCCGACGACCAGACCACCACGACCAGCAGCGAGCTGCGCGCCGACATCCGCCGGCTGGGTGACCTCCTGGGCGAGACCCTCGTACGTCAGGAAGGCCCCGAACTCCTCGACCTGGTCGAAAAGGTCCGCCGCCTCACCCGGGAGGACGGCGAAGCCGCCGCCGAGCTGCTGCGCGGTACCGAACTGGAGACCGCCGCCAAGCTGGTCCGCGCCTTCTCCACCTACTTCCACCTCGCCAACGTCACCGAGCAGGTCCACCGCGGCCGTGAGCTGCGCGCCCGCCGCGCCGCCGAGGGCGGCCTCCTCACCCGCACCGCGGACCGCCTCAAGGACGCCGACCCCGAACACCTGCGGCAGAGCGTCGAGCACCTCAACGTCCGCCCCGTGTTCACCGCACACCCCACCGAGGCCGCGCGCCGGTCCGTCCTCAACAAGCTCCGGCGCGTCGCCGCGCTCCTGGACACCCCCGTCCTCGACTCCGACCGCCGCCGCCACGACATCCGCCTCGCCGAGAACATCGACCTCGTCTGGCAGACCGACGAACTGCGCGTCGTCCGCCCCGAACCCGCCGACGAGGCCCGCAACGCCATCTACTACCTCGACGAACTGCACGCCGACGCCGTCGGCGACGTCCTCGAGGACCTCACCGCCGAACTCGAGCGGGTCGGCGTCAAGCTGCCCGACACCACCCGCCCCCTCACCTTCGGCACCTGGATCGGCGGCGACCGCGACGGCAACCCCAACGTCACCCCGCAGGTGACCTGGGACGTCCTCATCCTCCAGCACGAGCACGGCATCAACGACGCCCTGGAGATGATCGACGAACTGCGCGGCCTGCTCTCCAACTCCATCCGCTACGCCGGAGCCACCGAGGAACTGCTGGAGTCCCTGCACAGCGACCTCGAACAGCTGCCCGAGATCAGCCCCCGCTACAAGCGCCTCAACGCCGAGGAGCCCTACCGGCTCAAGGCCACCTGCATCCGGCAGAAGCTGGAGAACACCAAGCAGCGCCTCGCCAAGGGCACCCCCCACCAGGACGGCCGCGACTACCTGGGCACCGGCGAACTCCTCGCCGACCTCCGCATCATCCAGACCTCCCTGCGCGAGCACCGCGGCGCCCTCTTCGCCGACGGCC